>Ga0193726_1000557_pt1 | contig 38252 bp, 40 predicted proteins | sample H2c1metaG_FD_144928 | JGI IMG/M metagenome (GOLD analysis project Ga0193726, IMG submission 144928) | Soil microbial communities from a riparian zone of the East river system, Colorado, United States - H2c1 | ecosystem: Environmental > Terrestrial > Soil > Riparian zone | place: USA: East River... | reverse complement strand
CGGCTCGCGTCTCCATAACCGCCGCCACGCCTTCGCCCACCGGCCTAGCTATTACGGTCGGGATGTTGCGACCACGGGCGTCCTTTAAGATCGGGTGAATCACCGTTTCGAATTCGAAACTAAGGGACGAGAATTCGCGACCGCGAAACGCGACCACCATGCTACTTTGCATGGGGTTGTTTTCGATATTTTAGTTGGAAGCGAGAGCCGCGTCGGCCGTTGCGGTTGTCTTTCCCGTTGATGATCGCAGCATGGCTTGCCAAGCCGTAGCCTGTAAGAAGCAGGCTGGCTTACCGAGCTGTAGCGCGCGGCCGCGCGGCCCGCCTTCGCAAGTGGGCTTCGGCGCGGCAACCTTCACTCGCTTCGGTCGCAAACCCCGCCGTTCGCCGACGGATTGATTTATCTTCCTGTAAATTGAGGGTTTCTTTGCTCGCGCGCGGCGGCAATGCCTTCATCAACGTCTTGAGAAAATTCAAGCGCCGAACGGAGTGCGTCGGAAAGCTCGCGCGCCGCGCGAGAACCTGCCGCTTCCCTCAGCTTCACAATGCGCTTGGTTCCTCGTGTTGCCAAAGGCCCGTTGCCGGCAATGACTTCGGCAAGCGCATGCATTTCCGCATGAACGTCGTCCCGCGGAACCACACGTTCGACCAGGCCGTATCGTTCCATTTCAGTGGCGTCGATTTCACGACCCGTGCAGAGCAATTCGAGCGTTCGAGCGGTGCCTACGATATTTGGAAGCCGGACTGGCGCGCCTGCGCCTGGAAATCCGCCCCATTTTGCCTCAGGCGACGAGAGGCGGACATGATTGCCGGCGATCCGTATGTCGCAGGCAAGAGCGAGTTCGACAGCACCGGCGCGAACATAACCATTCAGGCCGGCGATGACGATCTGCGGCAAGGCTTCGATCGCATCGAAGGCCTCGTTGGCCAGCCGGATTAAATTCAGGACCTGATCCTTGGCAAGTTGTCCCCGCAACGCCGGCGTCAGAATGCCCGTGGAAAAGCATTCGGTCCCCTCGCCGGTGAGCGTCAGGACCTGGATCTCGAGGTTCGAGGCTAGATCCGTCGCTATTGTCCGCAGCTCCAGCAGCAGATCCCGGGAGAGAAGGTTCTGTTCGTTGGGACGATCGAAAACGATGCTGGCAATACGGCCCTGAATGCTAAAGGCAAGCCCCGTCATCACGTATTCCTTCAGATTTTGCGTTGTTCGCACCACGGATTGAAGAGCCCGAAGGACATTCCATTCGGGGATCGTTCAAATGACCTGATTGAGCTGTCGCAAAGCAGGTGAGGGCGCATAGGCCTTCGCCGGGGCAGCTGCCGATGAAACGTCGCCGACCATTCCGTAAAGCGTCGTCCGCTGCCGCGGCACGCGACCCGCGGCACGCGCGATGTCTTGCAACTGCGCGGGCGTCATCTCCTGGCCATGAGTCGCTCCAGCGGCCCGTGTAATGCTCTCTTCCATCAGCGTTCCTCCGAGATCATTGGCGCCGCTCTGCAGACAGATGCGCGCGCCATCGCCGCCCATCTTGACCCAGGACGTCTGGATATTCGGGAGCAGGGGATGCAACACCAGTCGCCCGATCGCATGCATCAGGATCGCCTCGCGGAATGTCGGACCCGAGCGCGATCGCCCCTTCAGGAAGATAGGCGCCTCCATATGCACGAACGGCAACGGCACGAGTTCGGTGAAACCCCCGGTGTCGGCTTGCAAATCCCGCAGGCGAAGCAGATGGCGCGCCCAATGCTGGTAGCGATCGACATGTCCGAACATGATCGTGGCCGTGCTGCGGATACCCAGTCTGTGCGCCGTCCGCATCACCTCGAACCAGGTCTCGGTATTGATCTTGTCCGGGCAAATAATGGCGCGAACCTCGTCGTCGAGGATTTCCGCGGCCGTTCCAGGCAACGTACCAAGGCCGGCAGCCTTGAGCGCGGAAAGGAAATCGTGCAGCGACAGCCCCAGCGTCTGCGCGCCCTGCTGGATCTCCAGCGGAGAGAACGCGTGGATATGGATGTCCGGCACCGCCGATTTCACGGCGCGACAAATGTCGAGATAGGTATTGCCGGTGTAGTCGGGATGAATGCCTCCCTGCATGCAGACCTCGGTGGCGGCCCGTGCCTCGGCTTCGACCACGCGCTGGCTGATCTCGGCGAGCGACAGCAAATACGGCTTGCCGCGCAATGCTTCGCTGGTCTTGCCTTTGGAAAAGGCGCAGAATTGGCATTTGAACGAACAGATGTTGGTGTAGTTGATGTTGCGCGTGATCACATAGGTCGCGTTGTCGCCGCCGACGTCGCGCCGCAGTGCATCCGCCGCCGTGCAGATTGCCGAAAAATCCTCATCGCGGGCTCGAAACATCGTAACGATTTCAGCCTCGTTTAACGTCACGCCCTTTTGGGCCTTATTGAGAAGTTGCGACATCCCGTCCCCGATGATGGCGGGGCGGTTGATCGCGAGTGCGGTATCCTTTGCCGGAAGCGGATCGTCCCGGCCCGGCCTCCAGTCATCGTCAACGGGCCATCCGTCGGCATCGACGGACTTCAGCACCGCCGACCGCAATTTCCCATCGATCCAGGTTTCGGACTTGCGCACGTATTCCGGATAGACCGCGAGGCGCTGCGTCAGCCGCTTGCCGGCTGCGGCGGTAGCGCGCTCAAGTTCAACCAGGTGCGGCCAAGGCGCTTCGGGATTGACCCAATCCGGCGTCACCGGCGAAACGCCGCCCCAATCATTGATGCCCGCATCGATCAATTGGGTGAGATTTCCGGGGCTCAAATTGGGTGGCGCCTGAATATTCATGCCGGAATCGAAGATCAGCCGGGCGACGGCGATCGTCCAGATATGATCCTCGATCGAAGGCGCGATGCTGTCCTTCATTCGCGTGGCCGGCTTCGGCCGAAAATTCTGAATGATGATTTCTTGGAGATGGCCGTGGCGGTCGTGCAGATCGCGCAACGCCAGCAGGGCTTCGATGCGCTCTCGTCGGGTCTCGCCGATGCCGATCAGAATCCCCGAGGTGAACGGCACTTTGTGCGCGCCGGCAGCCTCGATCGTCGCGAGACGAAGTGCTGGAATTTTGTCGGGACTTCCGAAATGCACGCCGCCTTGTCGCATGAGCCGCTCGGAGGCGCTCTCCAGCATGATCCCCTGCGACACCGATACCGTCCGTAGCCGTGCGAGGTCCGCGGGTTGCAGCAGGCCCGGATTGAGATGCGGCAACAGTCCGGTCTCGTCAAACACCAGTTTTGCCATCGCCTGGAGATAGGCCAGCGTCGTCGGATATCCCAGCGCGTCGAGTGCGGCTCTCGCGGCACTGTAACGAAGCTCCGGTTTGTCACCGAGGGTGAAGAGCGCTTCGCGACAGCCGGCCGCTTGGCCGGCGCGCGCGACGTGAAGAACCTCATCCGGGCTCATGAATGGTTTTTCGAGCCGATCCGGCGACTGAGCAAATGTGCAGTAGTGACAAACGTCACGGCACAGTCTGGTCAACGGGATGAAGACTTTTCGCGAATAGGAAACGACATGGCCATGTGCTCGGTCGCGCCTGCTGGCAGCCGCGCGGAGCAGCGAGGCGAGGTCATCAACCCGGAGGAGGGCGTGACACGCATCCGCCGACGGCCGCTCGTCATCGAATGTATTCACGTCGTTCCTCACTGAGGTTTCCGCCGGAGAGCAACTGTGTCTCATACGCCGTGGCGAGGCCGGGTGGAACGGGCCGCGTGGCAACTCCCAAGTCTCTTTCCAATCCCAAGTCTCTTTCCAATCCCAGGTCTCTTTCCAAGTCTCGTCTCAAGTCTCGCAGAAGTCGATCGGTCAACGTGGAGGTGCGTCGATCGAGAAATCTCGCAAGGTCTTCCGGGCTGTCGATGTCCCTGCCGAGTTCCGGACTGTTCAGGACATGACACGTAAGACCCGACCGTTCGGCCGCGGCGAGGTGCTTTGCAAAACTCCCAGCGCCGAATTCCGGCCGTATCGCATGGGGTGGCCGGCAGGCCAGCAGATTGGTGCCGCCGTCACTGATCGCCGGCGCAAGGACGAGGGAGCCGTTCTGGTCGAGCGCGACGAGGGCCTGGTGCAGCACTGCGATCGTGACTTCCGGGACGTCTGCGGGCAACATCAGAAAGCCGCCGGCGTCCTGAACAATCACATGTCTTGCGGCTGCTTCGATTGCCGAGTTGAGATCTGACGAAGCTGCCTCCTGCAGCACCTGCGTGCCCGCACTCTTCGCAATCCCCGATGCTTCCGGGCTGGATGTTACGACGATGACATTTGACGGCAAGACGGCCGATGCGACGACATTCAACACATCGATGAGCATGGTCCGAGCCAACGCTGCCCGCTCCGGTGGTTGAAGAATGCCGGACAGGCGCCGTTTTGCGAGGTCGAAAGTCTTGACCGGGATAATGACGGGAAAGCTGATCATCTGGCCGCTCCCCGATGCGATAGGGAATTTACCCTCAGCGACGCGGCAGCGTCGATGACATCTCGGGCAAGTTGGATCTTTTGCTCGATCGTCGTCATGACGGTAGGCACGACGAAAGTTTGGACGGACAAATCGCGAGCTTCGCTTTCATCCGAGACATCGACGACCAACGCATCGATCAGGCCCTGATAGTGGGCAGCGATCGATCGCTGCGATGGCGCAAAGTCCAGTTCCGTCATGATTTTCGCGGTCGGCCCTTTTATCGCGGCGCCGCCGACAATGGGAGAGATTGCGATCACCGGCGCGGAGCTGTTTCGCAGTGCCGCCGTGAGGCCGGGAATGGCGAGGATCGGATCGACGCTCAGATAGGGATTGGACGGGCAAATGATGATCGCGTGCAGGGCAGGGTCCGATAGCGCGCTGAGAACGCCGGGAGCAGCCACCGCACTTGCGGCGCCTTCAAACTGAATCGATTTTATCCGGGGTACGCAGCGTAGCTTCACAAAGTACTCTTGAAACGGCAAAACGCCCTGATCGGTATCGATCACGGTCGAGATGACCTCATCGGTCGCTGGCACAATGTTGGACCGGATATCGAGTAGTTTCGCGGCCCGAGCGACGAAATCGCTCAGCGATCCGCCCCGGTGCAGATGCTGGGTCCTTGTCACATGAAGGGCGAGGTCCTTGTCGCCGAGCCGGAACCAATCCTCGCCGCCGAGCAGTTTCACGTTCTCGATGAAATTCCAGCTTTCCTCCGCGCGTCCCCAACCCCGCTCCAGATCGCTGAGGTTTCCGAGCGTGTAAAGAACGGTGTCGATGTCGGGGCAAATCCGCAGGCCCAGATGTTCGAAATCATCACCGACGTTGACGACGATCGTCGTCGTGCCGGGTTGGGAAATCCGCTCCAGTCCCAGGGCAAGTTTCGCTCCGCCCACGCCGCCGCACAGCGCGACGATCTTTTTTTCTTCTCCTGGGTAATGACGCCCTGCGGCTACCGGTCCGGTCATCGGAACAGGTCCTGGCTTGCAGGTCGGATCAGCGCGACTGCCGGCAGCGGATGGGTGCTCCGTTTAAGTCCCCTCAAGATTACCACGGGACATCCCTCCGCGGCCTGTCCCATCAAGAGCGACGCACTGGCGGCAATTTCGTCGGCAATGGCGATCTCGGTAACGCGGAGAGGCCGCCCAAACAGATCCGGCGTATTGACGAAACTTTGAAGCGAATTGACGCCGGCGGCCCCGATCGCAACGCCCACGACGCCGTTGCGCCACGGCCGACCAAAACTGTCACTGATCACCACACCGCATTCGATGTTGAAAGTGCGATCGAGCCTCTCTTTGATGTCCGCCGCCGAGCCATCGGGATCGGTTGGGAGCAGCAACGCGCGCTCGCCTTCTGCATGCGAAATGTTCGACTGGTCGATCCCGGCATTGGCCATGATGTATCCCAGGCGGTGAGCGACGATCAGCACGCTGTTTTCGGCTCGGATAATGTGTGTCGATTCGCAAAGCACGAGCTCGACGAGCCGCGGATCCTTTTTAAGCTGAATTGCCAACGCCTTGGCTTGGGCCGACGGGGTCACATCGTTCAAATTGACGTATCTGCCTTCGGCCTTCGACACGATCTTCTGCGCGATCACCACGACATCGCCATCGTTGAGGGCAATGCCAGCCGTTCGACAGGCGTCGGATATCATCGAGGCAAGTGCGTTTCCCGGCTCAACGAGCGGGAAGTCCGGAACTGCGATCAATGCAAGTTGATGAAACATGTCAGTTTGGTGCCTGAAGAGGAATGCCGGTAATGCGAATGCCAGCCCCATTCACTTTGTAGCGCCGATTAATGCCGATCAGAACAGACGTCAGCGCCTCGGCTGCAACGGAGTTGGCCAAAACTCCGCCATCGATGCCGCGCATTCCGGCTGCTTCCGCCAGTGCGATCACCAAATCTCGCGCGGTCTTGTCGTCGCCGAACACAAGTATGTCACAATCGACCTTGCCGCCCGCATGCAGCTTGGCAGCCCCCACATTGTGAAAGGCGGAAACAACCTTGACGTTAGCCCCCAGTATCGCCTTCGCTTCGAGCGCGGCCGAGCCTCCATCAGGCAACTGCACGACGGAAACTTTCGGCGGAACAAGGGGTACGACGACATCGACGACGATCTTGCCGGATGCGGTAGGCTTGATGGCTTCCAGGATCTGCGCGTGGTTCGAATAGGGCACCGCGACCACGATGACTTCCGCTGCCCTCGCAGCTTCGACATTTTCGGCGCCACGCACTTGCTGACCGATCAGCGCGGCTGCTTCGATCGCGCGGTCGGCGGTTCGTGAACCTATGATGACAGGGTAACCGGCTTGCGCCCATCGCCGCGCCAGCGCGGATCCTAGCTCGCCTGACCCTCCGAGAACCGCAATTGCTGGAAGCTGATCCATCCTTATCTTCCTTCAATTGCGGTGCGACGCATTCGCGCTTGCGGTATCCGAGAACTCCATTGTAGGATTATGCAATGTGAAATCAATTATGGATTTGGGGAGGCCACCAAGTGCTACACAACGCCTTGTCGTCGAGAGTCGGTCTGCATGCGAAGCTGGCGTGCATCGCGGTTTTGGCAGCGGTAACGACAGGGCTGGTACACCAAAGTTACGCTCAAACCCAATCACCGGTTGCCGTTAGGGCCGCCTATATTCCGGTTGTAACCTGGCTTCCCGCGTGGGTTGCGAAGGAGAAGGGGTTTTTTGCAGCGCACGGGCTCGATGTCACGCTTAGCGTCGCGCAAAACCTCTCGACACTGCCGGGAACGGTCGGAAAGCAGTTTGAATTTGTTCCAAGCACCGCGCCCGATCTGCTGAAATCAGTCGCCTCCGGACTCGACGTCGTCGCCGTCGCCTCCGAAGTTTTTGAGACGGAGGATAACCCTTCGACGCATGTCATTGTTGCGAAGGATTCGGGTATCGCGGGGCCGAAAGATCTGGCCGGAAAGCTGATTGCCACCCCCACGATCGGCGGCGTGATCCACGTGTCGGTGCTTTACTGGCTGAAGAAAAACGGTGTCGACCCCGCGAGTGTCAGAGCCGTGGAAGTACCGTTTCCCAATATGCCCGATCAACTCAAGGCTAAGCGTGTCGACGCCGTCGAATCCCTTGAACCGTTCGCCGGCGCGCTCCGTGCGAACGGCTATGTCTCGATCGCGACCCCTCTGCTGTCGGTCGGCAAGGATGTGCTGTTTCCGTTCTGGATCTCGCAGGGCGCGTGGGCGCGCGCCAATCTTCCGACGATCAAGGCCTGGATTGCAGCCCTCGAAGATGCAAAAAGCTTTATCGAGAAAAATCCCGCGGAGGCGCGTAAGATCATGGCGCAGTACACCAAATTGCCCGAGGCTGTGGTGCAGGCGACGCCGTTCCCGACCTACCGCTTTGCCATCAAGCCGGCGGATATCCAGGTCTGGGCCGCAGCACTTAGGGATGTCGGTCAGCTCGACAAGGAAGTCGACTCCTCCAAATTGGTTGTGACGCCATAGATGAGTTCGGCGGAAAAGAGATCCGATCCCAGCGAGAAGGCCGCAGGTCCGGCATTCGAGTGCCGATCGGTCACCGTCGAGCTTCTTCACAAGTTCAGCCGCAAGCGCATCATCGAGGATATTTCCTTTCTGGTTCGATCCGGAGAGTTCTTGACCATCGTCGGTCCTTCGGGAACCGGCAAAACCACGCTGTTGAGGGCCATGGGAGGTCTGACGCCGACTGCGAGCGGCTCGGTCCTGGTGCAAGGAAAGCAGCTCGACGGTCCGCCCGACGACGTCGTCATCGTCTTCCAGGATTATTCCAACGCTTTGTTACAGTGGCGCACCGTCGCGGCCAACGTGGCGTTTGGAATAGAACGAGTGCTCGATCGCAGGGAGATCGAAAAACGGGTCCACGACGCGCTGGCCCTTGTGGGTCTTGAAAACAACGCGGAGGATTATCCGTGGCAATTGTCCGGCGGCATGCAGCAGCGTGTTCAAATCGCGCGCGCGCTGGCGCTGCGTCCAGCCGTAATGCTGATGGACGAACCGTTTGCCGCGCTCGATGCCATGACCAAAGCGTCCATGCAGGACGAACTTCTCCGGGTTCGCGATCGGACCGGGACAAGCTTCGTCTTCATCACCCACGATATCGAGGAGGCGGTCTACCTGGGCGACCGGATCGCCGTTCTGAAGGGCTCCCCCGGACGAATTGAGCAGATATTCGAAATTGGTCTGCCGGCGCCGCGCGATCAGCTATCGACGCGCCAGCTGCCAAAGTTTCTCGAATATCGCTACGCCGTGCACCAGGCCATTGGGCGCGGATATGCATAAGAACAGCTTCATCGCGCGGATCAATTGGCCCGGAACAGCGGTGTTCGTTTTCGTCGGCCTCGCATGGGAAGCGGCGGTCCGGTCGGGATTGCTCGAATACGAATATCTGCCGGCGCCGTCGGCCATCGGCCTGGGTTTTGGCGAACTCGCCAGCCAAGGAATTTTGGCGCCCGATATTGCGCACACCCTGATTTCTGTCGCGATTGGATGGACGGTGGCGATCGTGCTTGGTATCTCGCTCGGCTTCCTGCTTGGTCTATCGCCGACAGCGCGGCGTTACAGCCTGGCGAGCATCGAGGTTTTGCGGCCGATGCCTGGGGTTGCGTTTGCACCGGTCGGACTTCTGCTGTTCGGCTTCTCGCTGAAAACCGAAATGGTCGTCACGATCCTCCCGGTACTCTGGCCTGTGCTCGTCAACACCATCGGAGGCGTCACCGGCGTTCATCAGAGGCTTTATGACGTCGGCCGGACCTTCCGTCTCGGCCGCAAAGATACCATCCTCCGCATCATTTTGCCCGCGGCGATGCCGCCGATTGTCGTCGGTGCCCGTATCAGTCTTGGTCTGGCGCTTGTGCTCGCCGTCGTCGCCGAGATGGTGGGCAATCCGGAAGGCCTCGGCTACGGCATCGTCCGTGAACAACAAGCGCTGCGTCCCGACCTGATGTTTGCCTATATCGTGACGGTGGGATTTATTGGCATCGCGCTGAATGCCGGAATGCTGGCCCTTGCGGAGGCCTTGTTTCCGTCCTTCCGTCAGTTGCGAGGCGGGCAATGACGTACTCTCGTCCGTGGCGACAATATTTCACGCTCGTTGTGGAGGCGCTTCCGTCAGCCAGAGGATTGTTGCCGCTTGTAGCTCTTCTCGTCGCCTGGCAGCTGTTGCAGACCGGCAATTCTCCCTATTTTCCGCCACCCTCGGACTGGTGGAACGGCCTGATGCTGCTGGCGAAAAGCGGGCGGCTTTATCCGGCATTGTCGGCCACGACAATAACCCTGCTGCTTGGATTGGCTGTCGCGGTCATCGTCGGAACCGGAGTTGGCCTGCTCATCGGGGTATTCCCGCGGTTCAGCCGTGCCGTCGGGCCGCTTCTGGAATTTCTGAGGGCTATTCCGCCGCCGGCGGTCGTACCCGTGGCGATTCTTTTCATGGGCTATGATGAACGGATGAAGCTGACCGTGGTGGTGCTTGCCGCGATCTGGCCTATTCTCCTGAACACCTCATCCGCCGCGGAACGCGTTCATCCGTTGCTGCTCGATGTCGCGCGTTCGTTTCGGCTGTCCGCGGTCGATCGCATGAGGCTGATCATCCTGCCGTCGGTCGTCCCTGCGGTATTGCTCGGCATTCGCGTGGCGCTGCCCGTTGCGATTGTGGTGACGCTTCTGGTCGAGATCCTGACCTCGATCGAGGGGATCGGTGCGCTCATGATCGGTGCCCAGCGCAACTTTCAATCTCCGCAGGTTTATGGACTTCTTGTCCTGATCGGCCTGTTTGGATTGCTCGTGAATAACGTCTTCGCCGTCTGTGAGGCGATCCTGCTTCGTCGCTGGCCCCCGAAAACCCAGAGTGAAAATTTCTAGGAGTTCAAGATATGGAAGTCGGCTTCTTCTTCTGGCCCTACAATCCCGGTTTGGTCGAAAACCTTGCCGATCGCGCAGACCGATATGGCTACGCCATGATCGGCATCGCCGATACGCCGGGGAATGCAATGGACCCCTGGGTTTCCGCAGCACTCGCGGCGCGCGTGACCAAAAAGGCGCGCGTGGCGCTATGCGTGACTAACCTGGTGACCCGCGACGCCGCTGTCAGCGCCGCCGCGATCGCTTCGATCGATCAGATCATCGAGGGCCGCGCCGTTCTCGGCATCGGTGCGGGCCACAGTGGGACGAAGAACCTCGGCCGCAGCAACTCTACCGCGAAGGAACTCGGCGAGGGCGTCACCTTCATCAAGACGTTGCTGCGGGGCGAAGCCGCGACGCTCAAAGAAGCAACGGCGCATTTGCCGTGGGTCAAGAGGCCGTCAAAGGTGTTTCTCGCGGCTTCTCACCCGCTCGGTCTGGCGGCAGCCGGACGCACCGCGGATGGTGTTTTTCTTAATTTCGGCCTGGGCAGGGATAATATCGCTCAATCCGAGGCCATCGTCGCCAAGGGAATTTCGGACGCGGGCCGGTCCGCTGGCGATGTCGAGGTATGGCAAATAGGGGCGTTGGACTGTGCCCTGGATGGTGACGTCGCCCGTGACAAGGTCGGGGCGATGCTGGCGTTCCTGGCGGGATATGTCATCGGCGACAAAAATCTTGAAACGCGTGGAGTGCCCGAACATCTTCGCGAGCCGCTTCTCGAACTGCGCCGGCGCTACAGCACCCGGCCAGGGGATGCCGACATCAGATTGGTGCGCGAACTCGGCCTGTTTGATTATCTTTCCGGACGTCTGTCGATCTGCGGCACGCCGGAACAATGCCTGAATCAAGCGTTGGCCGCCAAGGAAGCAGGCGCCAAGCGGTTGATGCTCACGGTCAGCCTCGCGTCGGACCCGGTCCGGACCGTTGAGCTCTTTGGCGAACATGTGCTTCCGAAGTTGCGAAACTGATGCTCCACACCCGGGCAGCCGAGCGGCTTGAGGTCGGTCTTGCAGCGGGATTGGCAGAAAAGAAGGTGAGTGAGAACCTTGAGCGGAACTGACAGGCGGCAGATCGGAGTTCAATCCGTTGAGATCGCAGCGCGCCTGTTGAAAACGCTTGCGCAGCTTGGGGGACCTCAAACGCTGAAGGATTTCTCGGCCGCGGCAGGCCTGTCTCCGGCCAAGGCGCATCGTTACTTGGTCAGCCTTATTCGAGAAGGCTTGATCGAGCAGAGTTCCATTGACGGCCGCTACGATTTCGGCGGCGCCGCCCGGGAAATCGGCCGTGCCGCGATCAATCGGCTCGACATCATGCGCATCGGTGCCCCGCTGCTGGTCGACCTGCGCAACGTGCTCCAGCAAACTGTTTTCCTGGGCGTGTGGGGCAATGACGGGCCTACTGTGCTCTATTGGCTTGATGTGCCGCGGCCTGTGTCGGTGATCATCAGGCCCGGCTCGATACTTCCGCTGCTCACCTCGGCGCTCGGTCTCGTCTGCGCGGCTTACCTGCCGCCGGATTTGACGAAAAAACGTATCACGAAGGAAATCGCCGAACACAAGAGATCAGGGTTGGACTTCCCTGTGAAAAGCGAAGCAGAGGCTGCAAGGAAACTGGCCGATGTTCGCGCGCGTGGTTTCAGCCTGGTCAGAGGGGACCTGATACGCGGCATAGACGCCATGGCAGTGCCGGTGCTGGACTTCAAGAAGGACCTCGTGGCGGTGCTGGCTGCGGTCGGGCCGTCCAAAAGTATCGATGTTTCGGGCAAGGGCAAATCGGTTCGCGAACTCAAACTGGCGGCTAAGAAATTCGTCAGCCAGATCGGTTAGTTAGAGCATGATCAAAAAAAGTGGAAACAGGTTTTCCGAAGAGATCATCCAACCCAACCGGAAACATTCCGTCACCCGGGGGGTAACAGCATGGCCGCGTCATTCGAGGTCGACTTCAGTACGCTGCCATTGAATCTTCGCTATAAGCTGCTGGCCGCGCTCGTGGCGCCGCGCCCGATCGCTCTCGTCACCACGGTCGGCAAAGATGGCGTCGTCAATGCAGCGCCGTTCTCTTTTTTTAATGTATTCAGCGAGGATCCGGCGCTCGTCGTCCTCGGCTTGCAATCCCGGCCGGATGGCACACCGAAGGACACGCTCAAGCATATCCGCGAGACCGACGTATTCGTCGTCAACCTCGGCAGCGTGGTTCATCTGCATGCCCGCGCGGGCATCATCGACGCCGAGCGACTGCGTGTGAACCTCGACGCCTACAAACCGATCGCGCGGCTATTCGGCAATCTGTATGCGCGCCTCGCGAGAAATTCGTGCTCAAGCGCCAATCCTTTACCGAATGGGACGCCGAGAATGGCGTCGACGCGGCGGCCGATCGCGCCGAGACGAAGCCTTATCGACACGCTGCAAAGGACGCCGCCTCAAATTCGCCGCGCACGAGATGAAGTAAAAAGTAACAGGTGATGGTTTTGCAAGGGGGCTCTGGTGGCACAAAAGCTAAAATGTTCTCGTTCATTTGCTGTCGTTGTTGCGAGTATTTTATGTATCGGTGCGTGGTTCAAGGCACCCGCCACCGCCGCGCAACTGACACCGGTGCGGGCCGCGTATATTCCGGTTGTCTCGTGGCTCCCGGCGTGGGTCGCCAAGGAGAAGGGCTTCTTTGAGAAGAACGGCCTCGACGTCACGCTGTCCGTTACGCAGAACCTGTCTGTTCTGCCGGGAACGCTCGGGCGCCAGTTCGATTTCGCGCCGTCGACGCCGCCGGATCTCATCAAGGCCGTGCTCGCCGGGATCGATGTCGTAGCCGTGGCCGGGCAGGGGATCGAGACCAAGGATAATCCGAGCACGCACTTGATCGTTCGGAAGGACTCCGCGATCACGAGCATGCAAGACCTCAAAGGCAAGGTGATCGCAACGCCGGCACTCGGCGCTATCATCCATGTCTCGGTGCTCCATGGCTTGAAGAAGAACGGCATCGATCCTAATTCCATCCGGGCCGTCGAAGTGCCGTTTCCCAACATGCCCGATCAGCTCAAGGCCGGAAACGTCGATGCCGTCGAGGCGCTTGAGCCGTTTGCCGGACAGTTGCTGGCGGCCGGCAACAGGTCGCTCGGAGACCCGCTGCTTTCCGTAAGCGATGAGGTCCTCTACACGTTCTGGATTTCAGAGCGCAAATGGGCGGCAGACAATCATGCGGTGATCGACGCCTGGGTCGTCTCGCTCAATCAGGCCAAGGAATTCATGGATGCGAATCCGCAGGAAGCGCGCGCAATTCTCGCCAAATATACCAAGCTGCCCGAGGCGGTGGTCCAAAAAATACCGTTCGTGACGTATCGCTTTTCGCTCGATCCGCGCGATTTCGCGGTCTGGGTGAATGTGCTGAAAGATCTGGGTCAAATTACCCGATCGATCGACGAGAACAGCCTGGTGATGAAGACCAAATAAGCACGGTTGAGATTCAGTCCCGGCGAAATTTCCAGTTCGCTCAAGCCACGCGCAGGCGACGCGAAGCCGCGCGCCGGCGATGGGGGGTCACGCGTAGGCGACGTGAGCGCTTGATGTAAGCGGTTGGTCTCGCGTCGGATTCGGTCCGTGAGAACGGTTCAGCGAACGCGGGCTTCCAGCGTTTTCAACCGGAGCGCTGCTTTCTATTTCTCGTTGATTCCCGCCCAACGGAATTTAGAGGTAATATTCAACCGAAAATTCGCCGCATTCTTCGTCTACCCGCGCGTGCGCAAGACTGATCAAGCACCTCGCCGCCGTTTTCGCCGCAACTGAAAATAGCGGCAAAGTGCTTTTGACAATCCACCTCGTTAACTCCAATACGCGCGTCCGACCCAGCCTCTGGAGAAATCAAATGTCTCGTGTTGTTGCGGTTTTGGCGGTCGTACTCGCTTTGGTCACGGTGACACTTCCTGCAGGTGCCGCCGAGTTCGGAACCAGGGATGAAGCACTGGCGATGGTCCGGCGCGTGCAGCAGAAATTCAAGAAAGAAGGCGCCGAAGCGGCCTTCCTCGCCATCAACAGCAAGGCCCCAGGATTTGCCGATCGCGACCTTTACCCCTTTGTGACCGAATTGACGGGTCTTTGCGTTGCCAACGGCGTCACGCCGGCGGTGAGGGGAAAGAACCTGCTTGATCTCAAGGATCAAGACGGCAAGTTCATGATTCAGGAATTTGTCAGGACCGCCAGCACTTCCCCCGGACACGGTTGGGTCGACTACCGCTGGCTCAACCCCGTCACAAAAACCATCGAGGACAAGTCTGCCTGGATCGAAAGGATGGGCGAATATTTCGTCGGTGTCGGCGTGTATAAGAACGAGCAGCCCAACGAAAATACAATTGGTCTGATATCCGGCAGTCCGAACTCGGACGATACCTATCTGCAGATCGCGTACGATCTCGCGGATGTCCTCAATGACGGCGACAATCTTCGCATTCTCCCGATCGCCGGCATCGGTGGACCCAAGAACATCCGCGACGTGCGGTACTTGAGAGGCATTGATATCGGCCTCACGCAAACCAACATTCTCAACAATTTCCGCCGGTCGAACGAGCGGATGGGCCAGGCTGATAACAAGATCGTCTTTATCACCAGGCTGTTCACCGAGGAGGTCCACCTCGTTGCGCGAAACGAGATCACCTCGATTGAGCAATTGCGGGGTCTTAAGGTCAACCTCGATGCAAAGGGCAGCGGAACGAGTTACTCGATGCGCGATGTCCTCAAGACCCTTGGCGTTGAGATTCAGGAAGTCAGCATGTCGCAGGCCGAAGCCTTCGAAAAGGTCAAGAGCGGCGAGATAGCTGCCACGGTTCTGATTGCGGGTAAACCGGTGCGGTCGATGACCAAGCTGAACCCGGCAGATCGCTTGCACTTCGTTCCAGTTCCGTATCCTTCGCAACTCATCGCTGATTATTATCCGTCCTCGCTCACGCATGACGACTACCCCGACATTATTCCGGCAGGGAAATCCGTTGATACGATTGCGGTTGGTGCGGTCCTCATCGCGTATAATTGGCCGAAGACCAATGTCGATCGCTATCGACGGGTTCAACGATTCGTGGACGCACTCTTTCCCAAGATCGCCGAATTCAAGAAGCCGCCGCGCCACCCGAAATGGAGTGAGGTTAACCTCGCTGCCCAATTGCCGGGTTGGACCCGGTTCGAGGCGGCGCAAGCATGGCTTGATGCCCGAGCCAGCCAAGCGACACAGGCAAACGTGGAGAAACCGCCGCCAGGTTTCCCGCAGGCTATGAAAACAGACGGACCCGCGCGCCAAGGCGCCCCCAATGCCCTTTCGCAAAACGACGCCGCACTTTACCAGCAGTTTCTTCAGTGGAAGAAGTTGCAGCCTGGCCGGTGACTTTTCCAAGCGAACGTTACTGAATCCGAGCGGCTGTGTGCCGAAAACCATATCCGAGTTTATCAGGTAACAGAATCGGCTAAGTTGGCGCAACGGTAGCGCTGATCTGCTTCGTTCTGGCCGCGCTGGCCTCGCCAAGTCGAAAAGCCGGCTTGAGGCTGAGAATGCGGTACTTCGACATCAGCTGGTCGTTTTGCGGTGGAAGGTGAGAGGCAGAGCCCATCTTACGAACAACGATCGCGGGTTCTTCGTTCAGATGTATCGCTGGTTTCCCTCGATCCTGAAGGTCGTGACGATTATCGAGCCTGAAACGCTCGCCGCGACAGCGGGCGATGGTGTGTGAAGGGCTGTGAAGGGCGTCTTGGCGCGCTCGGAGAGATTCGAACTCCCGACCCTCGGATTCGAAGTCCGATGCTCTATCCAGCTGAGCTACGAGCGCGTGCGTGGGCTCGATTACCAGACTTGGCCGGACAGGGCCAGCACCCTGCCACCGGGCCAGCGCCGCTCTGAGCCGTCATCAAATGCACCCCGGCAACTCAATGCCCGCTTCCGTCGGCAGATCACTGGAAAAATCCATTTCTACGAATGGTTTAGGCCCAACGCTCAACCCAACTTGAGCGGATCGCGTGCCCGGGCGCGTTGCCTTGCGTCGAACTGAGATGCGCGCGGCAGGGCGCTGAGGAAAGCTGCGCTGCGCCTCTGCTGCGAACGCGAAATTCGCCGTTAGTTACTCGCCACACCTTGCCGCGGCACGCAATTCCGAAGGTGCCGCGCCATAGCGCCGGCGAAACGCGCGGTTAAAATACGACAGATCTCCGAACCCGACATTGAACGCAATGGTGCTAATCTTTTGGCTGGCATAGCGCGGATCGGCCAGCAGCCTGTGGGCGCGGGCGAGTCGCTGAGCGAGCACGTACTCGGTAAACGTCATGCCCTCGCGTTCGAACAGCCTCTGAATCCACCGCGGCTTGATCCGATGCCGTGCGGCAATTGTCGCCACCGACAGGTCGGCTCGGTCCTGTTGGGCCGCGATATCTTCTTTGATGATACGCAACCGCGCCGCTCCCACCCCTCGACCCTTGGCGATCTCGGCAGCATCCCGAGTTGCACCGATGGCGAGCGCCATGAGGTCATGGATATGCGTTATAACCTGCCGTCGCAGGTCCGGCGCGATAAGAGCTTCAGTGTCTTCGAGGATGCCGATGTATTGGGTCAGAAGCTGCAGCGCTGCATTGTCGGCGGGAATCGGCCGACCATACGCAGTGTCCAGGCCGGCAACGAGCGGTGATATTGCGCGCAGCGGTGCCCGCACGTTAACGTATGCGCCGTACGTTGGTACCTTAAGGAAGGCGGGCTCCGACGCGGTCAAGACGATCGCCTCGCCACGGCTCAGATTCAGCAGACGGCCGAGCTGATGCGCCTCGTAGCTGGAAGTCAATCCCACGGTAATGACGACATCGTCGTTGTCGATGAATTCCCGTCGGAGGCGATAGATCGCGGCGGAACGGCGGGCCCTCACAAGCCCAAGGCCTGGCATGCGCCGAATGGTAGCCTCGGTATGAAACTGCTCGGTCGCGAGCGGCTCGATGTCCCGCCTGGATAGCGTTCGGCCGTAAATCTCACGACACGCATCAAGACGCTGGTGCGGCGGATAGTCCGTCGTCGAGAACCGAATGATCACGCAGTCGTCATCGGCGACGCCTGCGACGCCGCTCGAAGCCCTCATGGCCGAGTTCCACCTTGCTGTGCATTGTCAGCGCGTAGGCTGCCCAAACGAACCTGCATCAGCTTTTGTCGCTCGATCGATGCGAGCGGTTCAAGGTTCCAGGAGGTTTCTTCGCAACCAAGGTGGATCGTAGCGAGCGAACAAGCGTCCGATTTTTGGAATGTTTTTCGATTTCCGAGCGGAACGCACGCGTGACTGACTGAGCCTCGCTCTGCGGTGATGCACACATCTGTTAGCCGGGCCGCACCAGTCCTACTCAATTGTCGCGCTAGTCCTAGAGCGGCCATCCCAAGATCGCTAGGGAGTTGGCAGCGAGACGGGAGCGATGCGACGAAGAGTGTGAGCCCGCCGTGTGCATCTTGCAGAGTCCAGCGCAACCGAAAGGAAAGCCGGATGAGGGACCTGTCGGTCATCGACGGAATCGGTTTTGTCGCCGCCGCGCTCGTGCTTGCGACATTCTGCATGCGTTCCATGACCGCACTGCGTTGGGTGGCGCTCGCCAGTAATTTGGCCTTCATCGCATATGCCTATCTCGGAAACCTCGCGCCCGTGTTGCTTCTTCATGCGCTGCTGCTGCCGGTCAACGCCTGCCGGCTGGCACAATTGTGCGGTGCTCAAGCGCGACGCGAGCCAAGCGAAAAACGCGGCGAGCGTGCAACTGCAACTGTGAACGGCAGCCTTTTTCGACGGTCTGCTACGGTCTTATGCAGGATACCGGATTCTCCCGGGTGCAATGCGCATACCTCTGCGGCCCGCACACAATGGTCTTGCGGATCAAGGAGTCGGTCGCGGGTTCGAAATTGTGGCGAGGAGAGATAACATGAACAGCATGGTGAATGGCGAAAGGCTCGATGTCCGCATTGTCACCTCGGCCAGCGCTGACTGCTACGCACTCGGTTACTTCGAAGCGGAATTCCGACGTCTGAAATTCCAGGGCGAGTATCTCCGCGATTTCACTGCGAATGTCCTGCGCCATGCTGGCATCGCTCCGGGAGGCTCTTCTGGCGTATCTGCCCGATCCGGCCGCCACGCTCCGGCGGTTGTCAGGCTTTCTCCGTCCTGGCGGCACGATCGCGTTCCAAGAGATGGTGCTGCCTCTCATGCGCAGCGTTCCCGACGGGCCGCTCTTTCACAAGTGTCGTGAATGGATGATGGAAACCTTCGAGCGTGCAGGCTTCGAGCTCGATATGGGTAGCAAGCTGCTCGCAACGTTCCTCGCGGCGGGATTGCCGGCGCCACAGATGACGGCTGCGGGACGCGTGGAAGGCGGCTCGCTATCTCCACTCTATACCTATCTTGCGGATACCCTGCGCAGCCTTCTGCCGATGGCCGAGCGGGCCGGGGTCGCAACCGCGGCGGAGATCGCGATCGAGACGATGGCGGATCGGCTCCGCAAGGAAGCCGTTGAGAACAACGCCTGCGTCATGCCGCCGCCTCTTGTTGGCGCGTGGACGCGCGCGCCGGCTGCGACTGGTACTGCCATCGGCTATCAGGCGGTAGCCGACGACGGATGAGGGCCGCTACCCGGCGATTTTCCGATCCGGGAATGCGGCCCTCAGTTTGGCGGCCGCGTTCTGAATAGCGGCCGATCGATGTCACCCGTCAGGGTGGATTCCAGAGAGACGATACCCGTCTATCTGCTTGCGCGGGTCTTCTTGCCAGCGGCAGGCTTGGATTTCGGCGTCGAGGAACTGGGTTTAACGACGCTGATGACCCGTGGGGCGACAGGTGAACCGAGGCCGGTGCACGCGTCCCACCCAGTGCTGGCAACGAAGCTGCCGTTATTCCCCTGAACGATGTCGCGGAAGGCGGCTTTGCCCGCCGCGGCATAAATCGCAGGATGGATAAAGCCAGCGGACTTGCCATTGCGCTGGTTGGCGACAGCGATCAGCCCGGCCCACAGCGGAGCAACCGCGCTCGTGCCGCCGATCACTAAGTTCTTCCCATCGACGCGGACGATGTAGCCGCTGGCGGGATCGGCATCGCCGGCAACGTCGGGGACGCCGCGACCGCCGGCGTGGTTGGCGGGCTTGGGAACCTTCACGCCGGCTTGCCAGGCCGGCTGCGGGAAGAAGTCGCTGACGCCTCCGCCGGTCGCTCCGCCCTGCGGTTGGGCATTCCAGACGATCTCATCCGTAATGGTTGAGCCGTTACCCCGCAGGTTGGTACCACCGCAAGCCAGCACGTGCGGGCTCGAAGCAGGGAAATCGGCGTGATTTTTGCCGTCGGTCACGGCGTCTGAGGAGCCGTCGTCGCCCGCTGCCGCGGTGATGGTAACGCCAAGGGCAGCAGCGGATTGGCAGGCCGCGTCGAATGCGGCCATGGCCTGGGCGGTCCAGTTGATTTCAGCCGCGCCCCACGAGATCGAGATGACACTGGGATTGTACTTGGTGTCGTGGATGGCGTGAGCGAGGGCGTCGAGGAATCCCTGGTCGGTGTTGGGTGCAAAGTAAACCACAATGCGCGCGCCCGGCGCGACGGCACCGGCAACCTCGATGTCGAGCATGACCTCGCCATCGGCGCTGTTGGCGTTGGAGGGACTGTTCTTTCCGGTTCCGATGGGGACGGCGATCAGCTTAGGTGGCTTCTGACCAAGGGACTTGAAGTAAGCCGTGATATCAGCCTGGCGAAAGCCGCCGCCGAGTTCGATGATGCCAATGGTTTGATTGGATGCGGTAGTGCCTTGCGGGAATTGGTAGAGCTGGCCGACCTGGACCGGCGTAAACGAGGTAGTGCCTGCGGCGTGAGGATGGGCGAAGCCCTGATCTTGAGCGGCTTGAGCCGAAGCTTCACCATGTTCACCAAGAATCCGAAAGTGCGGCTTGGCCTGCGGACGATCGTCCAGGCCAAGCACGGCGACGACGTAGCCCTGAAGCTCGGACGGCAAATTGATGCTTCCTTCACGAACCCGATAGCCTGCGCCGTCGATCGTTTTTTGCGCCAGCGAAACGCCGAAGGCGCGCTGGAGATTGGCGACGGTTCCGGTGAGCTTCATGGTACGGCGTCCCGGTGCCGGCGTGCCGGCCTGGACGGTGAGGCCAAACTCTTTGGCAAAGCCCCGAACCAGCTTCACGGCGGCGGGATCGGCCGCATGGCTTGCGTTGAACTGGGCGCGAGTGAGGCGTTGTTCGCCCCTGACCTGCGCGGCTTCGAGCGGCTCCTTGCGCCGGACGACGACCGATACGGTAACGCGGCTAGCCGGGGCCGCGGGCTTTTCGTCACCCGTCTTCGCGAGCAGGCGTTTCTCGCTGCCGGACAATACGCTGCGGCTCTGCGTGGCGAAATGAGGAACGGATTTCGAAGCCATTTGGATCCTCCACTGTAGGTTATGAATTTTGAACGGCGGGCAGGATGCTGCCCGAACCCCCTGCCACGAGCCTGTCCGCGAACGAAGACCTGGGTTTTGAAGACCTGGGTTTTGAAGACCTGGGCTTTGAAGACCTGGGTTCTGAAGACCTGGGCTTTGAAGACCTGGGTTTTGAAGACTTGGGCTCTGAGGACTTGGGCTCTACAGCATTTGTGCAGCTGAAAATGGCACGGGCCGCGGAGCTCGTTTGTAAACTATATCACAATTCGCCAGATAGAGTGCTGCCGGCTTCTCGGCTGCAGCCCCGAGGTTACGTCGATAAAATTCTTTTGGAGAGGCAATCAACGGATCTGGAGAGGCAATCAACGGATCAGGCTCTGCGCGTCATTACGGTTGGCGTCGCCTGCAGAGGACCGCGAAGGCTCGGCGCGCGCAGCCGTCAGAGCTTTCGCACCAAGACTAAGTAAAATGCCGGCTTCGCATCCGGCGTTCGCGCGAATGTTTCGCGTCACCTGTTAGAAGCAGGGGTACCTGCGGCGGTCCTGACCGATATAGGTCGCCGCGCTCTGTCGGCAGGCATTGGTCGAGGGGCCGTCGTAATACGCGAAGGTGCCGGGCAGCGGCCCTGGTCCGTAATTGTGGTTGTAGCTGATCGGGTAGGGGAGCGAATAAGCGCGAAGGTGTACAGGCAGGTCCGCCGCTTGCGCCAGGATGGGCGCTGCCGCCAGCGCGGACAGGATTGCAGCGGCAGAGAGGAGCTTCAGTCTGGTCATCGGGTGTCTCCGGCAATTGAGTTGCAAAGAAGACATTCTAGGGCAACCCCGGTTCCCATCCAGAGCGAAACGTCCGAAAAAGTGAGGAAAATAAGCCACAGAGGCGGGATTTTTGGCCAAACCGGGATGCTTAACGAAATCCCAACACAGTAAGGCCAGAGTTGTACCATCTGGTCTGGCGAACGACCGATTTTTCCCGCGTCCCGACAGGCTCTATCCGGTTCCCGATCGATCCATGCGCATCACGCCCCTCGCCCTGCTCTTGCTCTCGCTGCTGGCCGCGGCCCCGGCGCGCGCCGATCTGCGTATCACGCGCGATCACGGCGGCTATGTCGAGGAATACAAGGCGAAGTACCAGCGCGTCCGCGACCGCAAGGAGCGCGTCATCATCGATGGCATCTGCAATTCGGCCTGCACGCTGGTGTTCGGCATCGTGCCGATGAACAAGGTATGCGTGACGCCGCGCGCCAGCCTCGGCTTCCACCAGGCCTATTACGACAAGGCGTTTACGTTCGGGATCAAGGTCACCAGCTCCGAGGGAACATCGGACCTGATGTCCTATTACCCGCAGCCGGTGAAGGACTGGATCCGCCGCAATGGCGGGCTGACCACCGAGATGAAGAAGATCAAGAACGGCGCGGATCTCTGGAGGATCGTCGACCCCTGTCCGGAAGACTTTTGATCTTTTCACGCCAGATCGATTGTTCCTGACATCACGGGCACGCAGCGCCCGCCGATGAAGGTCGCGGTGACGGTGCCGTCCTGTTTTTCCGCATGCGCCTTTAGCAGACTGGGACGTCCCATCTCGACGCCCTGCGCAATCGTCTTCGACAATGAAAGGTTCGGCTCCGGGCGCAGCTTCGCCAGCAGGCCGATCAGCGCGACATTGGCGCTGCCGGTCGCCGGGTCCTCCGGAATGTTCTGGTGGGGTGCAAACATCCGCGCCCGGATGTCGATGTCGCCCTCATCGACGCGTGTATAGATCATGATGCTGACGGCCGGATGTTTGGTGACTTCAAGCCGGAACACATCGCCGTTCGGGCTTGCTGCGGCAAGGGCGGCGCGGCTCTTCAATTCGGCCAGAATGAACGGCGCACCGCAGGAGGCGATGCACGGTCGATGATTGTTAAGCTCGATATCGTCGCGCGAAATTCCGCAAGCCGATGCCACGAGTTCGATCGCAATCTCTGCGCCAACCGAGAGCGGTTGCGGTGAAGCCAATCTCGCGCCCACCACCGTCGCGCCATCCCTCAGAATCTCGATCGGGACCAGCCCGGCCTTTTCCTCGAAGATCACGCTGTCGCCGTCGACCGGCCGGCCGTAACTGATCCCCGCGCGAGCCAACACGAATGCGGTGCCGACATTGGGATGCCCGGCGAACGGCATCTCGCTGCGTGGCGTGAATATCCGCACCTCCGCCGTATGCGCGGCATCCTTCGGCGGCCGGATGAAGGTCGTCTCCGCAAGGTTGAATTCGGCGGCGATGGTCTGCATTTGCTGCGCCGACAGGCCTTCCGCATTCAGGACGACGGCAAGCGGATTGCCCGCGAATCGATCGGATGTGAACACATCGACAGTCTGGAATTGCAGCCGCATGGTACTTTCCCAAAACGTTAGCGCGCCCGCGAATCGTTCGAACACGTCCGCTGAGCGGGGCCTGCACGGATTATCATTGCCGCCTAGCATACGATCGGGCACTGAGGGCGGCAAATGCATCAAGACTTTGAAAAATTTGCCGCGCGCGCGGCGCCGGCGATTTTTGTCGTGCTCTGGAGTACCGGCTTTATCGGCACCAAATACGTGCTGCACAACGCCGAGCCGCTGACCTATCTCGCGATCCGGATGGCTCTGGTGGTCGGGCTGATGGCGGTCATCGTCGCAATTGCGCGGCCGCCATGGCCAAATTGGCCGGGCGTTGGCCACAGCGTTGTCGCGGGCATTCTGGTGCACGGATTTTATCTGGGCGGCACCGCGATCGCGATCGCGCATTCAATTCCCGCCGGGCTCTCGGCGCTGATTCCGGGTCTGCAGCCGATCCTGACCTCGACTCTGGCGAACCGCTGGCTCGGCGAACGCGTTACGCCACTGCAATGGACCGGGTTGCTGCTCGGGCTCGCCGGCGTGGTGCTGATCCTGCACGATCGTCCGATGGGCGGCGAGGCGGGTTGGGGCTGGCTGGCCTCGGGCATGTCGCTGGTCAGCATCACCTTGGGCACGCTGTACCAGCGGCGCTATTGCGGCAGCATCGACTGGCGTGCCGGCAATCTCGTGCAGTACATCGCGGTGACGATCTTCTTCGTTGCAGGCGCGGCGCTGTTCGAGAGCAACGTGGTGCACTGGACCAGCGAGTTCGTGCTGTCGCTGGTGTGGCTTGTGGTGGTGCTGTCGATCGGGTCGATCGGGCTATTGTACTGGCTGATCCGGCGCTCGGCGGCCACCGCGGTGGCAAGCCTGTTCTATCTGGTGCCGGCGGTGACCGCGGTCATGGCCTATGTGCTGTTTGGCGAGCGGCTCGACGGGGTCGCTATAGCAGGCATGGTCGCCTGCGCCGCCGCGGTGTTTCTAGTCAACCGTCGCGCGCGAGCCTGACGAGGCTTAAGTTCCAAGCTTTAAGTTCCAAGGTTTAAGTTCCAGGACAAAAGCCCCCGGACGCTGGTCCAGAGGCTTTTGCGTATGGCGCGGGAAGTTATCCAAGCGGAGCGTTTTCTGGCGGCAAACCGGCTTGCCCTTTGCCGGAAAAAGCTCTCAGCGCTTCGACTTCTTGGCCTTCTTTTTCTTTTTGGCGGTTTTCTTGACGGCTTTTTTGGCCGACTTTTTCGCTGACTTCTTCGCCGATGATTTCTTGCCGGCCTTCTTGGCCGCCTTGGATTTCTTGGCTGCTTTCTTGTTCGGCGTCACCTTCTTCGCGACTCTCTTGGCAGCCTTCCTGACCTTCTTCACCGCGGTCTTGGCGGCCTCTTTGGTCACTTCGGCGGCGCTACTCATCGCGTCCGTAATGTGTTCCAGAACAGGTTTCTCGTCGTCCATATCGTCCCCCAGTGTTGTTAACGCTGCAACGATAGCTGGATTTGCCGATGTGTAAAGCGGATGCCGCGTCGTACTCATCTCGCGCGGATCTTGGCGTAGGCTTTGAGCGCGCGTTCACGGCCCAGTCTGTGCTCGATGATCGGCTCCGGATAGGTCTTGCCGAACTCAAACGCCTGCGCCTGTGAGTTCGAGCGGCGTCGCGTTCCACGGCTGGTGAATCAAGCTTGTTGGCAATTGCACGAGTTCCGGCAGCCAGCGCCGGACATACGTGCCATCGGGATCGAACTTCCCGCTCTGCCGCGGCAAAGTGAGCGGCGTGCTAGACTTGGCGCGGGCTGATCTCGCCAAAGCGCAAGTGGATGAGAGCTTCGACGTGCCGTTGCGATCGGGCCTCACGGTCGGCAGAATAATATCCGGCCACACCGCTTTCAAGAAAGGCATGGAGCTTCGTCTGGGGCCGAGATCTCGCCCGGCTGCCAGGTTTCGAACAAACCCCCGGTCCAGTCGGGATGCACGGGTTCGAGGGCGTGGATGCCTGGCACAAGGCCGGGCATGACGAGGTGCCTAAAACGTGCTGCTTCGCCTTGCCCGTAATGACGAGCCGCTACTTCGGCTGCGGCACGATACGAATATAGGGTTTCGGCGATTTCCAGCCCTGCGGATAGATCGTCTTCGCCTCGTCGTCGGTGACCGAACCTGCGATAATGACGTCTTCGCCTTGCTTCCAGTCCGCAGGCGTCGCGACGCGATGCTTCGCTGTCATCTGCAGCGAATCGATCACACGCAGGATTTCCTGGAAATTGCGCCCCGTCGTCATGGGATAGACCAGCACCAGCTTGATCTTCTTGTCGGGTCCGATGATGAAGACGTTGCGGACGGTCTGGTTGTCGGCCGGGGTACGCGTGGCCGGATCGCCCGAAGTGGATGCAGGCAGCATGTCGTAGAGCTTGGATACGTTGTAGTCGGTGTCGCCGATCATCGGATAGTTCGGCGCGGCTCCTTGCGTCTCCTTGATATCTTCAGACCATTTCGAATGCTTGTCGACGGGATCGACGCTGAGCCCCATCAGCTTGACGCCGCGCTTGTCGAATTCCGGCTTCAACTTTGCGAGAGCGCCGAGTTCGGTGGTGCAGACCGGAGTGAAATCCTTCGGGTGCGAGAACAGCAGTGCCCAGCTGTTGCCGATCCAATCATGGAATTTGATCTTGCCGTCGGTGGTTTCAGCCTCGAAATCCGGGGCTACAGAGCCAATCTGCAGAGCCATATCTACCTCCTATCGTTTAGCTACGGATGAAATTGCCGGAATCCCGGCTCTAGAGATGCTGATTGCGGACCCGCTCTTCCAGATCGCGCCGAATTGTCTCCTGGTCGGCCAGGCGGCGAAAGACCGCCTCGCTAAGGCTGAAGCCCGATATCAGCGCTATCACAATGAGCCCGGCGGATAGCCAGCCAACATCCATTTCGATGAAGGTAATCAGCGCGATCAGCATCGCTATCAAGGAAATGACAAATCTCGCCAGTTGAGCCTTCATCCCTCATGCTCGTTTCCAACAAAGGTGCCATTCATCGACACTATAGGGAGCAGGGTGGCCGAATGGAACCGTCCCCGGCAAAAGGAAAACGTTCTTCTCCAATCCAGGGAACTCGTAGCAGCTTCTTTTATCCACAGCGGTGCGACGAAAAAATCACAATCGCTGCAAAAACTTGATTACCGCGATATTGCGGCTTGCGCGGCGCGCCGCCGCAAGGTCAGGTAGCAAATCCCCGATGAACCGTGACCGACGTCACAGCGACCAATCAGCAACTGTTTACAAAAGACGCGACCCAAGCTTCGAATCGTTAACCACTCGTTCATGCGCGGCATGGATTGCTGGGGTCGGAAAAAAAGCAAAAGAGAATACAATGACTGCCTCTGCCGGAATGTCCGCCGAACGTGTCGGCGCTCTCGAACCGTCTGATATCTCCTGCCGCAATACCGCAGCACTTGCCCTTACGATCGTGCGCGATGGCGTGATTACCGGCGAAGGCCCGACCGCCGAGGGGCGCGTTCATTTTTCCCGCGCGCTGGACGCCGATGACGCTGCCTGGTGCGCGCGCATCCTGACCGCGACCGCGGTCGAGCATCAGCCGGTCAGCCGTGCCGAAGCCGAAGCCCTGTTCGAGATCAACGATGCCGCCGCTGAGCGCAGCGACGATGGACGGTTCGACGATTTGTTGGCCAAGGCAGTCGTGCATCATGCGGCCTCCGCGTCCGGTCTGCCGGTGCCGTCGCGCACCGTAGCGCTGTCGCCGGACACCGCGATCGAAAGCTGGGCGCCAACCAAGGCGGTCGGCGTCGATATCGAAGTGCTGGAATGGATCGCCAGCCAGATGCGCGGCAAGCGCCGCAGCAATCGTACCTTGATGAGAATGGTCGCAACCATCGTCGGCGCCGCGGCGCTGCCGCTCTCGCAGCTGCCGAACGTGTTTGACATCGGGATGTGAATTCACCCTTGTGGCGGGTATCACGGCGGCGGGGTTATTTCCCCGCCGTTTTTTGTTTGCCGCCTTCCGCATCGAGCCCGACGGTCCGGCCGGAAAATCCCGCCGCGTCAAAATAGCGTTGCTTTCCGACGCGCTGGAAATTCAGCACGGTGCGCAAGCCGTTGGCCGAGGCTTCCGACTTGACCGTGTCGGAAGATGCCTTTGGCGTGGCGCCGTTCGGCATCGCTTCCGTCATCACCCGTCCGATCAGATCGCCCTTGGGCTTGGGCGTCAGGCCCATCAGCCGCGCCGCGGTGGCTCCGACATCGGCATTGCTGACCGGTAGCGCATCGACATAGCCGGCTTTGAAATCCGGCCCGATCGCGGCCATGAAATTCAGGGTGTCGCCGCGCCCGAAGCTGCCATGCATGCCCTGGCCCTGCCGCAGCACCGTATCGGCGACTTCGACCGAGCAATTGGTCGGCTCGTTACAGCCGGTCGAATAGGAGCGGAAATTGACGACGATCGACGGGTTTGGCGTCGTCGCCTTGCCCTTCAGTCCGAGCTGCGACATCGGCAGAGTGCCGGAAAAACGCCCGAGATTGTCATCGACAAACAACCCGCTGACATAGTCCTGTTCCAAGAGCGCCTTGACCGTGCGTTCCGCCAGCTTCTTGTCCTTGTTCGGCAGATAGATCAGGTCCGATCCGCCATTGGTGGCGACCACCAGATCGGGCTTGGCGGGATCCTGTCCGAGCACGCCGTTGCCGGCCTTGGGATGAGCGTTATCGGCAATGCGCACGTTCTTGTCGTTCGGATCGAACAGCGGCAGGTTCAGCGCTTTCGCAAGATCGATCGCGAGAAAGCCCATCGGCAGGAAATCCTTGGGCGTGTCCTCATAGGCCGCTTTTGCCGACGGGCTGGTCTTGCTCCCCTTCGATATGGTCGAAAAGCCGTGATCGGCCGCGATCATGACGTTGGTGGTGGCAGAGAGACCGAGATCGTCGAGCGCCTTGCGCAATTGCGCCAGGTTGTTGTCGGCATTCTTGATGCCGGCCAGCGAAGTGGGACCGTTGATGCCAGGCGTCACGGTGTTGAGGCTGTCGCCGGTGTTGTGCTGGCTGCCGTCGGGGTCGCGCGACCAGAATACCAGCACGAACGGTTTCGCACGCTCCTTGAACATCGGCAGCACGATTTTGCTGGCGACGTCGGCGAAATAAGCCTGCTGCGCGGTATTAGGTACCACAGTGCCCGGCGTCTTGGCGTCGCCGGCCTTGCCGTTGTCGCCGCGGGACGGTGTCGCGAGCGGAAGATCGGCCTTGGTCAGCGCGGCCTTCATTTCATCTGAAAGCGGCACGCCCGTTTTACCCCCGGTGGAATCGTCGATCACGATCGAATGCAGGCCGGGACGGTCGGCGCGGTCGGTATGGTCGAACAGAAGCGTCGGACCGACCTTGCCGATCGCTGCCGTGCTGAAGCCCTGCGCGCGCGCCATCTTCAATATTGTTTCTTCGTTCAGATAATCGCCGCCGAAGTGCTCATCGACATCGCCCAAGACCGCATCGTTCTCGATGAAGGGAACGACGGTATCGCCGGCGGGCGCGGACGGATAACCGGTATAGATCGTGTTGCTGAAAGTTCCGGTGTCGCCGAGATAATGCCCGGTCGCCATGGTCGATCCGTTCGCCATGGTGAAGGTCGGAAACAGCGAGTGTGGATTTTTGAAATTGACGCCTTTGTCGCGGACTTCCGCCATCGCCGGCGCGGTCTCCGGGGTGACAATCCGTCCGCGTAATCCGTCCGGCACGAACAGGATCAGATTGCGGGGCTTGCTGTTCTGAGCAAAAGCCGTAACCGCGGACAAAATAGCGAAGCTGGCGGACAGGATCGCGATCTTCAAGCGCATGGATAGCCTCCCAAGGGCAAATTTCGACTCAAACAGCCGTTGCCTCTCTTTAGTTTTGCTGTACGACGGATTTGTTACATCGTCCCCGTCCGTACCCTCCCGTCTATACCCCGGCCCGCGGGGCTGGACCCCGCCCTTCGGTTACAAGTAAATAGCACATGTTCAAACGAATTCTGATTGCCAACCGCGGCGAGATCGCCTGCCGGGTCATCAAGACTGCCCGTCGGATGGGTATCGAGACCGTGGCCGTCTATTCCGAGGCCGACCGGGATGCGCTCCATGTCGAAATGGCCGACGAGGCGGTTTTGATCGGGCCGCCGGCGGCGGCCGAAAGCTATCTGGTGATGGAAAAGATCGTCGAGGCCTGCCGCAAGACCGGCGCCGAGGCGGTGCATCCCGGCTACGGATTCCTGTCCGAGCGCGAAGCCTTTCCGCGCGCGCTTGCGGAGGCCGGGATCGTCTTCATTGGACCCAACCCCGGCGCCATCGCCGCGATGGGCGACAAGATCGAGTCCAAGAAGGCCGCTGCAAAGGCCGATGTCTCGACCGTGCCAGGCTACCTTGGCGTCATCACCGATGAAAAGCACGCGGTGAAGATTGCCGACGGCATCGGTTATCCCGTCATGATAAAGGCCTCCGCGGGCGGCGGCGGCAAGGGGATGCGGATTGCGCATTCGACCTCGGAAGTCGCGGAAGGCTTTGGTCTTGCCAAGGCCGAAGCCAAGGCGTCGTTCGGCGACGACCGGGTTTTCATCGAGAAATTCATTGTCGATCCCCGCCACATTGAAATTCAGGTGCTCGGCGACAAGCATGGCAACGTGATTTATCTCGGCGAGCGCGAATGTTCGATCCAGCGCCGCAATCAGAAGGTGATCGAGGAAGCGCCGTCGCCGCTGCTCGACGAGACCACCCGCCGCAAGATGGGCGAACAGGCGGTCGCTCTCGCCAAGGCCGTGAACTACGATTCCGCCGGCACGGTCGAATTTGTCGCGGGGCAGGACAAAAGTTTCTTCTTCCTGGAGATGAACACGCGGCTGCAGGTCGAGCATCCCGTGACCGAATTGATCACCGGCATCGATCTGGTCGAGCAGATGATCCGCGTTGCGGCCGGAGAGAAGCTTGCGCTGGCGCAGAAGGACGTCACGCTGACCGGATGGGCGGTGGAGTCGCGGGTCTATGCCGAAGACCCGTTCCGTAACTTCCTGCCCTCGATCGGGCGGCTGGTAAAATATCGCCCGCCGGTCGAGAGCCGCATCGACGGCATCACCGTTCGCAACGATACCGGCGTGCAGGAAGGTGGCGAGATTTCAATCTATTACGACCCGATGATCGCCAAGCTTGTGACCCACGCGCCGTCGCGGGCCGCCGCGATCGAGGCGCAGGCGACCGCGCTCGATTCGTTCTACATCGACGGCATCCGCCACAACATTCCGTTCCTGTCGGCCTTGATGCTTCATCCGCGCTGGCGCGAGGGCAATCTTTCCACCGGCTTCATTGCGGAGGAGTTCCCAAAGGGGTTCGCGGTCCGGGTGCCGGAAGGCGAGGTCGCACGCCGGTTGGCCGCGGTCGCGGCTGCGATCGATCACGTGCTCGGCGAACGCAAGCGGCAGATTTCCGGCCAGTTGACCGGCCGCCCGGTGCAGCGCGAGCGCCGCCGCGCGGTGTGGCTGGACCGTAACGAAATCGGGCTCGACGTCGCGCGGGAAGATGATTTTATCACGGTGCGTTTCGCCAGCGCCGACGGCACGCTTGGCCTTCCGCATCAGCTGGTCTCGCCATGGGTGCCGGGCGATCCGGTCTGGCAGGGCAGCATCGACGGCCATCCGGTGGCCATGCAGGTGCGCCCGATTCCCAACGGCTTCCGCCTCGCGCATCAGGGATTTGAGGTCGCGGTCAATGTCTTCACCGAATCCGAGGCCACGGCCGCGCGGCTGATGCCGATTGCGACCGCGGCCGATACCGGCAAGAAACTGCTGTGTCCGATGCCCGGGCTTGTGGTGTCGATCGCGGTCACCGAAGGCCAGGAGGTCAAATCAGGCGAGACGCTGGCGGTGGTCGAGGCGATGAAGATGCAGAACGTGCTGCGCGCCGAACGCGACGGCACGGTCAAGAAAATTCACGCTGCCGCCGGCGCGACGCTGGCGGTGGATGCGCTCATTCTCGAATTTGCCTGAGGCTCCTGAGATGGCTTTCCGAAAGCGCCGACATGTGTTGCGTTCGATCCTGTCGGGGTCGGCGTGCATTCGTCCGGGGTCGGTCTATGACGCGATTTCGATCCGCATTGCCGAGGACCTCGGTTTCGAGGTCGGTATGTTCGGCGGATCGGTGGCTTCGCTTGCGGTGCTCGGAGATCCCGATATCGCGCTGATTACGCTGACCGAACTCGCCGAACAGATGCGCCGGATGTCGCGTGCGGCCGCGCTGCCGGTATTGGTCGATGCCGACCACGGCTTTGGCAATGCGCTGAATGTCCGCCGCACGGTGCAGGAACTGGAGACGGCCGGCGCCGCCGGCCTCACCATCGAGGACACCCTGCTGCCGCAGGCCTTCGGGCAGACGAAAACGCAGCTGATTTCGCTCGAGGAAGGCGTCGGCAAGATGAAGGCCGCGCTGGACGGGCGCGGCGATCCATCGCTTGTCATCGTGGGGCGCACCGGGGCTGCCTCCGTCTCCGATGTCGAGGACGCGATCGCGCGTGCCCGGGCTTATGAGGCCGCCGGCGTCGATGCGTTGTTCTTCACCGGCCTGAAAAGCCGCGCGGAACTGGAAGCCATCGCCGCCGCGACGACGCTGCCGATCGTGCTCGGAGGCTTCCCTGAGGAATTGATCGACCCGAACGCCCTCGCCAGCCAGCGGGTGCGGATCGCGTTGCAGGGGCACGCCCCGTTCGCAGCGGCGACCCAGGCGGTCTATGTGACGCTCAAGGCGTTGCGTGACGGCGAGCTTCCGAAGAATTTAAAGGGCCTTGCGTCATCCGAACTGACCGGCCGCGTCACGCGCGATGTCGACATGAAGACGCGTAGCGCCGAATTTCTGGGGCTCAAGCGATAGATGAGCGTCGCGATCCGCCAGGTGACGATCCGGGGCCGGGTGCAGGGCGTCGGCTATCGGTACTGGGTCGAGCAGCAGGCAAAGGCGCACGCGGTTGAGGGATGGGTGCGCAACCGCCGGGACGGCAGCGTCGAGGCGCTGTTTGCCGGACCGGAGGATGTCGTATCGAACATGGTTGCGTCGTGCCGGCGCGGCCCGTCTTCGGCACGCGTTGACGCCGTCGACGAATGCCCCGGCAGTGCCGATGCGCTGAATTTGCGGCGGGCAGGGGAGCGGTTTTCGACGCTGCCGACGATCTAGCCGCCAGCGACGGCTCTCCCGGCGGTGTCCCAGGGCGCGGCGGATATAGTCAGGATCATGCCCTAATTTGCGGTGCCGCTGGTCTTGGTCTTCGGTTTCGCCGGAGAGGGCTTGGCAGCGGCCTTGGGGGCATCCACGCTGCGCGCGTTGCCCCAGGGGTCGGTGGGGGTCCGGTCGGGAATGTTGCCGAGCGATCTCTTATAGGCGCTCTCGGCCTCCCGGTCCTCCTCGATCTGGCTCCGTGTCTTCTCGACTGGAGCATCCCCGTATTTGGCGACCGATTTTTGTTGGGCGTAAGCAGGCGCGGCCAGCAACGCGACAACTGCGGCGGCGTGCAAAACTCTCATGCATATCTCCCTCGATGGTGTGGTCTGAGCGCGACGCGGATCGCGGCCGGACCCCGGGAACGGCGGGCCGGCCCGGGCGTCCCGTTTTAGTGACATTGCGCGGCCGGGCAAGGCCGCTGGCACGCGATGGGCCGGCAACGGTTCTTATTCACGACAAAGGCGTGTCGGAGTCGAGAATTTCCATTGACATCCGTCTGCTGCGGCTGGGAGGCCAGCGCGTCATCCGACGGGTTGCGCGTCCGATCATTTGCTGCTGCAACAGGCCATTGATGGCTCGGCGGTTTGGTTGGAGATGACAATGACCGCGACACCAAAGATCTTATTGGCGGTCCGCTTTGGCCGGCCCGTCAAAACGCGACCGAGCTGTTGGTTCGCTCGACTCGGCCCGACGCTAGTGTTCGCGCTCCTGTTCGGTTTCGCGGAGGCCCGCGCCCAGGCGCCTTCGGTCCCGGTTTCAGGCGTCGATGCCGCTTTGATCGAAGATATCGTGACTGGCAGCCGCGTCCTCGCCGACTTTGGCGTTCTCGACGGCTTCGGCCACGTCAGCGCGCGTCATCCGACCAATCCCAATCATTTTCTCTTGTCGCGGTCGCTCGCGCCGGCGCTCGTCACCGCCGACGACATCATGGAGTTCGATCTCGATGGCAACGCCGTGGGCAACAGTGGTCGATCGGTGTTTCTGGAACGCTTCATTCATGGCGAAATTTACAAGGCGCGGCCGGACGTGATGTCGGTGGTTCACACGCATTCTCCCGGCGTCATTCCGTTCACGGTGAGCCAGGCGCCTTTGCGGCCGATCTATCACAACGCCGCCTTCCTGGCTGCCGGCGCACCCGTATGGGACATTCGAAAGGATTTTGGCGAAACAGACATGCTGGTCCGCGATCCGTTGCTGGGCAAATCGTTGGCGCAAACGCTCGGCGACAAGTCGGTGGTCTTGATGCGCGGCCACGGCGACGTGACCGTGGGGCCATCCGTCAAAGTGGCCGTTTTCCGTGCCTATTACACCGACGTCAACGCCCGGCTGCAGTCGCAAGCCATCGCGCTGGGTGGCGACGTCAACTATCTGACGCCGGGAGAGGGCGCGAAAGCCGATACGGTCAACCTGGCAGTGCTCGACCGTATCTGGAACCTGTGGCGGATGCGCATTGCTCCCAGCCTTGGGAAGTAGCCTGCCGCACCGCGGGCAGCATGGTCAGATCGTTGCCTCCGGCAGGCGCGCTTGCACGGCGCCAAACACCTCCTCAAACGCCCGCTGGAGCGCGATATCGACATCCACCATGGTCACGGGATGGCCGAGATCGACGAGACTGGTGACGCCATAGCGCGGGTCCACCACGCCGCAGGGCACGATCGCCGCGAAGTGCGTCAGATCGGGCTCCACATTGATGGAGATGCCGTGAAACGACACCCAGCGCCGCAGCCGCACACCGAGGGCCGCAACCTTGTCTTCGAACCCTGTGCCCTTGTCTGGCCGTTTCACCCAGACACCGACCCGATCCTCGCGCCGCTCGCCCCGCACATTGAAGGCTTGCAGGGTGCGGATGATCCACTCCTCGAGACCGGCGACATAGGCTCGCACGTCCGGCCGCCGACGCTTCAGATCGAGCATTACATAGGCCACCCGCTGGCCAGGGCCGTGATAGGTGAGCTGCCCGCCGCGCCCCGTAGCAAACATCGGGAAGCGGGGGTCGAGCAGGTCACCGGCCTTGCCGCTGGTGCCCGAGGTATAAAGCGGGGGGTGTTCCAGCAGCCACACCAGTTCGGGCGCTTCATGGGCCGCAATCGCCGCGACACGCGCCTCCATCGCCGCCACGGCGTCGAGATAGGGCACCGGCGCGTCGGAAACCCGCCATTCGACCGCGCCGCCGCCGGCAGGGCTCGCGAAGGTCGTCAAATCGAGGCTTTGGCGGTCGTTAACCATTGGCTAACCATAACGTGGTGATCTCAAACCACGCAATTTCGCAGTCGTCCGTACGGGTCGCTTCACCAGTGCCAACCCTCGATAAAGTCACCGTCGATCTCATGGTGGTTCTCGGTACCACTTCGATGCCCATTCATCAGGTAATGCGCCTGAGCCGTGGCGCCATCATCGAACTCGATGCCACCGAGGCAGACGAGGTCAAAATCCTTGCCAACAACCTTCCGATCGCCAGCGGCGTGGTGCTTGTCGATCGCAACCGAATCGCGGTCGAAGTCAAGCAAATGCTGCCACGACCCATGGGATCCCGTTGAAAACCACCACGCTCGCAGGCCTTGTCCCTCCATCGTTGATTTGTTACATCGGCGCCGTTGATCGGGTCTCGATCCGGTCTTGATGCGGTACGGCGCAATCTTGTGCCGATCCTAAAAAAAGCGCTCGTGGCGGAATTGGTAGACGCGCTGCCTTGAGGTGGCAGTGAGTAAAATCGTGGGGGTTCGAGTCCCTCCGAGCGCACCATAAACCCACGTTTAGCATTGAAATCCTTACGCTTTTTTTCCGAAGTTACCCGGGAATGTTACCACTCCGTTCCCACCTGACGTTCGCACCCTGTTCGTCTTCGCCGCCGGCATAAAATCGTCGAGCGACTGGCTCTGGTCAAACGCCACGATCTTGTCCATGCCGCTCACGCCGAGTTTCTCCCGGTTCGCCTTGGCGATGTAATGCGCTGGCATCTTCGGATCGGTCCAGCCGAACATGGCCATCATCTGGCTCTCGGTGCAGTCAGCGTAAGCCGCGACCTCGGCCCGCGCCTTGCGCACGCCATGGCAGCTTTTCTTCGGCTCGTTGACGCCGGCCAGGACCGCGTACTTCTTGAACTTCGCCGCCCAGGCCTTCTTGTTCATCGGCAGCACGCGGTCCTTCACCAATTTCCCGGTGAACACGTCCGCGCCGATGATCCCGGCCGCTCGTGCCGCCCGCATGCTGTCCGCAAACTCCGGATGCACCGGCACCGTGACGGTGGTGTTGCCGCGGCTCTTTTCGGTGGCGATCTGCACTGCCATCTTGCGCACGATCTGGCGCAGATGCGGCGGGCCGAAGCGATAGGCATCGCCTAGCCGCAGGAAGGTGTAGTGCAGGATGTCGAACATCAGCCGCGCCTCGGTGCCGAGCGGCCACTTCGCGCGATATATCGTCATGTCTTCTTCGGTCCAGGGCAAGAAACCGCCGCTCTCGCGGCTCGCCTTCGCCTTGCCGGACTTCAGCCCGATCGTCGGATCGTCGTCCTCGTCAAGGTGGCCCTCATCGATCATCCAACGGATCATGCCGCGCAGCGCCGACAACAGGTTGCCTGCCTGCGACGGGGTGCGCGCCTTCATCTCCGCCTGAATGACCTTGCGCGTCAGCACCGCAAACGGCTTCTCGCCATTCTCGGGTAGCAGGCTCTCGATCAGCCCTCTGCGCTGCAGCCGGGTCGAGTCCGACAGTCCTTCCTGGCCGACGGAAAGATTGCCCAGCCAGTGGTCGCTCTGCTTATAGCCGTTCCAGTACCAGCGCAGCGTGCCCGGCTGCGGTGTCGTCGTCGGCAGAGCAGGGCGCGCCTCGTTGCGCTGCTTTTGCGCGTTGATGTAGTCGCCCTCATTGCCATAGAGCGCGATCTGCGTGGCGATGGCAGCATCGACCTCGGCCTCGAATTCAGGCGTGCCAAACTCGGCCTTGATCCGGATCTTCGGCAGCTTGTTGCGTAGCTGTACATAGTAGCGCACCTGCCCGCGCTGGCTGACATCGACGTACAGATAGCGGCGCTCCGGCTGGTCCGGCTTCACCGTGGCTTTGACACGACGCACACGCATTACTCCTCCCAGCGCTACGACACCTGCTTCGTAAGCGGCGTCGAACGCTGGTGTTCCGTATTCCTCACTGATCCCAATCCGGCGACCCTTATGACTAACCTTCACGTACCAGCGCAGCGAGCCGGACTCGGAATAGTTGAAGTAGAGATACATTCGCCGATCCCCGGGCGCGCGGGGATCGCGTCGTTCTGGTTCAAGCATTGGTATTCTCCAATCACCAATGCTTGGATTCTACTGATGCGGTGACTCCGCATCAATCGGTAAGGTGGGTTTCAACCGCTTTCGGTTCTTTTTAGGTAACGCTGCAATGCCTCCGATGGCACCCATACCTCGTCGAGATCGCTTGCGGGCTCGATCAGCGCGGCGCGTGCCGTCAGCGCAATCCGAATAACGCCTTCTCCATCAACCGTTACCTCGCTTGCGCCGGCTTCCTTGGCGGCGCGGATCGCGCGGGCAATGTCTGCTTGTGTGACCTTGGCCGGACGCCGTGGCATTACGCCTCTCCTATAGTCGTGTGAAATTCAGCGCCGTTCGAGCCGGGCGCTTCCCCGTCACGCGACGCCGCGCGCGACCAACACACTGACCGGGAACGCTGGGCTGGTAGTTCCGGACGGGGGGTAACCAATCGGCGGGCGACGACGCGTGGTTTCGTGGGGTACTTGTTGATTTGCTCGCGCAGCGCGCGAAGCCCTCCGGCTTCGTTCGAATTCCAGATTCAACCGCCACGGGCATCCGCCTCGAAAACTGCTTCGGACACATCGCGGTGATTGTCACTGTAGGCCGCGCCCTGCTGGAGCTGAATCATCGGTATGGAAGACCGAGAAAGCTGCGGACAAAAGAGGGACGAGGTGTCCGTCGGGCATTCGGCTAGATTGGAGTGAAAAACGGACGGGTAACTTGGAGAGTCGGGGCAGCTCGATTTACACCGTCAAACGGGTTCGCCCGTATCTCTGTCCGCGTCTAAGGCTTCGTGCGAACTATTTCAGGATTCCCTGTCGCACTTCCCGGAAATGCGCGTTTCTGGTGCGTGATCCAACGCGACGTTCAACAACCCGCCGATTTCACTGCTGGGCCGGCAAGACTCGAATTTGCAACCAGACCGTTATGAGCGCGAGGATAAAGGTCGGCTTCGTTGATTTTATTGCGTTTTCGTCAGAGATTGATCGCGCTCGTTTCGGTTCGGCAAGGTCGTTTCTGGTGCGGTACGTCCGGCAAATCGAAACTTGGATTTGGCGCCTGTGCCGCCACGGACCATTTGTCAGTTTCGACTCTCGAACCTCTTGACTACGAATCTAGGGGTCAGGAGTTCGAATCTCTTCGGGCGCGCCATCTATCTTCTTCACGTGTCGTCGATTTTCAGAACGGCCTAAAATGCGCCCAGACTAAAATTTGCGTTTAGTCTGGGGTTTAGTCTGGGGAAATTTTTGCCGTCGAGCTCCGCCCGCTGCCTTTCTGTTCTGGATTGGAAGCGCGACCGCTCCCAATCCGCCTTTGTCTGCTTGGTGAGCTCAAACCGGGACGGCGTCAGGCCGTCAAGGCCGAAGCCGCGAAGCGGGGGCGCGACAGCGCCAGCCTTTACCGCCTGACGCCGGTCCGGTTCACTGTCGTCGGCAGCAATCCACCAGAGGCCTCATCAGACCGCATCGAACTCGCGTTTCGCCACGCGACGGGATCGGCGATCCAGCGGTTGATGTCGGACTCATGCCAGCCGCTCCCGTTGACGCTGATCTTGATCTGCGGCGGGAACGTGCCCTCGGCGATCTTGCGGTAGATGGTGGACCGGGACAGCCCGGTCCGGGAAAGCACGGTTCTCAAGCGGATGATACGGTCTGGTTCGCGCATAA
>Ga0193726_1000556_pt1 | contig 38309 bp, 26 predicted proteins | sample H2c1metaG_FD_144928 | JGI IMG/M metagenome (GOLD analysis project Ga0193726, IMG submission 144928) | Soil microbial communities from a riparian zone of the East river system, Colorado, United States - H2c1 | ecosystem: Environmental > Terrestrial > Soil > Riparian zone | place: USA: East River... | reverse complement strand
AATCAGTTCGCTGATCTCGCGGTCGATCGCGTCAAGCTCAGCCGCGGACACCCACGAACCTGCGATGGTTTTGTCGCGAAATGTTGCAATTGGATCTTTCTTTCTCCAGTTCGCGACTTCTTCCTTGGTCCGATAGGAAATTCCCGGATCGCCTTCGTGATGGCCAAACCAGCGATAGGTCAGACACTCAAGCAGGGTCGGGCCTTCCCCGCGGCGCGCCCGCGCGATCGCTTCGCCAGCTTTTTCATAGACGTCCAGGACATCGTTGCCATCTACGGTTACGCCCGGGATTTTGTAAGCGTCGGCACGGCTGGCAACGCTGGTGTTCTTGGTGGCTTGATCAAAGGGCATCTCGGTGGCGTACAAGTTGTTTTCGCAGACAAACAGTACCGGCAGGTTCCAGGTTGCAGCCAGGTTCAGACCTTCGTGGAAGGCGCCATTGTTTACTGCGCCGTCGCCGAAAAAAGCTACGGCGACCTGGTCGGTTCCGCGTAATTGTGCACTCAATCCCGCTCCGGCACCGATCAAAATACCAGGAGGGACGACGCCATTCGATCCCAGAAATCCTACCGACGGATCGTAGAGATGCATAGTTCCACCCCGTCCGCCAGAACAACCGTCCGCTGCACCCATCAATTCCGCCATCACGGAACGCGCGGACATTCCTTTCGCGAGCGCATGGCCGTGGCCGCGGTGAGTGCTGGCGACGTAGTCGTCGGTACGTAATTGGACAGATATGCCGACCGCGACGGCTTCCTCGCCGACATAGACATGAATAAACCCTGGCATCTGTCCAGATCGAAAGATTTCTCGTGCTTTAAGTTCAAACTCACGAATTTCCACCATGCCGCGGTAGAGCGATAGAGCCAACGCCTTCGGAGGCTTCAAAGCGGTCTCCCATCTTGTCCATGCAACGATGACCTGTTGGTTGAGCGCTGTTCGACAACTTTGCCCAGATGAACTTTTAGAAGCTCATGATTGGAGTGTCAACTCATTTCAGCCTATTGAACGGAGAGTTACTTGCGGGGCCTGCGAAGAGTAAGTATATGCAATCTGGTGCGCGTCGCCAGCATGCGAGCCCTTTCAGGGGAGATGGGTAGGCGGCACATTAGATTTCGCCGGCGAACTGCTGCGAAATGTCACCCGCCACGAACATCAATTCCTTGCCGAGTTGGCGGATACGAGATGTGGGAATGTCCTGCAGGTTGCCTCGAACGGAAATGGCGATTACGTAGCCCCCGCCTAAATTGACAATCGGGACGGCCACCGCCCTTAGTTCAAGCACATGCTCCTGATCATTTACGCTGAATCCATCTTCCCGCACCTGTGCCATATGCGCTTTCAACGCCGCAAGCGAGCTGATTGTATTGGAGGTACAACGTCCGAGTTCACGGCCTTCGTACAATTTGTCCAGTTTTTCGTCCGTCATGGTCGAAAGCAGCGCTTTTCCTTGCGCCGTGCAATGCAAGTCAATGTGAGCACCGAGCCAACCTCCGCCGCGGTTATCTTGCAAGGATCTTATTTTGCCAATTACAACCGCCTCTGCCCCGCGCAACACTGCCGCCGTGGAGGTGAGATTCGTCCTGCCGGTAATTTCTCGCAGATAAGGCACGATTAACGAACGCAGGTTGAAATCCGCAAGACTAGCCTCGGCTACGGCGGCCAATCGAAGCCCGAGTAGAAACTGCCGGTTCGCTCCCCGCTCCACGTATCCGCGAGTGACCAGCGTGTGCACTAAATAGTGGGTCGTGCTTTTTGGGATAGCAAGTTTTCTGCTCAACTCCGAGAGCGTCAATCCTCGAGGTGAACTTGCCAATAGTTCGAAGAGGCTCATGGCGCGATCGACAGCGGGGAGTCGAAAATTCGAATCGTCCGACATTGTCCGTGCTTTGGTTGTGCGCATGTGCTTTTTACCCACGTTCGTGCACTTGGTTGTTCTAGGGATGAAGTGAGCGGCGGCGCGCTTGAGTGCCGTTGCCTATTGAAAACAACATTGTTAACAACAAGGTCACGAGTTCATTTAACACGCTTCCAGAATGACCGTCAAGAACTCGTATGGCTGTCAAGCAAATGGACGGGAAATACTGATAATAATCGAGTTCTCCGCTAAAAGTGTTCTTTGGTCTTGAAGGCACTCACCAGCGAGGTCAGGAGGGTGTTCGACGTTAATGTCAACAGTTTCAGCCTATTGAACATAGGCTGATGGTGGGCCCGGTCCGGTGTATAACTGCATTGCAATTGCCGAATCACCCTGCTGTTCTCGGGGATCTGAGGCGTTGCCTTGCAATTCTGGCATCGAAGCGGATCACATTGGATCAAGAATCAGAGAACACCATCATGGGATGGCTCTTGCCGAGCAGATTGTTTCTGAGGCCAAAACTTCGTGAAAATCACCAACATTGAAACGTATAGCGTCAGCGCCGGATGGAAGAATTGGTTGTTCGTGAAAGTGTGTACGGATAGCGATGTTTACGGTATCAGCGAAGCAACGATCAATGGATTCATTGCCACCACTGAAGCTGCGGTCCATGAACTCGCCCGGTTCGTGATCGGCGAAGATCCTCGTCAGGTCAATGCGGTTGCCAACACGATCATCACGACCGTTGCGGACGTAGGCCATATCCACCGAATGGTCATGGGGGCGATCGAGGTGGCATGCTGGGACATTCTGGGAAAGACCCTGGGAGTGCCGATTTGGCAGCTCCTGGGAGGAAAGCACCGAGATTCCATTCTGGCGTATGCCAATGGGTGGTATCGAACCGAGCGGACGCCTGAGAATTTCGTTCGGATCGCGAAGACGGTTGTGGCCAAAGGGTTCAAGGCGTTGAAGGTGGATCCTTTTGGCACCGCAAAGTTTTTCAGCAGTAACGCAGATCTCAATCTGTCCTTCGAAATCTTGCACGCATTGCGAAAGGAATTCGGGCCCGATCTTAAAATCCTGATCGATGTGCACTCCCGCTTTGCACCCAGCGAGGCCCTGCGTATCGCCAAGCGGTTAGCTGGGTTAGATCTCTTCTGGTGGGAGGAGCCCACGACCGTGGAGCGTATCGAACTTACCAACGAAATTGCGCTGAGGTGTCCCATCCCGGTTGCTACAGGTGAGCAATTCGACAAGGTGGGTGATTTTGAAACTCTGGCTCGGGGCAAACATGTCAGCATTTATCAACCTGAGCCAATGTCTCTGGGCGGGATCACCAATACGATTGCGGTCGCGAATATCGCGCACGCAAACGGAGCGTGGATTGCTCCTCACCAGAGTGGCGGTCCCGTTGCGACCGCGGTATGTCTGCAACTGGCAGCGATCATTCCCAATTTCCTTATCCAGGAGCACTTCGATCCGTTCAATGAGCCGTGGACCAGAGAATTGGTCACGTGGACTCCCGAGGTCGAAGCTGAGACCGGACATCTACCAATTCCCAAGTTGCCCGGCCTTGGCCTCGACCTGAACATGGATGTTGTTCGCGCACATCCCTACGATCCGAACGCCTATTTCGACACCTCCAAACCTGGTTGGGAGAAGCGTTTGGGGGCTGGGACTAAAGAAAGTTAGAGGCGTACTTTGGGCTCGGCAAAAGACAATACCAAGACGCTTGACGAACTACGGTTGAATCAGGCGGTTATTTTAGTTCTTCCTTCTGCTGGTTACGCGCAGTTCCACAGCCGTTGCTTGGTAAGAATAGAACTTGCTCAGCGTGAGGTGCGCAAGCGTAGCGCGGCGCGCTTCCTCTGGATTTCGTCGGTACAGCGCGTGGAAGATGGCTTCGTGCTCCAGCATGGTTCGATCCTGATCGCCTTCCCTGGCCTTTGCTAACCATGCATCATTCAAGACTTTGGTTACGAGCTCAAGAAACCAGACAAATACGCTGTTGCCGGAACTCCGTGCGATGGCTCGATGAAAATCCACATCGTGGCGGAAATAGACATCAGGCTTTCGTAGGCACAGACGCATCTGTTCCAGTTGATGCCGCACCTTCTCGAGTTCTTCCTCTGAAGCTCTGGCCGCGGCGCAGGCTGCTGCTTCGGCTTCGATGGATCGACGGGCCTCGAAAAGTTCCGCGAAAGAGACCCCTTGCAGGGGCATTAGCAAGTCAATGGGCTCACGCAAGATGCGGTCTGCAGACGCGCTTAGATAATTGCCGGAGCCCTGTTTCATTTCCAGGAGGCCCATAACTTGAAGCGCCTTCAACGCCTGCCGGAGAACGGAACGCGATACCTTCAGCGCGGCCGCGAGATTACGCTCAGGTGGGAGCCGCTCGCCGGGCTTAACGACTCCGCGCACCGCCCAGACTCTGATCTGGCGAACCAACTGTTCGGTAACGCTTTCATTTCTGATCGGAGCCATCTCGGAAATAAGGCGGTTCAAAATGCTTTCGGAGTTAGGGGGGGCCACGCTTGCTTTGTGCATGGACTAATGGTTGCCCAAAATGCCCGTGCCGTCAACCCTATCTTCAACTATTTGCGAGATTTGGAGTTCCATGCGCTCGGATAGGCTCTTTTTGTACCTCCAACCTGGGTTGGAGTAGTGGTTGACCAATGTGCCGTTCGCCTATTCTGTGGTTACGACAAAAGAGTAAGCGATTGCAAGGAGTTGAACCAAGGCTCCGCTTCGGCGCGGCTTGTTCAAATTTAGGAGATGAATCCATGAAGATTAATCTCGAAGGAAAATGTGCCTTGGTCACCGGAGCGGCACGCGGCATCGGACGATCGATCGCAGAAACTCTCACCGCCAACGGCGCCCGGGTCGCATACGCAGACATCGATATTACGACTGCCAGGGAAGCCGCCGCCACCTCGCCCGGCGCTTTGGCAATCGAGATGGACGTCAGCAATGAGTCCCAGGTCGAATCTGCGATGGCGCAGGTGGTGAAACATTTTGGTCATCTCGACATCCTGGTGAACAATGCGGGCGTCAACACAATGAAACATCGTGTGACGGTCGATCAGTTTCCACTCAAGGAGTGGGAAAGAATCGTGACGATCGACTTGACTGGCACGTATCTGGTCAGCAAGGCTGCGGCCGCCGTGATGATCAAACAGCATGACGGGCGCATTATTAATATTTCTTCGGTGCTCGGAGTCATACCTGCCCGGTTGCAGTGCGCGTATAACGCCGCCAAGGCCGGGGTGGTCCAACTGACTCGCACACTCGCGATCGAGCTTGGGGAACATGGAATTTTGGTGAACTGCGTGGCTCCGGGATCGACTTTGACCGAAGGTACCAAGCAGCTTTTCTACGGCGCCGATGCAGCTCAGAAAGAGCGAGCGGACCGGGTGCTCAGTCACATCCCCCTCGGGCGTGCTGGCACCGTTCAAGACATGGCTCACGCCGTGCTCTTCTTCGCGGCTCCTGAGAGTGGGTACATCACCGGCCAAACCTTGTGTGTGGATGGCGGATGGAGTGCCGGAGGGTTCTTCCGTGATTTTTAGCCTTTCTTCACCCGCACTTCTTTCGCAACTATGGATGTTTCTGGAAATCAGCCGGGCCGCCAGGAGAACAACATGCTCAATAGCCTAATCAAGGTTTTACGAATGCGTGATCGGGTCGCGAACATGGTCGCCATCCAAATTGCACTTCCACGAATTCCATCCGTTCTGTTCTTCATCGGGTTGAGCTTGGCTGCGCAAAGTGGTGTCGCCCAATCCGCGCCACTGTCCGATGTCGTGTCCATGGACGCTTCCCGACCGATAAATGTTCGCGTAGACGACTTAGTGTCGCGGATGACTCTGGAAGAGAAGGCTTCGCAACTCGTCAACCAGTCGCGCGCGATCCCCCGGCTGCAAATTCCGGAATACGACTGGTGGAGCGAGGCCTTGCATGGAGTCGCGTTCGCGGGCACGGCGACTGTTTTCCCTGAGCCCATCGGACTTGGCGCCACTTTCGATCCACCCTTAATTCACGAAATGGCGTCAGCCATCGGCCGGGAAGCCCGAGCCAAACACAACCAGGCTGTACGTGCCGGTAGGCGAGATATCTACGAGGGCCTGGATTTCTGGTCACCCAATATCAATATCTTCCGGGATCCGCGATGGGGACGCGGGCAGGAAACCTATGGCGAGGACCCATATCTGACGAGCCGGATGGGAGTCGCTTTCGTCACCGGATTACAGGGCGATGATCCGAAATATTTTCAAGTTATCTCTACTCCGAAACATTTTGCCGTACACAGCGGGCCCGAGCCATCGCGACATTCCGTTAACGTCGACGTATCGAAGCATGACATGGCGGACACATACCTACCCGCATTTCGCGCCGCAGTTACAGAGGGCAAAGCCGGATCGGTAATGTGCGCTTACAACCGCGTCAACGGCGAACCCGCCTGCGCGAACTCCTTTCTGCTCGAGGACATGCTGCGCGGTGCATGGAAATTCGACGGCTATGTCGTTTCCGATTGCGACTCGGTGGCGGATATCCAGCGCGGCCACCACTTCACCATGACCATGGCGGAAGCCGCCGGAATCTCAGTGAAGCGGGGCACCGACAACGAATGCGCCGATTTCGGCCAGAAAGTTGCGGGAAACTCAGACTACGCAAAGTACCTCGATGCGGTAAAGCAAGGGCTTCTGACCGAAAAGGAAATTGATGTAACTTTGAAACGTCTTTTTACCGCCCGCTTCCGCCTCGGTTTGTTCGATCCTCCACAGATGGTGAAGTATGCGCAAACGCCGGATTCGGAAATTGACAGCGACGCCCATCGTCAGCTCGCATTGAAAGTCGCCCGCGAATCGATGGTGTTGCTAAAGAACGACGCCGTGCTGCCGCTTAAGCCGGGAACCGCGAAAATCGCGGTTGTGGGGCCTTTGGCTGAATCCTTGCATGTCCTGGAGGGCAACTACGGGGGCACGCCTTCACGATCCACAACTGCCTTGGAAGGGATTCGCAAGCAGTTCGCCAGTTCTCAGGTTTCTTTCAGTCCCGGTACAAACTTCTTGCTCGAGCCTAAGCCAGTGCCGCCCTCGGCTTTATCAACCCCGGATGGAAAACCTGGCCTGAAAGCCGAGTATTTCTCGGATGCGGCTTTCAAGGGCACGCCCGAATTTGTGCGCGTGGAAAAAGACGTGAATTATGATTTCGCCCCCGGCACCACTACAAAAACAAAGATCTATTCTGTGCGATGGACCGGATTCCTGACACCCCATGAGTCGGGCACATTTCGGCTGGGTTTGGATGGCAGCATTGATCGGCTTTCCTTGGACGGCGAAATCATCATGGACGACCCCAAAGGCCACGACTCCAGGCCTGTGGTCAAGGAAGTGAACCTGGAGAAAGGCCGCCGCTATGAACTGAAGATTGAGTTCTTTCAGGGAGGGCGCGCCCGCGGGGTGAAACTGGTATGGAGCCGGCTCAGCCAGGATCCGGTTGCAGATGCAGTGACCGCGGCCCAACAAGCGGATGTTGTCATTGCCGTCGTCGGCATCACTTCAAACCTGGAGGGGGAAGAAATGGAGGTCGTGGTTCCCGGTTTTGAAGGCGGCGACCGCACCACGCTTGACCTGCCAAAAGAGGAGCAAGATTTATTGGAAGCCGTGAAACGTACAGGCAAACCGCTGGTTGTCGTACTCATGAATGGCAGCGCACTCTCCGTGAACTGGGCGAATGAAAATGCAAACGCGATTCTCGACGCCTGGTATTCGGGTGAGGAAGGAGGAACGGCCATAGCGCAGACGCTGGCTGGAATCAACAATCCGGCAGGACGTCTGCCCGTCACCTTCTATACCGGGGTGGGCCAGTTGCCGCCCTTCGAGGCCTACTCCATGAAGGACCGGACTTACCGTTATTTTGAAGGCCAGCCGTTGTATCCCTTCGGCTTTGGGCTGAGCTATTCGAAGTTCGCGTACAGTAATCTGAAGTTATCTGCCAGAACGTTGAATGCGGGAGATACGCTCGCGATAGAGGCGGATGTGAAGAACGTCGGCGACCGCGAAGGGGACGAGGTGGTGCAGCTGTATTTAGGTTATCCGAAATCTCCGAGTGCTCCAATCCATGCGCTTCGAGGCATCACTCGTCTTCAGCTGGGGGGCGGTGAAACACAACATGTCCGCTTTGCGCTGGATGCGCGTGATTTAAGCGGAGTTGACAGCAACGGAGATCGGGCCGTCTCTGCCGGGCAATACCGGATCAGCATCGGCGGAGGACAACCGGGAACCGCGGTTCCTCAAGTTGAAATGGGATTTGGCATCACCGGCGAACAAAGACTGCCCGACTGATGTGACCCACCGACGAAGCCTCGCGTCGCACGCGGATTCGCATAACCACTTGAGCGCCTGACTGCGAGCAGGTTGACTTCAGGAGCTTGCTGGGAACAACGCCGCATAAGTGTTGCGGAATCTTGAGCCCATGTACAGGCACACCTCCCACAAATCGGCCACTGGCATCCGGGAGTGGGGCAGGGCTTGCATATAATTTGGCGGTCCGAACTCAGGATTGAAGGTCAAGCGAGTAGCCTTTGATTCAAAGCGGGCATGGGCGATCGCCTTCCACCAAATTTCGTGCGCCTTGACGTGAGCGGACCACTCCGGAGCGCGAGGGTCGTTCACCTGTGGCCCTTCTTCAAATCCCACTCGACCGTGAATGTGCCGGCTTCGGGAAATGCATATCTCCAGACTTCTTGCCAGGGAAGGTTCAATCAGCAGAGATTCGCAGACGCAAACGAAGTGACTGAAGTCAGCGACAATGTGGAGTTCCGTAAACTCGTTCAACAACGCGGCTGTGTTCCAGGGATTGCACATCGCCCGGCCGCGATGGGTTTCGTGATTGATTTCGAGACCGGTCCTGCGCTCAATTTCGAGGGCCTGCGTGAAAAACGCTTTCTGCTCGTCAAAGGTCCAGAAGTCTTTTCCACTGTGTGCGGTAATTTGTAACGGATCACACAGTCGAGCTCTTTCAATCTGGAGCCGGAATGACTCAATGTGGCCCGCACCCCCGGTAAAAATCATCGCGATTAGATCAAGATGAAACTCTTGCAGCAAGATCTTCAAATCGGCGGCGCTGTATTCCATGGGGACCGGCATCTCCACCGCGTTATATCCGGATTCTGCGATCCGCCGCATTTGTTCTTCAAGGGTGCCCTCCATTCCCCAAGTTCCTTTTGCCAGCTTTAGTTGCATGTTTCTTCCGTCTTTCGTCCACGAGACGCTTTTTGTTTGTCAACAATACCGTTAACATAATAAGGTGATTCTCGCAGATTGAGCGTCAATTAATCCAGACTCGGAGCCCTCAATTTTTCATTTCAACCTATTGAACATGGATGGTTGCCTTGGGAAGCCGCTGGTAGGTTTCAACAGGCCGCCGTTGGGCCACAGTGCTTGCATGACTTAAAAGACGGAGCTCACAGTGAAACGACGCGAGTTTTTAAAATCCGCAACCCTCATAGCAGTGGCCGCCGGTTTGAAGGGGTCGAGCAAAGGAAGTTCCGGAGTCGGCGGAAACCTTCTTCATCCGTCAGGTGAAGCCGGTCTGGGCGGTTCCCCGTCGGGCGTTGGTACCCGCCCCACTTCCAGCGAAATTGCGGTTGCCCATCAGTGGTTCGAGGAACACCTCAATGACCGCGCGAATTTGCTTCCTTTTTCCTTCGTATGCGGAGCCGTTCCTTCCTCAAGTCTTCTTGCGACTTGGCCAAAGACGATTAGCGAGAAGCGATTAGACGATCACCGTCGAGAGCGCACGATCATCTGGTCGGATGTAAAGACAGGGTTGGGCGTGCGCTGCGTCGCGGTAACCTACTCAGATTCTCCAGTCGTGGAATGGACAGCGTATTTCAGGAATGGCGGTAAGGAAAATACACCTCTGCTGGAGAGTATTGCGGGCCTCGCCACACGCTTTCAGCGAAGCAAGGAAGCAGAATTTGTTCTTCATCAGAACCGAGGCGATTCGAACATCGCCGAAAGTTATCAGCCGTCTTCCGGAATGCTATTACCGAACTCGACTGAGGTCGTCCACCCCGCCGGCGGTCGTCCCACCGATTCGGGGTTTCCTTATTTCAATCTTCAAACCCCCGATGGCGGCACGATCATTGCAATAGGCTGGCCGGGACAGTGGGCAGCGACGTTCAAGCGCGATCGTGATCGAAGTCTGGATGTTTCCGCGGGGCAGGAGTTGACACGCTTATATCTGAAGCCCGGTGAAGAGATTCGAGCTCCGCTCATCGCATTACTTTTCTGGCAGGGCGCAGATGTTGTTCGAGCGCAAAACATTTGGAGACGGTGGATGCTTACCTATAACCTGCCTCGCCCTGGCGGCAAACAGGTGAGTCCGATCGGTTCCTTCTGTGACGGTGCATTCTTTCCTGGGCTTAAGGTCAGTGAGGCCGGCGAGAAGGAATTCGTCGACGCTCTGGAGAAGCAGCATGTCAAATTCGATCATTGGTGGATCGACGCAGGCTGGTATCCGTGCGGGGACAATTGGGAAAACACCGGAACCTGGGAGCCCGATCCCACTCGTTTTCCGCACGGCATCAAGGCGGTTAGCGATTATCTGCATGCGCGGAAAATGAAATTGATCGTCTGGTTTGAGCCGGAGCGTGCGACCGCCGGCTCATGGCTGGCACAGAACCATCCTGACTGGCTGCTCGGAGGCAGGCTGGTGAACATGAGCAGGCCGGAAGTGCGTGAGTGGATCACCAATCGCGTTGACAAACTGATTTCTGAACAAGGAATCGATCTTTACCGCCAGGATTTCAATATTCAACCACTGAAGTTTTGGCGAGACAACGACGAGCCGAACCGTCAGGGCATGACCGAAAATCTTTACATTCAAGGCTACCTTGCTCACTTGGATAAACTTCGAAGCCGGCATCCGGGCATGCTTATCGATAGTTGTGCGTCTGGAGGCAGGCGCAACGATCTGGAGACGATGCGCCGTGCGGTTCCGCTGCTTCGAAGCGACTACTCGCCCTACGACGGCAACGCCGTTTCGGCGCTGGGAAACCAGGGACATACTTACGGTATTTCGTCATGGCTTCCTTATTATGGGCAGGGAGCTTATGTAACCAAGCGAGACCCGGTCTATTACATGCGTAGCCACATGTGTCCAGCATTCGGCATGCCGGTGGATGTTCGTAGTGCTGGAGTCGATTGGGACCTGTATCGGACGTTGGTTGCCCATTGGCGAGCCTCGGCGGACTGCATGTTAGGGGATTACTATCCCTTGAGTCCTTACAGCTTGCAAAACGATCAATGGATCGCCTGGCAGTTCGATCGTCCCGAAAACGGCGACGGTATCATTCAGGCTTTTCGTCGGCCGGAAAGCGACCAAGCTGCCATGACGTTTCGACTTCAAGGGGTTGAACCGGCGGCAAAATACGAAGTCACGGAGTTGGACACGGGAGTATTAAGAACGCTTACCGGAAACGAATTGCTTGCGAAGGGTCTCGCGGTAGAGATCAAAGGGAAGCCTGGCTCTGCTCTTGTGAAATACAAAAAGAAAACCAATTGAACGACGAAACCAAATGTTCGCATGGCATCTGCGACTGTTTCTTCTCCAGCTAACGTGATCTGGGACAACCGGAGACAAGTTCTTCGTAACAAATCGCCATTCAAGGAGAAATACCGTTGAGAAAATCCCCTGTCTTACTTTGGCTAACAGTGATGTTCACTTCGCTCTGGCTTCAGGGCGAAGTTGCGACGAAGCAGGAAATGCGGATTGAGCAACAAGCGGTCAAGAACTGGCTGAGCGGTGCGCGCTCCCAACTTCTGCCTTTTTCCTTTACGTACAGCGCTGAATCCAGCAACGAAATACTGAGAACGTGGCCCAGGCACGATGGCACTCGGAAACTGGATGCGGATCGCACCGAGCACACGATCCGATGGGCGGATCACCAAACCGGCCTGGAGGTACGGTTGGTCTTGGATGAATACTCGGATTTCCCTGTGGTCGAGTGGACGGTGTACTTCAAGAATGCCGGGGCGAACGACACTCCCATTCTCGAGGATATCCAGGCTCTCAATCTCGACTTTCAAACTCCAGGCAGAAAAGACTTCACCCTGCACTACATCGCGGGCGATGGAGAAGCCCCCCAAGCTGGTTACATCACGGAGCAGAAAACCCTGGCACCCACATCCGAGGCCAGGTTTGCGCCGGTCATTGGCCAGACCACCAACGGAGCGTTTCCTTATTACAACCTTGACTGGGGTGACGAGGGCCGAATTATTGTCGTCGGGTGGTCTGGCCAATGGGCTTCCTGCTTTAGCCGCGATGGAGCCGGAACCTTGAAAGTCAGGGCGGGCCAAGAGTTGACCCATCTCAAACTGCATCCTGGGGAGGAAATACGGAGTCCCATGATCGTGCAGCAGTTTTGGAAGGGCGGTGATTGGATCAGGGCGCAGAATATTTGGCGCCGTTGGATGAGGGCACACAATATGCCCAGACCCAGTGGAAAAAATGTGCCGCCTATCCTCGCCGCTGGCACAGCCGGCTTTAACCAGCCGAATTACGCGATTGCACTCGACAACGAAAGTGATCAGAAACTTCTAATCAAGAGATATTCCGAAGAGAAGCTGGGGCTTAACTACTGGTGGATGGATATTTACAACTCATCCACCAATTTCTGGATGAAGGACGACAAATACGGCACCTATGGCTCGAACGGCCTCTATCTTGCCCGGGCATGGGAAGCTGACCCAAAGCAATATCCTAACGGACTCAGGGCAGTCAGCGATTATGCGCGCTCGGAAGGAATGGGGCTGATCGTTTGGTATGAGCCGGAGCAAGTGTGGCCTGGCTACAAGATCTTCAATGAACATCCTGAATGGCTGTTGTCGGCGCCAACCGATCCCGCGGTCAGAAAAGCAATTAATCAAGGCATTCCGCTCGAGGATCGAAGACTCTTGAACCTCGGGAATCCAGAAGCGTTGCAGTGGCTGACTGATCATCTGTCACAAACCATTGCCAGGGAAGGCATCGCCGTATACCGCCAAGATTTCAACCTGGAACCGCTCGTGTTCTGGCGCGCCAGCGACGCGCCTGACCGCCAGGGCGTGACGGAAAATTTGTATGTGCAGGGCTATCTCCGATATTGGGACGAGCTACGGAAACGCGATCCCGATCTGCTGATCGATACCTGCGCTAGTGGCGGGCGTCGAAACGATATTGAAACTCTACGTCGTGCCGTACCCTTGTGGAGAAGCGACGACAGCTTCAACCCCGTAATGGAGCAGACTCACACCTATGGGCTGTCGCAATGGGTTCCTTACTCGGGGACGGGCATAATACGTACTGATACATACGCCTATCGCAGCGCGCTCGGCTCTTCCCTGGTGGCTGCATGGGACTTGCGGGATCAAAAACTCGACTACGACCGATTGCGAAAAGTCACCGCGGAGTTCCAGCGCGTGTCTTCCTACTATGTCGAAGACTTCTATCCTCTTACCGAATTCAGTCTGGCGCCGAATGTCTGGTTAGGATGGCAGTTCAATCGCCCCGAGCAGGGCGACGGCATGGTGCAAGCTTTCCGGCGAGCAGACAACAATGACCCCGTAAAAACTTTTCTTCTGCGAGACCTTGATCCCCAGGCAACCTATCATGTTACCAATCTCGACGATTCCCCGCGAAAAAGGATTTCCGGGAAGGACCTGATGCGGCAGGGCCTGTCGCTGGAAATACCGGATAAGAACGGGGCCGTGGTCATTGTTTACAGCAGGGTTCATTAGCAGGACTGCCCACTTCTAATGTCAACACTGATGTTGACAATAACGCCAGAAGCTGCTGAGATGTTGGCTTGGGTTTTGGCGTCGGCAAGCGCTGCCGCCTGATCACGCATCGGCTGACTGCGCCGATTGACTTTAGCCGGTTTGACTTTGCCTGGAGAAAGCAGATTCCTATGGCTTCCGCTGCTGAATTGCACGCTAACTTCGTGCGGAATGGCTTTTCCTTGAACGCTCCCATCCTTTCTCGCGATTTGGTGTCCAGCGCCGTGCCACACATTGAACAAGTCATGATGGGATCTTATGAAACTGGCGTTGCCCCGATCCAGAGAAACTGGAATCCGGGCGACGATCCACTCAAGTTGCGAAAGATAGATCAGGCCCACAGAAGCAACGAAGCCATAAGACAATTGGTGACCCGTCCGGAGATCGGGCGTCTAGCCGCGCAAATAACGAATGCAAGCTGGATCCAGTTGTGGGCGACTCAATTGCTTTATAAGCCAGCGAGTACTGCCAAGGCGGCGAACGTTGGCTGGCATCAAGATATACAGTATTGGAAAGACGCTTGGGATGGAGAGGTTTTTACCGCGTGGCTGGCGATCAGCGACGTTCCTTTGGATCGCGGGCCTGTCCTTTTTGTTCCGGGATCGCACCGCTGGGGGCTACTGGGCAATACTAATTTCTGGGAGACTGATTTAGCTAGGCAGCATGCCGGGATTGGCATTCCAGCGGGTGAAAATTGGGAGGAAGTTCCCGCGATTCTTGAGGCGGGAGGCATTAGTTTCCACCATAACTTAACGCTTCACGGCAGCGGCCCCAACGTCAGCGACCAACCGCGTATCGGGTTGGCACTCCATCTGCGGACAGAACGCTCGACGCCAAAACTCGATTCAACTGCATACCCGGTTTACACCGCAAGCTACATGCCTCATCTCAATGATCCGGCAGTGTGTCCAGTCTTGTGGGACGATCGGCCAAAAAGCAAATAGAATTCTTCCAAGGATAACAATCAATGAACGAATCCGAGAGGTTGTCGAATTGCGTCGTGGCGATCACAGGCGGTTGCGGAGATATTGGGCAAGCTACCGCTCTTCGCCTTATCCGTGAAGGCGCGAAGGTTGTTCTTCTTGACCGGGCCTCCGATGGATCTCTGGGAGCGGACCTGAGGGGGAATCCGTCCGTCACTTACATCCCGTGCGACGTGACCGATCGAGCATCCGTGGAAAGGGCGGTTGCGAAGATTGTGGGTCAGCACCAGAAGCTTGATGTTCTCATTGCCAACGCCGGTATGGTGGCAAATGAAGCATTTCTGGATGTGAATATTTCCAACTTGAAAGCAACGATGGAGGTCAATTTCTTTGGTGCGTTCCACGCCGCCCAGGTTGCCGCAAGGCAGATGATGAAACAGCCCCTGTCAGATCGAGGAGTGCGCGGCAAGATTCTCTTCACCGGAAGCTGGGTGCAGGATATGCCTTGGCCGGAGGGGACATCCTACATTGCCAGCAAGGGCGCACTGAAAATGTTGGCCAAGGTGATGGCGCAAGAGTTGGCGGCACAAGGTATTCGCGTCAATATTTTGACCCCCGGCATTGTCATGGCTGGGCTGAGCAAGAAAATTTACGAAGCCGATCCGACATTTCGCGGTCGCGTGGCGGAAGCGATCCCGCTAAACGACATGCAGACTGCGGAATCGGTGGCCGACGGCTATGCTTTCCTGTGCAGCAGCGATTCCGACTACATGACCGGAGCCTCCTTGCTGATCGATGGCGGCTGCTCCCTGGTGAAGAGAAAATAGCTCCTGCGCTAACGGGCGATGCTGGGTACCAGGTCTATGTCGGGGAAGCGATCCGCGATGGTAGTCACTCTGGTTGAAGTGTGTGGGCTTGCAAGGAGTTCTTCTGTGAGGGCGATGCCTAAGCCGGGCGCGGACGGTATGGTCGCAAACCCGTCTTCAACTTGAACGATTTCGGTGTAGACATCCTTGTACCAGCCTTCATAGTAACCACGAACCGTTTCGAGGATCATAGCGTTCGTGCTTACGGCGCAGATGTGCATGTTCGCAAAGAGAGTGACCTGGCCGGTGCAGTCGTGTGGAGCGATAGGAAGATGATAGGTGTCGGCGAGAATTGCGATTTTGCGAGTTTCGGTGATGCCGCCTGTCCAAACCAGATCGGGCATGATCACGCGCGCCGCCTTCGCCTCCAGCACTTCCCGAAAAGCGTAACGAGTAAAAAGACGCTCACTCACACAGTGAGGGACGCTGGTTGCCGATGCCAATCTAGACAGATCGGCGACGCTTTCCGGCTTGATCATGTCCTCCATCCAAAGCACATCGTAGGGTTCAAGACCTTTGGCAATGCGTATGGCGCAGTTCAGGTCCCATCGGCAATGTCCTTCAATCAGGATTTCAATATCCTTACCTACGGCGTCTCTGATGTCCCGGACCGCCTTGAGCCCCAATTCCAGATCCTGCGGAGATATATAAGGTCCGGACGGGCCCATCGCAGCGTAGCCTGCGGGCCCCACGGCCACAGGACTTTTAAACCTGGGCGCGAACCGGTCAAAAGGCCAAATTTTCATCGCCTTGATTCCTTGGGCAAGAAGACTTTTGGCCAATCGTGCCGGATGCTCGATGAAATCCACGTTGTCCGTGCGCTTCCCGGAATTGACGCAGGTGTTGTAAACCAGGATCTTGTCGCGGGTTCGCCCTCCCAGCAGGTTGTAAATAGGTTGTCCGGTTTTCTGCCCTATCAAATCCCACAATGCAATATCAATAGCGGAGAGTGCTCGCATCTCCGCGCCGGCGAAGCCGAAGAAATTTGTATAGCTGAAGACTTCATCCCAAATTCGTTCTATGTCGAAGGCCGACTGTCGGAGCACAAAACCCGCGATCGTGTCATGCACGATTGCTTCAACGGCCGAGGGGAGATAGAACGTTTCTCCGAGTCCGATAAGCCCGTCTTCTGAATGAAGCCGCACCCAGAGGATGTTGGGTTGAGGCGCATAGCGGATGGTTTCGATCTTTGTGACTTTCATTCAATCTCCCTAGGCGTCGGCAGGAGCTCGATCATGCCGCAAAGCGCGGTTCATCCAAGCCAGCAATGCCCGCCTTTAGGCAAAACAAATCACCTGATTGTGCATATTTCTCTTTTTCATCTTTACTAAGGCCCAGAGACGCCGAGGTGATGTAGAGCTCATCCAGGCGCTTGCCCCCAAAGGTGCAACTGGTCGGATTGGGCACTGGCAAACGATACTCGCGGTCCACTTTGCCTTCTGGGTTATAGCGAACAATCTTCCAGCCGCCCCAGAACGCGCTCCAAATGAAGCCTTCGCGATCCACCGTCAGTCCATCCGGGATACCGGCATCAGGAGAGGTCTGTACCAGCGTTCTGCGGTTCGTAATCGTTCCCGCCGCGGCATCATAGTCGTAGGCGTAAACGCTGTAGCGGAAAGAATCGGTGAAATACATGATCTTCCGGTCCGGACTCCAGCCGATCCCGTTAGCGACAGTAATGTCCTTGTCCATGAGTTGACACGAACCATCACCCTGCACACAGAACAGCTCAGCATCGGGCCCGTGTGGATTCGCGTCGTTCATCGTGCCCACCCAGAACCGTCCTCGGATGTCGGTGGCCGCATCGTTAAACCGGATGCTTTCCCGGCCGGCAATGGGATCGCAGAATGGCTCAAAATTATTGCGTTGCGGATCCCAGGTCGCAATCCCCTTACCGGTAGCTGCGATAAACCCGGATGTCTTTCGAATGCCCAGCGCCATGACTGGCGTTCCGGTTGCGAACACTTCCAGGATTCGCGTTCGCGGAGCGAACCGCAGGATTTGGTACTGCTCGATGAAATTCACCCAGTAGAGAGATTCCTCCTGTGCGTGCCAGATCGGTCCCTCCCCAATGACGTTGCGGACTTCGACAACATGTTCGACTTCGGTCATATTCAAGAACCATTCCCAGATTTTGCGAGACCAGAGCGAAGACCCAGCAATTGTCGACACTTGCTTAATATCTTGGGCGTAGAAAGGTCGTACTTCTCCCATAGGTAATCAGACGCGCCGCATTCTATGAACTGAGGGGGGATACCGATTTTGTGCAAGCGCGGGCGGATTTCTGCTTGGTAAAGCGCTTCGGTCACCGCAGTGCCCAATCCGTTCAGCACGGTATGATTTTCGAGAGTCACCACGATTGGCGCAGGCTTCGCAGCTGCCACAATATTCTCGACGTCCAGCGGTTTTAGCGTGGGAACGTGGAGCACGCTGGCATGAATGCCGTCCTCGTCCAGAAGTTGACGCGCCACTTCGAGCGCTCGCCCCGTCATGAGTCCGGTACTGATCAGAACGATGTCCCCGCCTGGCTGTAAAAGAGCGGCAGCCCCGATTTTGAAGCGATAGGTCGCTGGATCAAGAACCACAGGAACCTGACCCCTTAAGCAACGCATGTACACAGGCCCGGAATATTCCGCGATCGCGTGGACGGCCTGCTCGATGTCGGTGGCGTCGCAGGGATCAATCACCACCATGTTGGGCATGGTACGAATCAAAGCCAGGTCATCAATGCCCTGATGCGTCGCGCCATAGCCAGTGGTCAGACCCGGCAATCCGGCGATGATCTTGACGTTGGCCCGCCCCAAAGCGACGTCGAGTGCAATTTGTTCATAGGCCCGCCGGGAAGCAAATACACAATAGGTAGTCGCGAACGGAGTAAAACCCGAGCGCGAGAGTCCGGCGGCAATTCCCACCAGATTCTGTTCTGCCATGCCGACTTGGAAAAACCGATCGGGAAACTCGTGTCCCAATACGTCGATGTCAGTGTATTTTCCTAGATCGGCAGTGAGCCCTACGATGTCGGTGCGTTTGCGAGCGATTTCGAGCAGCGCTTTTCCAAACGGCTTATCAACCGTACGGACCTCTTCGGAAAAGGTTTCCGTAACGCTCATTGCGGAAGTGAAGCCACTCTGCGATGGTTTGCTCATCTGTGGGAAGCCTCAAGCTCTTGCAACGCCTTATCCCATTCCGCGGCATCCACGCGGACGAAGTGCGCGTTCGCGCGTTCGGCGACCAAGGGCACTCCATGTCCAAGTTGCGTGTCGCACACCAGAACTTTAGGTTTGCCTCGAATCTTTCGGGCGGCATCGAAGGCGTCGACTAATGCCTCGATTGAATTGCCGTTTACCCGTTGTGTATGCCAGCCAAATGCTCCCCACTTGCCCTCGACGGGCTCGACTGTCATCACGTTGGAAACTTTTCCATCCGCCTGCATATTGTTTATGTCCACAATGGCGAAGAGCTGATCGAGCCTGAAATGAGACGCTGCCATGGCAGCCTCCCATGTGGACCCTTCCTGCAATTCGCCGTCCGAAAGAAAGTTATAAACGCGAAAGTTCCGTCCACTCAGACGCGATCCGAGCGCCATCCCAACGGCCTGCGACAACCCGTGTCCGAGTGCGCCCCCGGTAATTTCGACTCCGACGGTCGTCTCGCTGGCTGACATTTCAAGGCGGCTCTCGTTGGCACCGTAGGTAAGCAAGTCAGCGTGGGTGAACACTCCAGCCTCGGCAAGCGCCGCAAACAATACAATCGAATAATGCCCGGTGGAGAGGAGAAACCGGTTTCTCGCTGGATCCTTCAGTGCTTTCCCATCAAACTCCAGCTGATCAAAGTAAATGGCGGAAAAAATGTCAGCGGCGTCCAAACCCTGACCGGCATAGCCTTCGCCACGCCCGCGAGCCATGGTGATGATATGTCGCCGGATGTTGAAGGCTTTTTCCTTGAGCGTGTCTATTCTTTGCGAGATGGCCACTTCCGGCATCAGTCGAGCTCCAGTCCACCAGAGATATTCAGGCGATTTCCACTGACGTAAGAGGCAGCTTGAGTCGCCAGCCAGACCACTCCCTCGGCAACCTCTTCCGGACTGGTTCGCCTACGCAACGGAATATCTACGGTTCGGGACTTGATGAAGGTCTCAATATCCATGCCCGCGGCTGCCGCGGTTTTTTCTTCGGTGACTCGCTGCATGGGAGTGTCCATGCGGCCGGGCGCGACCATGTTGACGGTGATGTTGTACGGTCCGAGGGCGGCGGCGGCGGTGCGCGACAGGTAATCGACGGCAGCTTTACTGGTGGCGTATGCGGTGTAGTTGGTCAACGTCATCCGCGTCGCCGGAGACGAAATATTGATGATTCTTCCTCCGCCCGTTTCGATCATGGCTTTGGCAGCGGCTTGAAGCATAAAGAACAGGCCTTTCACATTCACGGCAAATACCTTGTCCCACTCCTCTTCCGTGATCTCGAGCAACGGCTGAATTGAAGCGACCGCCGCGTTGTTGATCAGGAAGTCGACCCTGCCGAGCTGTTTTTTCGTCTCGTCCACAACCCTCTGCGCAACCGCGGCCGTGCGGAGATCCGCAACAATCACAGCGCATTTAGCCCCGCCGGAGCGGAGTTCGCCTGCCGTTTCCTCGAGAAGGGATTGGTTCACGTCGACCAAAACTACGGCTGCTTTGCGCCTCGCGAAGGCCAAGGACGTGGCTTTCCCCAATCCCTGGGCCGCCCCCGTAACCACTGTTACCTTGCCTTCAAGCGTTTCTTCCATCATGCGGATTACGACACCTGAACAAAAGTCCGTCAGCACGCGCTCGCCAAGACCGGCGTACCCCAGCCCAAAAGGGTCGCTTGGAGATTTATCAGCTCGAGCATTTGATTGTCAACTGTAATGTTGACAATTGTGCGACCGATGCGGCGTTCGCCCCACCGCTAGGGCCTTGATTGTTGTTTCCATGCGGACGCCCATCCCCATCACGTTGCGGGGTCTTCGCTGCGCGGCTGACTACATTGGACCAAGTCCTCAGTCGCTCCGTCAACAATAATGTTGACATAGTGAAGGTTGGGCGTGAATTATGTGTAGCGGTGGCGGAAATCAGCAAACCGATTGCTTGCGCATGCTCGGGACTCGGGCAACGCGACCGGCCGCACTACGGGGAGATGAAGAACGATGCGAATGAATGATCCGAAATCGGTTGCAAGTTGTGCCACACGAGCCATGCTGTGGTTTGCCACTGCGATCTTAGGCGTGGCGCTCCTGGCCAACTATGTCAATGCGGCAGATTCCAAGCGTCCGCAAACTAATCGGTGGCTCGAAGAACATCTTCTCAATGCGGATTCCCAGCCCCTGTTTTCGTTTATTTACGGCAGAAGGGAATCCGGACCATTGTTGAAGAGTTGGCCACGGAAGATCGCGACAAGGCAACTCGATAATGGCCGCACCGAACACACCGTGATCTGGACGGACCCGAAGACCGGCCTCGAAGTTCGCCTCACGGCGGTGGACTATACCGGCACCCCGGTAATCGAATGGACGGCTTATTTCAAAAATGGCGGCCAGGCCGACTCCCCCATCCTCGACGACATCCAGCCGCTTAGCCTGTCGGTTCCGCTCGCCGGCGAAGGTATCCCCACGATTCTCTATTCCAAGGGTTGTGGCGGTATGGACACGTACGCCCTACAGAAAAAACCTCTGAACCAGCTTGAGTCCTTTCACATTTCGAACGAAAACGGCGGCAAGACCGTGGACACAATTCCGTTCTTCGACCTTCTCATCTCTGGCGGTGGTGGGTTGATCGGCGCTATAGGTTGGCCGGGCAAATGGGCCATCAATTTTTCACGCCCTACAGAATCAGCGATTGCGGTTAATGCCGGAATGGAAATGACGCATCTGTCGCTGCACCCAGGCGAAGAAATCCGGACTCCGGAAATCCTGCTGCTTCCATGGCAGGGGGACGATCTCGACGCGCACAACGCGCTGCGCCGGCACATTCTGAAATACCACACCCCCCAATACGACGGTAAGCCAGTCGTAGTGCCCATTTCCAGTGCGGGATGGGGCGGGATGAAGACATCCACCAGTCTCCACCTGGTCGACCAGATCACACAGGAAAAGCTCGGCTTTGAAAATTTCTGGATGGATGCCGGCTGGTACGGCACGGATCGCCAGGTTGCCGAATTTCAGGTGTTTGGCAAAGAAGACTGGTTCCTACATGCGGGAAATTGGAGGGTCAACAGAATTCCTCATCCCGACGGCCTGCGCCCGATCAGCGATGCTGCCCACGCCAAAGGCATGACCTATCTGTTGTGGTTTGAACCGGAGCGGGCAGTGGTCGGAACTCCACTGACAATTCAGCATCCCGACTGGTTCATAGGAGAGGTGGGAACCAACTTCGAAGGGGACACGAACCGGCCCTTCGTCAAATTTCGAATGTTTGATTTTGGCAATCCAGCGGCCCGGCAATACATGATCGATTCGATGTCGGACCTGATCACGAAGGAAGGCATTGATATTTTTCGTCAGGACTGCAACTTTGCCCCCGCTCCTTTCTGGGCAGCAGCCGATGGGTTGGATCGCAAGGGGATGACTGAAATACGCTACGTCGTGGGTCTGCTGGAATTCTGGGACCAACTCCGCAAGCGGCATCCAAAACTCATGCTGGACATTGTTCAGCGTGGCGACCTGGATTCGATATCGCGCGGCGTAGATCTGTCCCGGGCAGACTACCCGGTTTCACCGGATGCCGATCCGATCGGAAATCAGGTCAGCACAGAAGGTCTTTCTGCCTGGCGGCCGCATTTTGGAACGGTGCTGCAGATTCGGCGCCACGACAACTACCACTTCCGTAGTGGATTTGCCCCCGGTTTAGGGTTCGCGCTTTTCAACGTTGCCGGGACCCCAGAGCAGGTAGGCGGCTTCATACCTCCGGATTTTCCCTTTGACTGGGCCCGTAGCATGATTGCCCAGCTCAAACAGGTGCGACCGTATTATTACGGCGACTACTATCCCTTGCTGCCGTGCAGTTTTAACGCCAACTGCACCACCAACCCCAACGACGAACGCAGCGCTGGGTTCGAATGGGCAGCCTGGCAGTACCACCGTCCCGAACAAAACGATGGGATGGTTCAGGCGTTCCGTCGCGACAAGAATGGTGATCAGGTCAAAAATCTACATCTGCGCGGGCTTGATGCTACCGCAGCGTACGAAGTCACGAATCTGGATGCAGGTCCGCCAACCACCGTTTCAGGCAAAACTTTAATGGAGGATGGACTGCATGTGGAAATCACCGGGCAGCCAGGCTCGGCGGTGATTCTCTATAAAAAAGTGCGCTAGTCAGGCCATTCCGGTCGTCGAGAACTTGCGACTCAGAGTGGGATGGAATGGGCGACTGAAACGGTAGCCAGCCTAGAGCGGAATCATCGCGCCAAATACCCTCCGTCAACGGGCAGAATTATGCCCGTCACCATGGAGGAGGCGTTCGATGCGAGAAACAAAGCTGGTCCTACGATTTCCTCCGGCTCACCTACGCGACCGAGAGGAATATCGGAAACCCAGGTCCGCATCAATTGGTCCCCGTCGAAGCGTGGATCGGCCATCACACCCAACAACCCAGGTGTACGAAACTGGCAGGGAGCGATCGCATTCACCCGAATTCCTCGCCCCGCCCATTCCAGCGCAAGCTGTTTCGTCAGGGCGTTGACCCCTCCTTTGCTGGCGCAATAGGCATTCGCACCGCGGCCTACTCCGACCACCCCGGCAACCGACGAGAAATTAATGATGGTCCCGTTGCGCTTTGGCAACATTACTCGAGCAACCGCTTGGCAACATAGAAAGGTGCCGGTCAGATTAATGTTCAGTACCTGGTTCCAAGTCTCGAGTGAAGTCTCTTCCGCAGGATCGTGCTGAGGAACGCCGGCACAATTTACCAGGATATCCACTCCACCAAGTTCACGAACGACCTCATCCACCACCGTAGAAACTTCCTCAGGAACGGAAACGTTCGCCTTGCACGCAACCGCCGGTTTCCCCTTTTCGCGTATTTTGTCCGCAATCCGTTGAGATTCCTCGAGGTGGAGATCGCATGGTGCCACGCCGCAACCGAAGTCGGCAAATCCAAGTGAGATGGCTTCTCCAAAGCCTCGCCCGGCTCCGGTGACCAATGCCACGCGACCGCTCAGATCGAAGAGTTTTCTCAAGTCGGGTTGATCGCTGTTCATGAATCGAAACCTGCCCGGGCCTAAGCTCTTCCGCTCGGGTTCCATCATGTTTCGAGATGCTGAATAACAATACCGTCCCCGTCGTGGCTCTTTCAAGCCAGATGACAATCCCGGACAACAACCCGAAGCTGTGATCTCAGGGTTGGTCAAAATACCCCTTCGCTAAGCTCCGTCTGTCAACAGCCGTCTGTCAACAGCAGTGTTGACAATTCGCCCGAGGATCATCTAACCTGCCCCGTCGGGAAATAAATACCTCAAATTGCCCGTTTTGCAAAGATTCTCAGAGAGGCGTTTCCAATGAAATGCTTGCTGGTCGTTGTTGTGTGCATGATAAGCGCCTGGAATGTTGCCTGGTGTTCTGACCGGGACAATTCCTGGAACTTGACCACGGATGACACCGCCATCGTCGTGGCAGTTCAGCAGGGAGTCCCGGTTGTAACCCAACTGAGTTCTGTAAAAGATGGCTCGAAGTGGCTACACGAGCCGGCGCCGGAGATTTTGCTTTCATCGGTTGAGCAACAAGGATCGCCTTCCACGACGAAATGGCAATATCAGGGCGCCACTTTCGATTCCCAGAGCGGCCAATTGGTACTCCGGTTTTCAAACTCCGCTCCCGCCATGGAATTGCAATCGATCTGGCAGGCCCGGCCGGGGCGCGGCCCCATCGAACACTGGTTGACGATCGCCAACAATTCCGTGGCTCCGATTACGATTGGCCATCAGGACAGTCTGGTTCTGAGTCATTTGTTGATCCCCACGAGCGAATCAATGGACGCATGGTGGATCAAGCGGGGTGCCAGCAACGCCACCAACGAGGGCGGCACGCTGGTGCGAAGCGTGGGAAGAAATTCCAACGAGACTTTAACTAGCGATCCGATCGATGGCGCGAGTCCGGTGCCGTGGTTGGCATTGCAGGTTGGAACGTCTCACGGTCTGTATGTGGGATGGGAGTTCTCTGGTATTGGGAGAATTCATTTCCATACCTACGACGGCGGAGCAAGCGCGCCGGCCAAAGGGCCCGACCCCCTGAAAATTGAAGTGGGTAACGTCCCAGAGTTTAAGACCGACATTCCGGCTGGAGAAACTTTCCTGGTTCCGCCCGCTTTTGTGGGTTGCTACTCGGGGAACATCGACGATGGAAGTTACAGCCTGCATCGCTTCATCCTGGACAAACTCGTTCCAAGATTCCCCAAAGGATACCTCCATCCAAGTTTGGCCTATAACCTCTATCTCGACAGCGGAGGTGCCGACGCGGAGGAAAAGGGAGTACTGAAGAGTGCCGCGACAGCCAAGGAATTAGGCTTCGAAACTTTCGTAGTTGACGCGATGTGGTTTCCTCAGTCCGGCGACTGGCGCTGGGATCCGAAACGCTTTCCACATGGGCACAAGCCGATTGAGGAATACATTCACAGTCATGACATGAAGTTGGGCTTGTGGATGGCGTATACCCAAGGATCCAATTCCAGCGATCCCCATGCACTGAATATCGCTGAACACCCCGATTGGTTCAACGCACCGCCAAAGCTGGACCCCGACGGCCACATTAACTGGGACGCGCTCATCGATCTGGGAAACGATCCGGCCCGTGATTGGGCCATGCAGGCCACGCAGCGTGCCGTTTCGGAATACAAGGTCGATTATTTCAAAACCGACTATAACCCGATCGTTACGAAATGCCAGCAAACGACCCATCGTCATCACTATGGAGTCGATGTCAGCTACTGGGCCACACTAGGCTACTACGCAGTCCAGGAATCAATGATGGAGAAATTTCCCGAGCTGATCATGGAGGGGTGCTCGGGCTCCGGGCACATGAAAGATTTCGGCAACATCCGCCGTGTCCACATGATCGCAATCAACGACACCCTTTCATCGCTGCCGGATCGCCAGGCGATCTATGATTCCACCTTCGCGTTCCCGCCCGCAGCCCTCATGAACTACACCTATGAGAACTTCTTCGATACATTTTCTGATGCACCCGAACCTTATTTCTGGCGGTCTGCCATGATGAGTCAATGGCAGATTGATCCTACGAATAGCTCGAGTTGGACGCCCGCTCAACGTGCAAAGGTCAAGCGCTCGACCGAGATATACAAATCCTGGATCCGCCCGATTCTTCTGGATGCCGAAGTACACCATATTCTGCCTCGGCCTGACGGCTACCACTGGGACGGGATGTTCTATTGGAATGCGAACTTGAAACGTGGAACCCTATACATTTTTCGCCCGAACAGCGCCGTGAAAACGAGGCCCATTTTTCTGGCGGGGTTGACGTCCAATGCGAAATATAAGGTGCGGACTGAGGACCACTCCACCGCTGACGCGACATACTCTGGAAGTGAGCTTATGAATACCGGGCTTAACATTGCACTGCCCGGCCCTTACACCAGCGACTTGGTTTATATCGAAGAGGCCCGCTGACTTCAGTTGAATCGCCTAGTTGTGCCTCAAATGAATCTGAAGATTCGGCATGGTGGCTGGCGAAAGTCAACAGAACTCATTTAGTGCGCAAGCAGGTTTGCAATCGCCACCCAGTATTTGGTCGCTGTATAGGTCTGATAATTCCCGAGGTTCCAATCTATGACTACACTCTGGGGTGCGTTCACTGTCGTGCTGGCAGGGCTCATGCAGGGCAGTGGTATGTGGCCGATGAAACTAATGCGGAAATACAAGTTTGAGCATTGGTGGTTCATCGCCATGGTGGTCGGCTTGGTGATCGCACCCTGGCTGGTCACTTTGACCCTGTGCCCAAATGTATGGGATGCCTATCGAACGATTGATTCTTCTACACTCATCAAAGCCAATCTGTTTGCCCTGGCTTGGGGCGTTGCCAATATCCTTTGCGGGCTTTGCTTTGTTCGCATTGGAATTGCGCTGAGCGGTGGAATTTTGACCGGGCTGGGAGTATCGGTCGGGGTTACCTTGCCGATGATCGTCAAGGGCTCTGGTCTCTTCAGTGAGGCGCCCAGCCTGGGATCGCCGGCCGGCAAAATGGTTCTCGTTGGAGTAGCTCTTATGCTTACCGGTGTTGTTCTGGCGGCTTTCGCCGGTTTCGGTCGTGACCGCATACTAAAGAGCACCAATCAACCGCGGACGGGCAGCTTTCTTGGCGGATTGATTATGGTGATCGTCGCCGGCATTTTATCCGCAGGCATTAGCTTCGCGTTCGTTTACAGTCAGGGGCCGATCGTCTCCGCCATGAAGGCACGCGGAGCTGGGGACATCCCCGCAAATTTTGCAGTCTGGGCCATTGGCCTCATGGGGGGAGCGTTAGTCAATATCGCTTACCCTGTGTACCTGCTGACGAAGAATAATTCTTGGGGAGTGTTAACTGAATCCTGGAAAGAGTTGGGACTAGCGGTCTTTATCGGCATCAACTTCATTATCGGCGTGGCGCTCATGGGGAAAGGAATGCTTCTGCTGGGGCCATTGGGCGCGTCCGTCGGCTTCGGCGTTCAGCAAGCGATGCAAATGCTGGGAAGCCAGGCCGCCGGATTCGCGACTGGCGAATGGCGCGGCATTCCAGGTAGACCGCGTCACCAACTTTATTTGGCGATCGCCGTGCTGATTGCGGCTGCGCTTGTCATGGCATACGGCAACACCCTCACGAAACTCTAGGTCATCGTTAGAGATTTCACACCAGCAGCCAACACATAATTGAACGACGAGCATTTGTTCTTTCATTGAAGCCCAAGGAGCTAAATTGCCGACCGCATTGATTACGGACCATGGATTTCCTTCTATTGAGCTCGAACGGAAAGTTCTTGAAACCGCTGGATTCACTCTGCTGGAAGTGAAGCCGATTTGCAAAACAGAGGACGACGTCATTCGCAGTTGCGGGAACGCGGATGTATTGCTTGTGCAATGGGCTCCCATCACGCGACGTGTGTTCGAATCGTTGCCCCAGGTTCGCGGCATTGTTCGTTACGGGATCGGCGTGGATAATGTCGACGTCAAAAGCGCGAAAGAGCTTGGCCGAATGGTCTCCAATGTTCCGCGCTATTGTCTCGACGAGGTTTCGGATCACACGATCACGATGATCCTCTCCTTGGCCCGTCGAATTCCACACGACAGCCGTCAACTCGAACACGGAGGATGGGGAATCGTTCCTTTTTTACCGATACCAGCTTTTTCTGACCTCACTCTGGGGCTGATCGGTTTTGGATCAATTGCGAAAAAAGTTAGCCAGAAGGCAAGACCGTTTCGATTTCGGCAAATCGCTTTTGATCCGTTGGCCCCCGATGCAGCTTTTGCCGAGCTTGGCGTTGAACGCCAGAAACTCGACGCAGTGCTTCGGACCGCCGACATCATTTCGCTCCATTGTCCCCTGACGCCCGAAACCCGCCACGTGATTAATGCCGAATCCATTGCTCGCATGCGTCCGGGAGTCCTGCTCGTCAATACCGCTCGCGGGCCTCTTGTGAATGAAGCCGATCTCGTCACAGCGTTAAAGGCGGGAAAAATCAGCGGTGCCGGCCTGGACGTCTACGAAAAAGAACCCCTGCCTTCCGACAGCCCGCTGCGTTCGTTGCCGAACGTGATTTTAACCAGCCACGCAGCATCTGTCTCGACGCGCTCACTGGAACGATTGCAGATCCAGGCAGCCGAAGCCGCGCGCGACATCCTGCAGGGAAAACGACCGGCAGGCGCATTGGTCTAGACCGCCCTAGCCAGTGTAACCCGAATGATTGAACGCGACCAACACACCATGCGGGGTCGAGCGGACGGCCTGGGAGGATTGATTTCGTGAAGAGGACAGTTAGAAAGACTGGCGCCGACTAAAGAAGGCTCTCCAAATCGTTAGTCCACGGATCCATGGCTAACGCCGTAGAACGAGAGCTACTACCGAATAGCCGCGAATACAGCCCCTCAAAGTATCGCTCGACTTCTGTTTCGATTTTGTCGATCGGAGTCTTCAACATGATTCGCACATATTCCTCGTGATTGTCGCGCCGATTCGTCATCGGAAAGTGAGAAGAATAGGCGCGGGCGATGATCACAATATAGGGATTCATGAGCAAATTGAGCGTCCGGTAGAGTAGCGGTTGATTGGCTGCCTGCCAGACCGTACGATGCAGATCCATGTCGGCGCGGAAAAAGTCTTCATCACTATTCTTTGCGGCGGCCGCGTTCAATTTCTTTAGCGAGCGATTCAACAGCACCGCATGGTCGATAGAAGAATTCTCCCTCATATAGCGCACACACAGTCCCTCGAGTTTGGCGCGCATGCGAAAGATCACTCCAATTTCCGCCAGCGAAATATCGCGGATAAAAGTTCCGCGCCGGGAAGTAGTCACCACCAACCCGTCGCGTTCGAGGCGCAGCAGAGCCTCACGCACCGGACCACGGCTGACATTCAATTTTCGTGCGAGCTCTTCCTCGATGATGCGTTGCCGCGGTCGCAGTTTGCCAGCATGAATGGCCTTGCTCAGATGAGCTTCCACCCGTTTACTGGCAGAAACTCCGCGCGTTGGTTTGGAAGATTGAGTCTTTGAAGGTCGCATGGAAAGTGGTCGCTACATATTAGCTGGATATGCCCAAAAGGCAAGGACAGCCCGCAGGGCGAACCAGTTTTCATATCAAACTCGCCGCGCTAGGGCAGGCATGACATTGCTAGTTTAACATTTTCTGTATCGCCGGGAGCTACGCATTTACCATAGAGTAAACCTCATCAAGATCCAGAAACCACGCGGGAAAACCAAGAATCAGTCGGATATCGTAGGCAAAATGGACCCGCTAAATTGCCACCCTCCGATGTGCCGGGATGGTGCCCCGACCCCCGATTCTCCTGATGTAATCGCAGTTCCGCCTCGGGAATGGCAAGCATTTTTGTAAACATTAATGTTAACAAGATTTATCTTGACACTTGCGTAAAGCATCGGTTAAGTTTCCCGACAGTTAATGATGCGTCGGGCATTAAATACCGTTTCTCGCCGTGTGAGTTGCAACAGGCCCGCCCTGTAGGGCCTGTTGCTGGGCATTTCCGAGACGAAATCGCTGGTGTTCCAGGAGAGAGCAAATGAAAAAGTTAAAGGATGGATTAGGGGTGGTGCGGGTGGCGGTTTTGTTGGGGATGGTGGTGGGGATGGGGTGGGGGCAGACGGCGGTGACTGGGGGGATCACGGGGGATGTAAGTGATTCTTCGGGAGCGATCGTGGCGGGGGCGGATGTGGAAGTGACCAATACGGCGACGGGAGTGGCTTCGCAGGCGAAGACGAACGGGGATGGAGTGTATCGCTTTGCCAGTCTGGTACCGGGACGGTATTCGGTTACGGTGAAGAAGGTGGGATTTGCGGAGTTTCTGCGGGAGCGAGTCCGTGTCGAGGCGGGGACGAGCGTGCGCATTGACAGCATCCTGCCGGTGGGCACGGTGAACACGGCGGTGGATGTGCGGGGAGAGACTCCGATCCTGCAGACCGACAGCGCGGAGGTAAGCCAGGCGATCCAGGAGCACGAGATTAATGCGCTGCCCAGTCTGGGGCGGAACGTGACCCGGCTGGCGATGCTGGCGCCGGGTGCCAGCATGCCCAACGGGCAGCTGGATCTGCATCCGGAGAATGCGGGCGAAGACTTTGACGTTTACATCAACGGGGTGGTGCCGGGAAATAACTCGCGATTGCTGGACGGGGTGGACAACTCGGAAGTGGTGCAGGGGTTGTCGTCGCTGGTGACGTCGCAGGATTCGGTGCAGGAATACAAGTTCACCACCAATGCTTATGACGCGGAATACGGGCAAATCGGTGGCGGGGTGCTGCAGATCACGACCAAGTCGGGGAGCAACCAGTTGCACGGGTCGTTGTTTGAATACTACCGCTCGGCGGCGTTTACGGCTGCGGATTCGTTCAGCCAGCCCAATGGGCCGCCGCCGAATGTGTGGAACCAGTTTGGAGGGAGTCTGGGTGGGGCGATAAAAAAGGACAAGCTGTTCTTTTTCGGGGACTACCAGGGGATGCGGAATCATCTGGGGACGTCGAGTCTGTACACGGCGCCGATCGACGCCTTCAAGGCGGGGGATTTCAGTTCGGTGGCGGCGACGAATCCGATTTTCGATCCGGCGACGGGCAATGCGGACGGCAGCGGACGCACCCAGGTTTCCTGCGTGGGGGTGCTGAACAAGATCTGCCCGGACCGCTTCAGTCCGGCGGCAACCAATCTGCTGGCGCTGTTGCCCTCGGCGCAGAACCAGGGCGCAGCCGACAACAACTTTGCCATTTCGCGTCCGGCGATTTTCGATCAGGACCAGTTCAACACCCGCGTCGATCTGTTCGCCACGAGCAAGACGCTGGTGTTCGGAAAGTTCTCCTACTTCCGCTCGCATCTGTTCACCAACAACGTGTTCGGGGAAGTAGGCGGCGGGCCGGCGCTGGGGGGGATTCCAAACTCGGGAGCGGCCGACACCCACACCTACAGTTCGATGGCGGACTATCAGAGGACCTTTTCTCCCACTCTGCTGCAGGATATCCGGTTCTCTTTTTCGCGTTTCGTGATCAGCGATCTGCAATTGGACGCCGGTCACAACACGGCCGACCAGGTGGGGATCCCGAACGTCAATCTGGGGGATTTTAATACCACCGGTTTGCCGACTCTGAACATCGACGGGCCGGTCGGGACCTTCAGCATGGGTGACGTAGGGTTGCCCTTTATCGAGCACGAAACGAACTTCTCGCTTTACGATAACTGGACCAAAACCTCGGGACGTCACAGCTTCAAGTTTGGCGGGACCTACACCAAATTTCTGGGCATCCGCGCCGACAACAACGGCCGCGGCACGTTCGAGTTCTCCCCCAACACCACGGGCAGCCTGGGACTGGCCAACTCAGGCCTGGGGATGGCGAGCTTTCTGCTCGGTCTGCCCGACAACTACAACCGCAACATCACGGTGTTCATGAACCAGGAAAAGCAGTGGAGACTGGGATTCTACGGTCAGGATACCTGGCAGGTCACGCCCCGCTTGACTCTGATGTTGGGGTTGCGCTGGGATTACGATACGCCGATGTATGCGCCCAAAGGGCAGAACCTGGGAAACGTGGACCTGACCACCGGCAACGTGGTGCTGAGCAATCTGTTCGACAAGTACGCGGGAGTGACCAGTTCGAAAACCGATTTTTCGCCGCGCGTGGGGGCGTCGTTTCGCCTGAACAGTAACACCGTGCTGCGCGGCGGATACGGGCGCAGCTACTTCCTGAATAAATATGGAGCGACGTTCGGCACCGAAGCCTGCTGCTGGCCAATCAAGCAGACGCAGAGTCTGGCATCGGCCAACGCCTATGCCCCGCTGGGTTTCAGCATCGATCAGGGGCCGGGGGTGCCGCCCGGGATTCCGGCGTTTCCGGCGAGTGGTTTGATTCCGCTGCCCAATGGCTTCGGCAACACCTTTCCGGGAGTGGGACCGTTTCCGCACAGCTACTCCGATGGTTGGAACCTGACCGTGGAGCACACCTTTGCCTACAACATCGGGGCCTCGATTGGCTATGTGGGCAACGTGGGCCGAAAACTCTGGTCCAACATCGATCCCAACGCTCCGGTTCCGGGACCGGGCCCGTTCGACCCGCGGCGGCCCTATTTTGCCAAATTCGGATGGACGCAAGGACTGCTCATTCGCAATGACGAGATCCCGGGCTATCCGGACCTCACCAGCAACTACAACTCGCTGCAGGCCAAGGTGGAGAAGCGATTCGACAATGGTCTGTACATTCTGAGCAACTTCGTCTGGGCCAAGAGTCTGGACTACGGCACCAGTTCGGCGCCCGGCATTGGTCCGGAAAATTATTTCAACGTGAAGGGCGACTACTCCAACTCCAGCTACGTGGCGCCGTGGGGATCGGTGACGGCGGTGAACTGGGAACTGCCCTTCGGACGCGGCAAAGCCTATAACCTGACCGGACCGGCCAACGCCATTGCCGGCGGCTGGACCCTCAGCGGGATTGTCAACTTCCAGGCGGGAACCTACTTCACTCCGTACCTGGCCAACACCGTATCCCTGAACTCGACGATCCGCCTGCGGCCGGACCTGGTGGGCGATCCCCACCTCTCCCATCCCAATCGCAACCAGTGGTACAACCCGGCAGCCTTTGCCGTGCCCGCTCTCTACACCTACGGAGATGCCCGGCGCACCTCCTTGCTCAGTCCCGGCTATTCCTCCGTCGATCTGTCGCTGGCCAAGACCTACGCCTTCACTGAAAGAACCCGGCTGGAACTTCGCTGGGATGTCTTCAACGCACTCAACAAAACCAATCTGGCGCGACCCAACAACAACGTCGATTCCAGCACCGCCGGCCAGATTACCTCGATTCAGGACTTCAAACGCCGCATGCAGATTGGAGCCCGCCTCTCTTTCTAATCCACCCTCCCAAGACACAAGCCTCGGTCCCGGCAAAAGCCGGGGCCGAGCTCTTGACTTGCCGAATCCCCTCGTATCGCTGCGTAGGCTGCCGTCCTAGCGAAGGATTTACTGGTTGGAACGCCCGGCTCGGGTAGCTGCTCCTTGGCTCATTTGCCGGCTCATTTGCTGGGTACACCGCCCACCGCTACTTTTTGGATAGTTTTTTCCGTCCGCCAAATCGTTCTGTGTTGGTCAGAATCTTTGTACCGTTGATGGACGCATCCAATAACTGGATCGTGTGCAGCACCTCCAGAGACGATCCTTTATGATTCAGGGCGGATGCAATCTGTAGCATGCACCCAATGTTGCCTGTTGCCACAATATCGGGATCGAGTGTGGCAATCATTTCCGCTTTACGATCAGCCAGCTCATCTGCGGTCTTTGGTTGAACCAGGTTGTAAATTCCAGCAGAACCGCAGCACAACGCGCTCTCCCCGATCTCCAGCAACTCAAGTCTCGGAATTGCTCTTAAGAGTTGGCGCGGCTGTACCTGCACTCTTTGCGCGTGCTGCAAGTGGCAAGAATCATGATAGACAGCTTTTAGCGGTAGAGGACGCCGCTTGGCCTGGGGGCCCAATTCGGCCAGGAATTCAGCCACGTCCTTGCACTTCGCCGAAAACTCCTTAGCCCGAGCAGCATACTGGGGATCGTCCCGAAGCTGATGCGCATACTCCTTGACGTTTGAGCCACAGCCGCCGGCATTGCTGATGATTACTTCGACGTCAGCATGATCAAAGGTGTCGATCATGTGGCGAGCAAAAGCGAGTGCGGGAGCTTCCTGGCCAGCGTGCATCAGCAACCCTCCGCAACATGATTGTTCGTGAGGGGTGACTACCTCGCATCCCTCCGCGGCCAAAACCCGGACTGTAGCGGCATTAATCTCGGAAGAAAACTCGCGCTGAACGCATCCGAGCAGCAGGCCAACTCGTTTACGTTTCACGCCCTTGGCCGGAGTGATGGGGGGAATTTCCTGCTTCGGACCGATGGTAGGCAACAGGGTTTCCATGGCCTGTAGCCGCAATGGCAGCAGCTTTATTAGCCCGGATCGCCGGATAACCGATCGCAGCCCCGACCGTTGATAGAAAAGGAGGAACGGTCGCATCCGCCGCAATTGCTCGACCTGCGGCAAAAGCTTGAATATCAGTCCGCGAAAAAGCTTGTCAGCCGCTGACCGCGAGTAGTTGCGCTCGATCTGCGAGCGCGTCGATTCGATCAATTGACCGTATTCCACTCCCGAGGGGCACGCCGTCATGCAGGACAGGCATCCAAGGCAACTGTCGAAATGATTTACCCAAGGCCTGTTCATCTCGGCTGCACCTTCGCCAGCCAGCTTAATTAGATAAATTCGCCCACGCGGAGAATCCATCTCCTGGCCCCAAAGAACATAGGTCGGGCAAGCCGGCAGGCAGAATCCACAATGAACACACTGATTGATCAGATCCAATGCCGGCGGATGGTGCGAATCGAAACTGGCCATCTAGATCCCTCCCAGGTAGCGACCGGGATTCAGAATTCCCTTGGGATCGAAGCGCTGCTTGACCGCAACCATCAACGGTAGCGCACTCCCCGCATCGCCCCATACTTCGATCTGGTTTGGTTGCCGAAGAATCACGAGCGAGCCGCCTCGGCTCTCGAAGCTCGCTCGCAAAGGAAGGAGTGGTCCGGGCTCTGGCATGAACACGAACCCAAGTCCATGGGCCTGCATGACCACTCTGCAAGTGCTTGCTCGCCGCAGTTCAGCGATTACGTCACCGATCTCGGACGGCAGTACACTCACTTTCGCCAGGACACCTGACTCCGACAAGAGGCGCTGCCGCGCATTCCAGACGTCGGCGGCGCAATCGGCAGGGCTGGCGATTTCCGAGATGAAACGCTCCTGTGAAGCGATGCCAGCCTCGGTACCTTCCAGCAGAATATCCGCTTCGATGAAATTGCCGACGCGTAATTGCAGCGCAGTGTGCGATAGCCCTGCATTTTGGATGGAAAGAATGAAACGCTGCATCGCTTCAAGATTTGCGAACGCGAACGTAAGCGTCTTCGAATGGCGCGGCAGGGGATGCACACGGAACACAGCTTGCGTGATCACACCCAACGTCCCCAATGCGCCAATCACCAATTTGGGCAGATCATAGCCAGCCACATTCTTCACAACTTTGCCGCCGCTCACTGCCAAGGTTCCGTTCGGTAGCGCGAGGGTGATACCGATCACCAAGTCGCGAAGACCTCCGAAACAGAGTCGCAGTGCTCCGGTATCGTTGGTTGAGAGCACTCCGCCGACGGTAGCTTGCTCGGGCCAAGCCGGATCAGCAGCAAGGCGTTGCCCTCGTGACGACAAGACTTTTTGCAATTTGCCGATGGTACAACCCGCTTCCACGGAGACGGTCAGGTCGGCCCACGCATGTTCAATCACCTGATTCAGGTGAGTGGTTGATAACACGATGTCGGCACGTCTTGGGGGATTTCCCCATGCGGATTTAGTGCAACCACCCGCTGGGATAACTCCCAGCCCCGATTCATTCGCCTCGGCAAGCACAGCGGCGAGCTCAGTTTGGTTGGCTGGCGTAGAGGTCTGCATCAGACCGACATTACCGGATTGAATGCACCACGGCCGAAAAACTTCGCGGATACAAGGAGTCGCGCTCCCAGCCTGCATTGAGAGTTCTGGGACGTGACCATTAGAAACGCTCGGCTAAGCCGGATTGCTCCAACGGATGCGGCTTGTACACTCCTGGCTGCTCGCCACAGAGGCGTGGACGCGGGAAAATCTTGGTCGGATTTGAGAGATGCAAAGGATCAAAGGCGCAGCGTACCAACTGCATCGTTTCCAAGTCAGGCTCGGCGTACATTTTCGAAAGCATGTGCTTCTTCTCTTCGCCAACGCCGTGTTCCCCCGTGATGGACCCGCCTTTCTCGATGCAAATCTCAAGAATACGTTCGGCTAGCTTCTCAGCTGCGTGCTCTTGACCTGCGATGCGCCGGTCATACAGCACCAAGGGGTGCAGGTTGCCGTCGCCGGCGTGGAAGACGTTCGCGACACGCAGGCCGGCCTGTCTGCTCAATTCTTCAATCTCCATCAAAACCGCCGGAAGGGCCGTCCGCGGAATGACTCCGTCCTGCACAATATAGTTCGGGGAAAGCCGGCCCATGGCGGCGAAAGCAGCCTTGCGTCCCTTCCATACCAGAGCACGCTCTGCTTCACCCTGTGCAGTCCGCACGCTCCAGGCCCCATTGCGGCGGCAGATTTCATCGGCCTGCGCCACTAAGAGATCGACCTCGTCGGCAGGACCATCCAACTCCACCAGCAAGAGTCCGCCACAAATGGGATAGTCGGCGTGCACAGCCGCGATGGCGGCTTGGATGGCAAGGTTATCCATCATCTCGATCGCGGCCGGGAGCATGCCTGCGGCGATGATCGCGCTCACTGCCTGTGCTGCCTCCGTGGTATGGGTAAACGCTGCCAGCAGCGTTTGAACATTTTCCGGCATCTTGACGATGCGTAAGATAACTCTCGTGGCAATTCCCAGCGTTCCCTCCGATCCGACAAACACTCCTGCAAGGTCATAACCCGGTGTGTCGAGGGTCTTGCCGCCGAGGCGCACCAGTGATCCATCCGATAGAACCACATCCATCCCCAGCACGTGGGTCGTGGTAAATCCGTACTTCAGGCAATGGGCGCCGCCAGCATTCTCAGCGACGTTGCCTCCTATGCTGCAAACGGATTGGGAAGATGGATCAGGCGCGTAGAAGTAGCCTTGCGGAGAGACACGCGCCGTGACATCAAGGTTGATGACGCCAGGTTCGACCGTAACTCTGGCATTGGGGATGTCGACCTCCAAGATGCGATTCATGCGCGCCAGGCTGATCACCAGGCCATTTGCCACCGGCAAAGCTCCTCCGCTCAATCCCGTACCCGCGCCGCGAGCGACAAACGGAATGCGTTCGCGATGACAAATCCTTACCACCGCTTGAACCTGTTCGGTCGACGCCGGCAGCAGGACCGCGCGAGGTACGACGCGAAAGTTAGTGAGTCCGTCGCAGTCGTAGGTCTTCAATTCGGTCACATCTGTGACGATCGCGTCTCCGCCGAGGATGGCGCGAAACTCCTGGATCGTAGCTGAATCCAAAGCGTTCATGACGCGAACCTCTTGGGCTCGCGATAGCCAAGGGCCAAGGAAATTCGTTTGGCGGCGAGCTTCACAGAGGAGGACAGCCTGGGTATACGGTCCTCGGTAATGCGGAATATCGGTCCGGCGATGCTGATTCCACCTACTACTTGTCCCGTGCCATCCCATAGTGGTGCGCCCAAACAACGCAAACCGGCTTCGTACTCTTCATTATCGAGCGCGTAGCCGCCAAGGCGAACGTGCTTCAGTTCCTCTCGAAAGCTCTTGGCAGACGTGATTGTGGACAGAGTGTATGCCTTGAGTCTTCGACCGCGCAGAAAGCCCTCCACCTCGGCCACATCGGAATATGCAAGAATGGCCTTTCCGATGGATGAGCAGTGCGATGGTGTGCGGGCACCGACGGTACTTGGCTTCGTGAGTTCCTTTCCACTCTGGATGTACACGAGCGAAACCACTTCGCCTTCTCGCACCACACCCAAATGCGCTGCCTCACCTGTCGAGGTGACCAGCGCACGCAAATGAGGCTTGGCTAGTTCAAATACATCAAGACGGGAGAGAACCGCGGCACCCAGTTCCATGAGTCGCGGGCCAACATGCAATTTGCCGTTCAAGTCCTTCTCAACATAACGACCCAACTCAAGCACCATCACGATCCGATGCGTGGTGCTCTTATGGAGGCCTAGTTTCGCGGAGAGTTCGGTCACGCTCAGGCCGTCATGGTCAGAGAGTGCGTCGAGAGCTCGGAACACTCGGTCGAGAACTTGAATGTGATAGCGGGGCATTGGTCACTCTCGCGAAACTCAGTCCGTACTCAGTTGTATTGAGGCTTGGGTAGTGGACACGATGTAGGGATAGGCCGCAAGCGTCAAGAAATCCCTGCAATCCTCGCTCATGGTAACTTCTTCGAATAGTCGCGCGGCCTGTTGATACTTGCCGGCGTTGTAGGTTGAGTCTCCGACTAAGGCGCGGATCTTCGCGAGTTGAGACCCGATGGTCTCACGTACCAGTTGTGGCGTCACGATCTGCCCGTCTTGCAATCTGGCTCCATGGTGCATCCATTGCCAGACCTGTGTCCGCGAAATTTCGGCGGTCGCCGCATCTTCCATCAAATTGTAGATCGG
>Ga0193726_1000555_pt1 | contig 38420 bp, 27 predicted proteins | sample H2c1metaG_FD_144928 | JGI IMG/M metagenome (GOLD analysis project Ga0193726, IMG submission 144928) | Soil microbial communities from a riparian zone of the East river system, Colorado, United States - H2c1 | ecosystem: Environmental > Terrestrial > Soil > Riparian zone | place: USA: East River... | reverse complement strand
CTCCCGCCGAACCCGGTATGGGCCAGCCATAGTGCGACCTTGAGGAGGTCACACACGCGTTGTGTCTGATTCGCTAGTGGACGACCGGGGTTGCCTCGCCCACGGGACGGAACGACAAGCCTTCACCAGCAACATAAATTTGCAACGTTGCAGGTCTTTGAATTCCGCCTTGAATGAGCGCTTCCGAGAGCGGGTCTTCCACATATTTCTGCAAAGCCCGGCGCAGCGGCCGCGCGCCATAATTGCGGTCCGCACACGTTTTCTCGAGTATCCACTGTCGTGCTTCCGGCGATACGACGATCTGCACCTGCCGATGAATCAGTGTGTCGTTCAACTGGCCCACCAGCAAATCGATGATGCGAAGCAGATCTTCATCGCTAAGCGGATTGAAGATGATAACTTCATCCAGGCGATTTAGAAACTCCGGATTGAACGCCCGCTTGACTTCGTTCATCACCAACTCTTCCATGCTCTTCTGCCCGGCTTCATCCGCGCCGGACTGGAAGCCCATCGAGGTGCGCTTGATCAAGTGCCGCGCGCCCAGATTGGAGGTCATGATGATGATGGTGTTTCGGAAATCCACGGTATTGCCGAGGCCGTCCGTGAGTTGCCCGTCTTCAAACACTTGCAACAATATATTAAATACGTCCGGATGCGCCTTCTCAATTTCATCCAGCAGGATGACCGAGTAAGGGGTGCGTCGAACGCGTTCGGTTAACTGCCCGCCTTCTTCGTAGCCCACGTAGCCAGGAGGCGCGCCGATGAGTTTCGACACGGAATGCTTTTCCATAAATTCCGACATGTCGAAACGCACCAGCGATTTCTCTGAACCAAACAGGAATTCCGCAAGACGTCGGGCAACTTCGGTCTTGCCAACCCCGGTGGGCCCGAGGAAGAAGAAGCATCCTACAGGACGCAGCGGCGATTTCAAACCTGCGCGGCTGCGGCGAATGGCGCGGGCCAGCGCGGTGATCGCTTTGTCCTGACTGATCACCCGTTTGTGCAATTCCGGTTCGATGCGCAGCAACTTCTGCTGTTCGTCTTCTTTGATGGAAGTGACGCCGATGCCGGTCCAGCGGGCGACGACTTCTTCGATGTCCTCGCGCGTTACGATGCCTGTCGAGGCGTCATCGAGTTTGTAGCGCTCGCGCAGGCCGCGCAGATTTTCTTTTTCCTTGCGCTCTTCTTCGGAGTAGAACCGCGCTTTTTCAAATTCGTGATTCGCGATTGCCGTTTCCATGCGATGGGTAATGAATTTCACGCGCTTCTGCACTTCGCCGACTTCTTCAGGAACCGTGGCTTGGCGCAATTTTACGCGGGCCCCGGCTTCGTCGATCAAGTCGATGGCCTTGTCCGGGAGGAAGCGATCAGGAATATAGCGGTTTGAAAGATAGACCGAATAGCGAAGAGCTTCGTCGGTGTAGCTGACGGCGTGAAATTTTTCATAGCGTTCCCGCACGCCCTGAATGACCTGCACTGCTTGCTCTTCATCCGGAGCGGGAACTTTGACGGACTGAAAGCGGCGTTCGAGGGATCGATCCTTTTCAACCGACTTGCGATACTCGCCGGGAGTTGTAGCGCCGATGCATTGAATTTCTCCGCGGGAAAGAGCGGGCTTCAGAATGTTGGCGGCGTCGAGCGAGCCTTCGGCCGAACCTGCTCCGACCAGGGTGTGCAATTCGTCGATAAAGACGATGGAATTTTGGCTCTCCATCAATTCTTTCATAATGGTCTTGAGGCGCTCTTCAAACTGCCCGCGGTATTTTGTTCCGGCGACGATCAAGGAAAGGTCGAGCGAGAGAATCCGTTTGTCGGCCAGAAACGGAGGAACATCCCCGTCAGAAATACGTTGTGCCAGGCCTTCGACAATCGCCGTCTTGCCGACTCCAGGTTCGCCGATGAGGACCGGGTTATTTTTTGTGCGGCGGCACAGAATCTGAATGACGCGCTCGACTTCGCCTTCCCTTCCAACGAGCGGATCCAGGGAGCCTTCTGAAGCAGCCTGCGTCAGGTCGCGACTGAATTCTGCGAGCAAGGAAGTTTCTTTCGGACGAGGCGCAGTGGTCTTTTCGCCGGAAGTGCGCGCCAATTCTTCGCGCATCGTGGCCAGGCGCAAGCCGCGCTCCATCAGAATTTCCGCGCCAAAACATTTCTCTTCGCGCAAAATTCCCAGCAGAAGATGCTCGGTCCCGACGTGTTTCACCCCGAGGCGCTCGGCTTCTTCTCCCGCCATATTGAGAATGCGCTTGCATTCCGCGCTCAGCGGCACTTCAACCGAAGTAGAGATGCGTTCGCGAATCGTGATCCGCGCTTCGATCTCCTTGCGGATCGATTCAATCGACCCCTGCTGTCGCAGAAACCGATTGGCCAGAGCTTTGTCCTCGCGCATCAAGCCGAGCAGTAAATGCTCTGTCTCGATGTACGGGCTGCCGTACTGACTGGCTTCGTATCGCGCAAAAAATATGACTCGTCTTGCTTTTTCCGTATAGCGTTCGAACACGTTAGCTCGCTTCTCCCCCGAGGGTCCCACTCGCAGTTGCTGACGACTTGCGAGTTTGCAGAATTCCATGTTCAAGTCCCAGAATGCGGTCACAGCGCCCGGCGAGCGCCAAATTATGCGTCGCTATCAGCGACGTCAATTTGTGCGAGCGGTGCACCCGTTCCAGTAAATCAAACACGGCCCAAGCATTCTGCTCGTCCAAATCTCCAGTAGGTTCATCTGCCAGCAACACCCTGGGCCCGGTGACGAGCGCCCGAGCGATCGCGACGCGTTGCTGTTCTCCTCCAGAGAGTTCCCCTGCGCGATGATCAACCCGATGCTCCAGGCCAACCTCCGCGAGCCACTTCCGTGCCATCCCTAGCGCGGAAGCGAAATTGTCGCCGCGTAACAGCAACGGCATGGCTACATTTTCAGCAGCCGTAAAATCCGGCAGCAGTTGATGGCGCTGCCACAAAAAACCAATGGCGCGGTTACGAAATTCCGCCAGCGCCGTTTCATTGCTTGATTCAATGGCTTTCGACGCGAAGTATACTGTACCGCTCGTTGGCGTGTCTAGCGCAGCCAGCAAGTGGAGCAACGTGCTTTTGCCCGCTCCCGATGGCGCAACGATCGCCACCATCTCGCCTTCGAGCAGACTGAGGTTCACATCCGCCAAAATCGACAAACTTTTTTCGCCGCGCCCATAGCTTTTCTGCAGCGCGCGCGCTTCCAGAATCACCGGAGCGGCTCGGCCCCCAAGCGCTCCATCGTGTTGTAGTTCTCCGCTCAAATTTGCTGCACTCTTTCTCCCGGGTCGCAGGCGACGAGGCGCGCCCCGATACTCTAGCTTAGATGCACAACGGACCCGTTCGTGCTGTGCCCGGCGGCGGCACTGGTTCGTCACGCAAAGTGTTTCCCCTTTTTGCCAGTTCCGTGCCCCGGTTCAGGGTTCATCCACCGGAAGCTTTTTTTAAACACCTGCAAGCTCACTCTTTTCAGTCTCTTAGAACGCCTGCCCAGCGGCCCGACCGGCATTGCGCCCGGCGGACCTGGCCGCTGCTATTGTTCTGGAGCATCTGAGGCGCCAAAAATCGCTGCTGGCTGCCTCCCCGGCCCGTCGCTTCTAATTCACTCATAACGAAGAATTTCGACGGGCAGCAAGCGCGCCGCTGCGCGCGCCGGCAGAATCGTAGCCACCACAGAAATGCCCATGGCTACCAGAGTGATCCAAATTCCATCCACTCCGCTCGGGTGGAACGGTACATAAGGCACGGCGTAGACCTGCGGATCGAGCGGAATAAGCCGATACGCTCCGGCCACCACCGCGAACCCATAACCGAACACCAGTCCGATTGCGGTTCCCGTCGCCCCGATCGTGATTCCCTGCCACAGGAAAATCTTGCGGATCTGTTCGCGGCGCGTGCCCATGGACATCAGAACCGCAATGTCGCGGGCTTTGTCGGTGACGGTCATGGAAAGCACCACCAGAATATTAAGCCCTGCGACAAAAGTAATCAGTCCGATAAAAATAGCCGTCACCAGCTTTTCCATGCGCAGCGCGCGAAACAGTGCGCGATTCGATTCCATCCAGGTGGTGGCAACAAATTCATCACCGGCAATTTTCTCCGACTGCCGCGCAATTTCCGGCGCGCGATCCGGATGCTCCAGGCGGAATTCCAGTGCATTGACCAGATCACCGGCGCCGGAAAGTTCCTGCGCTGCAGCCAGGGTCATGAAACACCAGTTTTCGTCCGTGTCAAAGAATCCTGAATCAAAAACACCCACCACGCGAAAGCGCCTGGTTCTTGGTATCAGTCCGAAAGGGGTCAGCCGTCCCTCGGGACTCATCAGTGTCACGTAGTCGCCGGTTCCCATTTTCCATTCGTCGGCGAGTTGTTTGCCGATCAGCAGACCGTCAATCCCGTCCGCGTCCGGGGAAAAATTCAGCTGGCCCTCGACAATGTGCTGCAGCGCTTCATTGCTGCGCCGCTCCAGTTCGGGGTCGACTCCTTTGGTCACAACACCGCGCGATTGTCCAGAAAACGAAAGCAGCACCGTCTGATAGACGGCCGGGGTGACCGACCGCACGTCGGGCAGTCCGCCGAGCTTTTTTTCCAGTTCCTGGTAGTTGTGAATTCCGCCGGAGCCCGGGCGCGTGAGAGAAACATGCGCCGTTACGCCGAGCAGACGATCCTGCAATGTTTCCCGAAAGCCGGTATTCATCGACAGCGCGATAACCAGCGTAGCCACCCCGGCGGCCACGCCGACGATAGAAAACAATGTGACCAGACGCAGTACGGCGGGCCGGTACGGCGAACGCAGGTACCGGCGGGCTACAAAGGATTCAAAACGCATGAGCAGGAAAACAGGTGGTCGACATCCTTCTAAGGATACGTTACCCGCCGGGCGGTTCGGAAGCAGAAGATACGTCGGAAGCGGATTCAGGTCGCAGCAGGGGAAACAGGATGACGTCGCGAATCGATTGCGAGTCGGTCAGAAGCATGGTGAGTCGATCGATGCCGATGCCCTCGCCGGCGGTTGGCGGCATGCCGTGGCAAAGAGCCCGAATGTAGTCCACATCGAGTTGCTTCGGAACTTCCTCGCCGCCTTGTGCAATCTGGGCCTGAAAGCGCCGCTCCTGTTCGGCAGGATCATTCAACTCCGAAAAGCCGTTGGCCACTTCCATTCCGGCAATATAGATTTCAAACCGCTCGGTAAGCGACGGATCATCCGGCTTTTGCTTGGAGAGGGGAGAAATGTCGGTCGGAAAATCGTAAAGTATGGTTGGCTGAATGAGTTTGGCCTCGGCAATGGTCTCAAACAGCAAGCCGGTCCATTCGCCATCCGTCAACTTGCCTTTTCCTCCCGCGTAAGGCGCTCCAGCGGTCTTGGCCCAGGCGTTGTAACGGGCCGCAATTGTTTCCGGCTGACCGGGCGCGGCAAGTTCGTCGACTGTCGGCGGATTTCCCGCTTCGGCAGGCCAATACTTGATGACCGCATCCCGCATCGAAAGTCGCTCGAACGCGGCAAAGTCGAGTTTATGGCCCCCGTAGGTAACGGTCGTCGAACCGGTAATCGTCCTGGCCAGCAGCGCGAAAAGCTCTTCGTTCAAATCCATGAGGTCGCGATAGCTGCTGTACGCTTCGTAAAATTCGAGCATGGTGAATTCAGGATTGTGTTGCGTGGAAATCCCCTCGTTGCGAAAGTTGCGATTGATTTCATAAACGCGGTCAAATCCACCGACCGTCAGGCGCTTGAGGTACAGTTCAGGCGCGATGCGCAGATACAGATCAATATCCATCGTGTTGTGATGCGTGACGAACGGCCGCGCTGCCGCTCCTCCGGCTATGGGGTGCATCATCGGCGTTTCCACTTCGATGTAGCCGCGGCTGTCGAAAAAGCGGCGCAGTTCCTGAATGAGGTGAGCGCGCGCCACGAAAACCTGGCGGGACTGCTCGTTGGCAACCAAATCGAGATAGCGCTGGCGATATCGCAACTCGACATCGGTCAAGCCGTGCCATTTTTCAGGTAGCGGCAGAAACGCCTTGGACAGAAAGAACAGTTCTTCCACCTTGATGGACAGCTCGCCCGTCTTGGTGCGAAACAGGTGACCACGTACTCCGATGGAATCGCCCAAATCGAGCAAATGAAACAGCTGGAAACCCGGGTCGCCAACCACATCTTTTCGTACATAGATTTGAATGCGGCCGCCGCCGCCCTGCAAATGCGCAAAACCCGCCTTGCCCATCAGCCGGTACGACACCAGCCGGCCCGCCACGCGAACCTCGGTCGCCTGCGCTTCAAGTTCGGTGCCTGAAGCGTCGGCGTATTGTTGGGCGAGGGCCGCCGGGGTAGCGGTCCAACGAAACTCGTGGGGGAACGGAGCGTGGCCGAGCGCCTGGATCTGCTCGAGTTTTTTCTGGCGCTGCTCAAACTGGTCGCGTGGTTCGAATTGCAAGGTTGAAAATCCTTTCCCGGATGAACAGGAAGTATAGCGGTCCCTCCATGGGGAGGGCAAGAATTGCGGCTCATAACGCCGCAGTCAATTTGCTATCTTCTTACCCCCGGGAAGAAAAACTATTTTTGTCGAAACATTTTGCTATACTCCCGCTTGCTGCTCCCCCATGGAGGGTTTAGGTGCGACACCACGCTGGACCTCCTTCCGCCCGCAGCAAGTCCGTCCAGGATGACTGGCAAGCTTGGCTGCCGGAAGAGAAACTGTCGATTTTTCAGAAGCATTCCCAACAACTTGAGTCCGACTACTCGATGCTTAGCGTGTCACTCAACGAGGCCATTGAGTTGCGCGATTCCGGGCATCGGCTGAAAGCACTGCAAGCGGTTTGGGTCACCCCCGATCTTTGCTGGCGGCTTTCCGACCAGCTGGAAGCCCTGCTCCAGTCACTGGTCGAGCATGCCAGGCATCACGGCACCGTCCCGAACACATCCCCGCTCGATCCCGGCAATTTTCTGGGTGCCCGAGGCCAGCGCGCGGCCCGTTTCAGCGGAATCCTAAGCCGTTTTGTGCTTACACATCGCCTGCAGTTTCTGCAAAAACTGGATACTTTGCAGGACATGGTCAATGGCATCAGCCAGGACTTTTCCGCTTCTGCAGAGATTCTCGGAGAAGGCACCGCGATACATCCCCCTGCACTCTGGAAAACCATAGACGCCAACCATTACGACCTAAACACCTGCCTGCGGGAAAGCATTGTCGTGCTGAAGTCGTTCCTGCTGGCCATGCCGGATGAGCAACTCCTCAGTTTTCAAAAGACCACTAATGCGCAATCCCTGGCCGCCCACGTCAAATCAAGAGACCGGCAGCGTTCCATTCGCCATACGCATAGACGGATGAGCCCAATCGCGGGAGAATGAAGAGTCCTGCTCGCAATGGGGCTTGCCTCAAACCGCAGTGCGTGAGTAATTCCTTGCCGCACCGTGTTTCTTAAGGCATGTCTACAACTGCAAGGACAACTCTAGGAGGCATTCGGTGCATCCGACGTCATGGATGCGCCGCTATTGGACCGTTGGCCCCAAAAAGACCAAGCGATCTGAAAGGGTCGGCAGCGCAACAGTCGGCGGCTGCAAAGCCGTCCAAACCGTTGATTGAAGCGGATGCCATCCGCCTCGCCCAGGCCGGGGACGCTGCGGCATTCGAGTTTCTGTACCAGTTACATGGACGCCGCGTATATGCCCTTTGCCTGCGCATGGTAGGGAACCCGGCTGATGCCGAAGATTTGATGCAGGAAGCGTTCCTGCAACTGTTTCGCAAGATCGGCACGTTTCGCGGCGAATCGGCTTTCTCGACCTGGTTGCACCGGATGACGGTCAACGTGGTCCTGATGAAGTTGCGCAAGAAGTCCTTGCCGGTTGCTTCGCTGGAAGAAACGACCGAACCCGATGAGGAATCTGGCGGCCCGAGGAAGGATATCGGAGCGCCGGATATAAGGCTGAGCGGCGCGGTGGACCGGGTCAACCTGGAACGCTCCGTTGAAAAGCTTCCCCCGGGTTATCGAACAGTGTTCATGCTGCATGACGTGCAGGGCTACGAGCACAACGAAATTGCCGAAATCATGAACTGTTCGGTAGGAAATTCCAAGTCGCAGTTGCACAAAGCGCGGACGCGGTTGCGGGAGTTGCTGCAGGAGGATTTGCGGCAACAAGCGCGGCAGGAACGGCAAGACGCAAAAGCGCAGACGAGCCCGGGAAGTTGAGCTAGAATACGGGCAACCGCAAGTGGGTTTCGAATCGTGTTGGCTGCCTGCCTTTGTGGCGCCAGAGAGTTTCAGGTGCGGAAAGCCGCTCAGTGCCTTTCCGCGGGGTGAAGTGCCATGCAGTGCAAGGAAGTGGAAAGCGTTATAGAGCAAGAGGGGCTGGAGCTACTCCCAGATTCCGCTCGTGCTCATTTGGCGACGTGTGATTCGTGTCGAGATTTTGTCGCCGACTTGAGCAGTATCGTAACGGCAGCTCATGAGCTGCCGGCTGAAGTCGAAGCGCCGGCCCGCGTCTGGATTGCCCTCCGCAATCAGCTCGAAGCCGAAGGAATTATTAGGACTCCGGCAGTTCCCGTGGCACGAGTCCGGTCCACTCCGTGGTGGCAATCGCTGGGAAATATTTTTCGCGGCCGCGCCCTGGTGGCCACCGCCGCGGGTATCGCGGTAGCGTTTTTTGCGGGCATGCAAGCGACTCGGCACAGGATTTTGGCTCCGGTTAGGACCGAGACCGCTTCCGTTGCGGCGCCGGGGGCGCTGAAGCCAGCCACGGCAGGTGCCGGCGTTGTCAGCTCCAATGTCGCAAAATCCAAGTCGCCCGCACCCAGGCCCGCCGTTGCTCTGCCCCAAGTTCCCACCCCTCCAGCCGCATTGGATTTTGGTGAGCACGATCTCGCCAATATGAGAATGGCGGGTACCGCTGTCTCCAACAATTCTTCTTCCGTCGTGGACACGTCGCTGCAAGACAGCCTGAAACAAGTGGACGCTTTTATCGCTGAATGCGAAAAGCATCTGCAGGACAATCCACATGACGAATTGGCTCGTGAATATTTGTCGGCTGCCTATCATCAAAAAGCCGAATTGATATCCGTGATGTTGGATCGCGGAAGGAGTGTCAATTAAATGAATCTGGGGACGATGCGACGCAATGTTCTGCCGGTGCTGGGCGCGGGGCTGTTTCTTTGGTACGGCACGACTGCAGAAGGCGCGACCACCATTCATGTGGAGCGCCAGTTCTCCATCAAGGGACGGCCGGTTGTTACGATCCAAACCGTTTCCAACGGCCGCATTGAAGTAAAGTCCTGGAAAAATCCGCAAGTGGTTGTCAGCGGCAATCGCGCTTCGGACAAGATCGCCGTGGACATCGAACAAGCAGGCGATCGCGTCGATGTCACCGCCAATATTCTGGACACCTCGGCGCAACCTGCCGAGCTCGAAGCGGATTTTCAGATAACCGTGCCGGAAGAGACCGAACTGCAGCTTAGAACGCAGACCGGCCTCATCTATGTTGAACAAGTCATGGGCGACATGACTCTGCAAAGTGTTGCCGGGCAAATTCATCTAAAGGAAGTTTCCGGCTACATCATCGTGCGCACTACGAGTGGCTCGCTCGAGTGTACGCAATGTGCGGGCAAGCTGGATTTCAATTCCATCAGCGGCAGCGCCACGATCCTGCAGCCGGTTCTTTCCAATGTGAATATGTTTACGATGACCGGCAACATTCTGTATGACGGCGATTTTGTACGCACCGGCCTGTACACCATGAAGAGCGGCAAGGGGCTCGTGGAAGTGCGCTTTTCCGGCTCCGATTCCTTCGATTTGAATGCGCAAACGACGGCAGGCACCGTCGACAACCGCGCGGAGGCCTTTCTTAAGCCGGATTCCCATGGCGTACGTCACGCCGCGTCGAGGTATGCCAAAGGCCTGTTCGGCACCATCGGCATGGGCCTCGCCAAGGTCGAACTTTCCTCTTACAGTGGTACAATTCGCATTCTGAAGCGCGATTGATTTTTCGCGCAAAATCGCGTGACGACCAATCCTCCAGTACGCGGGCCGCAGGTCCGCGTTCCTATTTTGTGCCTCGCCGGGTTCATGGGTTCCGGCAAGACCACCATCGGCACTATTCTCGCCCGTCAGCTGGCTTGGCGCTTTGTCGATCTCGATGACCGCATCGAAGCCGCCGCTGAACTAACCATTCCGCAGATTTTCGAAAAACTTGGCGAGCCGGCCTTTCGCCAGATCGAAGCCGGCGAGCTGCGCGCCGTTCTCGGACGTTCCCTGGAAATGCGAGAGTCCCTGGTGCTGGCTCTCGGCGGCGGCACCTATGCGCAACCGGGCTGCCCCGAATTTCTTCGCAATGCCGGCGTCCCGGTGCTCTGGCTCGATTCGCCTATCGATGTTCTCTTCTCGCGTTGCATGACCATGTCGGGCCGGCCGCTGTTCCGCGACGAACAGAGTTTCCGCGCGCTGCATGCCCAACGCGCTCCTTCCTATCAACTAGCCGATTTCCGTATCGACAGTTCCGGCGATCCGGCTCAGGTCGTCGCGGAAATCCTGCGCCAAGGCATCGCCACGGCAGGTAGCAAAGAAGCACACCTTTTCGTCGAAAAACCTTCTTCCTGAAACGCTGCGCGTAAAATAAAAATCGACGACATCCGTTCCTCTGGCTGGAAGGATTGCGTCGCGATTTCGTTCGAGGGGGAATTTGTGAACAACGCCTCACGTGGTTTCAATTTCCAAAAACTGATTGCCGCCGGCGCTTGCGTCCTTCTAGGCTGCGCGGGGCTGTCGGTTGCGGCGCAGAAGAATTCTTCCGCGGCTTCTGTCTTCAGCCCGGACAAAGGAAAACTCACCATTCAGCTCGAGGGCAAAGTTGTCGGGCACGAAGACTTCGAAATTTCGCCCTCCGGCGCCGGTTGGACCGCCAAAGGCACAACGGAAATCAAACCGCCGCAAGGACCCTCTGCAAAAATTTCCGGCGCGCTCACGCTGCAAACCGACGGCGCGCCGGTCAGTTATGAATGGACCTCTCATGCCGAAAAAACCAACGGCGCCCATATTGTCTTTGCCAATGGCGTAGCCAAAATGACGCTTGAGATGCAGGGCGCTCGTCCCTTTCAGCAGGATCTTACCTTCGGCTCACCGCTCATCAGCGTTCTCGACAACAATCTCTATCATCAGTATGCAGTGCTGGCGCGGGTGTACGATTGGTCGAAACGGGGTACGCAGATCTTCCCGGTTTTGATCCCTCAGGAGCTTACTCCCGGCTCCATTACCGTAGAGGCAACCGGCACCCAAACCTCTAACGGAAAAAACTATGAAGGGCTGAAAGTCACAACCTCGGACCTCGAAGTCCTGCTGTTGCTCGACCCCAGCCACAAACTCATGCGCCTTGAAGTTCCTGCGGCAAATGTCTCGGTCGTGCGCGAATAGAGTTTCCCGGCCGACAGTTCAAACGGCTCGCCCGCGCCGCTGCTGTGCCGCCTGACGCTTCTCCGCTCCGCTTGTAAAAAAAAAACGCGGTGTGATCTTGAAGGATCACACCGCGTTCTGTGCGCTGACCTGAAGAAACAGACTGGGTAAAACTTTTACCGCGCGAGCGGCCGTTGAAACACGGGACCACCCGGACGCCGCAGCGGATAGCCCTGCGGATGACCATGAGCATGCGTCTGGGCAAACCCATTTGAATGGCCCGTTCCAATGTGACCACTGGCGTTGCCATTTGCCGACCCGGGCTGCGGCAGCCGTGCCGGATTACCGATAGGGCGGAGGTTCACTGGAGCTGCATGCACGTTGTCGCTGATGGCTTGCAGCCTCTTCAAAATCGACTGCCACTGTTCCCAATCCAGCTGACGCAGGAACGGTCGCAATCCCTGAATGAAGCCGTCTTCCAGCAACGCTTCTCCGTCCGACTCCGGAATGAAGAACCGGTTCAGCCCGACGTTCAGCGCCTCTGAGATTTTTTCCAGTGTGCCGAGGCTCGGCGTCATCTGGCCGCTTTCGATGCGGGACAAGTAGGAACGCGAGACTTTCGAGCGCGATTGCAACTGGCTCTGGGTCATCGAGCGGGATTCGCGCAGCTGGCGAATTCGCTGGCCGATATTCTCGACCGTCTCCTGGTTGACAAACTTTTGCGGGTTGGGCTCAGCGGCTGCTTCCTCCAGTGGCTCCGGCGGAGGAATCAGGAATTCTAGACGCTGAGGCAAGGCGCGCACGCAACGGCGACAATTTCCCGTGCGCGTACGGTACTGGACTAGACCACATGTCTTACAGCGAATGACTTCCCGATCCAATTCTAACGAATTCATCTCTTTTTCAATTGTCGAAGACACCGGTACTCCTCGCTGACTGTATTTCCGGCGTGCGGATAGGAGAGGAACGCTGGAACGTTCTTGGGGGAAGGCAGATAACTGGCGCGACACGGAGTATCTTTCGAGCGCCACTTTCTGTCAAGAGTATTCTTAAAATACTTTCTCGAATTGCTCTTTCAGAATCAAGAGTTTACGCTCGAGTTTCGCTGTCCAACCGAACAGCACTGCCCTTAAATGTCACGATTTCCACAGGTTGTTGTATATACGTACCGGGACTACCATACAGCTTGTGGTCCACAGGATTTCCACAACCGGGGCTGCCGGACTGTCCGTCGGCGGATTTCGCCAGGGGGGGAACGTCAGGGCGTGCCACCCGAAAAGCCGCCCTCACGTTTCTGGTCGCGCGGGCGTCCAGGAAATTGGCAAAATTTTCGTAAATCTTGCTTCATCTCCTGGTCGTGATTGTTGTGCTGTTCCCCCCTGCAGGGTTATAAACGAGCCACGAACGGATGACAACCCGACGAATATGGTCTGCAAACCTCGGGTGACCCGAGGACTGGAGAACTCTGATGAAACTGCCCTATCGCCTCGCCTTGCTACTTCTGGCATTCAGCTTCCTGATGCTGCCCGGAGTAGTAAAGGCGCAATCGCGCGCCACCGCCGCCAGCAAATTCCCGAGGTATGAAATCGCGGAAGGCTTTGTCGATGCCCACGGCGTCCTCATCTATTACCAGACGGTCGGACGAGGCACGCCCTTGCTGATCGTCCACGGCGGACCGGGCGCGTCCCATGATTATTTCCTGCCGTATCTTCTGCCTCTGGCCCGCGACCATCGCCTGATCTTTATCGACGAGCGGGGCTCCGGCAAATCTGAAAAGCTTGAAGACCCCAAAGGCTACACGATTGCAAACATGGTCGAAGACGTCGAAGCCGTGCGTCAGGGGCTTGCTCTTGGCAAGGTCACTCTGCTGGGACATTCCTACGGCGGCGCACTCGCGCAAGCCTATGCGCTGAAATATCAAAACAACCTTACCCACCTCATCTTGTGCAGCACCTGGGCCAGCACCGCGGCAATGAATCAAGTTTTCGTCAAAATGAAAGAAAAAATGTCCCCCGAACTCCGCGACCGCATCAATGCTCAGGAAACGGCCGGCTTGTTCGGCCACGGCCGAGAGTTTGAAAAAAATCGCTACACCGCCGACTACATGATCGCCGCCTGGGGGGAAGGCTATTTTCCCTACGTCTATCAGGGCCGTCCCGATCCCAACTACGATCCCATCGCCAACGGAAATATGTCCTGGGATCTCTACCGCGAAATGTGGGGCTCGGACGGCGAATTCGTCATCAGCGGCAACCTGAAGTCAGTCGAATATCTCGACCGCCTCCCTTCGATCCATGTCGCCACGCTGTTTCTGGTCGGCGATCATGACGAATGCGATCCCTCGCTCTCTGAGGAGATGCACCGAAAAATCCCGGGCTCGCAAATTGTAATCCTCCCGAAAAGTGGCCATATGACCTTTGTCGACCAACCCGCCCTGTTCAACAATTCTGTACGCAAGTTCCTAGAACCCGCTGGACACTCCTAGCGCGCAAAGCCCGCTGCAGGAGCAGGACTGTCACGGAGTTCAACGCAGCGCGGCGTGAGGGGCCCGGCCTGATCCGCCCGCTTCCTGGGCCCTGCACTTTCCCGCGGGTAGATTTTCTCTTGATGTATTCCCATATGGGAATATAATTTGCTTCGTGTCGCGCGCTGCTACTACCACATCCCCACCTTTATCGAGCGTTACGGCGAACGGTTCAATTCGCAAACCTTGAGTGGCGACATCGAAGGCTGGGTCCCGGTAAAAAAGTAATCCGGCCAAAGCAGCCGCAGCCCGAACTTTTCCTGGCAAGCCTGCACCGCAGGCAATTCCTGTCGGCCCACTTTTCGTTTCAGCGAAAAGTGGGCTTTTTCACTGCAGTGGACTTTTTCAGCAGATCGGCGGCCGTGTTTCTTTCACTATCGAAACATGGTATAGATTTTGAGCGGTCGATGGTCTTGGACAGACTACCCATGAGAAAACTTTTACTACCGTTTCTGCTATTGGCCGTGACCCTTTCCCTTGCTCAGGTGACGCCGGCGCAAAGCGCCAATCCGCAATTCAAAGTGCTGGCCTTTTATTCCACAAAAGTCGAAGCGGATCACGTCATGTTTTCCGACGGCGCGCTCAAGTTTTTTGCGGATATCGCCGCAAAAGATAATTTCTCGTTCACTGCGACCGCCGACTGGGACGATCTGAACGACACTACACTGGCAAAATATCAAATCGTCGTTTGGCTCAACGATGAGCCTGCCAAGCCGGAACAAAAGCGCGCGTTTCAAACGTTTGTGGAACACGGCGGCGCCTGGCTCGGCTTTCATGTTTCCGCCTACAACGACAAGGACTCCAACTGGCCGTGGTTCGTCAATTTTCTCGGTGGTGGCGTTTTTTCCATGAACGACTGGCCTCCGCTTCCCGCCAAGCTTACCGTGGATGATAAAAGTCATCCCGTAACCGCAGGCATGCCACCGACGTTTGTCGCGCCCGCCAACGAGTGGTACATCTGGCAGCCGAGTCCGCGCCTTAACAAGGATGTTCGCGTCCTCGTCACGCTCGATCCCTCGAACTATCCCCTGGGCTTCAAAGATATTCTAAAGAGCGGCGATCTTCCCGTGGTGTGGACCAATACAAAATACAAAATGCTGTACATGAACATGGGCCACGGCGACAAGATCTTCACCACTGAAACGCAGAACCGGCTCTTTGAAAATGGCTTGCTCTGGCTCGGCGGCGCTGCTCTGGAAGGTCCCGCCAATTCTCCTACGGCGGCGGCCTCCAGCACGCAAATCAACCCGCATGCCGTGGTCGTGAATCCGGCGAGCGGCAAGGTTTACGCCGTAAATACCAGCGGCGGCACCGTCACGATCATCGATGCCGCCAAGGGTTCGTCGCTCTCGCTGCGGGTCGGAGACGAGCCGGTCTCTATTGCTGTCAATGCGGTAACCAACAAAATCTATGTTGGCAACGCCGGCAGTGGCACGGTTTCCGTTATCGACGGTGCCAGCGATGAGGTTGCCCAAACGGTGACAGTCGGTTCACGGCCTTACGCCATGGCTGTAAATTCCGCCACCAACAAGATCTACGTGTCCCGTACGTTTGGCGACACGATGACGGTTATTGACGGCGCGACAAACGCCGCCAGCAAACTCAAGCCCAACACCAACGCCGACGCCATGGAAGTAAACGCCGGCACCAACAAGATTTACTTTACGAATTATGAAAGCAAAACCCTCACCGTGATGGATGGCGAATCGCTGGAAAAAACTGCCATCCCGGCGGATGTGCATCTGTGGGGGGTGGCCATCAATCCCACCTCCAACAAAATCTATTTCCCGGCAGCCGGCTCGTCCAAACTTTTTGCCGTCGACGGCACAAGCAATTACGTTTCCTCCATAGCCACCGGGGAAATTCCCTGCTGCGTCGCGATTGATACCAGCGCGAATCGCATTTATGTTGCAAACTATGGCAGCAATTCGGTGACCGTGGTTGACGGAAGCTCGGAAACCGTCCTGGCCACCATCCCGGTAGGAACGCAGCCGCATGGCATTGCCGTAAACCCCACGACTCACACCATTTATGTAGCCAACACCGGAAGCAACAACGTGTCCATCATCAGCGGCGTCAACAACAAAGTTGTAGCCACCGTGGATGCCGCCCCCGGCCCGTTCGCCATTGCCGTTGAGCCCAACTCCGGCAAAGCCTTCGTGGCCACCATGGGACCCAAAAACGTGGTGGTAATCGATTCCCAAAGCTCCATGAAAAAATTCTTCCCTTCCCTGCGCCGCAAGAAAACCGAGCCGCAGTAAACCAGGAGACGAATTCTGGCGCGTGGCCAGAGATTGTGGGAATGGTCGAATAAATACGTCCCCAAGAAGTTGCAATCTTGCTCCAGCGGACGGGAAATAGGATTACAGGAAACGCGGCGGAAACGGGCGACGGAAATGCGAATTGAGATGGCACGCGCGCGAACCGCCGACCATTCTCCTGCGCTACACTACTTCCTCACCAACTCACGGAGCGACTGACGACCATGCCAACACGGGAAGATGCCTGGAAAACGGTTTGCGAATACACCGCTTCGGAATCTTTGCGGAAGCACATGCTGGCTGTCGAAGCCTGTGTGCGGGCGTATGCGCGCAAGACCGGGGCGGACGAGGAGACCTGGGGACTCGCTGCGTTACTGCATGATTTTGATTATGAACGGTGGCCCAACAACGCGCACGCCGCGGAGGAGGAGCATCCGGCAGAGGGGGCGCGAATTTTGCGCGGGCACGGCTATTCAGAGGAGATTATTCGGGCGATTCTTTCCCACGCTGATTACAGCGGCGTGAAGCGAGAATCGGCTCTCGAGCATACCTTGTTTGCTTGCGACGAGCTGGCGGGTTTTTTGACAGCTTGCGCGTATGTACGGCCGTCGAAAAGCATCCTGGATTTGGAGCCGGATTCGGTGAAGAGACGTCTGAAGGACAAAGCATTCGCCAAAGGTGTCAGCCGCGACGACGTTCGCAAAGGAGCGGAGGAACTAGGAATACCGCTCGAGGAACACATTGCGCTCTGCATCAGCGCGCTTCGCGAACAAGCCGATGCCCTCGGCCTGCGCGGTACTTTGTAGAAGCGTGCCGGCTATTTCACGTCGGGATGGACCGCGGTCACGACAGAAACCGTTGCCGGCCGGTGCGCGTAAAGCACCAGTGCGGCGCCAAACAGCATTCCGGCCAATAGCAAAACGAAAGCGCCAGTAGCGAGCCATTTCCGGGGCGGTGCCGAGCGCAGGGCAGAAAACCAGCCGCCAGAAGATTTCGCAGCGGACCGGCCCGCTTCCCGGGCGTCGGTCGCGGACGGCCGTGTCGCTGCCTCGTCCGCGTACTGGACCTTGCCGACAAAGCTATAGCCTTTACGGGGAATCGTTTCGACGAAAATCGGTTGCTCCGGGGTGTCGCCGAGCATTTGGCGCAGCTTGTTGACGGTGGTATTGACGTTTGCGTCGTAGTTCACCTGGGCGTCGTTGGGCCACAAACGGGCGCGGAGCGCTCCGCGGGTCACCACTTCACCGGGAGACTCGAGAAGGATCAAAAGCACTTCGCCCACTTTTCCTTGCAGTTTTACGCGTTCGCCGTCCTTAAAGAGTTCCTGGCGGTCGAGGTCCAGATCAAAGCTGCCAAAGCGAGCAAAACGCGAAGTAAACGGACTTGCCGGTCTGGAATTGTCGGCTGGTTGCGAGCGTTGGGGATAGCGTGCGGGAGCTAGACCTGTATTCATGAATCACCCTGAATATTCAGATAGATGAACGGAAGCCGTCCATAAAACTTCCCTCTACCGCTCGCATAAGAACGAAAGGAACTGGGGCAACACCACTTGACCTGCCGTTGAGATTGGTTATATCTTAGGTGTATATACAAGTCAAGTGGAATAGGTCTCTAGAATGGCAAGCAAGACTCACGTTATGGACCTGACCGGGACCGGGTACTGCGCGAGCTTTAACTTCCGCAGGACCGCGCGGGCGGTAACCAGCTTGTTTGATGAGGCCCTGCAGGCCAGCGGGATCCGCTCGACGCAATTTACGATTTTGGTGGGCATCGCGAAGAGCCAGCCGGCTTCGATCAGTGTGATTGCCAAAGTTCTGGTGATCGACCGGACGACGCTGACGCGAAGTTTGCGGCTGCTGCAAAAAGAGGGCTTCGTTGCCATTTCCGAACGCAGCCAGATGCGGCAGAGATTTGTTTCGCTGACGCCCAAGGGAGAAAAAGCGCTGGCGGCGGCCCTTCCCCTGTGGCGCAAAATTCAAAGTCATTTTATCGATGCCATCGGTTCGGAGTATTGGTTGAATTTGCGCAATGAGCTCGAACGGCTCTCCGACGTGGCGAGGAATTTGGAAGCCGGGAAAAGTCCCAGCGAAACTGCCCCGCTCAGCCATTCCTGAGTTTTTTGTTTCCTCGCTGCGCCTGCACTTGACGTCGTTGGTTACTCGCACCTGACGGAAATAAAACGAAGTTCCAGCCACTACCTGTCGGCCGCGATCTCCGGGACCTCGACGATGCGGATGCCCGTAACGGGTGAGTCGACGCACGAAGCCAGAGCAGCGATCATTTGTGGGAGTTTCACCAAACCAAGTCGCAACGCAGCCTGGCGCGTGGATGGAATCTGACGGGCAAGCCAGTAACCCGGCATGAGGAGATACGGCCAGTAGTGACCGGGACCCAAAACATACCAGGGACGCAGAATCGTGGCGTTTAAACCGCCGGATTGAATGAGCTGTTCGCAGCAGGTTCGAACTTCGATGTACGACTTCATCATGGGCGCAGGATGAGCGACGCTGACATAGATGAAATGTCTTACGCGGTTGGCAACGGCCACCGCCACGGATTCTTCACAGGATTTTAGATCGATTTGGCGAAACTGTTCGCCTTTGGTGGGGCTGGGGTGCGCCACACCGACGAGTTGGACATACGTTTCGGCGCCTTCGAGCTTGTCGACAAAGGTGGAACGGTCGAGGGCGTTTCCAAAAACCGGCTTGCAGCCTGCATATAAACGTTGTTCGGAGCCAGGACGGACGAGTCCGACAACGGAGTGACCACGCCGCAGAAGGGTTTCGGCTAGGCGTTGGCCCATGTAGCCCGTTGCTCCAGCGATGAATACCGGAGGGCTCATTCGGTCATTCGCATTTCCACTGAGCGACGGTGCCAGGGACCGGTCTGCTGCCATTCCCAAGGGTTTCTCTTCCCGGGGGGCCGCGCGCTACTTGGGGTCTGTCGATACCTACGTATCAATTCTGAATCCGGATTTCAAGGCCGTACCGCCATTAAGTCGGCTCACCGGCAATTGACCGTGGCGTGATTGCCCGGACGGGCCAGAAGCCACGCCGGGACCCGAGCTGGTTTTCGGGGCGGGCGGGTGCGAATCGCCTGCCGGGACCGTTGCCTAGTGCACGTTTGCGGCTGCCTCGTTCAGAACTACAGCCAGGCGGATCCCGGCCATCGCCAGACGCTCTTCCACCACGGGAGCGGCTTCATCCTGATACGGTTGGCCCAGAATGATGTGTTTGTGCAGCATGCGGTTGCCGACGCGGTTGTTGTCCGAGCACGCATTGACGTCCGCGTCTGCATGCGCGTCAACGGGAACTGTTTTTGGCAAATCGCCATAGGAAATATCTTCGGCGTGCTCGTGACTATCCCAGGCCCAGTCTTCCAAATGAATTCCTTCTGTCTTCCAGACTGCGATTTCAGTCGCAAAGGCCGTGTCCAGCGCGTTGGCATAGGCTTGCGCGGTAGTCGCGCTTTCGGCGGTCATATCCTTCTCCACGATTTGTTTATCCCAAACGGCGTGAAGGTTTGGGTTGTAGTCGTCCAAATCGCTGGTGGATTGCTTGTTGGGATGAGGCTTGCTGTTGAAGTAGCCCACGGGAACGCAATTGCCGCCGCGATCCCCATTGGTCGTGCAGTGCAGAGGCTGGTGGAGGTCTCCGACCAGATGAATGATGTAGCGGATGGCAGCGGCACGAGCCTGCGGATCGGCGTTCTTATCTTCAAGAATAGCCGTCTGGTCGGCAATCGCTCTCGTGACACAACTGCGCGGAGTGTTGCAAACCGAGGAGATGACCTCCTGCAGAGCGCCCCGCGGAATGTCCACGTAATGGAACCCATCGTCTTTGCCATGAATGCGGACCGCATCGGCCCAGGTAGCGGCGGCGGCAAAGGCGTCGAGTCCGGCCGTGCCGCAGGGAGTACCCGAGTTCTTTCTGCCCGGGTCCACGGCGAGCAGGGTTGCAGCCAACTGCTTGGCTGCAGGCGTAAGGTGCTTCTCCGCGATGAGGGCGACCGTCTGGTGGCCTTTGCATCCCCAGCCGTGGGCAACCGGCGTCAACGGGGATGCGAGTGCGGATGCAACGAGCAGCAGAATGAGGGAGATTCTGGCTTTCATACTGGCCTCCTGTGGTCGATTTGCATCATGCCTGGGTACTATGAATCCGTGTAAACAATCGTATGAGCCGAGAGTCAATTCATGCAAACAGAAGATGGCGCCTCTCGTTGGCGGAGGCGGAATGATGCCAGGTAGTGCTGTTCGGGGAGCGATCGTTACAAGGCGCGTTTCTTTCAAGCGAGGAAACACGGTAAAATAGTAAGGAAATGCTGACACAGATTGAAGGGTTCGACGGCACAGCAAACAAGCATCCGCGCCGGAAAACGTATGGCGTGAAGGTGGGACACGTGCGCGTGGGCGGCGGCGCGCCGGTCGTGGTGCAGTCGATGACGAATACCGATACCGCCGATGTGGAATCCACCTTCAAGCAGACGGTTGAATTGGCGGAGGCCGGGTCGGAGATTGTGCGCTGGACGGTGAATGTGCCGGAGGCCGCGGCGGCTGTTCCGGTGATCAAGGGGCGGCTGCTGGATGCCGGTTGCAACGTTCCCATCATCGGGGACTTTCATTACAACGGGCATGTGTTGCTGACGAAGTATCCGGCGTGTGCGTCGGCCCTGGATAAATACCGGATCAATCCGGGAAATGTCGGAGCAGGCCAGCGGCGCGATGAGCAGTTCGCGACGATTTGCAAAGTGGCGGTAGATCACGGGAAACCGGTGCGGATTGGCGTAAATGGCGGCTCACTGAATCAAGAGCTGGTGATGCTGAAGATGCAGGAAAATACGGACAAGAATTTGGGGAAGCAGTCTGAAGAGATTATCAATGATTGCATGGTGTTGTCGGCCCTGCAGTCAACAGAGCTCGCGCTGGAAAGCGGGCTGCGGAATGATCAGATTATTATTTCTTGCAAGACCTCGCGGCCACGCGATTTGATTACCGTGTATCGGGATTTGGCGTCCAGGACCCAACAGCCTTTGCATCTGGGGCTGACCGAAGCCGGGATGGGAACCAAGGGGCTGGTGTGGTCGGCCGCTTCGCTGGGTGTGCTGTTGTATGACGGGATTGGGGACACGATTCGAGTTTCGTTGACGCCGCGGCCAGGTGGGGATCGCCGTGAGGAAGTTTACGCGGCTTGCGAGTTGCTGCAGTCGCTGGCACTGCGCTCGTTTTCGCCCAGTGTAACGGCTTGCCCCGGTTGCGGTCGCACGACCAGTACGACCTTTCAGGAATTGGCCGAGGCCATACAAAGTTATATCCGCGAAAGCATGCCGATTTGGAAAACGCAGTATGAAGGCGTCGAAGAGATGACCCTGGCGGTGATGGGGTGCATCGTGAACGGGCCAGGCGAATCGAAAGCGGCCAATATCGGGATTAGCTTGCCGGGAACCGGCGAAGCGCCGCGCTGCCCTGTTTATATCGATGGACAGAAAGATGTGACGCTGGAAGGCACGTACGAGGAGTTAGCCGTGGCGTTCCAGCGCTTGGTCGATAACTATATCGAGCGGAAGTACCCGCGCAAGGTTGCGGTGCTAGAAGGCCTGAGCAGCAGCTGAGCAGTTTCAATTCCGCCCGCGGACCGAAGCAGTCGAACGGTTCTCGTTCCCTCCGAGTTCTAACGGGATGGCACCCGGTCTTGCCAGCAGAGTCCTGGTCGCCGCGCCCCTCGACCCCAGCACAGACAGCGGTGTAGGTTTTCCCAGCGAATCGGAATAAACGGCCCGGCGATCGCCAGGCAGAAATCGTCGTCCCGCACCACAAACTCTTGCAGACCGCTCCCCGTTCAATTCTTTTGCCTCGCTGCGATGCGGCAAGAGCAATGTGCTAAAATTTGGCTTCTTTAACAAGGCGTGCAATAAGGATTCCACGTGAAAATCACGAGAGATGATGTGGTGCGGGTGGCGGATCTGGCAAACCTGGAGTTGAGTGAGGGGGAGCTGGAGACCTACCGGAAGCAGGTGGATGACATTTTGGAATATATCGGGAAGTTGAATGAGCTGGATACCAGCAAGGTGGAACCGATGGCGCAGGTTTTGAGCGGCGATCAATTGGCGGACGCTACTTTGCGGGAGGATTTGGTGGTGCCCTGCGCGGTGGCGGAGGATGTCCTGAAGTACGCGCCGGATCCGGAGCCGCCGTACTTCCGGGTGCCCAAGGTCATTGAGAGATAGCGGTGCACGAAGGAAGTGTCCGAGACAGCGAAGTAGAGTGAGAGCAGGAAACGGGGGAAATTCAGGGACCGATGGCTGCGAATTGGACAATTGACGGCGTTAAGGCAGCGCTGGCGGCGAAGAAGGTTTCGGCGCGGGAATTGACAGCCGAGTTTTACAGAAACATTGCCGAGCAGAATGCCGGGTTGAATGCCTATTTGGCGCTTTCGCCGGAGCGCGCGCGCAGGCAGGCAGAGAACATGGATGCCCTCGTTGCGGCGGGCGGGGAGTTGCCGGCGCTGGCTGGAGTGCCTGTGGCGGTGAAGGATGTAATCAGCACGAGAGGAACGACGACGACCTGCGGTTCAAAGATTCTGGAAAACTATGTGCCGGCGTATGACGCGACGGCTGTCGAGCGGCTGGAAGCGGCCGGTGCGGTGATTTTGGGCAAGACGAATTGCGACGAGTTTGCCATGGGGAGTTCGAACGAGAACTCCGCGTACGGGGCGGTGAAAAACCCGGTGGCCTTGGACCGGGTGCCAGGCGGCTCGAGCGGTGGTTCTGCTGCCGTGGTGGCGGCGGGACTGGCCGTCGCTTCACTCGGCACGGACACCGGCGGGTCGATTCGGCAGCCGGGCGCGTTTTGCGGGATTCCGGCAATGATGGGGAGTTATGGGCGGGTTTCGCGGTATGGATTGATTGCATTTGCCTCATCGCTTGACCGCATTGGGCCGCTGGCCACAAATGTGAAAGATGTCGCGACGGTTTTACAGGTGATTGCCGGGCGCGATCCGCTGGACTCAACATCGGCGACCGCTCCGGTTGTGGACTATGGCGCTGAACTGGGAAAGTCCGTGCGCGGATTGAAGCTGGGAATCCCGAAGGAATACTTTGGCGATGGAATGGATACTGGAGTCCGCGCCAAGATTGAAGCTGGGATAGAAATTTACAAGAAATTGGGATGCGAGCTGGTAGAAATTCGGATGCCGCATACCGATTATGCGATTGCGACGTATTACATTATTGCGACGGCGGAGGCGAGTTCGAATTTGGCGCGCTATGACGGTGTGCGGTACGGATTGCGCGAGAACGGCGATTCGCTCGTCTCCATGTATCGCAAAACGCGGGGAGCGGGTTTTGGCGCCGAAGTAAAGCGGCGTATTGTGCTCGGAACGTACGTGCTTTCAGCCGGATATTACGACGCGTATTACTTGAAAGGACAGCAGGTGCGGGCGCTGATCGCGCAGGACTTTCAGGACGCTTTCAGGAAAGTGGATGCGATTTTGACCCCCACTTCGCCCGTGCCACCGTTCCGGCTTGGAGAAAGAACCAGCGATCCGCTGCAAATGTACCTTGCTGATATTTATACGGTTACCGGGTCGCTGGCAGGATTGCCGGGCATTTCTGTACCCTGCGGACGAATCGACGGCAAGCTTCCCGTGGGGCTGCAAATCTTTGGGCCGGCGTTTGGGGAAGCGCGGGTTCTGCAACTGGCGCAGGCCCTTGAACAAAGCGGTGGGGCCACGCTCTAGCGTCTGACGAAAAGAAGAGCATTTGCCATCGCTTGAATCCATCCTCGACAACCTGGGCAGAGCGCAGACCGCCTTGCTGCGCGCAGCCGATGCTGTTCCGGCAGAGCAGTGGAACGCACGGCCCGGTCAAGGGCGCTGGTCGGCCGGCGAACTGGTCGCGCATCTCATTACCGTGGAACGCTCCATTCTGGCAGCGGCCGACGAGGTCCTGCAAAAACCTGCAAAGCCTGTCCCTTTGCTGAAGCGCTTTCACGTGCCCATGCTGCTGGTGGAATCGCGGCTGATCCGGCGAAAGTCTCCGGTCGCGCAAGACCCGGGAATTACCGGAGCAAAAGAAGATTTGCTGGCGAGATTGCGCGATGTCCGGGAACGGACCCTGGCGTTCATCGAGGAAACACGCCGCAGGGATTTAAGCCCGTATCGGTGGAAACACAGATTTTTGGGGATGTTAAGCCTGTATGAATGGTTGCAAATGATCGCCTCCCACGAGGTCCGCCATACCAAGCAGATGCGGGAAATTGCTGCAAATCTACCGAAAGTCGTAGTAAGTTCGCAAAAATAGGACATTTTTACCTCCTTATTTCCCTTCCTCGCTCTGCAGTACCAGCGTGTTTTCGCCAGTGAAACTGTGAATAACTCCAAGTTTTGCGGGGGTTTTCAGCAAAAGTACTAGTCTGAAGGTTTTTAATTTTGAGAACGGAACGACTATTGCTCATACTTTCGTGCAGCGCCTAAGATGCCTACAGCATCGAAGGTAGTGCGAGGATGGCTGCGGGGGAAGAACAGGAGCACGGTGATGGTCACGGTGAAGTCAAGCCAGAAGATTTTTACGGACTCAGAAGTAGCGAGCTTAACGGGAATTTGCGTGGATCACATCCACAATTTCGCGAAGAGCCGTCATCTGGGATTCATCGCGCGCGCCGCTGAGGCCGCTGGAATTCAAGCCGACCAGTGGCTGTTTACGCTGTCGGATTTGATGGTCCTGGTAACCCTGTTCCCCAAGTGCACGCACTAATTCGCTAAAATCTAACTAAATTTTACAAGGGCGCTCCCGGCTGGAGCGCCCTTTCCTGTTTTGGGAGCCAAACTGCGTGTTGCGCCGGCAAAAGCGCTGGGGCTATGCTTTTGCTGAGGCAAACCCGGAGGGCGGCTAGGGCATCGCACTCCCTGCATACACTCATGAAACCTTTACTGCCAATGTTGCTGTTTCCGGCTGGTGTGGCGTTGCTGCTTTTGGGGGCCGCGCGGGGAGAAGCGTCTCGGGCCCGGGCGGAGCAGCAGGCGGCGCCGCCGGCGAAACAGGGGGCCGGCAAGCCGGAGGACAGAGGGGCATCTCCGCGCGGACGGAAGCTCGTCTTGAAAGACGGAAATTTCCAATTGGTGCGGGAATACCAACGAAACGGCGAACGCGTGCGGTATTTCAGTGTGGAACGAAAAGATTGGGAAGAAATACCCGCCGCCATGGTGGACTGGGACGCAACGGCCAAGGCAGAAAAGGCGGACGAAGGCGCCGACGCCGCACTGGTAAGCAAGATTCATGCGCAGGAGAGTGCGCAGAACATGCAGGCGGTCGTCGATGTAGACGCAAGCCTGCAAGTAGGGAGCGGCGCGTTTCTTCCACCCGGCGAAGGCATGTTTTTGGTGGAAGGCAAAAGCGTGACGCCGCTCGAGCAGGCCGGGTCGGAACTCAAAACCGACAAGAAGAACCGGCTAAAGCAAATCCTTACGCCCATCCCCATCATTCCGAACAAAACCAATGTGCTGTTGCCCGGGCCGCACGCTCGCGTTCGGATCACGGATTCCAGCGTGACGCCGGAATTTTATTTGCGCGAAGCGCCGCCTGATCCGGACCGCACGACGCCCATTCAAAGAAGCAGCCGGCCCGGTGAATCCGGACCCGAAGTCGAACTGGTGCGCGCCAAGGTGCAGGGCGGCAAGCGGGTGCTGGAATCTGTCCGAAGCTTGTTCGGTGAAGACTTGGGATCTGACAGAAACTCCATTTCGATTCAAAAGTGGGATATCGCGCCGAGTGTTTTCCGGTTCACGCTGAGCGAACCATTGCCGCCCGGAGAATATGCACTGGCGGAAATTCTTCCTGGAGGCTTGAATTTGTTTGTTTGGGATTTCGGAGTGGATGTGATCGCGGGCGGAAATGCTGCTCCGGCCAAGCAAGAGAAAAAGGCCCACTAGACAAGTTCGCGCTTATTTTGGAAGAGTGGCGCCGTTTGATGAGAACGATTGCTTCAAAAGCGAAAGTACTTCGGAAATGCGGAAGGGTTTTTGCAGGAGGAGTGGTTCGCCGGAAAGCGAGTCGCTTTTGCTGGATTCCACGAAATCACCGGTCATGAAGATGACCGAAGGTTTATGAGGGCCAGTGGCCGCCAGAATGCGTTCTGCCGCATCCCTTCCGCTTACGGCGAATCCGCCGGAGGAAAGATTTAAGTCGCAAAGCAGTGCGTCGTAGCTGCGGCTGGCCGCCAGGTCGATCGCTTCTTCGGCGGTGGCGGCACAGTCGACAGCCAGCCCCTGCGCGGACAAACCTTCCTCTAAAAGCATACAGATGCTTTCCTCATCGTCGAGGACCAGGACGACTCTGCCCGTCCAGGAGTCCTTGCCAAGCACCGGCAATTTCGCTTCCAGACCTCCTGTGTCGTGAACCGCAGAGGAAGCGGGAATTTCGGACGAAGCCGGAAGGTACACGGTAAAGGCCGAGCCGCCTGCGGGCAGCGCGTTGGCTTCGATGGTGCCGCCATGTTCTCGGATAATCGACATGCAGATGCTAAGGCCAAGTCCGGTGCCGCCACCCGGTCTCTTGGTGGTGTAGAAAGGATCGAAGATGCGCGGAAGAGCTTCCGGCTTTACCCCGACACCGTCGTCCTGAACGGTAACCGAGATGCGGTTGGCGGTGCGAGTGATGAGAATTTGAATGCGTCCGGACTCCCGGACTTCGCGAATAGCCTGCTCCGCATTGGTGACAAGATTGAGCAGAACTTGAATGAGCTGATTGGCATCGCCGATGACTGCGGGCAAGCCGGATTTTGGACGAAAATCAACTTCAATATTGTTGCGGCGAAGAGAATGCTCGTGAAGCTGCAGAGTGCGTTCCACGATGCTGTTGAGGTCGAGAGGTCTTTTCTGCGGAGAAGCGGGGCGCGAGAATTCCAAAAGGTTCTGGACAATACGCGCCGCGCGGCGCGCCTGGCGATGCGTAAGATCCAACTGGCGCTTGGTATTCTCCTCAACCCCATCTTTTTCGCGGAGGAGCTCGGTTACACCCAGAATTGCGGTAAGCGGGTTGTTCAGCTCATGCGCAACCCCTGCAAGCATTTGCCCCATGGCGGCGAGCTTTTCCGCCTGGATGAGCTGCTCTTCAAGACGTTTAAGGTCGGTGACATCCCGTCCAGAAAGCACCACCCCTTCGATTTCTCCCGCTTCGTCAAACAACGGGCTGAAGTTGAAGCGAATCCTGCGCCATTCTCCCAATTTGTGGCGGACCCGGATTTCCAGAGAAGCGAAATTCTGGCGGTGGGCAACGATGTCGTCAAACAAGGTCTTGATCGCCGGAATGTCCTCGGGATGGGAGCAATGACCGAAGTCCATAGTTTGAATTTCGCCCGGCTCGTAGCCCAGAATTTCCTTTGAACGCGGGCCGACAAACGTGTAGTTCGAGGAAGTATCGAGCACCAGGATTAGATCGGGAAAATTATCAACCAGACGGCGGGCAAATTCCTGCTGTTGATGGAGCCGGCGCTCAATTTCGCGCCGATGGCTCATGTCCATCAAAGATCCCTGGTAGCGAACGGGCTTGCCGGTGGCGTCCCTCACCGCAGCGGCGGTGTTCAGACAGATGATGGGAGCCCCATCCTTGCGGAGCAAGGTGATTTCCCGGCCTTCGAGCATGCTCCGGCGGTCCACTTCCTCCTTGATGCTCTTACGGGTGGCGCGCTCCGGAAAGATTTCCGGGACCGTCTTATTTAGCAGTTCTTCCTTGGAATCGTAACCGAGCATGCGAACCAGAGCGGGGTTCGCGTCGAGAATGTTTCCTTCCGGCGTAACAATGTAGATACCTTCCTGGAGGGTTTCAAACAGCTCGGTAAATCGAGCTTCATTCTTGCGCAGAGCGGTGATATCACGGGCCAGAATGGTGATACCCATGATCTCGTCATTGCGCACCACGGCATGCGCGGTGCAGTCGAAATAATAGAGCGAGTCGCTGTTCTTGAGCCGGATTTCGATAACGCCGGCCCAGCTGCGACGGTCGAGGAAACGGGGCATGGCCAAGGCAATTAATTCCTGAGCCTTGCCACCGCCTTCCTGAACGAACTCAGAGATAGGCTTGCCGATAATCTGCTGAAACGGTTCGCCAACCAGATCCGAGAAGCTGCGATTGACGGCACGAATTTGCCCATCGAGGGTGAACGCCAGCAGGAGGTCATCAAAGGAATCAATCAGATCGCGATAGCCCTGCTGGGAGCGCGAAATCATTTCAAACAGTTGATCGAGTTGTTTTTCGCTGGGAGGGGCGTCGTCGCGCCGTTCAATTCCGCGCATCAGGCCGCGCATCTCAGAAATTTCCCGGGTCTTCCGCCACATGTAGGAAACGAACAGCAGGACCAGAACCACCGCGCCGATCGGCAGAACCTGGTACTGGCGAGCCAGGGTGCGCACAAAATCCCAGGACATCCAGGCGAATCCAAAAACCAAGGCTAGAAGAATGACAATGGTGAGGCGCCACAATTCGTGCTGGCGCTTTTCAAACTGTTCAAAGCGCGCAGAAAGCGATGAGCGGGATCCTCCCCCCGGCGTGTCGCCGCGAGATGCCGGGTAGCGGGTTTTATCGTGTTCGGGCATGAGGAACGGAGTCGGCTCTTCCGGGAGAGGCAAAGGCTCGAGTCGCCAGCGTAGTAAGTGTAGAGAGTCGGCCAAGGCGGGGCAATTCCGCAGTACGAGGGTGGTGGCTGAACAATAACTACACAACTAGCAAACAAAGAAAAACGGCGTTCCGCTTTGGCCGGAACGCCGTTGCTGGTTTCAGTGGAGAGAATCTCCGCTATTGAAACGGTTTAACCTTCCGTAGCTGCGTCGGCTTCTTCGGTATCCTTCTGGAGGAAGTCGAGAGCCGCAGCTTCTTCGGCGGTGAGTTCGGCGGCTTCAGGGATGTCGTCGACGGGAGCGGGCGCGGGCATTTCCGTCAGCAACTGAATGCTGCGGTAGTGCTCGAGACCGGTGCCTGCCGGGATGAGCCGGCCCATGATGACGTTTTCCTTGAGTCCGCGCAGGTAGTCCACCTTGCCAGCGACAGCGGCTTCGGTGAGTACGCGAGTGGTCTCCTGGAAACTGGCCGCGGAGATGAACGAATCGGTCGACAGCGAGGCCTTGGTGATACCCAGCAGCAGCGGACGTCCGGTTGCCGGGCGGCCACCATCGGCGATGATACGATCGTTTTCTTCACGGAAGCGGAACTTGTCCACCTGCTCTTCGAGCAGAAACGAGGTATCTCCGACGTCTTCCACCTTGACCCAGCGCATCATCTGACGAGAAATCGTTTCGATGTGCTTGTCGTTGATGTTAACGCCCTGCAGGCGGTAGACCTCTTGAATCGCGTTGACGAGGTAGGCCTGGGTGAACTTTTCCCCAAGAACGGCCAGCAAGTCATGCAGGTTCAGAGGACCGTCAATGAGGGCTTCGCCCGCTTTGACATGGTCGCCTTCCTGCACGTTGATGTGGATACCGCGAGGGATGGAGTATTCCTTACTGGTTTTCCCATCTTCGCTTTCGACGTAAACCTTACGCATGCCCTTGGCGATGTCGCCGTATTTCACGACGCCGTCGATTTCGCTGATGACCGCAGGATCCTTGGGCTTGCGAGTTTCAAACAGTTCGACGACGCGCGGCAGACCGCCCGTGATGTCTTTGGTCTTGGTGGATTCACGCGGGATTTTGGCGAGAACGTCACCGGCCTGGACTTCATCACCGTCCTTGACCATCAAGTGAGCGCGAGAAGGCATCAGGTACTTTTTGCGGACCTTGCCCGCGGAGTCGCGGACCAGGATAGCGGGCTGATGCTTTTCGTCGCCCGGCGGCAGCGTGACGACGTCCTGGGAAAGACCAGTGACTTCGTCGACTTGTTCTTCGATGGTGACGCCAGGACGGAGGTCGTCAAACTTAATGGCGCCGGCCGTCTCTGTGAGAATGGAGAAGGTGAACGGATCCCATTCGGCAAGAATCTGTCCTTGAACGATCTGTTCGCCATTGGTGACGCGGAGACGCGCGCCGTAAACAACGTGGTAGCGTTCTTTTTCGCGGCCCTTTTCATCAACGATGGCAATCAGGCCCGCGCGATTCATGGCGATCGAGGTTCCGCCACGCCCTTCAACGAACTTCATGTCCACGAACTTGACGACACCGTTGTTGCGCGCTTCAAGTGTGTTGCGCTCGGATACGCGGGTGGCCGTCCCTCCGATATGGAAGGTACGCATGGTGAGCTGGGTGCCCGGTTCGCCGATGGACTGCGCAGCGATAACGCCGACCGCTTCGCCAAGTTCGACCATGCGGCCGCTTGCCAGATTGCGGCCATAGCACAGCGCGCAAACTCCGCGGCGGGATTCGCAAGTCAGCACGGAACGAATGCGGACGCGTTCGATACCAGCGCCCTGCACCTGGTTCGCGAGTTCTTCGGTGATCTCCTGGTTCACGTCCACGATGACCGTGCCTTCGAAGTCTTTGATCTTGTCGAGCGACACGCGACCCACGATGCGGTCGCGGAGCGGTTCGACTTCAACGCCGGCTTCAATGATGGGTTCGACGAAAATGCCGTCCGAGGTGCCGCAATCGCGCTCGTTGATGATTACGTCTTGCGCGACGTCCACCAGGCGGCGCGTGAGGTAGCCCGAGTCGGCGGTCTTAAGAGCCGTATCGGCCAAACCTTTACGCGCGCCGTGCGTGGAGATGAAGTACTGCAGCACGGTAAGGCCTTCGCGGAAATTGGAAGTGATGGGCGTTTCAATGACCTCGCCGCTGGGCTTGGCCATCAAACCACGCATGCCGGAAAGCTGGCGGATCTGCTGTTTGGAACCGCGGGCTCCGGAGTCCGCCATAACGTAGACGGGGTTGATGTTTCCCTCTTTGTCCTGGTTTTCCAGGGCTTTGAACATTTCGTCCGCGACGCGTTCGGTAATGTCGCCCCAGATGGCGATGACTTTGTTGTAGCGTTCGCCGTTGGTGATGGCGCCGTCGAGGTATTGCTGCTGCACCTTGACGACTTCCTTTTCGGCGTTTTCCACGAGCTTGTACTTGTCGCTCGGGATGAGCATGTCATCGATGCCGATCGAGATGCCGGACTTGGTGGCGTAGTGGAAGCCGAGTTCCTTCAAGTGATCGAGCAACACGACCGTGTCTTCCAGGCCGAAGCGCAAGTAGGCGTAGTACACCAGTTGTTGCACGCCCTTTTTCTTGAGCAGACCGTTGACGAACGGGAATTTATCCGGCAAGTGCGAGTTAAAAATAACACGGCCAACCGTGGTCTGAATAAACTGGCGCTCCATCTTCACGGGTACGGTGTGGGGCACGTCCTGGTTGTCGTAGGCGGTGGTGAGGTCGATCACTTCACCGGAGTAACGCAAACGAATCGGAGTGAGAAGTTCGACTTCGCCGGCTTCGAGCGCAAGGACTACTTCATCGGTAGCTCCGAATACGCGGCCTTCGCCCTTGGCGCCGGGCTTGGACTTGGTCAGGTAATAGATACCCAGAACCATGTCCTGCGACGGCACGGCCAGAGGCAGACCGTGGGCGGGCGAGAGAATGTTGCGCGAGCTGAGCATCAAGACCGACGCTTCGACTTGCGATTCGGGCGAAAGCGGAATGTGCACGGCCATCTGGTCGCCGTCAAAGTCCGCGTTGAACGCGGTGCAGACCAGCGGGTGAATGCGAATGGCCTTGCCTTCGACCAAAACCGGTTCAAAGGCCTGAATACCGAGGCGATGCAGCGTGGGAGCGCGGTTGAGCATTACGGGATGTTCGCGGATGACATCTTCAAGGATGTCCCACACCACGGCTTCCTGCTGCTCGACCATCTCCTTGGCTTGCTTGATGGTGGTGCAGTGTCCCTGGGCTTCGAGCTTGTGATAGATGAACGGTTTGAAGAGCTCGAGCGCCATCTTCTTGGGAAGACCGCACTGGTGAAGTTTCAGTTCCGGGCCGACCACGATGACCGAACGGCCCGAGTAGTCAACGCGCTTACCGAGCAGGTTCTGGCGGAAACGTCCCTGCTTGCCCTTGAGCGTATCGGACAAGGACTTGAGAGGACGATTGTTGGTTCCGCGCAGAACGCGGCCACGACGGCCGTTGTCAAACAGCGCGTCCACCGCTTCCTGCAGCATGCGCTTTTCGTTGCGGACGATAACGTCCGGTGCGCGGAGTTCCATGAGCTTCTTCAACCGGTTGTTGCGGTTGATGACCCGGCGATAGAGATCGTTCAAATCGGAAGTAGCGAAGCGGCCGCCGTCGAGAGGCACGAGGGGGCGGAGTTCCGGCGGAAGCACCGGGATGACGTCCAGAATCATCCATTCCGGCTTGTTGCCGCTCTTGCGGAAGGCTTCGAGCACTTTAAGGCGCTTGGCGAACTTGATCCGCTTTTGCAGCGACGGATCGGTCTTCATTTTTTCGCGAAGTTCCTCGGAAAGCTTGTCCACTTCAACGCGGCGGAGAAGTTCCTTGATGGCTTCGGCGCCCATCTTGGCGGTGAACTGGCCAGGATATTCCTTCTGGAGTTCACGATACTTGTCTTCGAGCAAAACTTCGCGCTCGCGAAGAATGGCGACTTCGCCGGCGTCTACGACGACAAACGCTTCGAAGTACAGAATGCGTTCGAGGTCGCGCATCGAGATGTCGAGCAGGTAGCCGATGCGGCTGGGAAGACCCTTGAAGAACCACACGTGCGAGCAAGGTGAAGCCAGCTCAATGTGGCCGAGGCGTTCCCGGCGAACCTTACTGAGCGTGACTTCCACTCCGCACTTGTCGCAAATGACGCCGCGGTGCTTCATGCGTTTATATTTTCCGCACAAGCATTCCCAGTCGGTGACGGGGCCAAAAATCTTGGCGCAGAACAGGCCGTCCCGCTCGGGCTTAAAGGTGCGGTAGTTGATGGTCTCCGGCTTGGTAACTTCGCCGTGGGACCAGGAGCGAATTTTTTCCGGACTCGCGAGACTGATGCGAATCGAATCGAAATCAGCAATCAAACTTGCGCGATCATAAGGGCTGCTGCGGTACAAGGTTGTTTCCTCCCTCCCGCCGCCTTGCGGCTGCGGGCTGCGGCCCGGTGGGAAGCACCGGACCGGCTGAGAACCCAACTGCCAAAACTACGAAAGTAAACTCGGTTGCCAAGCGGGGCTAGAAAGTAGCGAGCCCCTAACCTGGGTGTGCGTTTTAGTCGGCCGCTTTTTCTGCTGGCGGTTTTTGCCGCTTCATCAGTTCGACATCCAAGCAGAGCGACTGCAACTCGCGAACGAGCACGTTGAACGATTCGGGAACGCCGGGTTCAATTCCGGGTTCGCCCTTGACGATGGCCTCGTAAATCTTTGCGCGGCCATAGACGTCGTCCGACTTTGCCGTGAGCAACTCCTGCAGGATGTGCGCCGCGCCGTAGGCTTCGAGTGCCCAGACTTCCATTTCGCCGAAGCGCTGACCACCGAACTGCGCCTTACCGCCGAGCGGCTGCTGGGTGATGAGCGAATAGGGCCCGATGGAACGAGCGTGGATCTTATCGTCGACGAGATGGGACAGCTTGAGCATGTAGATGTAGCCGACCGTGACCGGCTGATCAAACATGTCGCCGCTCATACCGTCAAAGAGGTTGATCTTTCCAGCGTGCGGAAGACCCGCAACTTCGAGCAAGTGGCGAATTTCCGTTTCGCGAGCGCCGTCGAAAACCGGCGTGGCGAATGGAATGCCTTCGCGGAACCCTTCGGCGTACTCGAGCAACTCATCGTCGTCGAGCTTGGAAAGCGTCTTCCAGATCGTAGTGTCCGAGAAGACTTCGCGGAACCACCGGCGCACGGCCTCAGCGCGAACTTCCTTGCTGAGCAAGCGCTTGAGGCTGTTGCCGAGTTCTTTGGCGGCCCAGCCCAGGTGGGTTTCAAGAACCTGTCCGACGTTCATACGCGAAGGAACACCGAGCGGGTTGAGAACGATTTCAACCGGAGTGCCGTCGGGCATGTACGGCATGTCTTCCTGGGGAACGATGCGAGCGATGACCCCCTTGTTGCCGTGGCGGCCGGCCATCTTGTCGCCGATGGAAAGCTTGCGCTTCATGGCGATATAGACTTTGACCAGCTTGATGACGCCCGGGGGCAGTTCGTCGCCCTTTTTGAGTTTTTCCTTGCGCTCTTCGGTGATCTTGCGCAACACATCGATTTGCCGGGAAGTCATTTCTTCGACTTCTTCGATTTTCTCGATGAGCAACGGATCGCGTTCGTTGAGCTTCAGGCGCTTGAGGTTGCGCGTGGAGATCTTTTCGATCAGTTCACGCGTGAGCTCGGCACCCTTGGTCAAGAGGCGCTTGTTGGTCTTTTCATCGTGCAAGTCGGCCTGCAGAATCTTGCCGCCCAGCAAATCCGACAACCGCTTGAGGCGCTCGTCTGTGAGGATGCGGATTTCATCGGCCAAGTTGCGTTCGAGTTTAAAAACCTGCGTCGCTTCAATGGCCTTGTGGCGCTCGTCCTTTTCTCCACCCTTGCGAGTGAAGATTTTGACGTCGACGATGGTGCCCTCAATGCCCGGCGGGCAGTACAGAGACGCGTCGCGAACATCGCCGGCTTTTTCTCCGAAGATGGCGCGCAGCAGTTTTTCTTCCGGCGTCAGCGTGGTTTCGCCCTTGGGGGTAACTTTGCCGACCAGGATGTCGCCCGGTTTGATTACCGCGCCGATACGGATGACGCCGCTTTCGTCCAGGTTGCGCAGGAACGATTCGCTGATGTTGGGGATATCGCGAGTAACTTCCTCGGGTCCGAGTTTGGTGTCGCGGGCTTCAATTTCATACTCCTCGATGTGAATTGAGGTGTAGTAATCCTCCTTCACCAGCTTTTCGCTGACGAGGATGGCGTCTTCGAAGTTGTAACCGCGCCAGGGTACGAAGGCCACGAGCACGTTGCGGCCGAGAGCGAGTTCGCCGCGTTCGGTGCAAGGACCATCGGCAAGGACCTGAGCCTTTTTCACGCGGTCGCCCACGCGAACAAGGGGCTTCTGGTTAATGCAGGTGTTCTGGTTGGAACGCTTGAACTTCGTGAGCTGATAGATGTCCGCGCCCACTTCCCGGCTGAGTACGCCCGAGTGGTCGGATTCCACGCGCACGATAATGCGTTCGGAGTCGACCTGGTCGACAATGCCTTCGCGCTTGCAGAGCACGACGGCGCCGGAATCGCGAGCAGTGACCCGCTCCATGCCGGTGCCCACCAGCGGAGCATCTCCGCGAATCAGCGGCACAGCCTGGCGTTGCATGTTGGAACCCATGAGCGCGCGGTTGGCGTCGTCGTTTTCCAGGAACGGGATCAAGCTGGCGGCAACAGAAACCAGCTGCTTGGGCGAGACGTCGACGTAATCGACTTCATCGCGGCTCTTGAGAACGAAGTTGCCGGCCTGGCGGCAGTTGACGAGCTCTGTCGTGATCTTCAGACGATCGTCGAGAGCGACGTTGGCCTGTGCGACAACGTACTTGTCTTCTTCCCAGGCGGAAAGGTAGAAGCAGTACGGTTCGTAGACGACCTTGCGGCGCTTGAGCTCTTCGTTGAGTTCTTCGACGCGGTCCTTTTCGATGATTTCGCCGGCCTTAAATTCGCTGTCGCCGGCGTTCACGATCTGCACATAGTCGATGATGCGGCCGCCCTTCACTTTGCGGTACGGCGACTCGATGAAACCGTAGTCGTTGATACGCGCGAAGCAGGAGAGCGAGCTGATCAAACCGATGTTCGGACCTTCCGGCGTTTCAATCGGGCAGATACGGCCGTAGTGCGTGGGGTGAACGTCGCGGACTTCAAAACCAGCGCGTTCACGCGAAAGACCACCGGGTCCAAGAGCCGACAGACGTCGCTTGTGAGTGATCTCGCTGAGCGGGTTGGTCTGGTCCATGAACTGGCTGAGCTGCGAGGATCCGAAGAATTCGCGGATCGCCGCCATAACCGGCTTGGCGTTGACGAGATCGTGCGGCATCGCCGTCGACATCTCCTGGTACACGCTCATCTTTTCCTTGATGGCGCGTTCCATGCGGACCAGGCCGATACGGAACTGGTTTTCGAGGAGTTCGCCGACCGCGCGAACCCGGCGATTGCCGAGGTGATCGATGTCGTCCACGGTGCCGATGTTCTTGCGCAGCTTGAACAGATATTTGATCGCCGAGACAAAGTCCGGCGTATCGAGTGTGCGGTTGTTGAGCGGCGTGTCCAGACCCATCTTGATGTTGAACTTCAAGCGGCCGACGCGGCTGAAATCATATTTGCGCGGATCAAAGAACATGCCGCGAAACAGATTGGTCGCCGTTTCCAGGGTCGGAGGATCTCCTGGACGCAGCTTGCGGTAGATTTCAATTAGCGCTTCTTTTGAAGAACGAATGGCGTCCTTATCGAGCGTGCGCGAAAGAACCAGACCGATGTCATCGCGCTCCGGGAAAAAGACATCGACTTCGGTGATGCCGCCTTCTGCAAAAGCCTGCCAGAGTTCGCCAGTGAGGGGCTTGTTGGCTTCCAGCAACACTTCACCGGTTTGCCGATTTACGACATCGGCGACGCTGTAAGCGCCTTCCAGATCCTGCAGAGCTGCCCGGATTTGCGAAATTTTCGCCTTAATAAGTTCCTTGAACAGATTGTCCGTAATGCGCTTGTGCGCGCCGACGATTACGTCTTCTGATTTCGGGTTGCGGATTTCGTGGGTGAGTTTGCGGTCCACGATGCCGGGCGAAACATTCCAGTAGAGGTCCTTGTCGCGAAGAGAGATGCGCTCCACCTGATAGAACGTGCGCAGGATGTCTTCGTTGGACTTCATTCCGAGAGCGCGCAGGAAGATCGAGCCGAGGAATTTCCGCTTGCGATCGATGCGGACGTAGAGAATGTTCTTGGTATCGTACTCAAACTCAACCCACGAGCCGCGATACGGAATGATTTTCCCCAGGAAATAGGATTTGTTGTTGGCGCTTTCAAAAAACACGCCAGGCGAACGATGTAACTGCGAAACAATGACGCGCTCGGTGCCGTTGATGATGAAGGTCCCGTTCTCGGTCATCAGGGGAATGTCGCCGTAGAAAACTTCCTGCTCCTTGATGTCGCGAATGGTTTTGGCGCCCGTGTCGGGATCTTTGTCGTAGATCGTGAGGCGAATGGTGACTTTAAGCGGCGCGGAATAGGTCATACCGCGCTCCTGGCACTCATTCACGTCATACTTCAGCTGCATGGCGACCGGGTCGCCGCACTTGTTGCAAAAGGTCGGAGTGTTCTTGTTGAACGTGCCGCACTTGTGGCAGATCACGTCGCCGGTTTGATACGGATTGGTTACCACCGAAGCGCCGCAATGACGGCAAGTAGCGCGGAGGTGGTGCAGCCCCTTGAGGTTGCCGCACTTGCACTCCCAGTTGCCGATCGCGTAGTCCACGAATTCCAGCTGGGACATTTCGCGGAAGTCCTTGATCGGAAATACGGAAGTGAAAACAGACTGAAGTCCGCCGTCGTCGCGCTCACTCGGCAGAAGATCCATCTGCAAGAAGCGCTGATACGACTTCATCTGGACTTCAATCAGGTTGGGAATCTGAATCGTGCCCTGGATTTTTGCAAAATCCAGTCGCTGGCGTTCCCGGACGTGCTGATTGTTATTCGACATGCGTGGTCCTCATTCTGTGCGACCGCAGGGCGGTCGACATTCTGTGCGGCTGTGAAGCAGCCGACGAATTTTTCTGGGCAACGAGCGGAAATGTGAAATAAAGACACGTCGAGGTGCGAGAGCCAGATGGGGCTACCGCACCGTGCAACCGATAAACGGTTGTTGCCGTAACGCTTGCTGGCTGCCCAAAGACAGCATGCGCACGGCTGCCGGCGGCTCGAATAGAGCCGTTGGAGTTGTAAAAAGTACCGGCCTCGACTTGCGTACGTGAATTCCTTTGGCGCGATCCGTCATGTACTGCCAGCGACCTCGGGGAGACCGCCGAGGGAACGCGCTCGCTATGGACCCGTACTACAAACTTGCTCGAAGTCCCGGGGGCGAGCCGGGACCCATTGCAAGTTACTTGATTTCGACTTTGGCGCCAGCGTCTTCAAACTTCTTTTTGATGGTGGCGGCTTCGTCCTTGTTAACGCCTTCTTTTACGGTTTTGGGAGCGCCGTCAACCAAATCCTTGGCTTCTTTCAAGCCGAGGCTGGTGACTTCGCGAACCGCTTTAATGACGTTAATCTTGTTGCCGCCAACATCGGTGAGAACGACGGCGAATTCCGTCTTCTCTTCCGCTGGTGCCGCACCTGCCGCCGCTCCGCCGCCGCCGGCCACAACTGT
>Ga0193726_1000554_pt1 | contig 38438 bp, 30 predicted proteins | sample H2c1metaG_FD_144928 | JGI IMG/M metagenome (GOLD analysis project Ga0193726, IMG submission 144928) | Soil microbial communities from a riparian zone of the East river system, Colorado, United States - H2c1 | ecosystem: Environmental > Terrestrial > Soil > Riparian zone | place: USA: East River... | reverse complement strand
CAAAGATCGGGGTTATTACCACAATTTGCTGACCGGTCAGCCCGGCAATGACCGCAACGTCAAGACCCTGCAGGCGGGCCTGCGTTGGCAGCCGAACGAACAGTGGACCTTCGACGCCAGCTGGAACTACCAATATATCAATGAAAACAACATGGGCGGAACCTGCGTATATGTCTCGCCCTCATCCTTCACCACCAAGTTCAACCAGGTGAGCGGAGAGAACTTCCAGCAAGGGTGTTTGCAGAGCCAGAACGCGGGGCGTTACAACTTCTACGCCGATGCACGGCAGTTTGACCGTGCCGAATCAAATGCCGCTGTGTTCGAATTCGCCTGGCAGGCACCGGGGAAGATCGGATTCTTCGACACGTTCAACGTCACCGGCAATCTCGGCGAACGCAAGTACGGATACGCCTTCCTGGTTGACACCGACATGACCCGCTTCCCGGTCGAGACACGCGGCCAGTTCGGCGACATCACCTATCCGCAAGGCGGCACGTCGATCACAGGAGAGTTATTGGCACACGCAACGGTGGGTATCGCCGACATCATCCTGGGATGGAACCACGTCGAGGAGGAAGGTCACGAGGGCAGTCCGAAGAGCTCATGTTATTCGCTCTACGCCACGGTCGTCGGCACCGGGCAAAGCGTCACCTGCGTGGGCGCCTATGGATTCTATTTCGGCAACGATCCTCTGAATACCAGCGGCAGCGGAGCCACGCCCTTCGTAACGAACGAGAGCACTTCTTCACGGTCCGACGGCTTCTTCACACACGCCAACCTGCAATTTCTTGATTGGCTGCGCCTCGAGATGGGGGTTCGCTACACACGGGAGTTCAAGGATTATTTCGACGTCGAAGGCAGCGTGACACCGACCAACGACTATCGGGGATTCACCTGGATCATGAACGACAGCACGATCAGCTTGTTCGGTTCAAACGCCAAGACCTTCTCCGCGACCACGCCAATGGCGTCCATCAATTTCATTCTGCCGCAATCGCCGATGGTCGATCAGGCCATGGCCTATTTACTATGGTCGCGGGGATTCCAGAGCGGCGGCTTCAACACTGAGCTGGACACCTCGCGTATTCCGCAACTCGCACCCCTGGTCACCTTCAAGCCGGAAACCTTGGACAATTTCGAAGTGGGCGTAAAGACCACGTTGTTCGACCGGCACCTGCGCGTGAACCTGGCTGTGTTCCAGATGAACTACAAGAACAAGCAGGAAGACATCACCATCGACAACATCAACGGACAGTTCGGCGCCGATCCGTCGATCGACGTGATTCAAAACGCTTCCGAGGCGCGCATCCGCGGCTACGAGTTGGAATTCCAAGGGCGCCTGGGCTGGGGCTTCGGGATCGACGGCGGCCTGGCTCAGCAGGTGCCGAAGTACACCAACTACAATGTTTTCGATCCGACCACAGGCATGGTGGAGAATTTGAGCGGCACGCCGCTGAATGCCCTGCCGAAGAACACCTTCACCGGCAATCTGACCTGGGATCACACACTCCCGAATCAGTCCGGGCTCGACGTCAGGTTCGGCACGTACTGGCAATCGCAAACTGACCGTGGCCTCACCACCGCGGCGCAGGTTGCGAGCGGCCAGCCGACGCAGTGCTATCAGCATGGCTACGAGACCTTCAACGGCCGCATTGCCTGGACCGATCCGGATAGCAAGCTGACCGTGGCGCTCTCGGGCAAGAATTTAGCCAATCAGATGGTGCTCAATGCCTGCACCCTGGCGATCGACACCCGCGGCGTGTGGCATCCCGAGTATGCCGATCAGCGCACCTGGGCGTTGGAAGCTACGTATCGCTTCAAGAGGTGAGAGTTAAGCAGGGGCGGAGCTCGCTGCTCCGCCCCAAACAGTGCGCCACAGTGCGCGCGAGAGGGGCGCGCACTGACTGCCAGCCGAGGGACCCCGAGACTAACGTTACCGGCTGATTAAGCGTGCTGCCAAAAGCGCACGAAATTGTCGATCTCAGCGGCGAACCACCGAGGATGTTCCCGGTAGGGAAAGTGCCCGGCTTCATTGATGATCACGAGCTTGACGCGGCCTTGATGGGTGCCTAGCAGGTCAAACAAGCCGAGTTCGCCGCGCATCATTGCGTACGGGTCGCCGACCTCCCACGCCAAGGTGTCCTGCTTGCCGCTCATCAGCATGGTCGGCAACCCTACGCCATGTTCGCGGATGCGATCCCACATCTGTTGACGGTATGCCACGGTCAGTTCGCCGCTCGGCAACGCTGCCGCCCGGGTACTCGCATATTTCTGGCGTGCGACTTTGGATTTCGGCAGATCCGCCATCCAGGCATCTGCGATCAGCGATGGCTCATCCCAGGTCTTGTCCGTATGACCGAGAAGTTTCAGACGGCAGGCGCGGCCTTCGTAGGTCTGTTGCGACTGCTGACATTGCTCCTTCTCTGCCTCATCGTGCCGCGTCGCCTTCGCCAAGGGCGGCATTTCCGGTCCGTGCGCAATAATGGTGAGGGTGCGAACCGCCTCGGGGTGCTCGACGGCAAGATACATGGCCACCGCGCCGCCGGAGGAATGGCCTATCACGTGGGTCGCGCCTAGTCCAAGCGTCTGCATGAGATTGAACGCATGCTTCACTTCGCCGGCATAGCTCAAATCCTCGTCGCTCTTTGGGTTGTCTGTCATACCCGCCGCGCTCTTGTCGAAAGCGATGACCCGAAATTGGCGCGCCAAGAGCGGAATGACGGGCGAGAAATTATTGGCCGATGAGGTGGTGCCGCGGCCCCCGCCGTGAATGAGCAGCAGCGTCTCGCCCTTGCCGTAATCGTAGTAGCGGGTCCGCTGGCCGTGGACATCGATGAAACGAGCCTTGAGGCCGTCTACTTCGGCGCTGGGCGAGGGATCGTAGTGCCCGTTGGAGGGTGGGGCGGCGCTTGCCGCCAGAGCTGGCCGGGCTAGCACAGACGCGATGGCCGAGCTCAGCATCAAACCGACGGCCTCGCGGCGGGTGACTGAATCGTTCATGAAATATCCCTCATCGAGAAATGGGTGCGGTGTGGCAGACGTCGCACGTGTCGCTCAGGGCGCGCATGGTCGCAGCGTCGGTGGCCGGCTGCTGTGGCACCAGCGCCGAGTGACATTCATTGCAGGGCGTCTCGCGCTTCACGACACTGCGGTGCACCTGCTCGAAGTGCCAAAACCCGGGCAACGATGTGTTGAGGCGCGCTTTTAGTTCCTCAACATTCATCGTGGGAATCCAACCTCCCTCGTGCGGTGCTGTGGCGATCGCTGCCTGGACTGACTTGTGCTCGGGCGTGGCCTTGACGTAGGCGGCGGCCGATTGGCCGGCGACGCGTCCCGTCAGAATGGAAGGCCCGGTGAAAGTGCCGTCCAAACCCGCGCTGCCATTGATACCGGCCGACCCTGTGATCTCTCCGCCCGCGAAGAGGCCTGGAATGGGCTGTTGGCGCTGATCGAGAACCTGAGCGTGAATGTTGATGGCGACACCGCCCATGTTCTTGTGCGCCGCCGGAAAGAATTGAACCGCATAGAATGGCGCTGCCGTGATGGTGCGGGGCCGGGTCTTCGTTGCCGCGGAGAATGAGCTGAAGTCCGCGTCGTCGCCGGCATCGACCAGCTGATTGTAGCGGCGCACGGTCTCTTCGAGAGCGGCCGCCGGCAACTGAGTCGCCACCGCCAATTCGGCAAGGGTGTTGCCCGTCTTGGTCAGTGTGGCATCCTCCAGCACCTGCGCGGTCACCGCCGGCCGGTCGCCCCAATCGGCAGTGCCGACCTTGAAATCGCCCTTCGAGCGCGCATCGAACACCGCCCAGTAGGTGCCGCCGGGCTGTGCCAATACCGCTGGATAAACGTCCTTGTCGAATCCCTGAGGATTGACGAAGCGGCGGCCAAGCAGGTTTACCCAGATGGCTTGGTTGTTGCCGGCGCTCAAGCCCAGCGTGCCGGTGGGATCGCGAGGATCGGGAATCGCGGTGTAGATGTTGTATTGGCGGTCGATCCGATACACCGCCGCGCCGGCGCGCATTGCCATGTCGAGCCCGAGACCCAGCGAATACTTGCCGGATCCTGTCAGCAGGCGGGAGGGCCGTGGGTCTCGCGGCGGCCAATATTTCTGCGCCTTCTCCAGGTTGCGTTGAAAACCCCCGGTCGCGAGGACGACGGCGTTGCACGCCACATCTTCGCTGCGCTGGGTACGCAGGTTCGTGACGCGCACACCCGCAACCTTGCCGTTGCGCATGATCAGGTCCTTCGCCTCAGTGTTCCAGACGAAGGTGATGTTGGGGTATCGCAGCGCCTCGCGGAACAGCGGCCGCACCAGGTTGAGCCCGCGCCGATGCGTCATGTGAAATCGTGGAATGCTGTTGCCGTGGCTGGGTGCGATGCGGTCGAATGTCACGCCGATGGCCGTCAGAAAGTCATAAATCTCCACGCGTGAATGACTCACGTAGTAGCGGATCCATTCCTCGTTGGGATCCTGGCCCCAGGCCGACCAGTCGTGGTACGCCAACTCGGGGGAATCGTGAAACCCGAGCGCCTCCTGCATGGGGGAAGCGACCACGGCAACGCCGCCGGTTTGTATGGCATGGCCGCCGAACACCGAGTTCATATCGACCACCATGACCCGCGCCCCGCGGCGGGCAAGATCGATGCTGGCGGAGAGCCCGGCCAGGCTGGCCCCAACCACCACGGCATCAGGCGCGGCGGCCCTCGCCGTACCGGATACACTGAACAGCAGCAGCACCAGAGGTACGATAGACCTCATAGATCTCTCCTACGAGCGAGTTCATGCAATCGTTTGCATAATATACACTCATTGGGATGAGATCCAGGCGAAAGTGCGACCTCGAAAAGGGATTGCCAGCTGCCCGTGCAGTCTGTAATGTGCTGTTTACGCAATCGTTTGCATAAGGCGCGATGTCCCAAGTGCTCAAGTCTTCGCCCGATTTGTCCGTGATCGAGCGGCGTGTGCCGTTCTACCGGGCATTGTACGTGCAAGTGCTGCTGGCAATACTTGCAGGAATCCTGCTGGGGCAGTTCTGGCCGCACACTGCGGTCGCGATGAAGCCGTTCGGCGATGGCTTCATCAAGCTGATCAAGATGCTCATCACGGTGATCATCTTCTGCACGGTGGTCTCGGGCATCGCCGGCATGAACGACCTGCGCAAGGTGGGACGCGTCGGTGCGAAGGCGTTGCTGTACTTCGAGGTGGTGTCGACCATCGCGCTGGTCGTGGGATTGTTGGTGGCCAACTGGTTGCGGCCCGGAGCGGGCTTCAACGCGGACCCGAAGCTGCTCGACGGCTCGTCCGTGATGAGCTATGCAAGCAAGGCGAAGGAGCAGGGCGTCGGGGAGTTCCTGCTGGATATCATTCCCAATACCGTGGTCAGCGCCTTCGCCGACGGCAACATCCTTCAGGTTTTGTTGGTATCGGTTCTGATCGGCGTGGCATTGACGGGCCTCGGCGAGCGCGCAAAGCCGTTCAGCGATCTCGTCACCGCCACGATGGACGTGGTTTTTCGCATCATCGCCATGGTATTGAAGCTGGCGCCCATCGGAGCGTTCGGCGCCATGGCGTTCACGGTGGGACGCTACGGTTTCGCCTCGCTGCTGCCGCTGCTCAAGCTGGTGGTGACCTTCTATCTCACCTGCATCGCGTTCATCGTCGTGATCCTCGGCGTGATTGCCAAAGCCGCCGGATTCAATGTGCTGCGCTTCTTGCTGTACATCAGAGAGGAGATTCTGATCGTTCTCGGCACCAGTTCCTCCGACAGTGCTTTGCCGTCGTTGATGGCGAAGCTCGAACTGCTCGGTTGCTCGCGCTCGGTGGTCGGGCTGGTCATGCCGACCGGGTATACCTTCAATACCGACGGCACGGGAATCTATATGGCCATGGCGGCGTTGTTCGTGGCCCAGGCGACGAACACGCCCCTCTCACTCACGCAACAGTTGGTGATCCTCGGGGTCGCAATGATCACCTCCAAAGGCGCCAGCGGTGTCAGCGGCGCCTCGTTCATCGCGTTGGTGTCGACTCTGACGGTGGTGCCCACCATTCCGGTCGCCGGCATGGCGCTGCTGCTCGGCGTCGAACGATTCATGAGCATAGGGCGCGCGCTCACCAACATGATCGGCAACGGGGTCGCCACGATTGTCGTGTCGAAGTGGGAGGGGGAACTCGATCACAAGACATTGGCGCTGGCCCTGGCATTGCGTGCCGACAGCAACATCGAAGCGAGGTGAGGTGATGACGAAACGCGTGTCGGAACGAAAAACGATTTCCGCGGACGATGTAGATCCGCACCATGACTGGAAACGCCCGCTGGGCGCGCCCGGCATGCATGCGGTTGATTTCGAGGAGCGCGTCGACTTTCGGCGATTGCATCGCTACCGGTTGGGTAGGGCGCGCCAGGCACTGGCGGCGTCAGAACTCGGGGCCCTGCTGTTTTTCGACAACAACAACATCCGCTACCTCACCAGTACTGCGATCGGGGAGTGGGCACGCGACAAGTTTTGCCGCTTCGCGGTGCTGGCCGGAGACGGCGAACCCCATCTGTGGGATTTCGGATCCGCCGCTGCGCATCATCGTATCTACGCTCCCTGGCTTCAGCCGGTCTGCTGCCATGCCGGCATGGTGGGCCTGCGCGGCACCGTGCCGCCCGACGCGGGTCTGGTACGCCGCGCCGCGCTGGAAATCAAAGCGGTACTCGACGAGAACGGCGTGAGCCATATGCCGCTCGGGGTCGATGTCGTCGAGCCGCCGATGCTGTTCGAACTGCAGCGTCTCGGCATCGAGGTGCGCGACGGACAGCAGACGATTCTCGATGCCCGCGAAATCAAGAGCCGCGACGAAATCATGCTGCTGAACATCGCCGCCTCGATGGTCGACGGCACATACCAAATGATCTACGAAGAGCTGAAGCCGGGCGTACGCGAGTCGGATATCGTCGCCAAGGTCAACCACATGCTCTACTCGATGGGTTCGGATGACGTCGAGGCGGTCAACGCCGTGGCCGGCGAGCGTTGCAACCCACATCCGCACAACTTCACGGATCGGATCATTCGTCCCGGCGATCAGGCTTTCTTCGACATCATCCAGTCGTACATGGGCTATCGCACCTGCTATTACCGCACCTTCGGGGTCGGCCGAGCCACGGGGCCGCAACGCAGCGCCTACCGGCAGGCGCGCGCCTGGATGGACGCGGCCATCGAAAAAGTGCGGCCCGGTGTCGGCACCGACGAAATCGCCTCCGTGTTTCCGGAGGCGAAGGAGTTCGGATTTTCCGACGAAATGGAGGCGTTCGCCCTGCAGTTTGGACATGGCCTCGGCGTCGCGTTGCATGAGCGGCCGATCGTCAGCCGGCTGGTTTCATTTTCCAGCCCCTACGAACTCAAGGCGGGAATGGTGTTCGCTCTGGAGACCTACTGCCCTGCGACCGACGGACGCTCGGCTGCGCGCATCGAGGAGGAATTGGTCGTGACCGACAAGGGTTGCGAAATCATCACGCTGTTTCCCGCTGAAGAGCTGCCCATCGCCAATGCCTACTGAAGCTATTACACGCGTCTTCGGCAAAATGCCGACGGAGTTGTACATTCACGGCGAATGGCGGCCGTCAGCCGCCAATGCACGCTTCGACGTGCTGAATCCGGCGGACGGCGCGGTCTTCGCATCGGTGGCGAGTGCCAGCGTGGCGGACGCGCTCGAGGCGGTTGCCAGCGCTGACGCCGCCTTGCGCGCGTGGTCCGCGACCCCGCCGCGGCATCGCAGCGAGATTTTGTATCGCGCCTATCAAATCATGAAAGACGGCGAGCGGGCCCTGGCCGAATTGATCGTGCTCGAAAACGGCAAAGCGCTTCCCGATGCGATTTCGGAAGTGCGTTACGCGGCGGAATTCTTCCGCTGGTATGCGGAAGAGGCGGTTCGCGCCATCGGCGAGATATCGAAGGCCCCGTCCGGGAGCAATCGCATCGTGGTGCTGCTCGAGCCCATCGGCGTGGCGGTACTCGTGACTCCCTGGAACTTCCCGGCGGCCATGGCCACGCGCAAAATCGGGCCCGCACTCGCGGCCGGCTGCACCGTGGTGCTCAAGCCCGCTTCGGATACGCCGCTCACCGCGCTGGCAATCGCCGCGATTCTCGGGCAAGCCGGCGTGCCGCCCGGCGTCTGCAACGTCATCCCTTCGTCCAGTTCCGGCCGTGTCGTGAGTGCGATGCTGCACGACAAGCGTGTGCGCAAGCTGTCGTTTACCGGTTCGACGGAAGTCGGGCGCATCCTCTTGCGCGAGGCGGCCGATTGCATCGTGAGCTGCTCGATGGAACTCGGGGGCAATGCGCCGTTTATCGTCTTGGACGATGCGAACGTGGACGACGCGGTGCGCGGCGCCATGATCGCCAAGATGCGCAATGGCGGACAGGCCTGCACCGCCGCCAATCGTTTCTTCGTCGAAAAGGGAATACTTCCGGAGTTCACCTCGAGGTTTACCGCCGCCATGCGCGAGGTGAAAATGGGCGGCGGCCTGGTCGATGGCAATACCCTGGGGCCATTGATCAACGCCGCCGCCCAACAGTCAGTGGGCGCGCTGGTTGGCGATGCGTTGCACAGCGGCGCAGAACCGATTCTCGGCGGGAACCGGCCGGGCGGGCCGGGATTTTTCTATCCACCGACGGTGTTGGGGCGAGTGGCTCCCGACGCCGCCATTTTGAAGACCGAGATATTCGGGCCGGTCGCGCCCTTGGTGGAGGTCGCCGACGAGGACGAGGCGATCGCGAACGCCAATGACACCGAATTCGGACTGGCGGCATATCTGTATACGACCGACCTGCGCCGCGGTATGCGCGTGTCCGAACAACTCGAGGCCGGAATGATCGGATTGAATCGCGGCATCGTCTCAGACCCTGCCGCGCCTTTTGGCGGCGTCAAGCAAAGCGGTCTTGGCCGCGAAGGCGCGCACGAAGGCATGCTGGAATATTTGGAAAAGAAATATGTGGCGGTCGAATGGTAGCGCCGGATTCAGCGGGTGGGCGATCTGCCGGCGGCGCGCTGCGTGCTTTCATTGGCGCCGATGGCCCGGGTCGATCCGCCCAGGATGAGCCGCGGCTGCAGATAGATGGTTCTCGCGGGCGCATCCGGATTCTCGATCCGCTCCAGCAGCAATTCAGCGGATTTGATGCCGAGCTGTTGATGGGGGATGTGCACCGTGGTGAGCGGCGGCGTGAAGCGGTCGACAAACGGCATGTGATTGTAGCCGGTCACGGAAACATCTATCGGGCATCGCAAGCCGTTCGCGAGCAGCACGTCGAAGCATCCGAGAGCGAGCAGGTCGTTGGCTGCGACGACAGCTGTGAAGCCGACATCGCTGCTGGCGATTATCTTGGACAAAGCCTCGCTGCCCGCGGCCTCCGAAAAGGCGCTGGCATTGACCATCATGCTCTTGTCGGCCTTCAGGCCACGAGCTTTCAAGGCGTTGAGGAAAGCGCGGTATCGAACGTAGCCGGTCGAGGTGGTTTGCGGTCCGCCGACAAACGCAATGCGTCGGTGACCGAGTTCGAGCAGATGCTCGAGCGCCAGACGTATTCCAAGATTATCGTCCGTGGTTACGGCAGCGACGGGCATCTTTTCGACCGTTCGATTGACCAGCACCAGCGGCACGCCCCGGCTCAGGCATTCTTCAACGATCGGATCCTCGCGATGCGCGGTGGCCAGTATGAGACCGTCGACCTGGCGCGCGATCAAGTTGTTAACGATGTTTCGGGCGTTATGAATGTCGTTATTGGAGTCCGCCAACACGACCACATAGCCGGCCGACGCCAGGGTTTGTTCGGCGCCGCGCACGATGGGCGGAAACACCGGATTGGTCAGGTCGGGAATCAATATGCCTACTGTTCGGCTGCGCCTCGTGCGCAAACCTGCGGCGAGCGGATTGACGGAGTAGCCGAGCTTTTGCGCGACAGCAAGCACCCGATCCGCGACGGACTTGGAAACCATGCCCCGTGTCTCGGCGTTGAGGACGCGCGACACAGTCGAGGCATGCACACGCGCTTTTACTGCAACTTCCTTGATGGTCACCTGAGCTTTGCGCATGTTCCATAATAGATTCCGCCGGCTTGGCGAACAAGTGGCCGGCACTCGAGGTCCAGCGTCAGCGTCTCCGCTTGGCGGCTTTCTCGGTTTGCTAACGCCGAATTTTTTGTTAAAGTCAGTTATGCAATCGATTGCAAACAGCGCCGCTGCGGAGGGATGAAGTGACGGCTAATCAAGCAAATGGACTGAACCAATACACCATCGGATGGCTTGGCGCGGGTCGTATGGGCTTCGCGATGGCGAAGCGTCTTCTGCAGGCGGGCGCGGCGGTGAGCGTGTACAACCGCACTCGCAGCAAGGCAGAACCCCTGGTGAAATATGGTGCGACGCTGGTCTCTACGCCCCGCGACTTGGCGGGCTGCGACCTGGTTTTCGCAATGGTATCCACCGGCGCCGATCTTCACGACGTGGTGTCCGGCGCGGGAGGACTTCTGACCGGAACGTCCAGACCCAAGCTGTTGATCGATTGCTCCAGCGTCTCGGAGGCAGACTCCATCGTGGCGCGAACTTACGCGGCAAAACTTGGCGTGCCGATGTTGGCGGCACCGGTGAGCGGCAATGCCAAGGTGGTCAAGGCCGGCAAGCTCTTCGTGGTTGCCTCCGGGCCCCGCGACGCGTTTGACATCGCCGCGCCTTATCTCGCCGCACTCGGCCAGGGCGTCACTTACGTAGGCGAGGGGGAACGCTCGCGCATCGTCAAAATTTGCCACAACCTCTACCTCGGCATCGTGACGCAAGCGCTCGCGGAGATCACTGTGTTGGCGCAGAAGGGTGGCGTGGCGCGCTTCGATTTCCTGGAGTTCTTGAATCGCAGCATCATGGGCTCGGCGTTTGCACGCTACAAGATGCCGGCGTTTGTAAATCTGGAACTATCACCGACGTTTACTCCGATATTGCTGCGCAAAGACCTGGATCTCGGCCTCGAAGCGGGCGGGCGTCTCGGCGTGCCGTTGCCGTTGACCGCGCTGACCCGCGAGTACGTGCAGAAGACAATTGATGCGGGACACGAGGCGGAAGACTTCGCAGTGCTGTTGGTCGAGCAGGCGAGGCGTTCCGGACTCGAGTTGAGATCCGAAGGTGCAAAGGTGAATGACGGGCTTTCTGGCTGACTTCTCTAGAATCGAAATGAAATCCGGCCGCTGCGGCGGTCGATAAACGAGGTGTTCCATGTCCAAGAAAACAAAAGAGCCGAGCGCCGGGGAAGCGCGACCGAACCTGAACAGGCGTTCGCTTCTGGCCGGCGGCGCTGCATTGGCGGGCCTTACGGCGATGAGCGCTCGCTCGCAGGTCACCGGCATCATGCCGGGCGGCGGCACAGTGCCGTTCCGGCGCCCGCTGGGCTCGCTCCCGACGCTGGATCGCAATCAGTACATCCACAACATGGAACTGATCTCGCATGTCGAGGATGCGCATATCTCCGGCGGTGAGCCGCAAATGAACATGTGGGCGAAAGGCGAACGCCGCCTGATCCAGGCACAGGGCGGATGGTTCGACGTGACCGACGCCAAGCACCCGGTCCTGATCAAGACCAAGGAGCGCACCGGCGGCTGCATTGCCTACAACGAGAAGCTCAAGAAATGGCTGATGATGAGCACGGCGGCGCAGCCGCTGTCATCCGCAGACCCCGATCACCCGTACGGCCGCTGGGACGAGGAATACCGCAAGAAAGCCGAGAGCTACGACGGCCTGCGCGGAGTTCGTACCTACGACATCACCAAGCCCGAGGAGCCGAAACTCTTGTGCGAGTTCAGCACCGGCAAGACCGGTAGCGGCACACACATGAATTTCTACGACGGCGGTCGTTATGCGCTGACAGATGCCGGCTGGAGCAATGAGTTCCGCATGGAGAACGCACAGCGCCCCAACGGCAACGGCTTCATGTTGCTCGATCTCGCCGATCCCGGAAATGTCCTCGAAGTAAGCCGGTGGCACATCCCCGGACAACTGTACAGCGAGGAGGAGGAGTACAAGAAGTATTGGTTTGCGGGTGATCATGCGTCCTGGACCTCATCGCATGGCGGTCTCATTCCAAAGAGACTGGAAGAGGGCGGCAAGATGGCGTTCTGCGGCTTCGGCCACTTTGGGATGGTCCTCATGGATCTCTCCGACCCCAAAAATCCCAAAGTGATCACGCAATACCGCCCGACTCACGAAACGATGGGCGGCATTCCGTTCCACACCATCTTTCCGGTTCATGCCGGGAACAACAAGACACTGCAAGACCTGATCATCACGACCTCCGAGACCGTGGAGCCCGATTGCCGGGAGCCGTTCAAACCCGTGCAGGTCATCAGCGTCAAGGATATGAAGAATCCGAAGCTCGTCGGCTTCTTTCCACGTGCCGTTCCGCCGAAGGAAGCGCCCTATACAGACTTCTGCCTTGCGCGCGGACGCTTTGGCACGCACAACACCGGATCATGGATCGCGCCGGGCACCGCGCGGCCTGAGATCATCGTGCTGGCGTGCTTCAATGCCGGCATACAGGTTTGGGACATTTCCGATCCTACTTTGCCGAAGCAAGTGGCTTACTTCATTCCGCCGCACATCGGCAAGATCGAAAACTACGAGAGCTGGCGCCGTTCGGAATCAGAGAACGCCTACGTAGAGTGGGACCGGAAGATCATCTGGTTGGGCGGTCCCGCCGGCACCTACGGCCTGTCGTGCCCGGCGCTGGGCGCGCCGTCCACGGGTCCGCAAAAGATCGATCACTGGACGGTGCCGCACGCAAATCGTGGCTGGAATACATGAGCGGCGACACCGCTCTTAACCTGTATCGATTGCAGTTTGGCCTCCGTGAGGCTGAACAACGGGCCTTCGATCTGTTCCTGCAGAACTTGGTCAAGGGCACGAGTCATCTTTCCCTGGGGCAGGAGGCGGTGGCGGCTGGCTTTGCAGCCGCCATGCAGCCGGGAGACTTGACGTTCTGTACCTATCGAGGTCACGCGCACACGCTGGCGCGGGGAGTTCCAGTCGAGAAGGTTCTCGGTGAGCTCATGGGACGCGACAACGGATTGATGCGCGGCAAGGGCGGCTCGATGCATTTGACCTCCGTCGAGCACGGTGTGATGGGCAGCTACGCCATCGTGGGCGCGCATTTGCCGATCGCCTGCGGTGCGGCCTGGCGTGCGCAGTATCAAGGCAAGAAGGATGTCACCGCGTGCTTTTTCGGCGACGGAACGACCAACATCGGCGCGTTCCACGAGGCGTTGAACCTGGCGGTGATCTGGAAGTTGCCGGTGGTGTTCGTCTGCGAGAACAACCTGTACATGGAGTACACGCCGATCGGCGATGTAACGGCGGTCAAGCGGCCGGCCGCCGATCGCGCCGGAGCGTATGGACTCGAGGCCATCGTCGTTGACGGACAGGACGCCGACGCCGTCTTCGAGGTGGCCAAAACCGCCTTCGCCAAGGCGCGCGCAGGGGAAGGCCCTTCGCTGATCGAGTGTCTCACCTACCGCTACAGCGGCCATTCGCGCGCTGACCCGGCCAAGTACCGCCCCGAAGGCGAACTCGATCAATGGCGGGCGCGTGATCCAATCAAGCTCTACCGAGCCCGATTGGTGGAACGCGGAGTTGCCGAGTCGGTGTTGAGCAAGATCGAATCGGAAATACGCGGCGAGGTAGACCGTGCCACTGAAGCCTGCAAGGCAGCGCCGGTTTCCTCGGAAAGCATTTTGAGCACGGACGTGTACGCGGATGGAGGTTGGGCATGGCGGAATTAACCTATCGCGATGCCGTGGCACGTGGAATTGCCCAGGAAATGGAGCGTGATCCGGACGTGGTATTTCTGGGCGAGGATGTCGCCAAAGCCGGCGGCGTGTTCAAGGCAACGGTCGGCTTGTTTGAGAAGTTCGGACCGAAGCGGGTGCGCGATACGCCGATCTCCGAGCAAGCGATCCTGGGCGCGGCGATGGGCGCTGCGATGACGGGCCTGAAGCCGATCGCCGAACTCATGTTTTCTGATTTCTTCGGCGTGTGCTTCGACTACCTGGCGAATGAGATTCCGAAAGCGCGCTACATGACGAACGGTCAGGTCAAGTGTCCGCTGGTGGTGCGTACGGCGAATGGTGCAGGATCGCGCTTCGGCGCGCAGCACAGCCAGAGCGTTGAGAACTGGGTGATGATGATTCCGGGTCTCAAGGTGGTGGCACCCTCGACGCCGCGGGACGTCATTGGTCTGCTGGCAGCGGCGGTTCGCGATCCGGACCCGGTGATTTTCTTCGAGCACAAATCCCTGTATTCCACCAAAGGTGAGGTGCCCGACGGAGAAATCGTCGATACCCTGGGAACGGCAAAGATCCTGCGATCGGGCGGCGATGCCACGATCGCCGCATTGGCCTACATGGTGCCGCGGGCATTGGAAGCGGCCCAGCAACTGAAAGCCGAACACGGCATCGATTGCGAGGTCATCGATGTGCGTTCTCTGGTGCCGCTCGACACGCAAACCATTCTGAATTCCGTTGGCAAGACGCACCGCTTCTTCACGGTCGAGGAAAACCCTCGCTTGTGCGGCTGGGGCGCGGAGGTCGTGTCCATCGTGTCGGACGAGGCCTTCTACGATCTCGACGCGCCCCCGGTGCGGATCACCACGCCGCACCTGCCGTTGCCTTCCGCTGCGAATCTTGAGGACATGATGCTGCCGTCTGTAGCGCGTATCGTCGAAACGGTACGACGGTCGCTCGCCGGCTGACCCGTATGCAGATTGAAATGCCGCAGTTAGGCGAGACGGTGGCGGAGGGGACAATCACCGTCTGGCACAAGGTCGTGGGCGATCGAGTCGCCGCCGGCGATGCCTTGTTCGACGTGGAAACCGACAAGGCGTCCATGGAAGTGCCGGCAACCTCCGCCGGAATACTCAGCGAGATACGCGTGAATGCCGGCGAAGTGGCGCCTGTCGGCGCCGTCGTCGGCGTCATTGCAGGCGAAAATGAGACCGACGCATCGGCGCAAGCTTCACGGCGGACGGTGAGCGCGCCGATGACGAGCGCGCCGATATCGAAGCAGGCGCCGGAGATTCGACCGCCGACTTCCGCTGCAACGTCCAGGCCGGCAAGACACATGACCCCCTTCACCGAAGTCGTGTCGCCCGGCCGAGGTTACGGGCCGGCGCGCCTAAGCAATGGCGTGTCGGTTACTCCGTATGCGCGGCGGCTGGCCGCGGAACTCAACGTGCCGCTTGCGCAGATCAAGACGGGAAGTTCTCAGCGCATCACGGCCAGCGTGGTTCTTGCGCAGCCGCGCAGCGGCGGCGTGCAGGGCGTCGCGGGGCAATATGAAGCCGGGTCTTTCGTCGCCCAACCGGTGGACAGCATGCGCGCCGCCATCGCGCGGCGGCTCACGGAGTCGCACACCAGCGCGCCCATATTCCATCTCACCATGGACATCGAGATGAGCGGTATCGTTGGGCGCCGTGCACAGTTGAATGCCTTGAGCGGCGAGTCCGCCAAGGTATCGATCACGGATATGTTGGTGAGCCACTGGGCCGCCGCACTGAAGGCCGTGCCTGCTGCGAATGTCGTGTGGAGCGGGCAGGAAATTCTTAAATTCTCGCGGGTCGATATAGGCGTCGCCGTGGCCTTGGATGGCGGATTGGTCAGTCCCGTTCTGCGGAATGCCGCGGAGATGTCGGTGGCTGAGCTGTCGAGGGCGCTGCGGGATCTGACGACACGCGCACGCGGCAAGCGCCTCAAGGAGTCCGAATTACAAGGGGGCGTCAGCAGCGTTTCGAATCTGGGGATGTACGGCGTGCGCCAATTTGACGCCATTATCAATCCGCCGCAATCCTCGATCCTCGCGCTTGGCGCCATTCAACGACGGCCATTGGAGGACAAAGACGGCAAGCTGTTGTTTGCGCCTGTTCTGACTGCGACACTGACCTGCGACCATCGGGTGATCGATGGGGCGCTCGGCGCGCAGTTACTGGCGAAGTTCCAAGAGCTCGCGCAGCATACCTAGATCGGTGTTCGATGCGGACTCCGCGAACGCCAGTCGGCTGAGTGCTGGAGTTCAGTCGCCGACTTGCCCGCTGCTCCGCGGCTGGGGCGGCGTCGAACCGGTGCACCGGCCGGCCAGCGGTTGAGTCCTGACCCATTGCCGATCTTCGTCACCGCCAGCGCAAGTCTGCCGGGATCACCTTTTGATTGCGCAGCGCATCGACCTCCGCGCGCTCGCGAAGCGCATAGGCATGACGCTCTGCGATGACGCGTTTGAAGCGCTCGTCATTGCGTACTCCATCGAAGACGGTATCGGCATCGATCTGCCACGCGTCCGGGGCCCAACCTGAGCGCGAAAAGGCGCCGAGCTCTGTGAGGGCCTCTTCGGTCCGTCCAAGAAGCACAAGGGCGCGAGCGCGCTGCAAGGTGAACCACATCGTGCCGCGCTGATATTTGACCGCGGCGATGTCCGATACCGATAGTGCCAGCTCGAGCACCCGGCGCGCGCGCTCCTTATCACCGGCGCGCATCATAAGATCGCCCAACGCGATCTCCTTGCCCATGTCTCCGTCCATCGGGATGTTCGTAGTAGGCATTGCGTTCTGCCAGCGGATTCCTGCCTCCTTTTCAAAGAACTCCAGCGCGCGGTGTCTGGAAGCTGCGTCAGTGGCGCTCATCAGCATCGCGAAATATCCGTAACGCGAGTCCGGCGGGATCGGCATGTTGGCCCGTGCCGTATCGTCGTACATGAGGGCGGCCGCCTTCTGCCACTCATGCCGATACGCATAGATCGCGACCCATGCGCTCCGATTTTGGTTGCCGTCGGAAAGAAGCTGCTCGGCTGCGCGCAGATCTCCGACGTCCAAGTACATGTGGATGAGAATGCTGCGCACGGCGCTCGACGTGGGATCCAGCCGCAGCGCCTGCTCGGCAAGTCTGATGCCGTCTGCGATGCGATTCTGGCAGCAGAAGTGCAAGACCCCGAGGGCGTACAGGGCGGGAACGTAGTTCGGATCAAGCTCGAGCGCGCGTGCGAACAAAGGTTCGGCCTTGGCGATTTCCGTCGTACGCTGAAACTGATAGATATAGGCCAGGGCGGTGGGGTAGCGCGGCTCCATAGGATCGAGGCGCATCGCTCGTTGCATGAGGGCGATGACTTCGTCGACCCTCGCAGGTGCCGATCTGTACGCCTGCGACAGTACGGCTTGCGAGAGAGCGAATTGGGCACGAGCCGAATTCGGTTCGATGGCGACGGCCCGCCGGTCGTACGCTTCCGCTCGATCGGGATCGTCTTCGATTGCCGCGAGCGCCTGCCACGCATCGGCGTTTCGATTGTCGAGCGCCAAGGCTTTCTGCAGTTCCTGGCGAACCTCGATTTGCGTGTCGGTCCAGTCTTTCTCAGTGGAGTTGCTGGCGTGAAACGCGAGCATCTGGTACTTCGCCCACGCGAGCCCACTTAAAGCTGCCGAAAACGAGGGGTCGAGCTCGAGCGCCCGAGTGTAATGGCCCACGGCCCGCTGCAGGTCCCCTAAACGATACGACGCGGCCAGCTCGCGCGCCTGCAAGTACTCAAGATAGGCATCAGGGTTGGAAGTGATCGCGGTCTTGCGCCGTTCGTCGGCGCTGGCGTTGAGCGTCATGACAAGCACCTGCGCGACGCGGGCCGCGATCTCATCCTGCGCGGCGCGCAGATTGGCCAATGGTCGGTCAAAATTCAGAGTCCAGATGTTCTGAGCGCTCATCGTATCGACCAGAGCCGTGCGCACGCGCATTTGCAGCCCGGCGGGCTGCAGGCTGCCTTCGAGTAGATAATGGGCGTGCAGGCGACGTCCGATTTCCCGGGCATCGCTGTTCTGGCCCGTGAGGGCGAAGGACGATCGGCGCGCAATGACGGCGATCTGGGGATTGTCGGCGAGCGCATGCAGCACACTCTCAGCCAGCCCCGAAGCGAGCTGCTCATGCTCCTGATCACGGGGGCCCAGACTCTCGAACGGCAGCACGGCCACACTGTGCGCCGGAAGATCAGGCGGCACACCTGGCTCGGCATTCTCGGTTATGCGCCCGGCTTCCCGGTTAGCCGAGCCCCGCAAGACAACGACGACCACGATCGCCAGAATCAGAGACGCGATGATCCACCACAACCCGTAAAGGCGCATTGCCACCGCCGGCGGGGCATCGGGTGCCGGCAGCTTGGGACCGGGCTCGGTCACGGTCGCAACGATCCGATAACCGCGGCTTCGAACGCCGGCAACGTAACGCGGCTTTTTGGCGTCGTCGCCGAGGGCAGACCTCAGGAGTTTGACGCGTTGGCTGAGTGTCTCGGGGCTAACGACCGCGTCCGGCCACACGATATCCATGAGTCTGCGGACTGTTACGACGTTTGGCGCTGCTCGCAGCAGCACCGCAAACAAATCGAACGAAAGGCCACGCAGCTTGAGGTCGACACCTGCGCGCATCACGCGCCGTTGCCCAAGGTCCACGATGAGATCGCTGACATGGAACACGGCCGCATCGCCGGCAGCGGGCGCGGGATACGCGGCGGTCACATCATCCATGGCGGCACCGTCTGACTCCTCGGCTTGCCGCGCGGTTAACGACAGCCGGAGCTTTATTGAATCGGGATCGGTCGGGTAAGACCCCCTGAGAGTCTAGCGCCATTGGGGATTCGCCGGGCACCGATCGCTTTCACGATTCTTCACAGATTCTTACGGCTGGTTTCATTGCGTCAGACGCGGCCGGCGCGCAACTGTGCCGATCGCACTTCGCCGGTGCTGGGCGGGTACGTCAATCGGCGGCCGGTTGCGCGGATGACGCGACGCAGCAGGGGAGAGTACGCGTGCGAGAAAACCTAGAACATAAGGAGAAATTTGATGAAGAAGATTCTTACGGCAGTCATGACGGTCGGAGCGTTAACGCTGGGATTGACCGCACATGCAGCCTGCATGGATCCGAGCGTCTCAGCTCGACAAGGCACATCTCAGGAGATGACCCCTTTGGCGCTGGAGCAGCGGCCGTTCACGAGCCATTTTGAGGGTAGAGGTGCCGGCGAGAGGATCGTGGGAACCTGGCATGTGGTCTACACGGCCGGAGGGGCTCCGTTTGCGCAGGCCTTCATTCAATGGAACAGCGACGGCAATGAATGGGAAAACATCAGCCAGCCTACCCTTGGCGGAAACATCTGCATGGGTGCGTGGAAGACGGTCGATCACTTGCGTGTCTTCCGGAATCACTTCGGCTGGCTCTTCACCAACGGAATCGTCTCGGGATACTTCAACGAGACCGAGACCGATGAAGTGGCGTGGGACGGGAAGTCCTACAGCGGAACCAACGAGACGAAAATCTTTGATCTTAAGGGCAACTTGCAGGTAGAAATAGCGGGCACGGCGACAGCGACGCGGATCGCACCGTAATTCCAGATTCAGCGGCCGCTTCTTGCTCCCGTCATTCGAACATCCTCGGATGCCGGGAGCAAATATTTTGCGAACTGGCGGCTCTGCTTACGCAACCCGCCGCCGCTGGGTCGCGCCATCCTTGACGCATCGTTGAACTAGAAAGGTTCGGCGGCTCCCAACGCACAAGATTGTCTTCTCGGATTGGTACTATCTCTCTTTGCATTGCCAAGAGAGAGATCGACGATGAGTCAAGAGCAATCGGCCGAACGCCCGCGTTTCGCGCATCGGCTGATCGTCGCGGCATGGACTCTCGTCGCGCTCGCTGCATTTCCGTTCGCCGCCAAGGTGAATGCTGCACTCGATCCATCGGCGCGGCTGCAGGGCAGCGAATCGGCTCGCGTCGAGGCAGCCCTGCAGCAGGAATTCAAATCGCCGTTCGCAACAATTGCCTTGCTGCGGATGGCGGCAGCACCGGAGCCGCGCACAGCGGAGGGCGAAGCGCTGCTCAAACAAGTCACTGAGACGATTCGAGTCATCCGCGGCGTGCAGGGAGTCATGTCCTATTTGGACCGTCAAGACAGCTTGTTCTTGGGTCAAGACGGCAGCCCTATCATCATCGTCGGATTGAGTGCGCCCAAAGGCACCGAGGATGCCTTGATGAGCAAGCTGCGCGAGACCACCGATGTTCTGCGCGCGCAGCTCGAGGAAAAAAATCCGGGCCTTTCCTTTGGTTGGACCGGCGAGGCGGCCGTCAATGCCGATTTGCGCCGCGTGAGCGCTGCTGAAACGCGCGCCGCTGAGGTGCTTGTTCTGCCGCTCACCCTGATGCTGCTGATCATTGCATTTCGCAGTCTCATTTCCGCGATCCTCCCGATTGTATGCGGTGCACTGACTATTTTGGTGTCGCTGGGTGCGGTTGCGGCGGTGAATGCATTTTGGCCCATATCCATCATTGTCGTCAGCATCGTCAGTATGGTCGGCCTTGGGTTGAGCATCGACTATGCGCTTCTCATTGTGAGCCGCTATCGGGACGGACTCGACCAGGGACTGTCACGGGGGGAGGCGCTGATGCAAGCGACCAAATACGGCGGCCGCACCGTTGTCCTCTCCGGTCTGACGGTCGCCATCGGTTTCGCCGCGATGCTGTTGGTGCGGGTGAGCGAAGTGAGGTCCATCGGCATCGGGGGGCTGCTCGTGACCACTGTCGCGGTGCTGATCGCTCGGACACTCCTGCCGATTTTGCTCGTTTGGCTTGGACCGTGGATCGATGCCGTGCCGCTGGGATTTGGTCTAAAGCCGGACAGCGGACGCAATTGGCGGCGTTGGGGGAGCTGGGTCACGCGCCATCCGCTGGGCGTACTCGCGGCAGCCGGGATACCGCTATTGTTTCTCGCCGCCCAGGCAGCGGAACTGCGCATCGATTTGCCGCGCGGCCGTTGGCTGCCGGAAAGTGCCCGATCGGTACGAATTCTGCACGAAATAGACTCCGTGGCGCGCGGCAACTTCGGACAAATCATTCAGGTGGTTCTCCATTTCCCGCCCCCAGTCACCGTGGAAGATGAATCGGGCTGGCGCGCCGAATCGCGGCTCGTTAAGTTTTTCGCCCGCGATGCGCGGGTTCAGCATGTGTGGGCCGTGACTACGCTCAATGCCATGCCGCTCGCCGGGCCCGAGACTCTGCGGCGGCTGCCCGACGCAACGCGTCGCAGTTTCGTCAGTGCCGATGGCAGCGCCGCGCTCATCGAACTGTTGCCGCGGCCGGGCTTGGCTGCGACCGATGCGGCGGGTCTGGTGCGAGATATCCGAGCCGCGAATCCGCAGACCCTCACCGGACTCGCCGGTGCGCGCCTCGACGTGGGCGGGGTGCCCGGTTTCAACGTCGACTACGAAGGTGCCGTCAGAAGCGCGATGGGCACACTGGTCGTGAGCGTCATCTGCGCCACGCTCCTCGTCTTGTCGTTGGCATTTCGCAGCGTGCTCATTCCAGTTAAAGCCGTCGGGCTGAATCTCTTGTCAGTGGCGGCGGCATTTGGCGCCGTTGCCGTGGTTTTTCAGCATGGGTTTGGGTCCCGGATAGTCGGCCTTGATCGCCCGATGGACGGCGGCTTTCCGATATTGCCCGTTCTCGTTTTTTGTATCGTATTCGGCTTGAGCATGGACTATGAAGTCTTCATCGTATCCCGGATTGCGGATGGCCGACGATCGGGACTTACCGACGACGAGGCCCTGGTGGAAGGCCTCGCCGGTACGGGCCGGGTCATCAGTTTTGCCGCTTCCATCATGGTCATGATTTTCGGTGGATTTGTTTTTGGCGAGTTTGTGCTGATAAAAGTTCTGGGATTCGCGCTCGGTGTCGCCGTCTTTTTGGACGCGACCGTGATCCGCTTGGCCGTGGGGCCGGCACTCGTGCGGCTGGCGGGACGCTGGAATTGGTGGCCAGGTCGATAGTTCAACCCTTCTTGACGGACGGTCGCGCAAGCCGGCGCAAGGTCCTGGAAATTGAGGGCGTGACGGATGAGCAGATAGCAGCGAAACTTGACCTACCTTTGGATTCGAACCCGACGCGGAGCTGACATGCAAGATGAGGCCGAAATTACCATCAGCGGAGTAAAGCTGACCCATGATGAATCAATGACGATTCGCGTCGCCGTCGATACGCTCGCCAACGTATTGGCCGAGGGGCTCGAAGAGAACGAGACACGAGCCTTGACTGATCGTTACCTGACCTCACTGAGTCGCATTCAGACGCTGTTGGAAAGTCGCGAGCCGCGCAAGCAATAGCAAGCCGGCTCGCGCAGCCTCAACGCGTCAGACGGTGGCGCTATCACCTGAGTGGGGCTATTTGCGGCTTGCTGGCTGTCGATTGCTTTATTTTCGTCGGCAACGCCTTAAGATGAAGCCTTGAGTGTTACTTTTTCTCGACTGCGGTGTTCTTAAGGGTATAAAGCCTTCAAGGAGTCCCTCATGGCGCTGTCTGATGAACTTGGCAAACTGGCGGAACTGCGCGCAAACGGCGGCTTGACGGAAGAGGAGTTCAAACGCGCCAAGGAGCGCTTGTTGGGCACCGAGCAACCGCGCTCCAATGATCCGGTAGCGGTCGCCGTCAATACCTTTCGGCGCAGCCGCACCGATCGTTGGTTCGGTGGCGTGTGCGGCGGTATCGCAAGATCCACCGGAATGGAATCCTGGGCATGGCGGCTGCTTTTTGCGGCGCTGTTCATCTGCGCGGGAGTCGGTCTGCTGTTGTACGTGCTGCTGTGGATTTTCGTGCCCAGCGAGTGAATTTGCTTATCCCTTAGCCGCCGCTGTTGAGTTCATTCAGCGGCAGCGCCTCCTACGTCTTCGCGCGTTACCGGTTCGACACCCCGCGAGGGTGCGCCGCGTCTTTGACCTCATGCCTGTCAATCCAATGGCACAATGAGTGATACTGGCGGCTGTTGGTTCAAGGCACGCAATGAAAAAGATTACGCCCAGAGACTTTCGAAACGCTTTCGATGCCGTCATGCAATCAGAGCACGACAGCTTTCGTACCGCGGTGGGTTTCGAGACCAAATCGTATAACTTCTTCATGCGAACCACGATTTATCCGAAGGTCGCGAGGCGCTTGGAGCTGCTGTCATGGAACAAGGAGTACTTCACGCTTGACGGGATGTTGTACGAGCAGCGCGGTACGGACGAAACCGGGAAGTACGCCACCTATGCGAATTGGATTTCCGTGGCAATCGAGCATGAAAACGACAGCTCTCGTGCCCACGAAAAAATGAATAAGCTTCAGTCTTTCAACGCGCCGCTGAAGGTGTTGATCACCTACGCTGCCGAGGGAACCGCTGCCGAATCCCTGCTGCGAAAGTACGAAAACCTCATCAAGGCCTCGGACGTGTTCAATGACATCGCCACGCTGCGTCAGCAGCTCGTCATTTTGGGAACGCCGAAGACCGTTCGCGAATGGCGATATTACGCCTACGAAAACGACGGCTTTGTTCTGATGCTGCCGAATTAGCGGCGCGATTGCGGATGGGCGCTGCTGACGCGCAGCGCTGATCCCGATAGACAGGGCAGGGATCCGTTCAACGTTTCTGACGCCGCAGTCCATCCATCACAATGTCGACGAGGCGACGCGCGCTCGCTTCCCAGGCCACGTCCGGATTGCTGTAGCTGACGCCGACCAGCGCGCGCAGCAAGTCGGACGGATCGATATCCTTGCGCACCTCGCCGCTGGCGACGGCGCGCTTGACGAGTGCGGTTATCGCGCCGGTGATCAATTCAAGCGAGGATGCATGAAGCGAGGAGGTACGGTCTTTCGCAGCTGCCAGCGAGGGCGCGATCAAGCGCTTGGTGGCGATGTAGTCGACGAACAGGTGCATCCACTTGTGCAAAGCCTCGCCCGCCGGCGAGGTCTCGAGCAAGTGCGGCACGGCTTCGGCGAGCTGCTCGACTTCGCGCCGGTAAACCGCTTCCACGACCGCCTCTCGGGTTGGGAAGTGGCGATACAGGGTGCCGATGCCGACGCCGGCGCGGCGCGCGATTTCTTCCAGACTCACATTGAGCCCGAATTCCGCAAACCCGGACTTGGCCGCGTCGATCAGTAATTGTCGATTCCGGGCGCTGTCGGCGCGGGGCTTGCGTGCCTGAGCCAGCGGCTTGCGTTTGGCGTTGATGGTCTGCTCCTGAAAAAACACTTGCAAAACGGAGGATGCCTCCGTATATTAAACGGAGGTTCCCTCCACTTGCAATTAAACCATCTTTACGCAGTGCAGCGATAGCGCAGTGCGCAAAGCAGCGAGGATTTGATCATGAACAATTCTTTTGGAGCCACATCAACGACGGATGAGGTGCTGCAAGGCGTCAATTTGAGCGGCAAGCGGGTGCTGGTCACCGGTGTTTCCGCAGGTATCGGTGTCGAGACCGCGCGTGCTTTGGCGGCGCACGGCATGGAAGTCGTCGGCGCCGCGCGCGATTTGTCCAAGGCGCAGGCCGCCACCGAGCAGGTTCGCGCACAAGCCAGGAGCGGAGGGTCTCTGCACTTGGTGCAACTGGACTTGGCGTCGCTCGACAGTGTGCGCCGCTGCGCCGACGGTTTGCTGGCTGCGGGCAAGCCCTTCGATATGATCATTGCCAACGCCGGTGTCATGGCGCCTCCCAAAGGCACCACGCGCGATGGATTCGAGACCCAGTTCGGCACCAATCATCTCGGACACTTTGTTCTGGTGAACCGCATCGCCTCGCTGCTGCGTCCCGGTTCGCGGTTGGTGAACCTGTCGTCGGCGGGCCACCGCTATGCGGACGTTGATCTTGAGGATCCGAACTTTGAGCACACGCCTTACGCGGAGTTCATCGCCTACGGCCGCTCCAAGACTGCCAACGTGCTTTTCGCCGTCGAGTTCGACCGACGTCACAAGGCGCGAGGCGTGCGAGCGACGGCGGTGCACCCCGGCGCCATCCATACCGAGCTGGCTCGATACATGACGGCCGAGGCGCGAGACCAGTTGGTCGCGAGTATCAATGCCAGTCTGCCCAAGGGTGCTGCGCCTTTTAGTTATAAGAGCATTCCCCAAGGTGCGGCAACTTCCGTGTGGGCCGCCTGCGTCGCGGATGCCGCCGCCGTTGGCGGTCGCTATTGCGAAGACTGCCAGGTCGCCGAGATCAACCGAGTCCCTGGCGTGCGTGGCGGCGTACAGCCCTACGCCCTCGATCCGCAACACGCACAGGCTCTTTGGCAGAAGAGCGAAGAATGGGTCGGCGAACGCTTTACCTTGAACTGAATCTGCGCATAGACGTTTAGCAACGACAGCAAGATGCGGAGTTTCTCCGCGAAGGCACGCTGCTAACTTGACCACCACTGACAACCTTGAAGGACAAGATCATGTTTACATCGAATTCAAATACAGACTGCGCGGAGGCCGGAGCGGCCGACGTGCTCATCCCGCTCATCCGCGCGGCGGCCACCATCGGCTTTGCCATCGCGCCGTGTTCACTCGGCTTCGTCATCATCGCCGTGTCCGAGCAATTGATTCGCTCGATCATGGTCGGAGACGACCCCGAAATGCTGGTGAGCGATCTGCAAAATCAGTTTCCGAACCATGCGATCGAGCTCAAAGAGAATGACGACGCCGGCATGGTGGCGAAGGTCGTGGACTTGATTGAGCACCCCGACAAGGCGTCGGATTTGCCCCTCGATATTCGCGGCACGGATTTCCAGATGCGTGTTTGGGATGCCTTGCAGAAAGTGCCCGCCGGCACCACGGTGAGCTACACCTTTTTGGCCGAACAGATCGGCGCGCCGACTGCGGTGCGGGCGGTGGCGCAGGCGTGTGCGGCAAACCCGTTGGCCATCGCCATTCCGTGTCACCGGGCGGTGCGCGCCGATGGTGACTTGGCGGGATATCGCTGGGGCACCGAACGCAAGCGGGCGCTTCTCGAGCGCGAAGCGAGGAAATGATCGAGCGTGAAGCCGAAAGAGCCGCGCCGCGCGACAACGACGGCTAGCGACGCAGCAGCGCCCGCACTTGGGCGTTGAGCGCCGCGGAATTATCGGCTTCGACCACGCAGAGCTGCAGTTCGTGGGGCGCGGTGGCAGGATCGCAGGCGTGAATTCCGCGGCCGTCGATCAATTGATCGCACCACACGCGGGCAACCGGGAACGGTCGGGGAATCGGTCCGCAGATACCGCCCGGGTCGTTCTTGATGACGAGCTCGCGCAGCGCCGCCAGCGGCACTTTCGCTGATTGAGGATCGTTCCAGCGTCGTCTGACGATCACGGTTGAAATCAACGGCGGTTCTTGCGAAGACATCACTGCCGTGAAATGCGCTTGTGCAACGCGGGCACTTGCTGCAGCGCTGCCGATCCGTACATCAGATACACCTCGCCGGCCAGCGCGCCGGCTTTCACGGCCGGGTCCGTTGCCAGCAGAGCATCGGCTTCCGCGGTCGTTGCGACATTGAATACAAATAGCCCTTCATAATGCTCGTTTTCTTCGAATGGACCGGCAAACGCCAGCTGCCCACTTTCAGCCAAACGCTTGATGTTGGCCATGTGTCCGGCGAAGGCGCGTGTCGCTTCATCCTTCGACAAGCCGCCATGGGGTCCCTTTTTCAGCAACACCAGCGCGTACATCTTCATGCCGTGCTCATCGCCGCCGAGTTTGCGCGCCAGCGCAGCGTCATAGGTCGGACTGTGGGGTTCTTCTGCGCCGAGCGGCGCCGCCAATGCCAAACTCAGCAGGAGAAGCCATTTCATTGTCCGTCTCCTTAAGATCCCTGAATCGTGTTGTGAGCGATGCGTTGCCGGTACGACGGCCTCGATGTTAGCCAATATGCCAACCCAGTCAATCCCGTCAATTATGGAACGGTACGGTTGCGTTGCATTAGTCTAAAGGGTATGGTGAAGAAGTCCCTGGTGACCCGTCGTTCAAGGAGCAAGCCCATGTTGAAACTGAGACAGGTAATCTTTGGTATGGCCGCGGCATCGGCGATCGCGCTGTTGCCGATGGCGCCTGCGATGGCCGGCGGTCATGGCTTCGGGCCGCTGCGGCCATTTGGGCTGGGACGCGGCGTCGTTGGCGCCGCGGTGGCGCTCGCAACGTTGCCGCTGGTGATCGCCTCGGCCGTGATGTCAGGCGCCGCCGAGTCAGCCGCACCGTATCCCGCGCCAGGGTACGCCGGTCCTGGCTATGGCTATGCGCCACCGGTTGCATATCCCGGTCCGCGCCCTTACTACGCCGCACCGTACCCTGGCTACTACGCCGCACCTCGCGGTTACTACGGACCGCGTCCTTACTACGCGGCTCACCCGCGCTATTACGGCCGCGGGTATTATCGAGCGGGTGGCAACTCGTACCCGCATCGTTAAAAGAGATCCCGTCAGGCGCGCGAAAGCCGTCAGCGCCAAGGCCGTCAGAAAGAGCGGCCGCCCGCCGCGGGCGGATGCCCTGCTGCTGCGGGAGCGAATCCTTGGAGTCGCCACCGAGTTGTTTCTAGCCGAGGGCTACGGATCGACCTCGATCGAATCGGTTGCGGCTCGCGCGGGAATCTCGAAGCGCACCTTTTATGATCGATTCGATGACAAGGCGGCTTTATTCGCGGCGGTCGTGCATCACATCATTGAGCAGATCCGGCCGCCCGCGACGGTGCCGTTGCTCGCAGGCGCAAGTTTGGCGGAGATTTTGCAGCGTCTCGCAGGCTTGATTTTAAAGGCTGCGTTGGCCCCGCAAGCCATTGCATTGCATCGCTTGGTGACGGGTGAATCAAGCCGATTTCCAGAACTGGCCTATGCGGTGGAGACCGAAGGCCGTCAGAGCGAGGCCACGGAACTGATCGCCGGTCTGCTCGCGCGCGAACAGCGACAGGCCATGATCGGTACGGCAGATCAGCGATTCGCCGCCGATCAATTCATTTATATGGTGGTGACGTTGCCGCAGCGACGGGCGCTGGGATTTGGCACGCCGATGACGCCGGCTGAACTCAACGCGTGGGCGCGTAAAGTCGTGACCCTCTTCCTCGAGGGTTACCGAGGACTGAGCGAGGGATTCGCGCGCTCATGATCCCATGTGCCGGCCACACTTTGGCCGGCCACGTTTCTGTAAACAAGGTTTAGTTCGCCTTGACGCCTTCGACTTGTATGCGCAGCAGCACGTTCTGGTTGAAGCCGTACTGTTGTCCGTAGTTCACGCCAAAGTCGGCGCGGCTGAATGTGCCGCTGGCATCGGCTCCACAAACCTGTTTCTTGAGCATGGGATGCTCAATGCATTTGAACGAATTAATGGTGAGGGTTACGGGCTTGGTGATGCCGTGAAGCGTCAGGTTCCCTGTAATGGTCTTGGGTGCGCCGTCGGCGAATTCAACGAATTTTCCCTTGTATTCGGCTGTGGGATACTTCGCCACGTCCAACATCTCCGGGCTCGATGCATGTTCGTTGAGCTTGTCATGGGCGAAGTCGACCGTGCCTGTGTCGATAACGACGTCGACCGCTCCCGTCTTGGCGGCCGTGTCGAGTTGGATGGTGCCGCTGGTTTTCTTGAACGTGCCTCGCCAGGTAGATAGGCCCCCGAAATGATCCACCTCGAAGCTCGGGTGAGTGTGCTCCGGATCCACCATGTAGGTGGTGGACGCGGCGCTTGCCGACGTAGCGGCCAGGACTAGAAGCAGGGCGTAATGGCGTTTCATATGGGATCCTTGGAAAAGTTACCGAGTGTTGGTGCTACCGGAGTATTCCGGCGGTCGCGAGTTGATTGCCGATGCGTTGAATCTCTGATTCTCCCGCCGCAAGAGCGGCGTGAGTCGTGTGAACGGAGTAGCGTCCGAGGACCAAGTCGTGCGGATGTTTGACCGCGGAACCCAAGACAAACCTCGATGCGGTGTCTGCCTGAATGGCGATCGCGTTGTTGGACTCTTCGAACACGGCCAGTTCGCCGGCGAGGATCTGTTCTGGTCTGTGCAGCGCCCCCTCGGAGACCGCGAGCCACGCGACTTCGTGATCTTGCGGTGGCTGATAAATCCATCGCTCACCCGCGCTGAGTTGCACGTCGAGATAGTTGATTCTCGCGGGCGCGGCAATCGCGCTCCTGGCACGGCCATAGGAGCCTAAGATGACGCGTGCCGGCTTCTCTTCGGTCACCTCGTCCGCCGACAGGTAATGGCTTTGGCAGGGCGCGTTCTCGAGTTCCTCAGGCAATGCGATCCACAACTGGAACCCTTTCGCATGCTGCAGGGTCGACCCGGTATGCCACACCCCGCGACCGGCGCGCATCCATTCAACGCCGCCGGCGGGAAGAATTCCGCTGACACCGGTCGTCTCTTGATACTCGATCGCACCTTGGTGAAGGACGGTGAGCGTGGCGATTCCAGAATGCGGATGCCAGCCGAAATTCGGTGCGCTGCTTGCTGAGATGTCAAAGAGATCCAGAAACACAAACGGCTTGATGAGCTCGCCGATATCCGAGGGGCTGACCAAACGCGCAATCGGTCCATGCCGCAATCCGCGCGTCCGCAGCACCACCGTGCGCTCGGCGGCGGGCGCTTCTAGAGCAATCTGTCTTGCGTGCATGATCGTTACTGCCTTGGCTAGAACCGAAATTGAGGTGTATGGTGCCGGCAGCTATCTCCTATGAATAGCCGTTATGTTGCGATACTATCCATCGCTGTTAGAGATATATAGGGCCTAAATCATGCTGGACGGTGTGTCTTTGGACCAATTGCGCGCCTTTATCGCGGCAGTTGATGAGGGCAGCTTCTCGGCCGGCGCGCGCAAACTTCATCGTGCGCAATCCGCGGTGAGCGAACTGGTCAGCAACCTCGAAGCACAAATCGGCGTCGTGCTTTTCGATCGTTCCGAGCGCTATCCAAAACTCACTCCCGCCGGTGTTCTCTTGCTCGCCGATGCGCGCAGTGTCCTGGGCAACGTGGATCTGCTCAAGGCGCGAGCCAAGGGAATTTCCGGTGGCCTCGAGTCGGAACTTTCGGTCGTCGTCGACGTGCTTTTTCCAATCGAAGCGATCGCTGAATCGGCCAGGGAATTCACGCAGCGATTTCCTCGCACACCGCTGCGCCTGTATGTGGAAGCGCTCGGCGGGGCATACCAACCCGTGCTCGACGGGCGCTGCGGCTTCGGGGTTGTCGGATCTTTGCCGATCGCACCGGATTTGATGACGCTGGAACGACTCCAAGGGGTGAACATGCTCATGGTGGCCGCACGAGAGCATCCGCTCGCCTTGATAAAAGGTGTCGTTCCCAAGGCGGAACTGGCGAAACACGTGCAACTGGTGCTGACCGACCGATCAGAGCTCACGGTTGGGCGCGAATTCGGGGTGATGTCACCCCTCACTTGGCGCCTGGGCGATTTATTTGCGAAGCACGCGTTTCTTCTCAGAGGGCTGGGTTGGGGCGGCATGCCGGAGCACGCCGTGAAGCGCGACCTACTGGAAGGTAGGCTCGTAAAATTGTCAATCGAGGATCTGCCGGCCGGGGAGATGATATTGCCGATGTCGGCCGCTTACCTCACCGCCAAGCCACCCGGTCCTGCGGGTCGTTGGCTCATTGAGCGCCTGACGCAATGCTCAGTGAGGGCAGCCGCTCCTTCCGCAACCCTCTTTGGCCGCTGAGTCGCTCGTGGGCCTTTGCTGCTTACAGGCCCTTCAGTATCGCTGACCGAGGCCGCTAACCCAAGCAAGGCTGGAGCGTATTGATCCCGCGGCTTCCGGAGGTCGGCTCGTGCCCATGCGAACGCCAATGGGCATCGGGGTGATCCGTGGCGTCGCATCATCTTATTGGAGAGCAGATTGGCGACCCGGTTTTGGCATCAATCACGGCGTGTGTCGCCCATGACGCGAACTGGGGTCAGTGCCCTGTTTGCTGTTTTCTTCATGGTTGTCGGCGGACACGCCCTGGCGCTCGATCCGTCATTGAAAACGAGCCAGTACACACTCGATCAATGGCAGATACCGGATGGACTGCCACAGAATGGGGCGCAAACGATCGCCCGCACGCCGGACGGCTATCTATGGATCGGTACCCAGGAGGGGCTGGCGCGGTTTGACGGCGTGCGCTTCGTTGTATTCGACCGCAGCAACGAACGCGCGATCCAGGACAACACGATCGGGGTTCTGCACGTCGACCGAGCCGGCAGGCTTTGGATCGGAACGCAGGACGGGATGGCCGTGTTCGAGAATGGGCAATTCAAACCGTACAATGCGGTTGCCGCCCTGGCGCATGTACCGATCCTCTCCATTCTCGAAGACCATACGGGACGCCTCTGGGTCGGAACGGACAAGGGCCTGGTTGCGATCGATCAGCAGCAGCGCGCCCATGTGTTCGGCACCGCGGACGGCCTTCGCGACGCCGGCATTCGAGCGCTGCTTGAAGACCGCAAGGGGAAGATTTGGGTGGCGACGGCGACGGGGGGATTGCACCGCTTCGATGGCAACGCCTTCGAATCGATGCAACCCGAGACCGGTGAGTTGGACCCGATATCCTCGATGTACGAGGATCAAGATGGAACCTTGTGGTTCGGCACCGAAACCGGCGGACTCTACCGCAAATTCGGCAATCTCTTTGACGTCGTAGCACCGGCCGGGCAACTCGGCTCGGCGGTCCGCACGCTCACGCGCGATCGTGACGGCAATCTCTGGATTGCCACGTACGGTCGTGGATTGGTCAGGTTACGCGACGGTGTATTCAGCGCGTCCGACGCCAATCATGTTCTGAGCATCGATCTGCTTTCCCTATACGAGGACAACGAGGGAAGCCTATGGGTGGGCAGCTCTGGGAACGGACTGCTGCGCTTACGCGATGGCAAGTTCGTGCCGTTAGGGTTACCCGAAGGTCTGCAAGGCAATGTTGCCTGGAGCATCACCCCACGCGCGGCCGGCGGCATTTGGGTCGGTACCGACGCCGGCGTCAGCTCGTATATCGGGGGCGCGTTTCAGCATGTGACGCCACCGCATGGCTTTGAGTCCGTGCGGGTACGATCGCTGCTCGAAGATCGGAAAGGCGCCCTGTGGGTCGGAACGGACGGTGCCGGAGTCTACACGCGCAGTGGCTCTCAAGAGACTGTTTTCAACCGTAAAAATGGTCTCTCCGGCAACACGGTCAGGGCGATCAATGAAGATCGCGAGGGGCGCATTTGGATTGGAACCGACGTCGGTCTCGACGTCATCGACAAGACAAAGGTCACCTCGATGCAGGCCATGCTGGGCGTGGCGGGCCCCACGGTGATCCGCCTCATCCACGAGGATCTAGCCGGCCGGATGTGGGTGGCGACTGACACGCACGGACTATTTCTGATCGATGCGCACCACGTGCGGCGCATGGGGCTCACCGACGGCCTGCCCAGCTCGCAAGTCACCGCGATCTATGAGGACGAGCGCGGCGTCATCTGGCTCGGTACGTCGGGAGGTCTCGCGGTGTGGCGCGACGAGCGGATCACATCGCTCGCCGGCATTGGAGGCGGGCTGGGAGAAACGGTTTTACAGGTGCTCGAGGACGAGCAGCACCTGATGTGGCTGACATCGAACAAAGGCTTGATGTCTGTTCCGCGCGCCACCCTCGACGCACGCGCACGCGGCCAATCCATAACGTCCGACAGCCACACCTATGATGTTTCTGACGGGCTGCGCACCGCCGAATTCGACGGCGGCAACACGGCCGCGGGCTGCCGCACGGCGGATGGCCGACTCTGGTTCCCCAGCATTCGCGGCATTGTCGCGGTGGATCCGTTGCATATTCGATCGAACCCGCTTCCCCCGCCGGTGCAGATCGAACAGGTCACGGTCGATGCCGTGCCGCTCACGCAGGGTGCCCCGGTGAGTCCCGGCCATCAGCAATGGGAATTCCATTACACGGCGCTGAGCCTGCTGGCGGCACCGCGCTCCCGCTTCCGCTACCGCCTCGAGGGGTTCGACGAGCACTGGGTGGATGCCGGTAATCGCCGCACCGCCTACTACACCAGCCTGCCACCAGGGACCTACACGTTTCGCGTCATCGCCAGCAACAATGACGGCGTTTGGAACAACACCGGAGCGAGCTTTCACTTCAGCCTCAAGCCGCACTTCTATCAGACTTTCTGGTTCGTTCTGCTGTGCATTCTCGCCATCCTCATCGCCGCGGGCGCTGGTTATCGCTGGCGAGTGGGACACCTCAGACATCTCGCCGCCGCGCTCAGCGAGCAGGTGGCATTGCGCACGCGCGATCTTGAGCGGGCCAACGTCGAACTATTGCACGCCAAGGAGCGGGCCGAGTCCGCGGTCCAGGCGAAGTCACAGTTCCTCGCCAACATGAGCCACGAAATCCGCACTCCGATGAACGGCGTCATCGGCATGACGGAGTTGTTGCTGGACACCAATTTGGACCGCATGCAGCGCGATCAAACGGAAACGATCCACGACAGCGCTCTTGGTCTGCTCACGATCATCAACGACATCCTCGATTTCTCGAAGATCGAAGCCGGCAAGCTGGATCTGGAGCGGATCGACATGGATTTGCGCAACACCGTGGACGATGTCGCGCGCCTGCTGGCGATCCAAGCGCACGCCAAGGGGCTCGAACTGATCACCAACGTCGACTCTCTCATTCCCGAGCGGCTGATCGGCGATCAAGGCCGCGTGCGTCAGGTGCTGCTCAATCTCGGCAGCAACGCGATCAAATTCACGCGCGACGGCGAGGTGTCGATCGACGTCAGGTTGGTTTCCGGCGATGCTCATGGGGCGATGATCCGCTGCGAAGTGCGCGATACCGGCATGGGAATTCCGGCAGGAAGGCTCGAATCGCTGTTCCAACCGTTCTCGCAAATTGACACATCGACGACGCGCCACTATGGCGGTACGGGTCTCGGTCTGTCCATCGTGCGTCGGCTGGTTGCACTGATGGACGGCGACTCCGGTGTCGAAAGCACCGAGGGCGTAGGATCGATGTTTTGGTTCACGGCCCGATTCGGCGTTTCCACCCGCAAGCCCGAAACCCGCCGCTTCAACGCCGAGACACTCAAGGACAGGCGCGCCTTGGTCGTCGATGACAACGCCACCAACCGCAAGGTACTGAGCCAGCAACTAACGCAACTCGGCATGAGCTCGATCTGTGTCGACAATGCCGACGCGGCCCTACAAGCACTCGAGGACAGCGTCAACGGCGGCCGGCATTTCGATCTGGCCGTGCTCGACTATATGATGCCGGGCTGCGACGGGTTTGAGCTCGGCCGCCGCATCGTCGAGGACGAACGGTTCAAGGCGACGCGGTTGGTGTTGTTGACCTCGGCCTTGGGGATCCGCGGTGCCGAAGATTTTGCCGGGTTGGGTTTTGCGGCCTATCTGCTCAAGCCGGTGTCGCAGCGCGACTTGCGCGAATGCCTGGGCTGCGTCATGTCGGTGGACGGCGCGAAATGGCATGAGCGCACGCAACCCATTGTGGTTGCCGAGCGGATCCGGGCAATTCTCGACCATCAGCGCATCCTGTTGGCCGAGGATAATTTGGTCAATCAGAAAGTGGCGCGTCAGACTCTGGAAAAGATCGGCTACAAGGTTGACGTCGTGAGCAACGGTGCCGAGGCCATTGTCGCGTGGGAGACTGGCCGATATCACCTCATCCTCATGGACTGTCAAATGCCGGTGATGGATGGGTATCAGGCGACCCGGGAAATTCGTCTGCGTGAGCGGGGCGCAAGCCGCATACCGATCATCGCGCTGACCGCGGATGCCATGCAAGGTGCCGAAGGGCAGTGCCGCGAGGCCGGAATGGATGATTACCTGACCAAACCGCTCGATCGTACGCGGCTGGCAGAGGCCATCGATCGGCATCTCGCATCCATGGCTCGTCGGTCCGACGTCATTGATGCCAGCTCCGTCCCGCCGCCTCTTGCTGGTGCCGACGCGCCGATTGATTGGCAGAGTTTTATGAAGGTGGCCGACGGGGATCAGACCTTCGCAGACGAATTGGTGCAAGTGTTCATCGACTCCGGCGACGCCGCGCTGCGAGAGATCCGCGTCGCGCTGGAGCGCAACGATCTGGCGGCCGTCGGGTCCGTGGCTCATTCATTCAAAGGCTCGAGCGCCAGCATTCACGCCCGGTCGGCGAGCGCGGCCGCCGGTCGGCTGGAAGCGGCCGCGCGCGCGGGAGCTGTCGACCAGATATCGGGGCTGGAAGAGCAGTTGCGCCAGGAAGTCGGACGCGTCACGGAATACTTGCGCGCCCGTCAGGCCTGAGGAACTGCGCGCATTGACACTTGAAAGGTCAGGAGACTATGGTCAAGGTCAAACAACAAGCGGACCAAAACCATGACGACCCCGCCCGACACCGGCACCTCCGATCTCTTATCGGTATTGGATGATGGCGTACTGACGCTCACGCTCAATCGTCCCGAGGCGCGCAACGCGATGAGCGAGCCCATGATGCGGGCTTTGGCCGAACAGCTCGCATGGGCAGAGCTCGACGCGGCCGTAAAGTGCGTGGTGTTGACCGGCGCAGGAAAAGGCTTTTGCGCCGGCGGTGACGTCAAGGCCATGTCCAATAGCGGCGTCCATGGTTCATTGACCATCGATGCGGCCATCCATCGCCAACGTGTCAATCAGCGCGAGACCGTCGGACGACTCTTCAAGATGCCCAAGCCCACGCTGGCCGCATTGCCGGGCGCAGCGGCCGGCGCCGGGTTTGCCATGGCGCTGGCCTGCGATCTGCGCATCATGGCAGCGACTGCCGTCATGACAACCGCGTTCGCGCGAGTCGGCTTCTCCGGCGACTTTGGCGGGACCTATTTTCTGACGCAACTCGTGGGTTCCGCCAAAGCACGCGAGCTCTATTACCTGTCCGAGCGGGTGAGCGCCGAAGAGGCCTTGCGGCTCGGTATCGTCAATTGGATCTGCGAGCCCGAGCAGCTGATGGCGCGGACGCAAGAGATCGCACGCCGCTTGGCCTCGGGTCCGACGGTTGCGTTCCGCTACATGAAGGAGAATTTGAATCGGGCCATGGCCGGGGAGGTCGATGACTGCCTCGATCTTGAAGTGACCCATCACATCCACTGCGCCTCGACCGAGGACCACCGCGGGGCGGTCAAGGCTTTCGTCGACAAGCGCGAGCCGGTTTTCCACGGCCGCTAACGGCCTCGCCCAACTGGAGTACCGATGCGGCTTCGGCAAATCGCCCTGGTGGCACACGATCTTGCCGCCGCGCGCGCCGAAATTGCGGCGCTTCTCGGCCTCGACTATGACTACGATGACCCGGGCGTTGGCAAGTACGGTTTAAAGAACGCTGTCTTCCCGGTGGGCACCACATTCCTGGAAGTGGTCTCGCCGAAAGCGCCCGGTACCACCGCGGCTCGACTTCTCGAGAAGCGTGGCGGGGACGGCGGCTACATGGTGATTCTGCAGGTTGATGATCTGGCCGAGGCCCGAGCGCGAGTGCGCGATGTCGGCGCGCGCATCGTCGACCACACAGACAAAGATGGCGCGGCCTTCACGCATCTTCATCCGAAGGACGTGGGTGGCGCGATACTGTCGCTGGACCACATGATCCCGAAGGAACGCTGGGAGTGGGGCGGCCCGCACTGGCGCGATCACGTCCGCACGGATGTCTCGGTCGCCATCGTCGGCGCCGAACTTCAAGCCGAGGACCCAAACCGGATGGCTGCCCGTTGGGCCGCCGTCCTCGGCCGATCCGCGACGCCTGGCGACAGCGGGTGGCGCATAGACTTGGACGAGGGCGAGATCCGGTTCGTTGCGGTTCGTGACGGACGCGGCGAGGGGCTGGGTGCATTTGATGTCGCCGTTCGGAACCCAAGCGATGTGCGCAGCCGAGCTGAAGCCACGGGATTGTTGGATGCCGATGGCGTCGTCTATGTCTGCGGCACGCGCGTGGGGTTGGTTGCGGCCTGACCGACATCGGGGCATCAGGTCTTCGGGTTGAAGGGAGGTTGTACATGCTTGCCGTGAGTTGGGAGCGACGAAAGACGTTCTTATTGGCAATTCTCTTTTTGGTCGCGTCAACCGCGCAATCAGACCCTGCAGACGCGCCTCAACCTGCCTTGATGATTCGCGCCGCGAGGATTCTTGACGTACGCTCCGGCCACTATTTACAGGACGCCGGCATTTACATTGAGGGCGGGCGCATCAAGAGAGCAGGACCCTTCAGCACGCTCTTGGCCCAAGCACCTGTCGGGATCAAGGTGATCGATTTGCGCGACGCCACGGTGCTGCCGGGCTTGATCGATTGCCACACGCACATCATGGCTCGAATGCCTGACGGCGATAATGGTTACGCCGTGAATCTTCTGACCAAGTCACAGGCCTATCGTGCCCTCGAGGGGGCCGCGAACGCCCGCGCGACGCTTGAAGCGGGCTTCACCACCGTGCGCGACGTTGAAAATGAGGGTTCTGACTGCGCGGATGTGGCGCTCCGGGATGCAATCAATAACGGATTGGTAGAAGGTCCGAGAATGCTGGTGGCGACGCGCGGTATCGCCGCGGTCGGTCAATATGAACCCTTTAATGTCCGTCCTGACTTGGCCGAGTTTCCCACCGGCGCGCAAATGGTCAGCGGCGTCGAGGAGGCGCGGCGGGCGGTAAGAGAACAAATCGGCCACGGCGCCGACCTCATCAAGGTCTACGCGGACTGGCTCTACCCGACTCTGACCATCGCGGAGATGCAGGTCATCGTGGAAGAAGCGCACAAGGCTCATCTCAAGGTCGCCGCCCATGCGACCACACCGGAGGGCATTCGCAATGCCGTCACGGCGGGCGTCGACTCCATCGAACACGGGCATTTCGCGGATCGCGGGGCGCTGCAGTTCATGAAGTCGAAGGGGATCTTTTTGGTGCCCACGCTTTCCCCCTTCGACCTGAGGATGGCAAGGCATCCCGACGCCGCGAATTCGCCGCGGGCCAAGGCATTTCTTGAATCTGTGCGGCAAACGATGGCGATGGCGCAAGAGCTTGGAATCAAAATTGCCGATGGTTCTGACGCATCCCGCGCCGACAGTCACGGCAAAAATGCCTTTGAACTCGAGGCGATGACCAAGCAAGGTCTGACCCCGGTGCAAGCCATTCGTGCCGCAACGATTTCTGCCGCCGACTTGATCGGCTGGTCCGACAAGGTTGGCGCTCTGGAACCTGGAATGTATGCGGATCTGATCGCCGTTCATGGAGACCCTACCGCCGACGTCACGGTTTTGCAGAATGCGGTGTTCGTGATGAAAGGCGGCAAAGTGATCAAGGATCAGCTATCGCCCTGATCGCTCCGCCCAACGAAAGCTTTCCGGTGGGCCGAGATAGCTGGGCCTCAGGCCACCTGCATCGACCACGATCTTTTCCAGCACGACTCCCGGATCGACCATCCAGACCTTGAGCGTGTGGTAGCCGGGTTTGATGAAATCGAGCTTGGCGTGCGCTGTGCGCGCATTGTTCTCGACCGACTGCGCCCATTCCCGATTTTGATCCTGCGCATCGACGCCGAGCCTCACCACCTCGATGATGCGTGCCGCGTCATCGTCCACAGAAATCGCGGCGTTCAATCCGCGGCCCGGCATGAAATTCAAGGTCGGCGCGGCAACCAGCGAAACGTCGAACG
>Ga0193726_1000553_pt1 | contig 38473 bp, 32 predicted proteins | sample H2c1metaG_FD_144928 | JGI IMG/M metagenome (GOLD analysis project Ga0193726, IMG submission 144928) | Soil microbial communities from a riparian zone of the East river system, Colorado, United States - H2c1 | ecosystem: Environmental > Terrestrial > Soil > Riparian zone | place: USA: East River... | reverse complement strand
CTCAATGGCAACCTCGTACCGCCTGAAAACAAGACGGTTGCTCCGCTCCGCGCTTCGCGCTCCGGTCGAGACGACGGAAATCGCCATATGCGATAGCCCGCCCCATCACGCGGCCGAGCGCGCCGCGGCGCGCGTCGCCGGATGCGGCGGCCGTTGGAGCCCCAGATGGTCGCGCAGCGTCTTTCCCTCGTATTCCTTCCGGAACAATCCCCGCTCCACCAGGATCGGCACGACCTGGTCGACGAATCTCTCGAAGGGCCGCGGCGCATAGGGACTCATGATCGCAAAGCCGTCGCAGGCACCGCTCTTGAACCAGGACTCGAGGTCGTCGGCGATCTGGGTGGCCGTCCCCATGAGGACGCGATGGCCCGAGCTGACGGCGGCATAGTCGCGCAGCTGGCGGATGGTCATGTTGCGGCGGCGGGCGACGGACTGAAGGACGCGCGCATGTCCCTGCATCATGGTCGAGGGCGGCAGCCCCGGCAGGGGACCATCCAGATCGTAGGGGCTCAAATCGATGCCGACGCGATCCGAGAGCACCCGCATCGAGGTGACGGGATCCACCATGGCGCCCAGCTGTGCCACGATGTCCTGCGCCTCCCGTTCGGTGTCGCCGACGATCGCCGAGACGCCGAGCAGGATCCTGATCGCGTCGCGCGGCCGTCCCGCGGCTTCCGCGCAGTCGCGCAGCTTGCCGGAGAAGGCAATCGCGTCTTCCTGGAAGGACTGGGTGGCGAACACGACCTCCGCCGTCGCGCCGGCAAGTTCCAGTCCGCGGTCGGACGCGCCGGCCTGGAAGATCACCGGATAACCCTGCGGCGGACGGCTGGCATTGAGCGGTCCCTTGACCTTGAAGTAGTCGCCGGCATGGTCCAGCACGTGCATCTTGCTGGTGTCGATGAATACCCCGGTCTGCCGGTCGGCGACGACGGCATTGTCCTCCCAGCTGTCCCACAGTCCCTTGGTGACCTTGATGTACTCTTCGGCCAAGGCGTAGCGCTCGGCGTGCGGCGGATGCTTGTCGCGGGAGAAGTTCGCCGCGGCATCCGGGCTCGAGCCGGTCACGACATTCCAGCCGACGCGGCCCCCGCTGAGATGATCCAGCGAGGCGAAGGCCCGCGCGACATTGTAGGGTTCCGAATAGGTCGTCGATACGGTGGCGACCAGCCCGATCCGGTCGGTCACCACCGACAGCGCCCCGAGAAGGGTGAGCGGCTCGAAACGCACCACGAAGATGGGCGCCGCATCGGCGCCGGTGTTCACGGCGTCGGCAAAGAAGACGAAATCGAACTTTCCGCGCTCGGCCGTGCGCACGGCGTGCGCGATCGGCTCGAAGCTCTCCTTGTGCGCCTGGGCGCCGGGCATCCGCCATCCGGCGACATGGCCGCCGACGCCGTGCGACAGCGAGCCGAGATGCATTTGCTTCTGCATGATTCCTTCTCCTGGGAGCGCCCTACACGTGGTCTTGGAGAGACTTCGCCAAAAACTTGCGCGTTCTCGGATCCTGAGGACGCGTCAGCACATCGCGCGCCGGCCCGACCTCGATGATGACGCCGTCGGCCATGACAGCGGCGACGTCGGCGAGCTCGCGCGCAAACTGGACCTCGTGCGTGACGACGATCATCGTCATTCCGCTGGCGGCAAGCGCCTTGATCACGTCGAGGACCTCGTCCGTCAGGTGGGGATCGAGCGCCGATGTCGGCTCGTCGAACAGCATCAGCTTCGGCTGCATCGCCAGCGCGCGGGCGATCGCGATGCGCTGCTGCTGCCCGCCGGAGAGATGCCTGGGATAGGAATTGGCCTTGGCCGCCAGCCCGACGCGCTCGAGCAGCTCATGCGCCCGCCGGGTCGCGACCGCACGACTCTCGCGGCGCACGCGCATCGGCGCGTCGATGATGTTCTCGAGCACGGACATGTGCGGAAAAAGGTTGAAGCTCTGGAACACCATGCCGATGTCGGCGCGCTGGCGACTGACTTCCCTTTCGGACAGGCGGATGAACTTGTCGCCTTCCTGTCGGCAGCCGATGGCGACGCCATCGACGTAGATCATGCCGCGATCGGCCAGTTCGATGGCGTTGATACAGCGTAGCAGAGTGCTCTTGCCCGCGCCCGACGGTCCAAGCAGGCACATGACCTTGCCCTGCGCGGCCACCAGGTTGACGCCCCTGAGGACGATGTTGGCGCCGCGCTTCTTCCAGACGTTCGAGATTCGAACGAGCGGAACATCCTCGCCGTCAGGAAGGCCTGGCGCCGTCATGCTTGCAGCGGGACATGAATTTCCGCCTGCCAGCCCTTCAGGTAATGCCGCTCGATGAAGAACTGTACGACGGAGAGGATGCTCACCAGGATGAGGTACCAGAGGGCCGCGACGATCAGCAGCGGCATGGTCTCGAAGGTGCGGCTGTAGATCGTCTCGACCGAATGCATCAGCTCGTGCAACGCCACGACGCTGGCAAGCGAGGTGTATTTCAGCATGCCGATGAGCTGGTTGCCGGTCGGCGGCACGATCGCCTTCATGGCCTGCGGCAGGACGACGATCCGAAAGGTCTGCCAGGGACGATGCCCGAGCGCCTTCGAGGCCTCGGTCTGTCCGGCGTCGACCGACAGCAGGCCGGCCCGGATGATCTCCGCCATGTAGGCGCCCTCGTTCAAGCCGAGGCCGAGCAGCGCCGCCGTGAAGGAAGAGATCGCCACCGTGGCCGAGATCTCGAAGAACTTCGGCCCGTCGAACGGGATGCCGAGCTGCAGTTGCGGAAACAGCGCGGCGAGGTTGTACCAGAAGATCAGCTGCACGAGGACCGGCGTGCCGCGGAAGAACCAGACGAAGCCGTGCGCGCAGAAATTCAGGAAGGGATCGCGCGACATCCGCATCAGCGCGACCAGGACGCCGATCACGGCGCCGATCACCATGACGAGGAAGGTGAGCTGGATCGTCATGGCGATGCCGCGCAACACCGTGGGATCGAGCATGTATCGCCCGACGATGTCCCACTGGAATCCCGGATTGGTGAGCAGTTGATAGGCGATCCAGACCAGGCCCAGCGCGACGGCCACCAGGCAAAGCCAGCGGCCGAAGCGAGGCGGCTCGATGATCCGTGCGGCCGCGGAGTCGGGTCCAGGCCAATGCCGGGGCCCGGTGGCGGGGTTGGTGGCAGGGTCGAGGCTCATCGTCATTCGGCGGCTTTCCGGACAATTTCGATCGGCACGGCGGAGCTGGCGACACCGAACTCTTCCAGGATCACTTTGTAGGAGCCGTCCTCGATCGCACTCGCCAGGGCGAGCGCGATGGCCTTGCGCATGGCCGCATTGCCCTTCTCCAGGGCGATGCCGGCCGGCTGGCGCTGGACGTTCGGCACCTCGCCCTTCACCAGGGCGACCTTGGCGTTGATGCGCGAAATGTAGACGCCTTGGGGTCCGGCGGTCAGGAAGGCGTCACCGCGGCCATTGGCGATCGCCAGCAAGGTCTCCGCGCTGCTGGGATAGAGCTGCTGGGTGATCGGCTTGGCGCCCTTGGCGGTGCAGGCGTCCGACAGCTGGGTCAACTGGCTGACCTGTACGCTGCCCTGGGTCACCACGAAGGTCAGACCGCACAGATTGGCCAGATCCGGCGCCGTCTTGCCGGCCGGAATGAGCAGTACGCTCGTGGCGTCGAAATAGGGGATCATGTCGACCACATTCAGGCGCTCCGGCGACATGGAAAGCTGGTCGACGCCGACATGATAGCGGCCCGACGTGACACCGGGGATGATGGCGGGGAACTTCAAGTCGTCGAACGTGAATTTCAGCCCGAGCTTGGCCGAGATCACCTTCATGAGGCTGATATCGATGCCGACGGCCTCGTCCTTCTCCGACCGGTAGGCAAACGGCGCCCATTGCAGCGACGTCGCGATCCGCAGCACGCCTTCGTCGCGCACCTTGGCGGGAAGCGCCGCGCGCGCGGTTTCGGAGACAGAAGGCGACTGCGCCGCCGCCTGCGCGGCCGGCCAACCTGCCAGGAAGCTCAGCGCAAGCAGGGCACCCAACGACCCGTTGCGCAATTTCTGGATCAACATCACGGCTCGTCCTTTCCCAGAAGATTTTCTCTCAGCGTCGTGCCGGCATACTCTTTCCGGAAGATCCCGCGCCGCTGCAATTCCGGCACGACCATCCGGCAGAACTGCTCGATCATTACGGGAAAATAGGTCGGCGCGACGACGAAGCCGTCGCACGCGCCCGATTCGAAGATGTGCTGCAAATGATCGGCGATCTGCGAGGGCGTGCCGACGATTTCATCATTCCTGGCGTCCTTCACGGCATCGGCGAGCGACAAGCCCTTCTCGGTCATCGCCTGGCGGAGGCGATCCTCCGCGCCCCTGATGCCCTGGGTGCCCTGGTGGTCGGCCAGGTCTTTCTCGTCCCCGATCTTGCTGACATCCGCGCCCAGGCTGCCCGACACGCGGGCCGCCCAGAGCTCGGGCTTCACCAGGCTCTTCAGGTAGTCCGCCCGTTCGCGCGCGATCGACTCCGTCTCGCCGATGACGAAGGTGCTCGCCGCCAGGATCGCGCAGTCCTCTGGCCTCCGGCCGACGCGGACCATGCGGCACTTGACGTCATCGTAGAAGGCTTTTAGCGCGGCCAGGCTGCGCTGATCGGTGAAGATCGCCTCCGCCCAACGCGCGGCGAAGTCGCGTCCGCGGTCGGAGCTGCCGGCCTGCATTAGGACCGGCCGGCCTTGCGGACTTCGCGGCGTCGGCAACGGGCCGCGGGTCTTGACCCATTTGCCGTCGTAGTCGACGTAGTGAACCTTTTGCGGATCGGCAAAGAGCCCGTTCTCCTTGTCGAGGATGAAGGCATCGGCGTCCCAGCTGTTCCACAGGGCGCAACAGGCTTCGAGCACTTCGTCGGCGCGATCGTAACGCTCCTCGCGGGGCGGCAGGGTGCCGCCGACGTTTCTCGCCTCGAGCTCGGTGGCGGAGGTGACGATGTTCCAGGCGACGCGGCCGCCGCTCATGACGTCCATCGAGCCCAGCCAGCGCGCGAGATGATAGGGATTGTGGAAGGTGGTCGACAGCGTGATGCCAAGGCCGAGATGGCGGGTCTCCGCCGCCATCACCGGCAGCACGACCATGGGATCGAGATAGCTGATCTGGCCGCCATTTCGCACGTAGGTATCGTAGCTGCCGCCGTATATATCGTAGATGCCGATCAGGTCGGCGAAGAAGCAGCCGTCGAACCTGGCGTCTTCGAGCGTGCGCGCGTACTGGGCGTAACGGCTGGGCTTCAAAAAGTCGTCGAGCACCGCCTCGGGATGGCGCCAGCCGCCCACATGACGCGCGGTGGGGCCGGTCTTCGAATAGGCGACGAGATGCATCTGCCGTTTGGTCATCGCAACCGGACACCCCCTCTCGTCCGTTGCCAGAAGCGCGATTGTTGCAAGTATTGTACGTACACGAACGGATGTCGATTCGCTTGTCGGCTGCGACGGTTGCGCAGCGGACGAAGCCGATAAATCAAGCAAACAGCGCGCCAGCTGCTGCGTGCACGCGCACCTTCCCGCTGCCTGGTGAAATCGGCGGAAACCAATTCCCGCAATTTCCGCAAGCGATGTGCAGTGCACTCCACGCGACATAAAATTTGTTTTCCGCAATTTCCGCTACCCCGCTAGTGCCCCGCCAGGGTTGACCTCCCAGCGTTGCGGAGGACGCCCGCCCTGCGGCGGCGGGTCATAAGCGGCCGGGCGCACGATCCCCACACTCCACAGCCGCCCGAGCACCAGGTCGGCTTGACCCGCATTCACGGTCTTGCCCAGGGCATGGCGTCTCACCTCCTCCCGGGTGGTCTCCGCCTTGGCGCCAGCCTTCTTCAGCCAGCGGACGACCGCGGCATCGACAACGGCGCGGCCGCAGCACACCGCGTCGGCAAAATCGAGGTGAGTGGCGATCCAGTTCCGGATGGTGCGGCACGTGACGCCGACGAAATCGCCCAGCACCTCGTTGGTGGCGCCGAGCAGGCAATAGTTATGGGCGAGTTCGATGTATTCGGGTTTGTAGAGCGTCGGTTGTCCGGGGCTGGCCATCTGTCGATTCTCTATGCGTGAGTGTCGACAGGCATACGCCACAACATTGCTCAGTTCTGTCAAGAGGCAAGTGTCGGCGGCGAGCAGAATAATACTTTCGTACCGGCATAGAGGGCGCGGGAGCGCGCGGAGCGCCGGTCGTACACCATGAGTGGGGTCACGCTCGCCCGCGATGACAGCAGAATGCTGTCGAACAAGGTTCAGGCCGCGTTATTCAGTCGTATCGGGAAACTCCTGACCACTCCAGGTTCCCGACGTGATCGTTGTACTTAAGCCCAATTCCATCTTCTCTTTCTTTGCTTCTGCTAATGCAGCGAGCGTAAGCATGCTGCGCTCCACCAGGACCATATCTTCCGACACCCGCTTGTCTTTGAACAAGCGCGGCGGTTCAGTGGCGATACCCACCACTCGTGCGAGACTTGCATGATCGTGCAATAGGGCCATCGCATAGATTTGAAGAAGATGAGATCTCACGCGGCGGTACTCGTCGTACGATGATATGTAGGTGGGCGACCGAAATTGAAGAAACAAATACGCGAGCATCTCGCTGGACGCTTGGTTGGGCATAATTGTTCGCGCGGTTAAGTCACGATCCTCGGGGAAGCGACCAATGGCGTGCAACAACTGCTCGGAATGTGATCGACGTGCCACTCGAGGTTCCAGTGCCATAAACCGGATGCCGCCTTCGTGACGGTCGAAACCCGATGGGCGCTGCTGAATGCTAGTGCCTTGTATTTGATGGCCGGCGAATCTCTCGATCAGCCCATCCCAAAGGTAACTGACCCTATTTCTTTCACGTCGCGCTATGTACTCAGGCCGTTTGAGCATGTCCTCGTAGAAGCCGCCTTCGATCCACAGCTGATCGGGCTTCTCTTCTATTTTTGACACTGCTCGGGCGATATCGTAGTCCTTCGACAGATCACTGTAGCCGCGAAAATATAGGGGAATGAGTTCCTCTTCACCGCGCGCCATCACTCCCATCTGCCCTCTAAAAAAGGCAGCTCGATTGTGAAGGTACTTTACGAGATCAGTGATCGTATCGAACTCATGAAGGACGAGTCGCAATGACAAATCCGTAAACACGTGCACAAACACATCGGTGTGTCCGACATCCCCAATGACAAAAGGCGCCGTCTCTCCTGTGTCATTGGACAGCATCAAGGTGCCGATCGGCTCTCCCATCAATTGTGAGCAGGCTTCCGTCGCGCCATTCGCCACGGCGATGAGATGAATATCACGCTCTGCTATCGGTGGCAGTTCACACCGGAGGGGCGTTTTCTGGGCGCGATCAGCGTAGATATGAGGGTTTGGTAAGCGCAGAAACCGGTTCGCCCCGTGAAGCTGCCGGACAGAGTTCAAGACGGACCGCTTCTTCCAGCGCTTCCAGGCTAAGGTAGGATCGCCATCGGGGAAGGCGATGCTCTTGTCGGAGAAAACTAGAATATGCCGATCACATACGACCAAGACATCGCACAACTCTTTTGAAGTTCTGGCGTCTGGACGATGGGGATTCGGAAAGCTCCAATAGCTTAGGAAGCTATGGAGACAGAGGTCATAGAGCTGTCGCTCCGTCGTAGTTATTGGTGTGTTAGTCATATCCCCAAATTTTGGAGCATGCTTGATCACTTGCTAGGGCGTGATTATCTCAGATTGATACTGTTCAGGCGAATCCGAACAAAAGACCGTCTATCCAAAATACAGCGACTAGGTGTGGTCTCGGAGCGATGCTATGGGACGGGCTTTGAGTATTGGTGGCGCAAGAATACAGGCAAGCCACAAAAAGATTGATTGCGGTTCAAAGCGCCTCGCAAATCCTCTGGACTTGGCTTCTTAGATTCGTAGCGCTTCCGTTCGCTCTCATTCTTTATCTCTCTTCTCAATTGCTTTCCGTGCCCCCTCTGGCAGTTCTTGGAACATTTCGTCTATGTGCTTTGGCTGCGTAATCATTATGTCGGCAATTAAGTTAACCAAGCCAAACAGCTTTTCGGCTGTTGCGCGATCGTCACGAAGGTCAATCTGGCCGGGATGGACACTGTTATTGCCAATCACCCGAACAACATCGAGCGCCTTTTGCACGCGAGCGTCGAGGCCCTTGCCCACCAGAGAAGCAATGTCGTCGTCGAGGTTCTTACCCTTCTCGCCAAGGTGCATGCATAGTTTCTGTATGGTGAGGCGAAGAAGGGCAGCGGTGCCCCGAGGCGACAGGTCGAGAATTGTACTTGCCTCGTCATAGTCCGCTCGTAGTTCATCCGGCAGATCGAGATTGGGAAGTGGTGCCTCGCCGCGTCGTGGCCACATAAGCCGATCATCTATCCAGAGTGCCACATCACTGCAATTGAAGCAGTGCGAGACAGACAGGTTGTACAGCCGGAAGTCCACGGTCTTTTGTTCTCGATCTAGGAATGGGCGATGGGTGGCCATTTTGTTGAACCACGTCCGTACCTTCTCTCTCTCTCTGACATCCGTTATCTGGTCGATTTTAGCTTTCTTGACGTCGTCTTCCATAATGCGCGTGGGCAAATCGTCCCTTCGTAGCGGCTCAGCATGCACCGAGAACCAATATTGTTTCGCAAGCGCCTCGCAATGCGGGCAATTGAAGGCCGATTGGTCAATCGCTGGCGGAACGTATTTTCCACGCGTACCGGACATGCGTTTCTCCCCGCATTCTTCAGACGACTAAGCTAGCATACGAATCAATCAGCCGGCGGCCTATGCATAGTCATGCTAAACAAGTGGAGGCTGCCTTATGGTCACGATTCCGGCCGATGCTCGCGTGATGCGCTGGCTCTTCCCGTCGACATTGGTGGCGCCGAAAGTATTGCCGGCAAGCTCCATCGTGTAGACGCTGCAGTCTCGTGGATAGCCCTCGGCGGATTTGGTGGCGATGAGTTTCACCCCCCGCCCTTCAGGCAACGTGGCCGGATACAATCACCGCGAGCACGGTCGTAAGCTTCCAGCTGATACGCATTTCTCTAACTCTCCAGTATGTCCAGCCTAGTCAGAGCAATGATGGTGCCTCGCTCGAGGCCGGAGCCTTCTTTTTCACCCAAAGAACACCATGAGTGGGCCTTACTCGCCCGCGATGACAGCAGAATGCTGTCGGCCTTCACTAGCGCCGCCTCCCCCTTCCCCTTCGCCGGCCGCCAAGGCTCCGGCGAGGCGATCGATACCGATCCTGCCTGCCAGCGGCTCAAGGTCGGCGACGAGATCGTTAAAGGATCACGCGAGAACTCGCCGTCCGGCGCTGACTACAACCCCTGCCCGCCCGCCACCGCGATGGACTGGCCCGTGACCCAGGACGCGAACGGCGAGGCGAGGAACAGTGCCACGTTGGCGATCTCCTCGGCGTGGCCCATGCGGCCGAACGGGATCGAGGCGAGCGTGCTGTTGTAGAGCGCGGGATTGTCGGTCTTGCGGCGGTCCCAGACGCCGCCGGGGAACTCGATCGAGCCGGGCGCGATGCAGTTCACCCGGATGCGGTCCTTGGCGTACAGCGCCGCCTGCGTCACGGTGTAATGGATCACCGCGGCCTTGATCGCGCCGTAGGGCGGCTGGCGCGCCGCGGGATGGTGGGCGGCGATCGAGGAGATGTTGACCACGCTGCCTTGGGATTTCTGCAAGGCCGGCAACGCTTCCTGCGTGGCGTGCACGATCGACAGCATGTCGACCGCGAGGTTGCTGGTCCAACCCTTGTCGTCGTCCGACGAGCCGAAAGCCGAGGCGTTGTTGACCAGGAAATCCACGCCGCCCAGGGCGGCGACGGCCTCGCGCACATAGCCGCGCACGGCATCGCCTTGAGAAAGGTCGGCGCTGGCGGCATGGGCCTTGCGGCCGAGCCTGGCGATCTCCGCCCGCGTCTCCTCGAGCGCCTTGGGGTCGCGGGCGCAGATCGAGACGTCGCCGCCGCACGACGCGAAGCCCAGCGCGATCGCCTTGCCGATGCCCCGGCTGCCGCCGCAGACGATGGCCTTCTTGCCCGCGAAATCTATCTTCATCACGCTTTCTCCTTGATGCGCTACACGATCGGTCGCCACCGTGGCGGCCACCCCTCGTGAAAGCAAGCCAGGCGCATAGGGCGCTTCCCCGACGTCTCGGAACGGCGCTTGCCCCGATCGAAGTCCGCCATCGAGACAATTTCTTCTTCGTCTGCCGCTTGCTCACGACTTCGTGAAAATGCAGGATGCGACAGTATTGGGGCGGGGAGTGCTTGGGGTAATGAAGAAGAGTGCGTTGGTGCGCCGGGGGAGGCGCATGGTCGTTGCGTGGTTTCGCAGGAATTTGTCGGGCAGTGTCGCGATCGCGCCGGCGGTCCTGGCACTGGCCATGGTGGCGCTGCCGCTGGCCGGTGCGTCGGCTCAGATAAATTGCGCAGCGCAGAACCCTCCCCTCTCAGGCAACGCCTGCACCGAGTTCAACCAGCAGTACCAGCTGCTGCAGCAGTTCCAGTCATTGCCCAATTCGGCGGCCGGCCTGAATGTGCTGCAGAGCGACTTGGCGACCGTGCAGAACATCTACCTGAACGCGACGGTCGCCCAACGCAACCAGGCCGCGACCAACTACAATCTGACCAACCCCGCGCCCCAGCAGAACATCTGGGGCATGCTGACGCCGTCGAACCAGCTTTACCCGTCGCTGCAGACCTTTCCGCAGCTCCAGCTGTCGGCCCCGCTGGCGGCGGCCATCGGCATGCCGATTACCGGCCAGTCGGGAGTCTTTTCGAAGATCACCAGCCTGTTGGACTTCGCGGGAAGCCAGATGCAGATCGGCGCGCTCAAGGATAATTTTACGGCCTATGCGCAGGGCTACCCGGGACTGTCGACGCAATATGCTAATCCCGGGCAAGTCGATCCGCGCCCTTTCCAGCTGAGCCAGGCCATCGCCAATGCGCCGTGGACGTTGGCGCAGGCCAGTTCGGCCTCGGTGGCGAATCAGCAAGGAGAATGGGGCTCGCCCGGAGGCGGGGCGCCGAACGGCCCTGGGTTCCAGACCTCCGGCGGCTTTCCCAGCGGACACTCCACCATCGGTGACACGACGGCGCTGCTCTATGCGATGATGTTGCCGCAGGCCTATCAGAGCCTGATGGTGTCGGCGCAGCAATTCGGCCTCAGCCGCAACATCCTGGGTGTCCATCATCCGCTCGACGTCATCGGCGCCCGCGTCGTCACCTACTTCACCATGACGCAGCTCATGGCGGGCAATCCGACCTACAACGTCACCAACAACAGCTTCCAGCCCTACGTCCAGCAACTCGCCAACGAGCTCACGACGGCTCTCGGGCCAGCCGTGACGGCTGTTCCCTATGCCTCATGCGCCTCCAACGTCGCGGCCTGCATCGCCAACGGCACCTTTGCGACGGCGGCCCAGTTCTCCGCGGCCAACCAGGCCTACGCCCTGCAGGCGACCTATGGCCTGCCGTCGATCGGCCCGACCAATGCCGCGGCCGTCGTGCCGCAGAATGCGCAACTGCTGATCGCATCGCGTTTCCCCTATCTCAGCAGCGCCCAGCTCGTCGATGTGCTTGCCACGACGGAACTTCCCTCCGGCGGGCCGCTTGACGACGGGAGCGGCTGGGTGCGGCTCAACCTGTACGCCGCGGCCGGCGGCTACGGTGCCTTCAACTCTCCCATCACCGTCACGATGAATGCCGCGCAGGGCGGCTTCAATGCCATAGACATGTGGAGCAACAACATCGGCGGCAGCGGCAGCCTGACCCTTCAGGGGTCGGGTACCCTGGTGCTGGGCGGCAACAACACCTACACCGGCGGCACCACCGTCGGCTGCGCCACCGGCATTGGCTGCGCAACGCTGGCGCTCACCGGCACGATGATCGGCAGTCTGACCACCATGCCCGGCGCGACTTTCGTCACGGGCGGCGGGTACTCGGTATCGCCGGGCTCGACGCTCAACAACGGCGGCACCTTCCAGTCGGTGAATGCGTCGCTGCTCAATCAAGGCACGTTGCTGAACAGCGGCACGATGCTGAGCAACCTGATCAACGGCGGCAGCGCCACCAACACCGGAAACCTCACCGGCAATGTCAGCAACACCGGCTCCTTCGTCAACAATGGCGTGGTCAACGGGGCGTTCAGCAATGTCGGGGTGCTCTCCGGCAGCGGCACCGTGGGCAACTTCGCCAACTTCGGCGTCGTCGCCCCGGGCAATTCGATCGGCACGCTGAACGTCGCCGGCAACTTCGTGAATGCAGCAAGCGGCACGTACCTGGCCGAGGTCGTGGGCCAGGGCCAGAGCGACCGCATCGCCGTCGCCGGCGCCGCCGCCCTGCAGGGCGGCACGGTGATCGTCACGGCGCTGCCCGGCATGGCCTTCGCGCCCAGCACCACCTACACGATCCTGAACGCGGCCGGCGGCCTCAGCGGCAGCTTCGCCGCTGTGAACGAGCTCTATCCCTTCCTGCTGTCGAACCTGAGCTACGACGCCAACAACGCCTACCTCACGCTGCAGGTCGGCGGCTTCGCCGCCCAGGCGCTCAACCCCACCCAGTACGCCGTCGGCAGCGTGCTCGACGCCAGCGCGCCCAACGCCAACGGCGACTACGCCACCGTGCTCGGCACCTTGGCGACGGCGACGGCCCAGCAGGGCCAAGCCTTCATGACCGCCATCAGCGGCAACAACTATGCGGGTTTCTCGACGGCGATGGTGCAGGGCGCGCAGCTCTTCATGAACAACTTCGCCAACCAGACCGGCGGCGGCGGTTCGCCCGTCAGCAACCGCGTGGCGCTGGCCGAGGCCTGCGATGTCGCCTGCGATCCCGCGCAGCCGCCGCTGTGGGGCGCCTGGGGCGGCGGCCTCGGTGGCCTCGGCACGATCGGCGCCAACCAGCCGCTCGGCACCGTCACCTACAATGTCGGCGGCTTCGCCGCCGGCCTCGACCGCCTGATCACGCCCAGCACGCGACTGGGTGTCACGGCGGGCTACACCACCGGCACGCAATGGGTCGGCGGCTTCGACGGCGTGGGCCGGACCGACACCTTCCAGACCGGCCTCTATGGCGGCTACAGCCAGGACAAGGTCTATGCCGACGCCGTGGTCGGCTACGCCTACAGCTACAATCAGATGTGGCGCAACATCCCGATCCCCGGCCTGGGGCAGCGCACCGCCCAGGGCCGCACCGGCGCCAACCAGTTCTTCGGCCAGGCCGAGACCGGCTACCGCGTCGATCTCGGCGGCACCGCCGAGGCCTTCGTCACGCCGTTCGCCCGCCTGCAGGCCTACACCGGCACGCAGAACGGCTTCACCGAGACCGGCGCGCAGTCGCTCAACCTCACGGTGGCGCAGCAGACCACCAACTCGCTGCGTTCGGTGCTGGGCGCCCAGCTCGGCGGCGCCATGGATCTCGGCTGGCGCGAGAAGCTTGCGATGCAGTTCCGCCTGGGCTGGAGCCACGAATATGCCGACACCGGCCGGCCGGTGTCGGCGACGCTGGCCGGCGCGCCGGGCCTGGCGTTCACGACCTACGGCGTGGCGCCGCAGCGCGACGGCGCGCTGGTGGGTTTCAGCGCCAACACGTCGATTGCCGAGGCGACCTCGCTCTACCTGCGCTACGAGGGCGTCATCTCGGGGCAGGACAGCGCGCACGCCATCACCGCCGGCGTAAGAATGACGTGGTAATGACGCTCGGCCAGCGCCTCTAGCGCACGTATCGATCAGGTGTCTTGCCGGACTCGGCGCATTCACATGCGCCTACGGCCCGCTCATAGCTGGGAGCGCGCCACTCCAGTGGCGCTCATGTACTGCGGACATGAAAAGAAGTGCCACTGGAGTGGCGCGCTCCCAGCAAAGACTCATGAGGCGCGATACGCCAATTGGCGTCTGCGCTCGCCGCCGCCGATGTTTGCAGAACCACGCGATTTTGCGAACAATGGCAACCCGAGTTCACGCCCCCGGTTCCCTGGCCCAGGAGTCTCCGATGTTACTGAACGCCCTCTTCCCGACGCGCGACATAGGCACCGACCCGGCGAAGATCCGGGATTGGGCGCAAGCCGCGGAGGGTCTCGGCTACCACTGCATCGAGGTCGCCGATCACGTCTTCGGCGCGGCGCCGCGCGGCGACTGGAAGCCGGTCTACAGCGAGCTCGATCCGTTCCACGAGACCTTCACGACGATGGCCTTCATCGCGGCCGTCACCAAGACGATCAAGCTGTGCAGCGGCGTGCTCATCCTGCCGCAGCGCCAGACCGGGGTCGTCGCCAAGCAGGCGGCCGAGGTCGACATACTGAGCGGCGGACGGCTGCGCCTGGGAGTCGGCGTCGGCTGGAACCATGTCGAGTATGAGGCGCTGGGCATGGAGTGGAAGACACGCGGCGCGCGGCAGGCCGAGCAGATCGAGGTGATGCGGCGCCTGTGGACCGAAGACCTGGTCACCTTCGCCGGCAAGTTCCACACCCTGGTCGACGTCAACCTGCTGCCCGTTCCGGTGCAGCGGCCGATCCCGATCTGGTTCGGCGGATCGTCGGACGCCGTCGTCAAGCGGGCGGCCCGTATCGGCGACGGCTGGATGCCGATCATGGCGCCCGCGCAGGCCGAGCCCAAGCTGGCGATGCTGCGCGAGCATCTGAAATCGTTCGGACGCGATCCCGCCACCTTCGGGCTCGAAGGATGGCTGCGCATGGATGAGGCCGACCCCGAGCTGTGGGCCCAGGCGGCGGAAGGCTGGAAGCGTCTCGGCGCCCAGATGGTGATGCTCTATCCGATGTACCGGATGCCGGAGCTCGACCGCCAGATCGAGACCTTGCGGCGCTTCAAGGAAGTGGCGCCGGCATAGTCCTCCGGCCCGTGGTCACGAGAGCCCTGCCTCTCTCAACAGCGTCTTGAATCTCTCGCCGGCTGACGGGTCGCCGAAACGCGGCAAGCGCGCCGTTTCGAGGCTGAGTCCCGGCGTCCCGGCTTTCAGGGCGGCGACGTGCCGTTTCGCCGCTTCGGTCTCGCCGGCCGCCGCAAGCAGGCCCGCCAGCACCAGCGCGTTGCGCTTCATGTCGGGCATCTCCTCCCACAGCCGCGCCGCCACGCGCACCGCCTCGGCGGCATCGCCGGCCAGCAGATGGGCGATGGCGAGCTCGCGGCGGTGGCGGTGCTGATTGGCATCGTCGGGGCTCGCCTCCGTCGCCTCCTGAAGCAGGCGCCTGCCCTCGGCGACCTTGCCGAGATGGATTTCGGCGATGCCCAGCATGCCCTTGGCCGGGATGAAGTTGGCGTTGTATTTCAGGGCTTCGCTCGCCTGCTCGCGGGCGCCACGCACGTCGCCCAGCAGGTCCTGCAGGACGAGCGCCTTCATGGCGCGGGCGAAGTAGCTGCGCGGGTCGAGGACGACCGCGCGGTCGAGCGACGCCACGATCTCGTCGCGCGTCGCGTCGGGCATGGCGGTGGCCTGGTAGTCGGCGAGGCGGAACAGGCCGAAGCCCAGCATGGCCCGCGCCATCGAATGCTCGGGCGCCCGCTCGACCGCGAGCCGCAGGGTCGACACGGCCTCGCCGCCCTTATCGAGCGAGCGGATGAAGATGCCGGCTGCCTTGTCGAGAAGCTGCGGCGTGGCGAGCGTCGCATTGTCGGCGCCGCGCAGGCGCTCGAACAGCTGCGCCTTGACCCTGATGCGGATGGCGGCGACGACATGCAGCACGATCTCGTCCTGCAGGCCGAACACGTCGTCGAGCTGGCGGTCGTAGCGCTGCGTCCAGACCTGCGCGGCCGAAGCGCCATCCTCCAGCCCGAACGACAGGCGCAGCCGCTTGCCGGCCGCCTGCACCGAACCCTTGAGGACGAAGTCGGCGCCCAGGGGACCGCCCGACTTCACCGTGAGCGCCGTCTGATGGCCGAGCGCATCGCCGATCGCGTCGGTCAGCCCCTCGGTCAGCGCCTTCACCTCCTCGTCGCCGCTGATGAGACGGATCGCCTGCACGACGACCACCGGCTTTTCCGGAATCGCCGCGACTGGCGCCGCCGCCGCCGCGGCGCGCGCCGCTTCACCGGCCAGGCCGACATGGTAGATGGCGACCGGGTCCTCGATGTTCTTGAGCTTCTGGGCACCGCCGTTGACGAAGCTGATGTCCGACAGCTTGCGGCGGACCTCGTCATAGACCTTCGCCGACACGCAGATCGAGCCCGGGTGCGCGATCGATTCGAGGCGGGCGGCGACGTTGACGCCGTCGCCGTAGAGATTGTCGCCCTCGACGATGACGTCGCCGATATTGATGCCGATGCGGAACTGCAGCGGCCGCGTGTCGGGCCGTGCGTTGCGGGCGGCGATGGCACGCTGGCACTCGACGGCGCACAGCGTCGCCGAGACCGCGCTGGCGAATTCGGCGACCACGGAATCGCCCGCCGAGCCGAAAATGCGGCCATGGTGCTCGGCAATGATGGCATCGATGATCTGCCGGCAGGCCTGCAGGTCGGCCAGCGTTCCAGCCTCGTCGGCGCCCATCAGCCTGGAAAACTGATGGACGTCGGCCGCGAGAATTGCCGTCAGTTTGCGCTGAATCTGGGCCATTTGGGGGAATTCTAGCGGCCCCTGATGCTGTCCGGTAGCATGGGCTCGCCCGAAACCTGTGTCATCGGCGGGCGCGTCGGAGCCGCCGGCGGCGAAAACAACCGGGCGGGCCGGAGATAATCCGTCGAGACGAACATCAGCCGGAGGAAACCTCACGATGTCCGAACCGCTTCCCGCCCTGTGCCTGATCGCCGTGCCCGGCCGCCGCCGCCGCACCATCAAATTATCTCAGGAGACCGAACGGCGCGGATACGCCGGAATCTACGTGCCGAGCCCGTTCGGCAACATGTCGATGTGCGAGGCGCTGGCGTGGAACACCGACTCGGTCACGTTCGGCACCGCCATCGCGCCGATCTATCAGCGCACCATCGTCGACTTCGCGCAGAGTGCGGCGATGATGCACGAGGTGTCGGGCGGACGGTTTCGGCTGGGCATCGGCATCGCGCACGGGCCGTCGCATGTGCGGATGGGCGTGACGCCGGGCAAGCCGCTGGCCGACACGCGCGCCTTCATCGAGAAGTTCCGCGCCGAGGAGACGTTCGGTCCCCTGCCCCCGATCATCGTCGCGGCGCTGCGCAAGCGCATGGTGGCGCTGTCGGGCGAGCTCGCCCAGGGGGTGGTGTTCGCCAACGCGTCGCTGTCGCACATGGGCCAGTCGCTGGCGGCGCTGCCCGCGGCGAAGCGCAACGATCCTGGCTTCTTCATCGGCAACATGATCCCGACCTGCATCAGCGACGACGTCGAGGCCGCCAAGGCGGTCAACCGGCGCACGCTCACCAACTACGCGTTCCTGCCGAACTACCGGAACTACTGGAAGGAAGCCGGCTACGTCGAGGAAATGGACGCGATCGAGACGGCCGTCGCAGAGGGACGCCGCGACGACGTGGCGAAATATCTTTCCGACAAATGGCTCGCGGACAATACGCTGTTCGGACCGGCGGCGAAGGTGCGCGAGGGCGTCGCCGCCTGGCGCGCCGCGGGCGTGCACACGCCGATCCTGGTGCCGTCCTCGGCGGCCGGCAACCAGATGAAGGCGATCGAGGAAGTCTTCGCGGCGTTTGGATAGAGCGAGTTCGCTTCGACAGAAACATCCCACCTTGAACCTAACGGCGTGGCTCCTGGTACGCCAGCCGCTGTGCTAGGATGATCTCAATAAAACGACTGTAATAAAACGACTGGGAGGAACCGATGCGATACATGACGACTGCAGTCGCAGCGTTGCTGTCGTGCTGCCTGCTCGGCGGCACGGCACTGGCGCAGAACAACGCCGTGAAGATCGGGGTGCTGGACGACATGTCCGGCCCCTACGCCGAGAATACCGGGCCGGGCGATGTTTTAGCGGCCAAATTCGCCATCGCCGATTTCGGCGGCTCGGTGCTGGGCAAGCCGATCGAGCTGGTGAGCGCCGACTTCCAGAGCAAGGTGGATGTCGGCGTCGGCATCGCCAAGCGCTGGTACGACGACGAGAATGTCGACCTGGTGGTCGGCATCCCCAACTCGGCGATCGCCCTCGCCCTGGTGAAGGTGGCCGAGGACAAGAACCGCATCGTCATGCCGACCGCGGCGGCGACCTCGGCGCTGACCGGCACGGGATGCGGCCCCAACAGCCTGCATTGGATCTACGACACCTACGGCCAGACCAAGACCATCGTGAACGCGCTCAGCAAGCAGGGCGCCGACAGCTGGTTCTTCATCACCGTGGACTACGCCTTCGGCCTGGCGATCGAGCAGGACGCCACCCAGTTCATCAAGGCGGCGGGCGGCAAGGTGCTGGGCTCGGCGCGCCATCCGCTCAACTCGCAGGACTTCTCCTCCTATCTCCTGCAGGCGCAGACCTCGAAGGCCAAGGGGCTGATGGTGGCCAACGGCGGCAACGACATCGTCAACGCCGTCAAGCAGGCGGCCGAGTTCGGCCTGGCCAGGCAGGGCATGCGGATCAGCGCGCCGCTGGCGCAGTTCCCCGACGTGCATGGACTCGGCCTCAAGATCGCGCAGGGCCTGCTGATTTCGAGTCCGTTCTCCTACGACATGAATCCCGAGGCGCGCGCCTTCACCGATCGCTTCGCCAAGGAGATGGGCCGGCCGCCCAGCTTCATCCAGGCCGGCACATACGGCGCCGTGCTGCACTACCTGAAGGCGGTGAAGGAAGCCGGCACCGACGAGGCCAAGGCCGTGCTGGCGGCGATGAAGAAGCTGCCGATCAACGACTTCATGACCAAGGACGGCAGCATTCGCGAGGACGGCCGCGTCATCCGCGACATGTACCTGATGCAGGTCAAGACGCCCGAGGAGTCGAAGGGCGAATGGGATCTGGCGAAGATCATCGCCACGGTGCCGGGCAAGGAGGCCTTCCGGCCGCTGAACGAAGGCGGCTGTCCGCTGGTGGGCAAGAAGTAGAGACAGCGACGCGCCGTCCTCCCGGCGGGGTCGCCATCGAGACGACGGGATCAGGCGCCGGCGCCGCCGTGGAAGGCCGAGCTCGGAGTGGTCGCTGCGAAGAGGTGGTCGGCGGAGGGGGAAGCCGCCCCCTGAAGCGTCGCGCTGAGGTCGTGCGCGGCGGCGCCGGCGGTCGCGTCGCCCATCGCGGACATGAATTGCAGAAACAAGGCGGGCGAGAAGGACGTCCCAGGCCCGGACCCGTCGTCGAACAGCGAGGCGCCCGGCGCCACGCGCCAGGCATCGGCGTAGATGCCGAGGATCTGGTCGTCGCTGAGCGGCTGCGGCAGGACGGAGCCGTTCGGCAGCTGGAAGTCGTTGGCCTGACCGCTGTTGCTGCCGAGCAGACCCTGCACCGATCCGGGACCGTCGTTCGGTCCGAGCGCGACCGACCAGTCGAGCCAGCCGGCCTGATTGGTGACGATAACGGACTCGCCCGTGTTCCAGGTCAGTTGCCAGGCGTTGGCGGAAAACTGCGTGAGCGTGCCAGCCGAGAAGCTCTGTGGGGCGCCGATCTGCAGTTCCGTGTCCGCTACGCCGTCGAGATAAACCGGATTGGCGCCGCCGGCGGCGAAGGTCACGCGTTCATTGCCGAGCGTGGCGGCAAGCTCGGTCGTGATGCTGGCGGCACCGTTGGCGGCCGCGGTCCGGATCTCGATCAGCCAGGGATTGCCGCGGTCGGTCGATCGCACGGCCACGAAGTCGCCGACGGCCTGGAAGTCGTAGTGCAGGCCGTCGAAGGTGACCATGTGGACGTCGCCGGTGCCGCCCGTGACGTTGGTGCCGCCGAGGCCGTCGGCCTGCACGGTAAAGGCGTTCGGCGCGTAGTTGCCGCTGACATTGAGTTGAATGGCACCGAAGGCGGTGGCGAGCGTCAGCATGCCGTTGGACCAGGCGGCACTGGTCGCCGTCGTTCCGGCGATATTCAGCACGTCGCCGGCACCGAAGCCGGTAATCGTGCCGTCGAAGGCGCGCGCGTCCTCGAGCACGGCCCGCGCATTCGGACTGAAGGCCAGCGTCTGATCGGCGCCGACGGCCGCCTGCAAGGTGAGTGTCGACCCTGTGGTGACCGCGAGCGTGCCGGTGCCCATGACGCTGCCGTAGAGCAGCAGGTTGCCGCCGGCGGCCGAGATCGAGCCGTCGTTGTCGATGCCGGCGAGCATCACCGTGTCGTTGCCGCCGCCGTCGCCCGAGATCGTGCCCGCGCCCGAGACGAACCCGCCCGCGGCGATGTCGATGGCGCTGGCGCGCACGGTGGCGTTGGCGCCGCCCAGCGTGAGCTGGCCGGTAGCGCCGATCGACAGCGTGCCGGTGGTCGCGAACAAGGCGGTGTCGTCGGTGCTTTCGCCAACCGTCACCGCGCCGAAGCCGGCGGCGCCGCCGACCGCCGAGTTGCCGCACACCAGCAGCATGCCGTACCAGCCGAGATCGATGCGACCGCTGCCGCCGGCGATTCCGCCGACCGTGAGCAGGCCGTTGTTGTCCGTGATCGTCCCTTGCGCGGCGCCGACGGCGACTTCGCTGCCATTCTCGATCTCGAGGATGCCGGCACCGCCGGAGCCGACGGCCAAGGTGCTGGAGGCTGCCTGGACATTGGCGACCAGCAGCTCGCCGCCGTCGAGCGTGACCGACCCCTGGCTCCCGGCCTGCGCGCCGATCGTGGCATTGAAGGCCGTCGCCTGTCCGGTCGTGCCGTTGGCCATGCCGTCGATCAGCAGCGAGCCGATGCCGGCGTCGCCGACGGTGAGCTGGCCGGACGTCATCCATTCGCCGCCATTGACGATCACGCTGCCCTGGCCGCCGGCCGACTGGCCGATGTCGGCGCCGCCGTCCAGGACGCTCGCGGCGACGCCCAGCAGGTCGAGCGTGCCGGAGCCCGCGGCGCCGACGACCACCGTGCCGGTGGCCGCGATCGCTTCGAGGTTCAGGACCGTGCCGTTGCTGCCGGCCGCCTCGCCAATAACGAGGGCGTTCGGCGCGGTCGTGCCGGTGGAAGGGCCGCTGAACGCCAGCGCGCCGCCCATCAGGATGAGAAGGCCCTGCCCCGAGCTGCCCACGGTCGCCTGCGCCTGAGCGGTGAGCAGGGCGCCGCCGGCGAGCATGAGCGCGCCGCCACTGTCGACGACGAGCGCGACGCCGCTGCGTCCCTGGGCCGTGACCCGCCCGGTCAGAGTCGTTGTTCCGGTGACCTGCATCTGGCCCACGGCGCCGTAGCCAGACACCGTGTGGGTGCCCGAACCGAACGCGGCGACATTGGTGCCGCCCGGCAGCAAAGTGCCGCCCCCGACCGTGGCGGACCAGTTCAAGGGATCGGCGAAGCTGTCGCTCTGGTTGCCGGTCCAGTCGAACAGGAGGGAGGCGTAATTGTTGGAGACGTTGATCGTCGCAGACCCGGTGGTGGTCGCGTAGTCGGAGGCGGTGATCGTAATGGTGTCGACGTCGTGTCCGGACGCCACACCCTTGTAGGTGAGGGTCTGCAGGCTCCGCTCGACCGCGCCAAGCGTGCCCTGCAGGGTGAGCGTGGTGGTGTCGCTACCGCTGACGCTGGTATTGCCGTTGTCGTCGCCGGCGGACAGCAGCCCATGGCCAGTGCCCGTCACAAGCGTGACCGTGACTGTCAGGTCGGTGGGCGCGGTGGCTGGAAGCGGAGTCTCGACGACGATGTTCGGCACGTACACGGGCGCCCCGACAGCGCCCTCGAGCGTGCCGGGCGCAACGACGGTTGGCGCGACGCCCGCCGCCGTGGGAGCCACGAACGTGATGGTGTTGCCGGAGCTGACGTTTGCGATGAGCCCGGTCAGGTTGTCGGGCGCCACGGTGAAGGTCAGCGGTCCGCCGGTCGACAGATTGACGGTCAATGTCGAGCCGACGTAGCCCGCGCTGGTTACCGTCACGCCCTCCAGAACCAGCCGGTCGGCGAAAGAAAAGCCGCTGATGGTACCGCCAAGCGCCTGGGCCGCCGGGGCGAGCACAAGCGTGCTGGGCGAATAGGGGTCGTTCGCGAGCTGGGCGATGCTGTTGGCGGCGAACGTGATGGTCTGGGTCGAGGCAACCGCACCACGCAGCGTCAACGTGGCGCCGGCGTCGATGATCAGCGTGCCGGTGCCCGAGAGGGCGTTGGTCACCGTGAGCCGCTGCAGCCCCAGCGTTTGATCCGCCGCCGCTTCGATCGTGCCGTTGTTCTGGATCGCGCCGCCGCCTGAGGCCGTGACGGTGCCGTCCCCCCTGATCGCACCGCCGCTATCGATCGTGACCGCGCCGGCGCCAAAAGATCCGGTGACATACGCGGCGCCGCCGCTTAGCACCTCGAGCGTGCCGCCGATCGTAAGGCTTGCCGTGCTGTAGGCGCTCGGCGCCAGCGCCGCGAGCAACGCGTTGATGCCACCGGCGCCGATATTGAGATTGCCGGGAATGACGCGCGAGCCTTGCACGCCGCCGACGACAAGGATGCCGGCCGCGGCGGCCGCCGGAGTCGCAGGCGGTCCGCCGCTCGTGGGGCCCGAGTTGGATAGCGCCGCTGACGGCGAGATCTGGACACCGACATCGCGCACCGCGGTGTTGCCGCTGTTGTCCGCCGCCACGATGTGCACCACGTCGGTGCCGGATTGCAGCGTGTCGGTGAGGTGCGCGAGGACCGTGTTCACCACGGCAAGCGGGCCTGACAAGGTGAGCGATGGACCGCTCGTCGATCCGATCACGGTGCCGTTGAAATCGGCGACGCCCAGCGTGCCGCCCCCCAGCGACGTCAGCGTGACGAAGAAGGTAGCCTGCGGCGTGGCGCTCGCGAGAAGCACCGCATTGGTGCCCGAAAAGGCGACCGTGCCGGCGGCGCCCGTTGCGAAGGCGGGCGCGATGAAGCCCAGCGCCGAGCCGTCGTCCGGGGCGCCCGCTGTCGGCGGGGGGCTGCCGGCGGCAAGGATCGCGGCGAGCGCCTGCACCTGGCTGGCGCTGAAGGCGGTGAAGCCGACCGGTACCGGGATTGTCGGGAAGTCCCAGAGCTCGATATTGCCGGCATCCGACGCGACGCCGTTGGCGACAGTGGCTTGCCAGTTCGCGTAGGGCCCAAGGATGCTCGGGGAATTCGTCTGGAAGCTGCCAGGAGCCACCGCAGGATTGAGAGCAGCGTCTGCGGCCAGCTGGCTGTAAAGGAAGGAGTCGGGGGCGTACAGCGGGTTGCCCAGGGCGTGATTGCCTGGCTGGACCAGCCGGGTCGAGTTCCGCGCCTGCTGCAGGACGGCGAGCGTGAAGTTTTGATCGGGGAGTTCGTTGCCGCTGTCGAACAGATGGAAGTTGTTCATGGTGAAGTCGAGCGGCGTCGTCGACCATTGGGAATAGTCGGCGATCGCGGCGCGAAGCGTCAGCATCTCGGCGGCGTCGGTGTAGCCGCCTGCCTGCAGCTGCGCGACCTGGTTTACCGTCCCGGTGCTGGGCGGTTGCAGAGCCGCGTTGGTCCTCAGGGGCACAAAGGGTTCGTCGGTGGCGGCGGCTCCCGCCGTCTGGGAAATGCCGCGGATGACAGGGTTGCTGTCATAGCGGGCGGCGAGCGCATTCTGGAGGCTCGTCCAGGCATCGATATAATCGGCGGTCCAGAAGCGACCGATCGTCTGGGGGGTGTAGACGGCCGGATCGACCTCGGCCTCGCCGGTGACCGTGATGGGAGGGCCGTCGATGTTCTTGGCCCAATCGGGCGCCGTGTAGCCGCCCCAGACCCGCAGCTTGATGCCGAGGTTCGTGCCGTTCGCGGCATTGTAGGCAATGACTTGGGCGATCGCGCTGTCGATGGCCGAGGTCGTGAGCGGGCCGCCCTCGGTGCCCTGCAATTGCGCCCAGGTGACGTTCAGCACGAGCTCGCTGAAGCTGCCCCGGTACGGCGCGATCTCGGAAATGTTGAAGCTGGGATTGTAGGGATTGTTGTAGAAGCTGATGTCGCCCATATCGACGAGCCCGGTTTGGGCAGGCTTGTCGCCGTCACCGGATGAACTCATCGACGCTTCTTCCCAGGCTGAAGGAAGCCGATATCCTACCGTCTGGCGCGTGGCGCGCCAATCGTCATGGCTTCAGCAACTCGTGCACGAGCTGCTCGCATTCCCCGGTGATCGCGCTCCTGAACCAGCGCTGCGCATTGATCTCCGGATCGCCCGAGTAGAGGCGTTCGTAGAGCCCGGCGCGCGAGCCGAATTCGCTGCCGGTCATGTCCCAGGCGAGCTTCATGAGCTCCAGGCGCCGCCTGGCGTCGATGCCCGGCCCGATCAGCCATTTGTCCATCAAGGGGCCGACCTCGGGGTTGGCGTAGTCGGCGCCGGTCATGGCGAGCACGCCCGACCCCGCGGCGAGCCGCAGGACGTCGGCCGCCTTGGTGTTGGCGTAGGGGAAGAAGAAGTTGATGGCCGCACCGCCGCAGACGCCGATCGCCTTCGGCTCGCTGATGCCGTCGCCTTCGATCTTGAATTCTCCGCGCGCGAAGGCTTCCGCCCGCCGTATTCCTTCGGCGATCGCGCCGGCGCGGATGCCCTCGGCGACACTCACCAAGGCGATCAGCTCGCCGATGGCGGCCTGGAAGCGGGGCAGCTTGTCGCGGCCGTTGGCGCGGGCGATCGCGGTCGCGACGCCGGCCAGGAATCGCAGCTTCATGGTCGAGCGGATGGTGGCCTGCAGCGGGGTGTAGCCGGGCCGCGCCGCCAGCATGCCGTTATAGGCCGCCAGATCGCCGTCGATGATCATGCGTTCGTGCGGCACCACGACCCTGTCGAACATCAGGATGGCGTCGCCTTCATCGAAGCGGCTGCTGAGAGGCCGGTCGAAGCTGTCCTCGCCACGATGGAAGCTTTCGCGGGCCAGGATCGAGAGGCCGGGCGCGTTCATCGGCACGACAAAGGCGAGGACGAACTTCTCCTCGCCCGGCTGGCGCGGGTAGTAGGGGCCGACGTAGCACTCGTTGGCAACCGGTGCCAAGGTCGAGAGCATGCGGCAGCCGCTGACGACGACGCCGTCGGTGCGCCGCTCGACGACCTGCACCGCCTGCGACGGCGCATCGAGCGTCGAGCGGTCGGTCTGCGGATCGATCAGCGCGTGGGTGACCTGCAGGTCGTTCTCGCGGCAATGCTCGACCATGCCCTGGGCGCGGGCCGCCGCCTCGGTCTTGCCAAGCGCCCGGAGCGCCACCGCATGGTCGACCAGGAAGGCCGACATGAAATCGGTCAACCGCCCCATCAGGCCAAAGGTGCGCTTGGCGCGCAGGTGAAAGCAGCCGGCGAGTGCCTTGAACTCCTGTTCCGTGCGCGCTTCGAGATAGGTCGTGCTCACCGGCTCGCCGGTCGTGGGCGAACGGTAGGTCAGCACCTCGCGGTAGGCCGGATCGTGCTGGTCGTCGTGCAGGGAGGCGATCGTGCCGATGATGCCCTGCAGCGGCTTGTAGGCGGTCACGTCGGAGACGACCTTGCCGTCGATATGGAGCCTGCGGCCGTCGCGCAGGGAGTCGATGTATTGCTTGCCGGTCTTGATCGCCATGCATAACCCTCTGAAATCAGAGGGCGATTATCGCCGGAAAGAGCGGCAGGTGCAGGGCCTTGATGTCGAGACGCTAGGCCGTGCCAACTGAGCGAACGGGGCGGCGATCAGGCTTCCCGCCTGCGGCCCCGGCGAGTTCCGCTTCGACGAACCGGACCGCATCGCCCACCGTCGCGAGGCTGGTCGCGACACGGTTCGGAATGTCGATGTCGAACCGCTCTTCGCACGACATGACGATCTCGACCATGTCGAGGCTGTCGGCTCCCAGGTCCTCGGCCAGGCGGACGTCGTCCATGAGCCGCGCTTCATCGGCTCCAAGGTGGAAGACAAGGATACTCCTGACCTCTGCTCCTACATCGGTCACGATACACTCCCAAGCAGGCCCCCACAGGCCCATTCAACAATAACGCCAAGTGCTGCGACACGGCCTGTGTTCAAGAAGAAATCAAGCGCAAGCCCGGAAGGCAGTGACGTTTTTGCCACACGGGCGATACTCCGATCGCTACCCTTGCGCGCCGTTGCCGGGCAGCCAGACGGCGGCGTCGCCGGTTTTGGCGGCCGCGTCGGCCGGCTGCAGGACGAAGGCGACCAGGCCGGCGACGGCCAGCATCAGGATCGTGCGCGTCGCCCCTGCCCTGCTTCCGCCGCGTCGCAGGGCGAGTCTGGCACAGGCCTGCAACGCCTCTCCGAACCGGAGGTCGAGGCGCGGGCGAGCGGCACGGCGGGCCGGGCCGACGTGCGCCGCCGCACCCATGGTCTCGGTGAGCTGGGCCTGGACGAAGCCGACCGCGTCGCCCACGGTCGCCAGCCCGGTCGCGACATGGTTCGGAATGGCGATGTCGAACCGCTCTTCGCACGACATGGCGATCTCGACGAGGTCGAGCCTGTCGGCGCCCAGGTCTTCGGCCAGCCGGGCGTCGTCGGTGAGCCGCGCTTCCTCGGCGCCGAGGTGGAAGACGAGGATATCCCTGACTTCTGCCGCAATGTCGGTCATCGCACGCGCTCCGTGAGCAGGCCTGTGAAGGCCCTCGCGCGATCTCATACGCGCTGCGAGACCGTGATTCTGTGAGGAATGTCACGCCGGCGAAGGGGCCTTCGAAGCCCCCTCGCCTTATTCCGTCATCCCGAGCGAAGCCGCCCAAGGGGCGGCGTACCCGAGGGACCTCTTTCTTGTCGCCGGGGCAACAGAAAAGGTCCCTCCGCTGCGCTCGGCTCCGGTCGGGATGACGGAAGTTTTTGTCAAATGCGATAGCCCGTTACCGCCGCGTTATCGATGGGTCGGCCATGAACGCGGCGAGCTCGGCGTTGAAGCGGGGCGCGTCCTCGCTGAACGGCGAATGGCCGCAGTCGTCGAACCAGGAAAGGCGCGCGCCCGGGATCGCGGCGGCGGTCATCTCCGCCGCCGTGGGCAGTACGACCGTGTCCTTGCGGCCTTGCGTTATAAGAGTCGGCACGCGAACGCGCTTCAGGGCGGCGGTGGTCTCAGCAGGATCGGTCGACCATCCCGCAATCGCCTGACGCACGTGGGCGGGGACCAGCATGTTGTAGGCGAGCGCCACCCGGAACGCGCTTTCACTCGGCTTGATGCCGTAGCAGCCGTCGAGAAAGGCGATCGCCCCGGCGATCTGCTCGGCCAGGGGTTGCCCGGGGGCCGGCGGCTTCGGCCCGGCCGGCCCGCGGCAGTGTGGATCCTCGATGACCAGCGAGGCGACGAAGTTCAGCCCAGCGATGGCCGCGTCACCGTAGTTCATCAGGTACTGCCGGATGATGCGGCCCCCCATCGACCAGCCGACCAGCACGGGCCGCTCGAGCTTCTTGGCCGCCAGGACGGCGGCGAGGTCTTTCGCCCAGACCGCGCTTCCCTGATAGGCCTTGGCGTCAGCCGGCTTGTCGGAAGCGCCGTGGCCGCGCAGGTCGTAGGCGACGATGCGGAAGTCGCGGGCAAGAGCACTGCCGACCTGCGGCGCGAAGCAGAGGTGGCATTGCGCGAAGCCGTGGACGAGGACGAGCGCGGGACCAGCCGGATTGCCCCATTCGTAGGTCGCCAGCCGCACCCCATCCGCCGCGACGGTGGACGTGGGCGCGCCCGGCGGCATCGATCCACCGCCGCTCATTGCGAGATTTCCTCCAAGGGCTGGTTGAGGGTTTTAGGCCCAAAAATGCCGATGACCAGGATCATGAGCGTCATGGCGACGCCGATGAAAAGCGCGACGCCCAGCGTGCCGCCCTGGCTGAAGAAGAAGCCGATCAAAAGTCCCACGAACGCCGCACTCGCCCGGCCCCAGGCGTAAACGAAGCCGACCGCCCGCGCGCGGACGCGCGTCGGGAACAGCTCGGCCTGGTAGCTGTGGAAGGTGAAGGAGAGCCAGTTGTTCGACAGCGTCACCAGGATGCCGAGGCCGATGATCGCGGCCTGGTTCGTCTGCGTGGCGAAGAGCAGCATGAAGCCGCCAATGCCGATGCCCGAGCAGACGATCTGCCATTTCCGCTCCATGCGATCGGCCACCAGGAAGCCCAGCAGAGGCCCCACCGGGTTGGCGATGGCGATGATGAAGGCGTAGAGCAGGCTGGTCGTGACGGTGATGCCCTTGTCGATCAGCAAGGTCGGGACCCAGGCGGCGAAGCCGTAATAGCCCACCACCGACAAGAGGTTGAAGGTCGACATCATGACGGTGCGGCCGAGGTAAGGCGGCTTGAAGAGCTCGCCGAAGGTGCTGCTGCCGGGGCGCTCGGCCTTGGTGGCCGATACCGGCGGCAGCGGGCCGCCTATATCCTTCGCCACGCGCGCCTCGATGTCGCGCAGCGTGCTCTCGGCCCTTTCGAGCTGGCCGTGCCGCGCCAGCCAGCGCGGACTTTCCGGCAGGCTGCGGCGCAGCCACCAGGCGGCGAGTGCGCCCGCGGCGGAGATCAGCGCGATCCAGCGCCAGCCATCGAGACCGAGCGGGCTGAGCGGCACCAGAAGCCAGCCCAGGAAGGCCACGATCGGCACGATGAGGAAGGCGATGAACTGATAGAAGGCGAAGGCCCGGCCGCGGCCTTGCGGCGGCACCAACTCGGGAATGAAGGTGTCGATGGTGACCTGTTCGAGGCCGATGCCAACCGAGGCGATGAAGCGCCACAGATTGACGCCTTCGGCGCTGGTCTGGAACGCCATGATCGTCGAGGCGATCGAATACCAGACGAGGGAATAGGTGAAGATGGCGCGGCGGCCGACCCTGTCGGCGACGAAACCGAACCCCATCGTGCCGACGAACATGCCGGCGAAGGTGCAGAAGACGAAGAAGCCGACGCCCTGCGGATCGAAGAAGCTGGCCGGCTTGGTCACGAACAGGCCGCTCTTGACGAGGCCCGGCGCGATGTAGGCCGTCATGAACAGATCGTAGAGCTCGAATACGCCGCCGAGCGCGATCAGCATCACGAAATACCAGAGGGTCCGGGAGAACGGCAGTCGGTCCAAGCGGCCGCCGATGGTCATCGCGACATTCTGATCCAATGGATCCTCCCCACTCAGCTTTCTTGTCTCGGCAATTAGTCGCCGGATCCGATTCGTGTCGAATGCTGATTCAGGAATGAACCTTCGTGATCCGCGATGGCGTCACGCGGCTGCCTTCGCTGCGCGAAGCGCAAGCTGCTCGAGTACCATGTCGCCCATTTCCCCGGTGGAGACCGGCCGCTTGCCGGCTTCGGCCAGGTCCGCAGTGCGAGCGCCGTTGGCCAAGGCCGCGGCGACGGCAGCCTCGAGGAGCTTTGCATCGTCCGGCCGATCGAGCGTCAGGCGAAACAGCAGCGACAGGCTCTGGATCGACCCCAGCGGGTTGGCGATGCCCTTGCCGGCGATGTCCGGCGCGCTGCCATGCACCGGCTCATACAAGGCCTTACGCTTGCCGAAACGGTCGACCGGGCCGAACGACGCCGAAGGCAGCATGCCCAGCGAGCCGGCGGCGGTAGCAGCGCAGTCGGAGAGGATGTCGCCGAAGATGTTGCCGGTCACCATGACGTCGAACTGTGCCGGCGCGCGCACGAGCTGCATGGCGGCGTTGTCGACATAGAGGTGGGTCAATTCCACGTCGGGGAATTCCCGCTCATGCAGGGCCGTGACCTCCTCGCGCCACAGCACGCTCGCCTCCAGGACATTGGCCTTGTCGACCGAGCAGAGCCTGCCGCGACGCTGGCGCGCCAGCTCGAAGGCGAAACGGGCGACGCGCTGCACCTCGTCGGAGGCGTAGGTCTCGGTGTTGAAGCCGCGGCGCCGGCCGTCCGGCAAGGTCTCGATGCCGCGCGGCTCGCCGAAATAGATGCCGCTCGACAGCTCGCGCACGATGACGAGATCGACGCCAGCCAAGACGCGGGATTTCAGCGGCGCCGCTTCGTGCAGCGACGGGTCGGCGAAGATCGGCCGGACATTGGCGTAGAGCCCGAGCTTGCGCCGCACGGACAGCAGGCTCGACCTGGTGCGCGCCTCGGCCGGCACCTCGACGGTCTCGGGGCCGCCTGTGGCGCCGAACACGATGGCCTCGGCCTCGTTGATGGCCTCCCAGGTATCGGCCGGGATCACCTCGCCGGTGCGCAGGTAGGGCACCTTGCCGTATTCGGCATCGCGCAGCGCGATCGGCGTGCCGCGATGCTCGGCAAACCAATTCAGAATGCGGCGCGACTGGTCGGTCACCTCGGGCCCGATGCCCTCGCCGCCGATGACGGCAATCTTGACCCTGTTGGTGGCGCCGCTCATTCCTCTCCTCCTGGCACGTGAATCCATGGGCGCTCCGCGCGGTCGCGCGCCTGGAAGGCGCGGATCTCGGCGTCGCGCCGCAGGGTGGCGCTGATCTCGTCCAGCCCTTCGATCAGCGCCGCGCGGCGCCGCGGCTCGACGGCAAAGGCGTGCTGGCGGCCGGACGGGGTCGTCACCTGCCCGTTCTCCAGGTCGACCGTGACGCGACCGGTGCCTTGCGTCTGTTCGATTTCCTCGGCGATCTCCTGGACCACCGCGGGATCGAGGATCACGGGCAGCACGCCGTTCTGGAAGCAGTTGTTGTAGAAGATGTCGCCGAAGCCCGAACCGATGATCGCCTTGATGCCCATTTCCTGCAGTGCCCACACGGCGGGCTCACGCGAGGAGCCGCAGCCGAAGTTCGGCCCGGTGACGAGGATTTCGGCGTCGCGGTAGGGCGCACGGTTCAGCACGAACTCGGGATTCTCCGATCCGTCGGGCCGGTAGCGCAAGGCGGTGAAGCACCATTTGCCCAAGGTGCCGCGGATCGAGTTGCCGACCATGCGATGGATGGGGATGACGATGTCGGTGTCGATGTTGGCGCGCATCAGCGGCGCGGCGATCGCCGTCAGGCTGGTGAAGCTCTTCATGGCGCGTCCTCCAGGCTGCGGACGTCGACGATGGCGCCGGCGATGGCAGCCGCCGCCGCCATCGCCGGGCTCGCCAGATGAGTGCGCGCGCGCGGGCCCTGGCGGCCGACGAAATTGCGATTGGAGGTCGAGACCGAGCGCTGTTCGGGCGGCACCTGCTCGCCGTTCGAGGCGAGGCACATGGAGCATCCGGGCTCGCGCCATTCGAAGCCCGCCTCGATGAAGATCTGGTCGAGGCCCTCGGCTTCCGCGTCGCGCTTGACGATCTCCGATCCCGGCACGACCCAGGCGTGGACCCGCGGATCGACCTTGCGGCCGCGCACCACCTCGGCGGCGGCCTGCAGATCCGACAGGCGGCTGTTGGTGCAGGAGCCGATGAAGACCCAATCGACCGGCGTGCCGGCGATGGCGGCGCCGGCTTGCAATCCCATGTAGTCCAGTGCGCGCTCCACCGCCTTGCGGCGATCCTCGTCGGCGATGCCGGCCGGATCGGGAATGCGTCCATCGACGGAGATGACGTGTTCCGGGCTGGTGCCCCAGGTGATCTGCGGCGCGATCCTGCCGACGTCGATCAAAACCTCGCGGTCGTACGCGGCGCCGGGATCGCTCGGCAGTCGCAGCCAGGCTTCGACGGCGCGCAACCACAGAGCGCCCTTGGGCGCGTAGGGCCGGCCTTCGAGGTAGGCGAAGGTCTTTTCGTCCGGGGCGATGAAGCCCATCTTGGCGCCGAGCTCGACCGAGAGGTTGCAGACCGTCAGCCGGCCTTCGACCGACATGTCGCGAATGGCGCTGCCGTCATATTCGACGGCGTAGCCGGTGCCGCCGTCCGTCCCGACGGTGCCGATCAAGGCGAGGATGAGGTCCTTGGGCGTGACGCCCGGCGCGGGCTTGCCTTCGAACCGCACCAGCATGGTGCGCGGCCGGCGCTGATAGAGCGTCTGGGTCGCGATCACATGGGCAAGCTCGGTCCAGCCGACGCCGAAGGCCAGGGCGCCGATGCCGCCGTGCGTGCAGGTGTGGCTGTCGCCGCACACGAGCAGGCTTGCCGGCAGGCTGATGCCGAGTTCGGGGCCCATGACATGCACGATGCCCTGCCCCGGCTGGTCGACGTCGAACAGGCGAATGCCGGCGGCTGCAGTCTCCTCCCGCAGGGCCTTCATCAGCTCGATGCCGCGCGCGATCGTGCCGATGCGGCCCGGGGCGCTGGAGATCGTATGGTCGATCGTGGCGAAGGTGAGTTCCGGATTGTGCACGGCAAGCCCACGCTCCTTGACGTCGAGCAGGGCGCGCGAGCCGCCGAGATCGTGCAGGATGTGGCGATCGACATGCAGGAGCGCGGTGTCGTCGGCCAGCTCGGCGACGACATGGCTGTCCCAGAGCTTGGCGAACATCGTGCGCGGCGCGGCGTTCTTTCTTGTCGTGTCAGGCATGTCACCCGTCCTCCCGTTCTGATCGTCGGAAAGCAACCAACGACTAGCCAATGCGCAGGCCGCCAGAAAGCCGCCGTTCGGCAACGGCCCGTCGCAAGTCGCGATGCCGGCCGCATGTTATTCCCTCCTCTTCGCGGAGTCCGCGAAGAGGAGGGAATGATCCTTTAGCCGCCAGCGCCTTGACGCAAATGGTCGAGCAGCAGGCGGGTCGCCGGCGGCAGGGAGGCCGGATCGCGCACGCCCAGGACCAGCGGACGGCGGATCCAGGGCTCATCCAGCCTGATCGCGACCAGCCCCGTCTCGACGAGACGCGGTTCGACGATCTCGAGCGGCACGACGCCCACGCCCATGCGCGCGCCGACCAGGCGGAACATGGCGTCGAAGCCGCCGACCCGGATGCGCAGCCGAAGCTGCCGCCCCAGCTCCGCCGCCGCGCGAACGCACAAGGTATCGATCGAGCTGCCCTTCTCCAGGCTGACGAACTCGCACTCGACGAGGTCGGCGAAAGCGACGCTGTTGCGGGCCGCCAGCGGATGGCTCACCGGCACGATGGCCACGAGATTGTCCTCGCGGTAGGGAAACACCGCCAGCCCGGGCGCGTGGATGTTGCCGCCGAAGATGCCGATATCGGCGCGGTTCTCGGCGATGGCACGGATGATGTCCGGGCTGATGCTCTCCTCGATCTCGATCTGGATGAAGGGGTTGGCGATCAGGAAGCGGCTGAGCTCCCCGGCCAGCGATTCGAGCGTGGCCGACGTGTTGACGAACAACCGGATATGGCCGCGCGTTCCCTGGCGGTGGCCCAGCAAGTCCGCCTCGAGCTGCGCCACGTTGCCGAGGATGATGCGCGCATGCTCGAGCAGGGCGTAGCCCGCGGGCGTCGGCTCGATGCCTTTCTGGTGGCGATGCAGCAGGTCGACCTGCAGCATGGCCTCGAGGTCCGAGATCCGGCGGCTGACGGCCGACACCGCGATATGCTTCTTCTCGGCAGCCTGCGCGATGCTCTGCTCCTCGACCACGGCGACGAACAGCTGCAACGTCAAGAGATCAAAGCGCAGGTTCGTTGGACTCATGGGGATGGCACAGGACGTCAGGCAAGACTGCGATATCAGCGCCGCGTCGGGTCGTCCGAGACTTGCACCAGAAGCTTGCCGAAGTTCTTGCCTTTCAGCAGGCCCATGAAGGCTCCGGGGGCGTTCTCGATGCCCTTCACGATGTCCTCGCGATATTTGATCTTGCCCGCCTTCACCGCCGCCGGCACCTCCTTCCAGAAGCCCTCCATCTGGCCGAAGTGATCGGACACGATGAAGCCCGTCACGGTGGCGCGCTTGACCAGCAGCAGACGCCAGTCAGGGCCGGGGCTCATCTGCATCTCGTTGTACTGCGAGATCAGGCCGCACAGCGGCACGCGTGCGAAGTCGTTGAGCTGCGGCAGGACGGCGGCCTGCACCGCGCCGCCGACATTCTCGAAGTAGACGTCGATGCCCTTGGGCGCGGCGGCGCGCAGCTCCTTGAACAGGTTGGCGCCGGCGACGCGGTAGTCGACGCAGGCGTCGAAGCCCAGTTCCTTGACCACGTAGTCGCACTTGTCCTTGCCGCCGGCGATGCCGACCGCGCGGCAGCCATGCAGCCTGGCGAGCTGGCCGACCACCGAGCCGACCGCGCCCGACGCCGCCGAGACGACGACGGTTTCGCCTTGCTTGGGCTTGCCGATCTGCATCAGGCCCCACCACGCCGTCATGCCCGGCATGCCCAGCACGGAGAGCGCGGTCGAGAGCGGCGCGGTATCGGGATCGAGCTTTATCGACGTGGCGCCGTTGGACGCGGCGTAGCTCTGCCAGCCCGAATATTCGGCGACGAAGTCGCCTTCCTTGAAGCGGGGATTTTTGGACTTCACGACCTGGCCGACGGTGCCGCCGACCATGGGATCGCCCAGATTGACGTTGGCGGCGTAGCCCTTGGTCTCGGCCATGCGCCCGCGCATGTAGGGATCGAGCGACATCCAGACGGTGCGCGACAGGTACTCACCGTCCTTGGGCTCAGGGATTGGAGAGTCGACGACGTCGAAATTGTCGTGGGTCGGCTCGCCCTGCGGGCGCGACTTCAGCAGCACGCGACGGTTGGTGGCCATGGGATTCCTCCTGTTGTGCCGAGGCTAGCACGCATGGGTCGGATCGCTAACGTCTGCATTCCGCGCCTAGGTGAACGTCCAAATTTTCACTTCGTCATGCTCCAACGCCGCCTACGTTGAACAACGGCCCTGCAGCGAGGAGTACGCGGGATGAATATCGATCTTTCGGGCAAGACTGCCATCGTCACCGGCTCGACGGTAGGCATCGGTCTGGCCATCGCCCGGGGCCTGGCCACCGCCGGCGCCAAGGTCATCGTCAACGGCCGAACCGAGGGTGCCGTCGCCAAGGCGGTTGCCGAATTTGCAGGGACTGCCTCTGGCTCAGCCATCGAGGGCTTCGCGGGCGATCTCGGCGCGGCCGCCGGTTGCGACCGCCTGGCGCGTGCCTATCCACGCTGCGACGTGCTGGTGAACAATCTCGGCATCTACGGCCCGCGGGATTTCTTCGAAACGCCGGACGATGAATGGGCCCGTTACTTCGAAGTCAATGTCATGTCCGGCGTGCGGTTGGCACGGGTTTATCTTCCGGGAATGATGGAAAGGCGGTGGGGCCGCGTGATCTTCATCTCCTCGGAGTCGGCCCTGAACATTCCGGTCGACATGATTCACTACGGCATGACCAAGACCGCCATGCTCGCCCTCTCCCGCGGCCTGGCAAAACGCGCCGCCGGCACGGGAGTCACGGTCAATTCCATCCTGCCGGGTCCGACCCTGTCGGAAGGCGTCGCCGAAATGCTGAAAAAGGAGATGGCGGCCACCGGCCGATCGCTCGACGAGGTCGCCGCCGACTTCGTCGCCGCCAATCGGCCAAGCTCCATCATCCGCCGTCCTGCCAGTGTGAATGAGGTCGCCAACATGGTCGTCTATGCCGCCTCCCCCCAGGCCTCGGCGACGACAGGCGCCGCGCTTCGCGTCGATGGCGGCGTCGTCGACACGATTGCATGACGCGGCGCATGATTTGGCGCATCGCCGCGGCGCTTGCCGCCTGCGCCGTTCTTTCGACATCTGGTGCGGCGCAAAGCGACGATGCAGCCTATTGCGCCCAACTGGCGGGCTTGGCCCTTCGCTATACCGGGAGCGCCGGCGGCGAGGGCCGTCTCGCACCCGATCTCACGACGCTCGGGGCGATCGACGACTGCAACAAGGGCAACTTCGCAGCCGGCATTGCGGTGCTGGAAAGGAAGCTGCGCAACAACGGATTCACGCTGCCGAAACGGTGAGCTTTCCGCCAACTGTGTGCTAAGACGCCGACGCAATGCGTACCTATGTCTGCCTTCCCGGTGCCTGGATGGGCGCCTGGTCGTGGCAATTCGTCCTGGAAAGACTGCGCGCGGCGGGCCACGCCGCGCGTGCCCTGCCCTTTCGCGGCGTCGGCGAGCGGGCGGCCGAGCTCGCGCCCACGCTCGACAACGACGTGTTCCTGGCCGACACGATCGCGACGCTCGAGCGCGAGGACCTCAAGGACGTCGTGCTGGTCGGCCACAGTTTCGGCAGCCTGATCGCCGGCCTGGTGACCGACCGCATCCCCGAGCGCATCGCCCATCTGGTGATCATCGACGGCGGCATCCCGCAGGACGGACAGTCGATCTTCGGGCGGATTCCGGCCGAGATCGTAGCCAAGCGGCAGAAGCTGGTGAAGGTGGTGAACGGCACGGAGGTGCTGCCGTTCGCACCGGTCGGCAGCCTGATCATCGACGATCCCGCGCTCGCCGCCTGGACGCATCGCCAGCTCACGCCGCATCCGCTGGCCTGCTACACCAAGCCGATCCGGCTCAACCATCCGGCCGGCAACGGTCGGCCGATGACCTATATCGCCTGCACCAGGCCGCGCTATCCGGTGTCGGCGGGCATGCACGAGAAGGTGCAGGCGATGCCGCATATCCGCTTCCGTCCAATCGAGGCCGGTCACAACTGCATCATCTCGGCGCCGGACCTGGTGGCGCACGAGCTGCTGGAGGTCCCGCGATGAGCGAGCAACTGATGGTCCTGGTCGCCGGCCCCTACCGCTCCGGCACCAACGACGACCCCGTGCTGATCCAGCGCAATGTCGACGCCATGGAGGACATGGCGCTGGCGGTATTCCGGCGCGGCCACCTGCCGGTGCTGGGCGAATGGTTCGCACTGCCGCTCTTGAAGCATGCCGGCTCGACGAAGATCGGCGATGCCGTGTTCGACGAGATCTTCCATCCCATCGCCCGCGAGCTGATCGACAAATGCGACGCGGTGCTGCGCATCGGTGGACCGTCGACGGGCGCCGACGACATGGTCGCCACGGGACAGAAGCGCGGCAAGCGCATCATTCACGACCTGTCGGAGATCCCCGAGCGCCTGCGTCAGGCGAAGCGCTGAGGCCCGTAGGCGGCGGCATTGAAAGCCGTCGGCTGGTGGTTGATGAGCTGCGACAGCAGGCGCCCGCTGGGCGGGCCGCCCGTCATGCCGAAATGACCGTGGCCGACGGCGAGGAACAAGCCCGGCCGCCCCGCGACCTCGCCCACGATCGGCAGGCTGTCGGGCGTCGAGGGGCGGAAGCCCATCCAGAAACGATGGCCATCGGTATTCACGTCGGGAAACATGGTGCGAACATTGGCCAGCAAGGCCTTGGCGCGGCGCTCGTCCGGCGGCGCGTCGAGCCCGGCGATCTCGACCGTCCCGGCGACCCGCAGCCCCTGCTCCATGGGCGTGACGCCGAAGGAACGGCTCTTGTTCGAAAGGGTCGTGGTGAGCGAGACATTGGGTGTCGGCAGCATCACGTGATAGCCGCGTTCGGTTTCGAGCGGGACGCTCACGCCCAGCGGTTCGAGGAGCCGGAGCGACCACGCGCCGGCGGCGACGACGATCTGCTGGACCGTGTGGAAGCCGACATTCGTCATGAGGTCATAGCCGCCGTCCTCTCGCGGCATGATCTTCATGACGTTCTCAGCGACCACGCGACCGCCTGCTTCCAAGAACAGCCGATGAAGCGTCTGGACGATCCGCTGCGGGCTCACTGTGTAGCCGTTGCCGGGAACCAGCACGCCGCGACGCACCGCCGTGGAAATGCCGGGGAACATCTGGCGCAGGTCGTCGGAAGTGAGCGCCTGGCTCGCGATGCCCTGCCTTTCCCTCAACTGGCGCTCCAGGGCGGCGCCCGGCGTCTCGGCATCGGTTTCCCAGACATGGACCTGCCCGGCGGGACGCACGAGATCGGCGAAATTCTGTGGGCCCAGCAGTTCCTTCCAGCACAGGAAGGCATCCTTGTGCAGCGCGCGCATGGCGTCCGAGATTTCCAGCACGCGCGGCATGCGGCTGGCCGCGATCCAGCGCATCAGCCAGGGCAATGCCTTCGGGAAATACGATGGCCGCACGGCGAGCGGGCCCAGCGGATCGGTCAGCCACGAGGGCACCTTGCGCAGCATGCCCGGCAGGGCGATGGGCACGGAGGTGTCGGCGCTGATCATGCCGGCATTGCCGTAGGACGCCCCGCCCGGCGGCGGCAGCGGATCGATGATGGTCACATCGCGGCCCGACCGCCGCAGATAGAGCGCCGTCGAAAGGCCGACGACGCCGGCGCCGATGACGGCGATCGGAAGGACTGGATTGGACATTCTATCTCCCGGCTTTCTTTGTTGCGCGCTCAACCATTGCCCATCAACTCGCGCGGCAAGGCGCCGAGGCGCTGCGGTCCGTCGGCCGACACCAGAACCGTCTCGCTGAAGGAGACGCCGGCCGCCGAGGCGTACCATGTGGAAAACATTCCCGCCTCGAGCCGCCAATCGGCATGAGGATGGAAGATGCGCGTGAAGTCGCTGGTGCGCGGGCCCATCGGGGCATAGAAGCCCAGCGTATAGCCGCTGATATTGTCGAAGGAATCGCGCAGGCCGGCGTCCAGCACATCGCCGCGCAGGATCGCATCGACGTCGCGGGCCTCGGCGCCGGGACGCATCGCGGCGATCTGCCGGTCCTGGATCTCGGCAAGCGTGCGAGCCGCGTGGCGGCGGCTCTCCTCGATCGGCCCGATGCAGACGCATCGCATGAGACGCGCGCTGTAGCCGCTGATCGACAGATCGGAAGAGCGT
>Ga0193726_1000552_pt1 | contig 38477 bp, 51 predicted proteins | sample H2c1metaG_FD_144928 | JGI IMG/M metagenome (GOLD analysis project Ga0193726, IMG submission 144928) | Soil microbial communities from a riparian zone of the East river system, Colorado, United States - H2c1 | ecosystem: Environmental > Terrestrial > Soil > Riparian zone | place: USA: East River... | reverse complement strand
CAAGATCCCGGACCCGGTCACGGGGGAGATGCGCGGTCGCCAGCGGGTCACCACCTTCATCAAGGGCCTGGGTGACCAGTACGGCCTGACCAAGTGGCAGCAGCGCGTCCTCCTCTCGGCCGCCGCGCACTACCCGAACTCCCCGCAGATGGCACAGGCGCGGGAGCTGGCACCGGCCAAGGACGGCGGGGGGTTCGACGTCAAGACCAACGCGGGCGCGCTGGACAAGCTGGCCGACGCGCTGAAGACCGCGGGCGGTGACAAGCTCGCAGCGGACCACGGGACCAAGGTGCACCGCTACACCGAGCTGTACGACCTCGGCCGGCTCGACCTGGCCAGCGTGCCGGCGCCGTTCCGCGCGGATGTCGAGGCGTACGTGCGGAAGATCCAGGCCACGGGCCTGGTCCCGGTTCCGGACATGCTTGAGCGGACCACGATCCTGCGGTCGCTGGAGGTGGCCGGTACTTTTGACAAGATCTTCCAGCTCCCCAACGGGGAGTACGTGATCGGGGACGTGAAGACCGGCCAGAGCATGGAGTACGCAGCGCTGGACATCCGGCAGCAGCTTGCCTGCTACGCGCACGGCGTGAACGAGAACGGCATTTGGGAGTGGGACAACGACATTCCGGAACGGGGCCGGTGGCTGCCGGCGCCCAAGGTGCGGACCGACTTCGCGATCGTGGTCCACATCCCCGCCGGTTCCGGCACCTGCACGCTGCGCCGGGTGGACCTGGTACACGGGTGGGCTGACTGCGCCCTGTCGATGCAGATCCGCGACGCGCGCAAGACCCGGAAGGATCTGCCGCTGCTGATCACGGACGGCCCGGAGTTCCAGCCGGCTGCGCCCGGTCCGCAGGCAGACGACCCCGCCTCGGTGGACGCCCCCGCGTCCCGGCCGCCGGCCGGATGGGCCGGAGAGCACGGACCCGAGCCCGTCTTCCCCACCCCGCTCGCGGTCCAGCCCCCTTCCCTGCCGGACCTGCAACCGGACCTGGGCACGCTGCGCGGGTACGCCCGGGCGGCCATGTGGCAAGCGTTCCAGGAAGGCAGGGGCGGGCAGGCCGCGGTGTGGGAGACGGCCACGGCCACGTTCCCCGCCGGGGACCCGGTCCTGCTGGAGCTGGTCACGATCGGGCGTGGCGAGCCCCCGTTCTGACATAGCTTGACGCACGACAGAACGTGTGCCATGCTGGAGTCCTGCCCGGGTGAGCGTGACCCTGCGAGACCGCTCACCCGGGCAGACCAAGACTGCGGGCCCCGTACCTTCCCCTCCGTTGAGACGGGGCCCGCGCAGAATTCCCGAGGCATCGGGAATGGCACTGACCGGCGACGGCTGGTCAGGACTACTGCGAGTGCAGCTGTCCTCAACCCGACCCCTCTTGCGAGCGGGGCCGGGGGACAGGACAGGGGCCGGGTGCGAGTCCCGGATAGTCCGCTACCGCCCGGGGTTGACCCGAACAGAACTGAACAGCTCAAGACCCCGGGCGGTACCCATCCGAACTGAACTGGAGATCCAACCGTGACGTACCCCCCGCAGTACCCGGGCCAGCAGAACTACCCGGTGAACCCGCAGCAGTACCAGCCGCAGTACCAGGGCCCGGCGCCCACGCAGTACCAGCAGGCAGCCGCCGCCCCCGTCCAGCAGGCGCAGGCCGCGCCCGCGTTCAACCCGCACCCCCCGTTCATTGCGGCGTCCGGAGCCTCGGACTTCCCGCACATGGGCGACCTGCGCGGCCGGCTGCTGCTGATCACCCCGCGCAAGATCGAGATCGTCCCCAGCCAGACCAATCCCGGTTCCACTTTCGAGAGCGTCAGTTCTGACGTGGTCGTGCTGGACGGCGGCCCCGTGGTCAGCATGGACCCCGCCGCGAACGGCAAGGTCTTCGACGGGCACGCCTTCACCGGCATCGGCCTGTCCGGTGTCCGGGTCGCCCGCCAGCTCCGCGAGCTGGCCGGCACCGGACAGGTCGTACTCGGCCGAATCAACACCCAGCGGGGCACCGGCCCTGCGGCCAAGGGCAACGCGTGGGGTGTGGAGACTCAGTTCACCCCGCAGGATGCCGAGCTGGCCACCCGGTACCTCAACGGTGACCGGTCCATGGTCGTCATGCCGGGCCAGGCACAGGGATCGGTCCAGCAGGCCGCGCAGCAGTTCGCGCAGGGTGTCCAGCAGTACAGCGCCCAGACGAACAACGCGGCCCCCGGGTACGGACAGCCGGCCGCCCCGGGCCCGTACGGCCCGCAGGCGCCCCCGGCCAACCCCTGGGAGCAGAGCGGCCCGCCGCTCGGCAGCGGCCCCAACCCGTTCGCCCCCCAGGGCTGACCCGCAACCGCCGGCCCCTCCCGCGTCGGAGTAGGGAGGGGCCGGCACCCCAGGGCCCGTAGCTCAGTGGCAGAGCGCGGTATCCGGAGCGTCAGGGGCAGCCTGGCGTGCATCCGAGGACGGCCGTTCGAATCGGTCCGGGTCCACCCAGCCGCCCGACCCACGAAACGAGTCGAGCCCGCGCCGTTGGCCGGGCGGCTGCCACCCTGCAACGGAGGGAACAGACATGAGGAAGCACCGGAGCAGGACGCGACGCCCGCCGCTGACCCTGGTCCTGGGTACGGTGTGCTGGACGCTGCGCCACCGGCGGGACGACCTGATAGACCTGACAGCCACGATCACGTGGGGCCTGATGGGCTCCGGTCTTCTCGGGTGCCTGGTCCTGGCCGGATCACGGGGGCAGAGCGCATGAGCCTGATCACACAGCCCGCGGAACCGGACGGGATCGATCGGCTCTCTGTCTCGGTCGACTACCCGTCCAGGGATATCGTCGTGCGCATCGCGTGGACCCTGCACGACCGGCGCCGGTTCGTGATCGAGGCTGTCATCACGGCCGGCCTGCTGGACGACGAACAGGCAGGGCGACGGGCGCTTGACGCTCTGGTCGAAGACGCCCTGATCGAGTACGCGCCCCGGGTACCGGGTCTCGCCTCCGCCCCGCACGTCGTGCAGCTACTGATTCCGGAGAGCCTGAGATGACCATGCACCACGACCAGCCGCCCGCGGGGAAGGGCTGCGTCCCGTACCTGGTCGTAGCCGCGATCCTGGTCGCCCTGATCTACGGCGTCGTGCACTTCGGCGGCAGGTCCGGGTCCGACCACGGCGCCCGGCCCGTGCCCACCACGGGCGCATCCCCCGTGCCGGCCGCGCAGGACGACCCGGGGGCCCCGGCCGCACAGGGCGGTACGGACGACGACGCGGTCTTCCTGGACATCGTCAGTGCCGAGGACCCGGAACTGCTCGCCGTAAATTCGGGACCGGACCTTGCCCGGGTGGGGCGGACCGCATGCGGGGTGCTGGACACGGGCGCCTCGGTCAGCGACGTGTACGCGGTGGCGGTGGCGCACAGCCTGTCCCTGGAAACGATGTCCGAAATCATGGATGCGGCCACGGTCGCCTACTGCCCCGCCTACGCACAGGACGTGGCGGATTACGAGGGAGAGGACACGTAGTGAGCCACCGAGGAAAGCCCGACAGCGGGGAGACCCCCGGGACTGTGCAGCGCGCGCTCATGGGCGACGCGGAGGCCAAGCACCTGGACGACCAGTTCCAGCCCCCGACCGATGAGCAGATCGCCGCCGACGCGGAGCAGATAGACCGGGCGTACGGCGACCGGTAGCAGGCAGGAACGCGAACGGTCCGGCCCCGGCTGACACACCGGGGACCGGGCCGTTCTGTGCTAAGGAGCGAGCACAGGTGGAGACCAAGACGTGCACGAATTGCAAAGAGGTCAAGGCGCTGGACCAGTTCCATTATAAGGGTGAATCTGCCCGTCGAAAGGATGGAGTTCTGCCTAGGGCCTCTCAGTGCATAGAGTGCCACAGAAAGGGCAGTAAGGCTAACTACCAAAAAAGGCAACTAGAAAACCCGGAGTACCAACGGGACCGGTCCGCTACATACAAAGCGTCACCGCATGGAGGTAGGGCTAGGGCCAGGTCCCGTAAACAACAAAGGCTAAGCCAATACAGTCTAGCTGAATATCAATACGATTCAATGTGGAGAGCCCAGAATTATTCGTGCGCGGTGTGCGGGACAGATACGCCAGTAGGACGCGGGCAATTCCACGTGGATCACGATCATTCATGCTGCCCTGGATACCGTTCCTGCGGAAAATGCGTACGCGGAATACTGTGCTCTCCGTGCAATACGGGCCTAGGCCAGTTCCAGGATGACCCGGTCCTGTTGCAGGCCGCGATCGACTACCTGAACCACGGGCCCGCGTAGAACGCCAGAGACCCCCGGTGTGTCAGCCGGGGGTCTCTCTGCGTGCGGAGCGGCACAGGGGCAGCCTAGGTCATGCTGCACGCGGCAGGGTAGTCCGAGGCCGGCCCGATGTCCTCCACCATCAGGTACGAGGGGTCGGCGGTGGACCCCTGGACGGTCACGCTGGTTCCGGACGCGCGCATGCACGTGGCCACCAGGGGCACGGAGATGTCCCCGCCGGACGTATTGATGATCACGGTCTGGTAGAAGAACGAGTACGTCCCGGTGCCCGCGCTGCTGATACGGAAAGTGTCCATCAGCTTGGGCGTGGTGGAGGCGTTTGTTTTCCGCACCCCGATCTGCAACTGGTCGTTGGCCGCAGTGGGGTTCCACCTCCCCTTGGCGGTGACCCGGAAAGCGCGGTTGTTCCGGAACAGGATCGTGGGCGTGGTGATGTACACAGTCTCCACCCCCGAGTTCAGGGCGGCGTTCGCCGTGATCGCGGTATAGGCCGTAGTCCGCGAGCTGTTGTCATTCTCCCGGGCCGATGAAATGGTCTGGCCTGCCAGGACACCCGTCATGATCCGTGCTCACAATCCGTAGACGCTGGGGGCTGCGAGGTGCACGGGTTCCCCGGTGACCTGCGCCTTGATGATGCCGTTAACGCTGCGTGTCAGCGTCATGGTCTGCACCGCGGTAGTGCCCGTGACTGCGGTGCACGTGCAGACCTCGCCGGCTATGACCACGCTGAAAGGGAAGTCCCCCGGGTAGGTCGCGCTGTCCGCCCACCGGTCCGCGTCGTAGGCGTGCACCACCGATGCGGAGGTCGCCGTGGTGGTCATGCCGGCGGACAGGGTACAGCTCGGGGCGTCGTACTTGGCCACCGCGTCGTCGTAGCGGAGTACCGACCCGTACGGCCCGTGCGGCTGACAGGCGCCCGTCCACAGCCATGAGAACTGATCGAGCTGCTCGGAGTACCCCAGCAGCATCTGGTCCACGGTGGTGGGCGCCATCTGGCTGAGGAGCGGAGCCAGCACCCTGAGCCGGTGGGTCACGTCTAGGCGCGCCACGTCCGGCACCCGGGTCAGATCCTTTTCCAGCCGGAGACTGATACTCGGGTACCGGTCGGCGTCGAAGGTGCCGACAAAAGATCTCCACCCGGCATGGTCGGCGGTGTCGCTGGCGTAGCCCAGGTTCTCAGGGATGTTCTCCGCGTAGCCGGTGCCGATCCCGTTGGGCGCCTCCTGCACGGACAGGCGTCCGGTGGTCACCTGCACCCGGGCGGAGGTGCCGTTGGCCATGGTCACCGTGCTGTCGTTGACCACGTTCTGCAAGTCGCCCACGGGCTTGAACGGCGCGACGATCATCTGCTTCCCGGACCCGGACCGGTACGGCAGATCGAGCATGGACGGCTGCGCGTAGATCGAGTTGAGGTTCCGGAAGCGGAGCCCCGCGAAATCCCGCGCCTCGTACAGGAAAGTCTCCTCCGCAAGTACCGCGTCGGTCAGGGTATTGATCACGGTGTCTATCGGCTGCGGCCCCATCTGGACCCCGTCCCCCGCCGCGCCCACGATGGACATGGGAATCACCTGCTCCTTGGCGAGGCGGACGACGCGGGCAGTGGACCTTTCCAGATTGAATCCCGTGTCGGCCCCTGAGAACGCGGCGTTGCCGAGGTTGTAGGCGTTGAAGACCGCGATGTGCCCGAAAGACATCTGCCCCAGCGTGCCGCCATGGGACTGCACCACGCTGGTAACCCGGCCCGGAAGAATGCCGGTGACCGTGTCTTCCCAGAAGAACCCGCCGCCCCCGGTCACGACCCACCCCATGTGATAGGACGTGTTCGATCCGGACGTCTGCGTCTGGAAATTGAAGTGCGTCCACGCCCCGGTGAATCCGAGGTTGGTTATCCCGGCAAGGCTGTACACGGAAGTGCCCGTGGTATCGAAAACGTCTACGTGGATAAGCGTGGAATCGATGGCGATGCGCCATGTGCCTGTAGACGAATTGATATAGAAGAATGCTGAATTGCTCGGGGGGACGGCAGGGATCTTGTATACCAGCTCGACATCCCACTGCCCGGGTGCAGCGAAAGGCACCGCCCCCTCCGAGGTGGAGCTGTCCGTGCCGAGCACGGGCAGCGGAGACGACCCGGGCAGGGTGCTGTCCGAGGCGAACGTGACCCCGGACGTGGTCATGGGCGCCACACCCGGGATAGGGGACATGGCCGTCGTGGCGTCCGCCCCGTCCTCGCACGGCCAGTACGCGATCAAGGTGTTCGGGCCTGCGGGGCCGAAGTAGGACGCGATCCTGCGCCGGAGCGTGGACGACAGGACCGTACGCGACCGGCTGTACCGGTCCAGCGCACTGGCCGCCACGATGGGCACCGTGACGTCCTGGCCGCCCGTGTCCCAGGTCGGCGGATACTCGCTGACCTGGCCGGTGAACCGCCGGTAGACGTTGGTCACCGCGCCGGCCGTGACGGTCCAGGTGCGCGCGGACGGGGCGGTGTCCGCGAAGCTGGTGGCGCCCAGGGCCTGCGCGGTGAAGTCGGGGTTGGCCACGATCGTCCCGCCGATCCCGGACCGCACCTCGGCCTTGAAGATCTTCCTTGCCAGGTTCCCGAAACCAACCGTGGCCACGTCCCCCACGTGGACGGCCGTCGTGCTGTTGAAGATCGAGGTGATGCCCGCGACAGTGATCGGCGTACCGAGCATCGTCCAGGGGCCTGAAGTGCCCGGCGTGGTGCTGGTGTAGAAAGTAGCCGTCCAGCCGCTGGAGCCATTGTCCACGTCAAGCGTGACCCGGACACTGAGCCGGGCACCGGGCACCTGGCCCACCGCGACGGACGCGACCCCCAGGTCAGTACTCCCGTCCGCGGACCAGAACAGCTTCAGACCCCCGTCCGAGGTGACGAGGAAGAGCCAGGACTTCTGCGACCCCACCGCCGTGGACTTGCCCATGATCTCCTGAGCGCCCAGGTTGGAATCGACCGCGTCACCCCACACGGCGCACTCGATATCCGCACGAAGGTCCAGGTCCCCCGTGATGTCGAGCACCGCCGCGTCCGGGGTGCTTGCGCGGCCGGTGCTCCCGTTGGGCATGTCCAGCCACGGGGCGGCCCCGATGACGGCCTGCCCCACCCTGATCGGGGTGTTGACCCCCAGCCACGGGTAGTACGGCGACAGGGGGTTGCGGATGGACAGGGCCCCGTCATTGTTCTCCAGCGTCATCGAACAACTGGCAGGGTCCGCGATCTTCCCGCCCGACGCCTTGATCCCGTACTCCACATCGATGGCGCCGCGGACCCGGGACGTCACGTCGGTCCAGACCCCGTTGATCTGTAGCTGCACGCTGGGTGCGAATCGCCCGGCCATCAGCCAACCCTCTTTCCCCAGGTCTGCTGCACGTCCCCGCGGCCCTTGCGGATCACCAAGTTCCGCATGGGCTCCAACAGCCACTCGGCCAGCACACGGCCGTCCGGCACCATCAGGTAGATGTGCTGCGCCTCGCCTCCCCCGCTCCCGCCGCCCCGGGCGTCCATCACCGAGTTGGCGTGCGGCCGGACCGAGCTTCCGGGCGCGAGGCTGACCAGCTCCGGCCCTGCTTCACCGACCCACGTCATGTCGCTGCGCGGGCCGCCCACCGCCGCGGTACCGGCGCGCCGGCCAAGACCCACCGGGCCGCCGGTGGCGTACCCGCCGCCCTCATGGGCCACGCTCCCGTGCGTGGTGTAGGTCTGCGAGATGATGATCGGCACGGTCTTCCCCCGGAGCGAGTTGATGCGCGCCTGAGCGTCCCTGATCACGTTCCGCAACTGCGAGGAATCGGCGTTGACCCGGGAGGAATGCGACTTGGGCAGGGACGCCAGCTTGCGCTTTGCGTCCGCGATGACGCTGGTGAGCTGCGCCACCGAGCCCGTGACCTTGATCTTCGGGTCCTTGATGTTGTCGAGCGAGTCGGCCAGCTTGATCGCTTGCGACCGGGTCAGGCCCATCTGCTGGCCTGCCTTGACTAGCTGGTCGTGCGCCCGGATCAGGATGCCGTTGGCGTAGTCCTGGCTCTTGCCCTGCTGGATCGCGGCAGTGGCCGCGGCCTCCGCGGTACTGGCCAGGTCGGACAGCGGCTTGTACGCCTCGCGCGCCTTCTTGCTGGTCAGGTCCAGCTCGCCGTTACTGTACGACAGCGCGTTCCGGTGCCCCTTTATCGCGGCGGTGGAGTCGTCAATGGCCTGTTCGAAATCCGACATGGCGTCCATGCCGGCGCGGTTCGCGTCATTGAGGTCCAGAATCGCCTGCTGCAATCCCTGTGCGCTCTGCTTCTGTGCGTTGAGCCGCTTCTGCACTTCCAGGGACTGCGCCCCGAAAAGGCCGAGGGATTCCGACGCGAGCTTGTTCTCGTAATCCAGGTCCGCTAGCGCGCTCTTGTAATTGTCGAGCGACTTGGTGGGGATCTTCTTGCCGGTCTCGTTCTGTAGATCCTTTATAGCCTGCGCGGCCAGGTCCGCATGGCCGCCCTGCACCAGGTTGGCAAGGCTCTTGTCCAGCGCGTCAAGATCCTTGCTCGCCTGCTTGGCCGAATTGGACTTGGCCATTCCCAGGGAAAAGACTTTGTTCATGACATCGTTGAAGTGGTCCATCTTGGAACCGCCGCCGGTCACCCGGTCAATATCCTTGGCAAGACCGCTCAGGTCAGAACCGAAGATCCGCGCGGCTTCCCCGCTAACCTTGCCGGTGTCCCCGAGCCGGCCGATAGCGGTGGTCATCCTGTCGATGTCCGGGGCTTTCCGGCTCGACTCGGTGAGTTTGTTGACCACCAGGTACAGCGCTGCGATGGCGGCCAGCGTGCCAGTGATCTTGGTGGCAGTGGACAGCCGGCCGAACTCCGCGGCCAGGCCGCGCACCCCGCCGCCGGCCGCGGCCATCCGGATGCCCGCCGCATTGATCGAGCCCGCGAGGCGCAGCACCGCGGCCCCCGCCAGCTCGACACCCACCTTGGTCAGCGCCATCAGCTTGAGGACCGTGTACAGCTGTACGAGCCTGGTCAGTACGGCTTCCGGTACGGAGTCCACGATCTTGGCGAGCACGTTGACCACGGACAGCATCCCGGGGCCCGCGTCGGCGGCAGCCTCGCCCACATGTAGCAGCGTGTCACCGAGGTTACGCAGCGTGTCCTTTACTTCCGGCCCGGTTTTGTTGACGTAGTCCATGAACGTGCTGATGGGGCCGCTGGCGTCGCCCTGCGACAGCACCCGCTCCAAGTGGATGGCCTCATCCGTCGCGCTCTTCAGCGATTCGTTCGCGAACTTCCTGAACCTGGCCGCCGCCGCGTCGAACCCGGGAGTGGAGACCTGCCCGCCGAGGGTGGTCACCAGCCGGTCGAACTGCTTGGACGCCCCGGTGACCAGGCCCGTGGTCTGCGGAAGCAGCGCGTTCACCACCGCCAGGCCCTTGGCGAAGACGGGCATGGTGTCCTTGGCGAGGCTGTCGGACCAGCCCTGATAGCTGTCCTTAAGGATCGAGAAAGCCTCGGCCGCCCGCTGCGTCTCGGGCGGCAGGGCTTTCAGTGCCTCGTACGCCAGGTCGCTGGCCTCGGCCGCCTGCTTGGAGCCGGCCCCGTACTTGGCCGCTGCAGCGGTCGCCTTGTCCTGCGCGGTGGACAGCTCCCCGAACTGCTTCACCTGCGGGATGATCGCGGCTGCGAACGCCCCCGCCGCCACTGCCCCGGCGCCCATGTGCGCGGCGATGGGGACCAGGCTGGCAGCGATGGGGATGGCGGCCGGTGCCAGGGAGAGCAACGCGCCCTTGAGCTTGTCCAGACCCCCGCCGGCCGCCTCCTTGGCGGCACGGTTCGCGGCCTCGATAGCGTTCTGCGCGTCAGTGGAACTACCCGTGATCGCGATCCGCACGCTGTTAGTCATCGGGCCACTCCTCCTCTTGGTCTTCCTCTGGCGGGCGGGCCAGGCTGTCTATCTCGATCATGCGCAGGAACTCCGCCGGCTCCCGCATGAGCTGGCTCGGGAGGCAGTGGAACCGCTCGCACAGGTGCAGGGTCAGGCGAGCTCGCCGGAGCTCTCCGGGGGCAGGGACAGGGTTTCCGTCGGCAGTGACACCCCCGGCAACGACGGCGTATCGTCGGAGGTCGGAGGCAAAGGGTCGTCCACCCCGACCACCATCTGCACCCATCGGGTAGCAGCCTCCGTGAGCATTTCCGGGTCCTGGTGCATCACGGTCTCCGGGTCGGTCCCGACCGGCTCCCCGGTGTCGGCGTCCTCCAGATTCCAGTTCACGACGTTCTCACTCAGCCGTTCTACGGCCGTGATCACGTCGCGCATGGTCAGCCCGCTGGCACCGCTGGCTGTCAGGGCAAGCCAGGTGTCGAAGCTCATGGGCATGGTCTCGATCTCCAGCCCGTACCAGTCCGATCCCTCCGACATGGTGACAGTCTGTGTGCGCTTCTTCGGGCGGAAGCCCATGGCGCGGTTCCTTCCTCTCAGGTGGTGCGGGGCGCAGCGGTGGATCAGGACCAGGCAGGCACGGTGCCGTCAGCCAGCGCGCCGGGAGAAGACCAGGTCAGGGCCCCGCCGGCCTGACGTGACACGGCGTAGTCGGTGAAAACGCATTCGTTGGACAGGGTCTGAGCGCTGATCACCAGGGAGCAGGTGCGCACCACGTTCGTGCCCGCCACGTCCTTGAACACGGTGTGCGACTTGGCCGTGTTGAAAACCCCGGCCAGGGTGATGGTGAAGTCCGCGAGCAGCAACAGGCGCTCGATCGCGAACTTGTCCACGCCGGTCACGTCCTGGACTGCGCGCGGGGTCGCGAAGTCGAAGTTGGTCACGTCGTTCTTGATGTCGGTAAGGGTGGGGGTGGAGGTGTCCACGCTGAGCGTGGTCCACCCGAGGCCGCTCTGTTTGCTAATTGGGCTCATCTCCCTTTAGGTAATCGATAGCCTTTTCCAGGATACCGATATTGTCCCCGAGCAATCCTATAGCCCGGTTGCAGGACTGGCACAACAGGCCGCGTACCCTGCCCGTAACATGGCAGTGGTCCACGGACAGGCGGAACCGGGTGCCGGTTCGACCGTGCGCGCTGAGTTCATCCTTTCCGCATACAGCACAGACTCCGCCCTGTCTGTCCAGCAATTCGTAATAGCGCTCCGGTTCGATACCGTACACGTTCCGCAATTGCCAGTTGAGACTGTTCTCCCGGTTACGCTCCGGATTGTCCTTAGCCCATTTCCTGGCCCGTGTAGCGGCACACTGTTTGCAAACGCTCTTATACAGTACAATGTCGCCTCTCTTTCCACGGGGTGAGAACCGGCTATAGGGCTTGGTCTCATGACAGGTGCCACACTCGCGGGAGGTCTCTCCAATGAACATGGCTAAAGTCTACAGGGTTGCTTAGCCCTTCTGTCTGGTCTGCTCGATCTTGTCGGTGTGCTCGTGAAGGTCATCCCGCCACGCCTCGGGGGTGGTGAACGTGGCGGGGCGGGACAGGCCGTCCTTCATCCGGAAAACGCCCTCCCGGTCCAGCCGGCGCAGGTGCACGGACGCCTTGAAGCAGGGCTGTCCCGCCTCGAAGACGGCCCACCCGTCCACCACTGTGAAGTGCCGCCCGCAGTGGTCCACGTCGTACCGCTGCTGCTCACTCAGCACGTCGTACCGGAGCCTCCACCCGAGCAGGTAGTCCGGACAGTCCACCCCGGCGCAGGCCCGGCCCGCGGCGATGTCTGCCTGCGTGAAGGGTTCGAAGTGCGTGGCCACCGGAGCGCTCACCCGGTAGCGCCTGCGCAGGGACGCGGGCACCTGACCCCCGGGCATCACAGCAGTGCGTCCGCTCGGTTGCGCACGAAAACCGCCGCGAACGTGGCGGAGGTGAACGTGCCGGACGTGGCCACCCGCAGGTAGCGGCGCACGACGGCAGTCGGGCCGCCCGCGATCCGCTGCACCCCGATGGCGGTCGCGGCTGCGAACGCACCGCCGGACAGCGCGGTGAACGCGGCGTTGTCTGCGCTGTCACCCAGGGTCATGGTGACCGAGGTGCCCGTGAAGGCCAGGACGTGCAGGTAGGCGGACCACCCGAAAGCAGTACTCACGTCGGTCAGGTCCACGCCGCTGGCCGGGGTGGTGGCCGTGACGTCGGTCCGCGGCCCGGGGGTCAGCTGGTCGCCCCACTCCGCGGCGAACCCGTTGGCCACCGCGTTCACGTTGAAAGTGAAAGAGCCGTCCGCGCCCCGGCTGCCGTCGTAGGTCGTCTGCTTGCCCAGGATGCAGAACGCCGGGGAGCCCAGCGCGGTGCCCCGCAGGTAGGCGAGCTGCACGTCGGTATAGGGCAGCGCCCTGGCCACCAGGTGCGCTGCGCTCGCCGCGGGCCCGGGGTTGAAGAACGTGGTCATCCCGAGCGCGCCGTCCTTGGTGCTGGTCTGCCGCTCGGTGGCCGACTTGTCGATGCCGGTGAAGTCCAGCACCCCGCGCGGGGTGGACAGCGAGCTGAGCTGCTGCACGTCCCCGCTCATGTCGTACGGCCCGAACAACAGGCCGTCGCCCAGCCCGCTCTGCTTGGCGAGAATCACGCTGCCGGTCACGGCGCCTCCGTATACACGTCGTTGAGAATCATGGGGATGACCATCTCGGCCACCCGGAAAACGGCCCCGTCCTGCGTCAGATAGCCGTACTCCAGCTCAAGTCCCTTATCGAACGACTCGCCGAAGATGTCCACATTGCGCACCAGGCCGCCGAGCGTGAACCCGCCGCACAGATCGGCCATGAGCGCGTCTGCGGCCTCCGCGATGGCGGTGTCGATCGCGTCTTCCGGCTCGGCCAGGAACTTGAGGTAGATCCGGGCGTTGACCACCATGGCCATACTCACCGCAGCCAGCCCGGACCCCTCCGCGAACGGCATGGTCCGGTCCAGCCAGAAGCACAGGGTCAGCCCTCCGGCGGACGGGGCCGACTTGGGCTCATGGAGCATCACGGTCTCGAACCGGCCGGTGGACTGGCCGAAGGTCTGGAGTCCGGTGAGGACACCGGAAGTGTTCAGCGCCATCAGTTCATCCTCGCCAGGTAGCGGGGTAGCTCACGCTGCGCGATGCCCGCGGACTGCGCGTCAAGAAGGGACTTGACCATGCGGAAGGTGGCGTAGCCCTTGAAGCGGGTGGTGCGGTTGCGGGACCCGGTCCCCTCCAGCCACGGGCCGTAGATGATCCCGTCGTCGTTGACCTCCCACAGGTTGGACACCTTCTCGGCCGCCACGTGGCCCATGTAGTAGCCGGTCGGGTGCCGCAGCACCTTCTTCAGCCGGACCCGGACCCGCTTGGCGCCTTCCTCGGCCACCGCGCGCTCCGCGGCCTGCTGGAAGTCCCGCACGGCGCGCTTGGCCCGGCCGTCGAAGACCGGGCCGGTAGTACGCACGGTGACATTGAAATGGGGCACGGTCAGACCGCCTCACTGAGCGCCATGCGCCTGTACTGCTGCCGGAGCAGGGCCCGCTGCTGTCCCAGCGCGGTTCCCTTGAGCTCCTGCGCGGTCTCCCCGCTGCCCGACACCCGGGCGTAGCCCGCCCGCTCGTTGAGCAGGGTGCTCAGCGCGATCCCCCGGCACACCGACTCCGCCAGCCCCGGAACGACCAGCCGGCTGGTCGTGGACCCGGTCAGGTGCGCGGCTGCCGCGGTCCCGCACTGCGCCCGGTCCACCACCAGCCGGCGCGCGGCGTACAGCGCGTCGCCGTTGGTGTGCGCTGCCAGGGTGGTGCCGTCCCAGGCCCGGCGGACGGACAGCACCGAGCCAAGGATGTCGAGTACGAGCATGCGCTCCGTGCCCGCGGTGATGACCTCGCCCACCGTGACCGCCGCGGAGTTGCCCACCGTGACCGCGGTGGCCGCAGTGTTCTGTGCCAGGTCCGCTGCCAGCACGGTGCCGCTGGCCGCGGACCGCCGGCCGGTCACGGCGACGCGCTCGGTACCCAGGGTCAGCAGGTCGCCCACCCCGACCGCGGCAGACGCGGCAGTGTCCACCAGCACGCTGGAGTCAGCGGGCGCGGCGTCCGCGGCCAGTGCTCCGGCGGCCCGGGAGGTGTCGCTGTACCCGTACCAGCCGGTCAGCTGTATGTCCTGCTGGTAGGTGGCGCCCCCGCCGAAGGTGGACCGGCCGGAGAGCAGGATCTCCACACAGTCGAAAGGCGGCCGGTCGCTGTCGTCCGCGCGGCGCAGGATGTACTGGTCCGGGGTGATGACCCTGCCGCCGCTCGCGAGCTGCGTCACGGCGATGATCTCGTTGGACCCCAGCCACAGTTTCCAGGACCGGGAGGACATGACCGCGTCCGGGAAATCGAACTTCCTCGTGGTCAGGACCGGGGTGAAGGTGCGCCGGCAATCCCCGTCCACGGCCTCGGTGGCACCGGTCAGAGCATCGTCCACGGCAGCGTCAGAGCGCGCCGTGTCCTTGATATCGAGCGCGGTCTTCACAGACTCGCGTGTGGCGTACCAGCTCACCGGGGCCCCCACTGCTTTCGGTCGGGCGGTGCATGTGGTCACAGTGTGCCACGGGACCCGGGCGGTTGCAGACAGCGGAAGACCCCCGGTCCACTCGGAAGGGACCGGGGGTCTTCGCGGTACTGCTACTGCGGACCATCACCCGGGAGCAGCGTAGCTCACGGACAGGCAGCCGTCAGCCACTGCCCGTTGATCTGCGTGATGTAGTGGCCCATCGGGCAGTGCAGTACCCCGGCCGCGTTGGAGTCCAGCAGCACCCCGTCATCTGGGCACGCCACGGGCGGGGTGTCCACGTACTGCTTCCGGTACTCGGCCTGCTCCTTGAGGATGTCCAAGAGCTGCTGATAGGCCATGGTCAGTCCTTGTACCTGTCCAGCAGATCGGCTTTGGTCAGCCGCTCCGCCTCCTCACGAACCACGCCCTGCGACACGGCGTAGTCCACCCATGCCGATTTGGGCTCGCCGGCCGCCGGCCGGACCGGCTGATCCGTCTCCGGGTCGCTCTTCCCGTGCTCAGGCTCCGGGTCGGGCTCCGGGACCACGCCCGTGCGCCGCGACTGCTCCACCGCCTCGTTCGTGACGCCGCCGTGCAAGGTGCTCTTGGGCATCGTGCTCTCCTTCCATGGGTGAGACCGGCCGCCCGGGTCGAAGGGGCGGCCGGCCCCGGTCTTGTACCCTGGTCAGGCTGCGACCACCGCCGCGCCGCTGTCCAGGGGGACGTAGGTCACAGTCCACTTGGTGGCGCCGGTGGAAGTGGCCACGGTCTTCAGATCGATGGTGCCGGTACGGACCACGAACCCCACGCCAAAGGACAGCACGTTGGCGCCCGCGTTGCTGATCGACAGGGCCCCCCCGAGCGTGGCCGCGGGTGTGATGGTCGCACCCGCCTCCTTGCCGGTGGCGTCCGTGGCCGCGCTGGACAGGGCGACCGCCGTGCCTGCGGCCGGGGTCGCGATCAGTTGCAGTGTGGTTGCCTGCGCCTGTACCGCGGTGGTCACCTCGCCCACGATCCCCGTGATCAGCACCTTTCCGCCGGTCACGGTGAAGTACGGCGTCTGCGCGGTGGCAGGCAGCGTGGCCGCTGCGCGGTTCACCTGAAGTCCCAGTACGCCGCCGAGGTAGGCGGCGCCGTTGTTGAGCACGCTCATGTCAGACCCCCAGGGCAGGCAGGCTGGACGGCTTGCGCTGCGTCACCAGGTCGTGCGTGATGGCCACGACCTGACCGGCAGCACTCCGGGTCACCCGGATGTAGTTGAACCCGTCCGAGAGGGAGTCCGCGCCCACGAAGAACGCGGCCACGGGGAGCGCCGTCGTGGTCGTGATGACACCCGATGCTGCGCTCTCCCCGCTGAGCGGGGTGCGAACCCAGGTGTTGGAGCCGGCCGAGGTGGCCATGGTGAAGTAGTGCGTGATGTGGGACAGGGTCTGCGCACCGGTGCCGTTCGCGTCCTTGCACTCGGCCACGGTGAAGGTCTCGGCATTGGCACCCGTGCAGACGAACGTGATCCCCGAGGCGTACCGCATGGCAATCTCGACGCCGTTCGCGGCAGGGACGCAGTTGAACTCACGCCCCAGTCCTTCCATTCCGGACATGCTGCCTACTCTCTGTTACGGTCCGCCGGGGGTTGAGTGCCGGCGGCCTCGCTGCGGTCCGCCGGGGGTTGAGTGCCGGCGGATCAGCTCCCGCACCTGGTATCGAGCCAGCCTCCCCGCCGTACGGGGCGCGCACCTGCGCTATGCGGAACCCCGGGCGCTTGCTGCCGCCCGGGATGCCTGCCCACTGCGCGGCGGTGTGAGATCACCGGGCCACCGCCGCGCAGCAGGAGACCAGCTTACGGGCGCGCCGCGAGCTGGACGAACGGAGACAGGGCCGGGCCGCCGTTGGCCGGCGTGATGGCGCTGTCCAGCCACGGCCGGCCGTCCACGCGCTGCGTGATGCGGTAGGAAGTCCGGTCGCTCTTGAACTTGTAGTGCTCGCTGGACTCGGCCGTCATCTGCTGGCGGTCGCCGATCAGGTAGTACGACAGGTCAACGAACGACAGGTCGCCCTGGCCGCCGAGCGCGCTCGGGGTCTTCTCCGTGAAGATCACCGGGCGGCCGAGGATGGTGACCGGGGGCGTGTCCGCACCGGAAGAGTTCGGGCCGCCCAGCCACACGGGGCCGCCGCCGGTGCCCACCGACAGCGCCATGGTGGCCAGCTCGGGGAACGCGTCGATGGTCGCGACCCACACGGCGCTGCTCAGGGACTGCGGCAGCATGCGGGCGAACATCTTGATGACGTTCTGCCACACGATCGTGGCAGAAGCCTGGCCCGGCTCTGCGAGTACCGCGATGTTGGCGCCGTTGGAGGTGTTCAGGGCGCCGGTCGGCATGCCGACGCCGTTGCCGCCCATGAACGCCAGGTCCTCGAAGAACGCCATCGCCTCGGGCATGACAGACCCGATGAAGGCGCCGAAGGCTGACCAGTCGCGGACCAGCTCGTTCGGAGCCTCCGCGTACGTGATCAGCTTCTTGGCGTCCAGCACGGCGCGCCCGAAGCTGGCCTCGGACTCGGGGAGGTCAGCGGACTCCTCCACCCAGTACGAGGTGATGCCGCCGTAGACCGAGCCCACGTTCGTGGTGGAGTCGATCTTGGGGAACGGGACCCGCTGGCTCTCCATCGGGATCACGCGGGCGCGCGGCCGGACCACGGCCTTCTCCAGCGAGATCTGAAGCAGCTCGCTGCGCAGGATCTCCGGGACCAGGAAGCCGCCCTCGCTGGGCTGTGACTCGCTGTAGTTACGCAGCACCTCAAGGCGCTCGCGCGCCTCCTTGGTGCTGTTCGAGGCGAGGGGATTGTGCCAGATGGCCTGGAACAGGGACGCGGCGTCCGGGTACAGGTGCGCGATGTCCTTGTGCGCCCCGACAGCCCGGGGGTTGTACAGGCTGGTGGGCTTGGACGCGAAGTCGTCGGCCCCCTTGGGGCGCAGGTCCAGCAGGTTGGAGCGCTTCTCCAGATCCTGCCCGTGCTCCTTGAGCCAGTCCGTGAGGACCATCTGCGTCTGCTCACGGACCTGCACAGCGAGGTCCGTCTTCGCGGACATGGCGCTGCCCGCGTACGCCTTGACGAACTCGGGCAGGCCGCCGTCCTCTACGATCTTGGCGAGCTGAGTGGGGTCACTCAGCATCTCCTCCATCTCGACTTGGGTCTGGGGGATTGCCAGCTTGGTCATCGCGGTCCCTTCTGTGCGCGGATCAGGTCCGCGATGGTGGTCAGGGTGGCGGCCGGCGCGGGGGCCGCGGCGTCCGCCCGGTTCACGGGCACTGTCGCGCCCGCGGGCTTGGCGGGTTCGGCCAGGCCCGTGATGGGCGCGGTACCCCGCACCTCATCAGCAAGCCCCGCCTTGACGGCCTCGGCCGCGCTGTACCAGGTGGTGGCCTGCATCGACGCACGCCACCCGGCCAGGTCGCCACCGGCGCGCTCGGTGTACACCGAGGCGATGTTGTCCGAGGTCTTGTCCAGCAGATCGGCCAGCGTGCGCAGGTCGGAAGCGTTGCCCGCGGCCCCCGAGCTGGCCTCATGGATCATCATCGTGGCCTGCGGCGCCATGATCCGGCGCTCGCCTGCCTGCGCGATGACGGACGCGATCGAGGCAGCGAGGGAGTCCACGTGCACGGTGATCCCGCCGCGCCGCTTGAGCGCGTCGTAGATGGCCATGCCGTCGAAGACCTCACCGCCCTCGCTGTTCAGGTGCAGCTCGATCGCGCCCTTGATCTCCCCCAGCTCGTTGAGGAAGTCACGGGCAGTGACGCCCCACTCCCCGATGGCGTCATAGATCGAGACCTCCGTGACTCCCGATGCACTGGCCTCCACCCGGTACCAGGACGCACGCCCGGTCCGCTGGAGGTTGGCCACCTGCCCGGGTGTCCAGATCCGTGCCACTACTCCCCGCCTCCCTTGCGCCCGCGCTTGACCACGGTGCACCTGCAGTCGTTGCCGTACTTGGCGCCTACGCAGTTGACGTAGGACTTGCCGTCCGGGTAGTCCTCATACGCTGACTCACGGTTACGGTACAGCTTCCCGTCCTGTGCCAGGCACGGCGCGCACGTGCTGTCATCCTTGTGCGCCTTCACCACCCAGCGCATGGCCGCCTCGATCACGGGCACGCCGTGGTCGTCGTAGCCAACGGAAGGATCGAGCTCGGTGCCCGGGACAGGGCCGATCATGATGTCCGTGACCAGGTCACCGAACGTGACCCTTACCCGGTCGAAGATCAGCGCGCCCATGCGCTCGGACAGCACGGGGAGCAGCGCAGGGTCCGCGCTGTACGCCGCGCAGACGTGCGCCGCCCAGGGCGTGCGCTGGACCGGGAACCGGTCGTACAGCACGTCCTCCGCGCCGGCCAGCACGGTGGCGCGGGCCCGGGTGAGGACACCGCCCGCTTCGTAGTCGCCCACGTTCCAGACCCATGCGGGTTTATCGGTGTCCGCGTTCCAGAGCGCAGCGCCGAAGATCTTGGCGTCCACGGTAGGCAGGTACGCAGCGTAACTGCGCACGGCGTCGATCACGCCGCGGGTGTCGTTGGGCGACCAGTCGCCTGCGTCCGGCCCCAGGTAGGCCAGGGTCAGGTGAAGATCATCGGCCAGCTCCCCGCCGGGCACCGCGATCCGCGCGGCGTCCGGAGCGCTGGGTACCAGCGCGATCATGCAGCCCATCAGGTGTGCTCCGTCCGCTGCGCTGGTGATCAGGTGCACGCCCCGGTCCTTGGGCGCGGCCTCCAGCTCCTTGGGCACCGGGGCGCCCGGTACGGCTGCTGCCCCGGGTGCCACCTCGCCGGGGTGGGCCCGGGGCAGCGTGATGGACGGCGCGGTGTTCGACCAGTCCACGCCCGGCATGAGCACGGGCAGGATCATGGGTGCCAGCGACGGCGCGCCCTGGACCAGCGAGGTCAGCAGGATGCGGTCCGGGTCCGCGCCCGGCTGGCCGAAGTCGGCGTCACCCGGCAGGCCCGCCAGTTCCAGGGCGTCGGGCCCGTACACGCCTGCCTGGGTGAAGTTGTGCAGGGCTTTGGAGCGGGACACCAGGATCTCCGCGTCCTGCTCCTCATCCCCCTGCACGGGGCTGATGTAGTCGAATTCCAGCCCCGCCCCGGCCAGCCCGAACAGCGGCAGGAACTCACAGTTGGCCGCGTCCCTGATCCGGTCCAGGTCCGGCACGGTCAGGTGCTTGTCGAACCACAAGTCGGACGCCTCGGCCGTCGCCCTGTTCACGTCCGTGACCTTGCCCGCGGCGAAACCCGGGAAGCCGAACGCCTCACGGATGACGTCCTGCCCGACCTGCCGGAGCTCAGCAAACTGCATGTCGCGCTGACTGAAGGACCGGTCGATCCACTTCATGCCCGCTTCCAGGATGCCCACCCGGTGCGCAGCGGCCACCCCGCGGTGCTGCTCAGCCCACCGCCGCTGCAACCGGCGGAAGTCCGCATCCTGAAGCCCCTCGGGCACCTCGATGATGCCCCCGGGCGTGGCCGAGTTCCGGAAGAAGTTCCGGTTCCACTCGGCCGTGTACCGCTCGCTGTCGAGGTCGGTGAGGATGGCCTGCACCGCGCCCATGCCCCGGTAGGGGTCCGCGGGGTTGGGCATCATGGGGCGGATCACGTCCTCGATCCCCAGCGGCACCTGCTCCCCGTCCGGGCTGGTGTAGACGAACCCGGCGAGGAAGGTCTCTACGCTGGGGACCGGGGTGATCCGGTCCGGTCGCACCGGCCACATGCCCATGGGCCACGGGGCCGGGGCCTGCCGCTGCACCACCCAGCACGCCTCGCCGGTCAGCTTGAGGTGCTGCGCCTGCGCCTCCCGGAAGCGCATACCGGACATGAAATCGTTCGGCCTGTTCCACACCCGCAGTGCCTGGTGGTCCGCGACCAGGACCCGGTCCTTGGGGTCACCGCTCTTGGCGCTGCGCCACAGCTGCCACTTCACCTTGGCTACAGCCTGTGACGTGGTGCTCACGATGTTGAACAGGGTGCCGACCGAGCCCATGGCGTCGATGGCCGAGGTGGCCTGCGAGCTGGTCCCCGAGAAGATCGAGCGCTCGGACTGCGCGCGGCTGGGGATCGGCACCGGCGTCCTGGCCGTGCCGCGCGGGACCAGGTCCACCACGGCGCGCAGCGGTGACCTCACGCGGTGACCTCCCGGCTCAGGAACTCGATCACCAGGAACGATACGCCGATGGTCAGGAACCCCGCCCCGGCGCCAAGGGTGTGCCAGGCCGCTGCGTCGATCCAGCCGAACCCGGTCACGGTCAGCAGGGCGGACCGGGCACTGACGATGCGCTGGCGGACCGTGCGGCCGGCGCTGGACAGCTGCGCCCGCAGCCTGGCCCGGGTGGGGGCAGCCTTGCCCCACGGGCGGGTACCGCGGTCGATCGCGGGGCGGTCGGTGGTCACAGCCATTTGATGTCGTACCTCCCCTTGAGATCGTGGTGGGCCACGATGTATCTCATGCCGTCCATGCCGTGGTCGTCGCGCTTGACCGGCTCCTCCTTGGGCGCCGTGCCCGCCACCGCCTCGGGCGGCCACACATACCCGCCGATCTCCTGCTCCGTGCAGAGCGGGAGCTTCGCCTCCTCCAGCAGCTCGTCACGCTCGGTCAGTGCGTCCCTGTGAATGTACAGCCGCGGGTGCCCGTCCGGCTGCACCTTGAGCCGTGACTCTACGCATTGGATGCCCCGGGTCTTGGTCTTCTTGGCGGGCACAGTCTGCAACCGCAGGTGCTTGGTCAGCGTGGCACGGTCCTCCGCGTCATGATCGCAGATGATCGCGGTGGGCCTGGCCTCCATCCACACCACCTGACAGCGCTCGCAGGTGAGCGGGAAGTGGTCGCGGTCCGTGCGATCACACTGCCGCTTGCAGGTGGCCACCTGCCGCATGATGTCCTTGGCGTGATCTTCGACCAGGCGCTTGGTGCGGTAAAGCTCCCGGTACAGGTGCAGCCTGCCGTCCGGGTCCTGCGCCCACCACTGGCACACGAAAGGATTCGTGTACCCGAAGTCGATCGACCAGAAGACCGGCCAGCTCTTGGGCGGCCGGCGCATGGCCGGGAGCAGGTGGACCGATGGGTCCCAGTTCTCGTACACCAGCCCCTCGGCCGTGACCCACCGGCCCCTGAGCAAGCGCTCCTTGCGCACCCCGGTCAGCGCGCCCAGCCGGGCCATGTAGACGCGGCCCGCGTCCGTCCAGTCCCGCGCAGCGGCGTCGTACAGCATGGGGTTGTCCTCATGCCGGCACTCGATCAGGGACGTGGCGCCGGTGTCCGCGCGCTGCTTCAGCCAGTGCTGCGGCCGGTCGGGGTTGGTGTCCGCGATCAGCTGCATGGTACGCACCACGCCATTGCGCAGGCGCGTGGTCAGGTTCTCCCAGTCGGTCACGGTCAGCTCGATAGCCTCCTGCACGAAGATCACGTCGTACTCGGACGACATAATCTTGGTCGGCTTGTCCATGCCCCCGACCATGATCTTGGAGCTGTTGCCGTACCGGTACTGCGGGGGCTCCTCATGGCTGCCGCCGTACCACTCCACCAGCCCGGTATCGATCGCCTCGTTCGCGACCTTCTCACGGAACGTGACCAGGCCCGTAGATGTCAGGGACTCCCGGGTCTTGCGCACCATCAGCCCGCGCGCACCCGGGTACTTCAGCATGAGGGCGTGCAGCTTCTCCAGACACGCCCGGGACTTGCCGGTGCCCGCCGGCCCCGACATCAGCACCTCGTTGGCCCGGGCCTTCCAGAGATCGACCGCGGCCCCCTGCGCCTTGAAGGTGTGGACCTGCTCAGCACCCGGGGCAGGGGGCGCGGCCATGGTCACGTAACGTCACCGCTGTCCGTGAACGCCAGGGGCTCCCGCTCTGCGCCGAGGATGCGCGCCGGGTCCATGGGAGCCAGGCCATGGGGCGTCACCAGCTCGTTGTACAGCCTGACCAGGTCCGCGTACCGGGCCGCGGCGGGGTGGTGCGGCACCTGGACCGTCACAGACGCCGCGTCCAGCTCCGGCGTGCACAGCCGGCCGCACGTGCCGCACCACCCCGCGATCATGCCCGCGCACACGCCGCACCCGTGGGGCAGCAGCACGTCCGTCACGGCGCGCACCGTACCCGGGGCCTGGGTGAGGGTGCTCACGTCCTCCGTACGGGCGCGGGCCCGCTTGGCCCGGGTGTAGGCGTGCGACCAGCCGCCGTGGTCGTGGGCGCAGCTCCCGCACACGGTGCACTTGTCCGCCCGGCGCATGGCGTACTCGAACGCCTCACCCTGGGTAGCGAACGAGCGGACCACGTCCGGGTGCAGCACCCGCCAGGGGTAGCCGGTCGGGGCGTCCATCGGGGCGCGCTGGACGCGCCAGTCCGATTGCTCACGCTGGGTCATGAGTCCGCCGCCGGGGGCGTCCAGCCCAGCCGGGACAGCGCCGCCGCGGTGCTGGCGTCCACGCCCACCGAGGCGTCCACGCTCACACCCAGGGGCAGCACCCGGGGCAGGCGCAGCGATACCCGGATGTCCCCACCGAGGCCGACGATCAGTTCGACACGGTTCACCTGTGCGCCGATGTCGGCCCCGTCCAGGAACAGCTTGGGCAGGCCCGTCTCCGGGTCCGTGTGGATCTCCACTCGCGACTTGCCCATCACAGGTCCTCATCCGAGACGTTCTCGAAGCGGTACACGACCCCGCCGGACACGTTGACCTTCGTGCTGGAGTCGAGCCCGAGCAGCTTGCGCCGTGACTCGGACAGATCCTTGAGCACCTTGGCCGCGGCCAGTACGGGGGCGTCGTCTTCCAGCTCGACCATCTTCCGTGACGCAGGGTCACGGCGCTTGATGATGCGCCCTTCGTTGACCACGTAGTGGAAAGACTCCAGCACCTTGATCACGGACCGCTCAAGGCGGTCCAGCTTGGCCAGCTCCATCGTGATCAGGTCGGCGGCCGGCTCCCGGGTGATGGACGCGAGCGCGCGCCCCACCCGTTCGCGGGCTGTCTCCTCCCCGCATCCCATCTCGGCCGCGATCTGCGCATAGCTCAGGGACCGGGACCGCAGGCGCGCGGCCTCGGCGTCGATCATGACCTGGTCCGTGGTCGTGATCCACTGCCCGCGCCCGTTCCTGACCCGCTCCGAGGTCGGGATCGCAGCACCCGGAGCCCGGGACGTCTGACCCCCGGCAGGGTCCAAATCGCCCAAATCAACCATGATCATCATCCCCTCTCAGGGCCTGGTCCCGGCGCTCCAGCACGGCTGCAACCTCGTTGGCGATGCGCTGCGCGAGGTCTTCGTGCAGGGCCCGGATGATCAGCAGCACGACCACCAGGGCGACCAGCAGGCCGGCGAACTCGGGCCCGATCACCGCGGCACCCGGGGCACGGCCAGTCCGGTGCTGCGCAGCGACAGCCGGCCGGCCGGGTTCTTCACCCAGACGTAGAACCGGCCCGCGATCATGCACCCTGCCCGGTCGATCTCCTTGCGCAGGTACTCCTCCCGGGCGGCGTCCGCCCGGACGTGGTAGCCCGACTCGCGGCCTTCCCGCTCAATGGTGCTCATACGTCCCACCGCGGGGTGCCGGAAGGGCGGTACGGCTGATCGACCAGGCCGAGGTCGGCCACGGGGGCGGGGGAGGGGGCGGCGGTGGCCACCCGGGGGCGGTAGGACCACACAGTGACCGTCACAGGGAGCGCTCCGGTGGCGCGGAAGGACTCCGCCACCCCGCCGGCCACGAGCTGGCTCCATGCGCGCTTGAGGGTGGAGCGGGAGTGGCCGGCTGCGATCGCGGCTGCCATCACGTCCGAGCACGGGATCTCCGGGCCGTGCTCCGCGAAGTGGTCCGCAAGCCAGAGGCGCGCCGCCGCGCGGGAGAGCGGGGCGGGGCCCCGTGGTGCTGTCAGATCCGTCATGCCCGCAGCGTACCTGAACCTGAGCCGGACCGCTCGGGGGTCAAGGGTGCCCCCAAACAGGGCAGTGCACGGGCAAGTGCACGGGGTTTTGAGGAGGTGCACGGGCAAGTGCACGGGCACTTTTCGAGGGTCCTTGCAGGTCAGGGCCCAAGTGCATGGGGTGCACGGGGTTGCGTGCCCCCTGTGTGCTCTCCGGAGCATGTATGGGGGTATAGCTCATAGTCCTTATTCCCTCGCGCGCGTAGGAAGGTCTTACACAACCCCGTGCACCCCGTGCACTTGGGCCTCTACACCCGGGATGACATGCAGAAAGCCGGTGCACGGGGTTTGATTTCAACCCCATGCACCGGCCCTTGGACCCCGTGCACCCCGTGCACTCCCGCTACCCGGGACTACCGCCCGGAGCGAACGGGTTACTCCCCGTGAACACGGGCGCTGCTGCCCCGGGAAGGGGTGCCAGCGCGAGCCCGGGATAGACCCCTTCCCGCCGGCCGGAGACCTGGCGTTGGGTCCGTGCGTACCCCAGCTCGGCCATCTCGCGCCCCAGCTGTGTCTGGGTGGCCGTCCACTTCTGGCCGTTCTCCTCCGTGCCCCACTGCTGGTACGCGGCGAACAGCGCCTTGCAGGACACCGCGCCGCCTGGGTCGGGCACCGTGCGGGTAGCCAGGAAGACCCCCAGCGGGCTCCCCGCATCGGACACGGCGGCCAGGGTCTCCACCGACGTGGCAGGCTGCACGAAGTGCCCCCGGGCGCGCAGGCGGGCCAGCCCTTCCAGGGCCCACAGCAGGATGCCCTGCAACTCGGTGGCGAGCCTGGCCTCAAGCCCTGGGTCCTCGCGCCCCAGGAAGGACTGCGGCATGCGGATGAGCAGCAGCCGGGAGGCAAAAGCGCCGGACGCGTCCCGGAACGCGGGCAGGTTGTTGGACAGGAACATCAGCCGGACGGGGAGCTGGCCGTTCCAGTCGGCCCGGTACTTCCGGTTGACGCTCAGCGTGTCCTCGCCGCTGATCGAGAGCAGCCGCTCCAGTACGAGCTGAGCATTTCTCTCCGGCATGCGCATGTCGGAGATCACTGCCAGTGACTTCCCGATCATGGGAGCAAGGCCGAAGTCAGTGGACATGCCGGCCAGGGTGGGGCCCACGAAATTGACCTCGCCGACCAGGCGCTTGAGGATGCGGGCGACCGTACCCTTGCCACCCCGGGGCGCGCCTTGCAAATACAGGATCTTCTGCTGGTCGGTCATGCCGCTGAGCACGTACCCGAACCACTCCTGCAACAGCTGTACCGCCTCGCCGTCCCCGGGCATCACCTGGCCGAGGAAGGCGAGCCAGCGCACGGGCACGGGCGCGGCGGGGTCGTAGGCGAACGGCACCGAGGACGTGTTCAGGTAGGCGGGGGACGGCTCGGTGAACTTGCGGGTGGCCACGTCAAGCACGCCGTTGGAGAACGCCACCCGGGCCCCCTGCGGGGGCGTCCAACCCTCGTCAGGGTCCAGGGTGCTGCCCGCCTCCACCTCGGGTGCCAGCATCCGTACGGCGCGCGCTGCGGCCTCCACAGGGCCGATGGTGCGCGGCCCCGGGTTCCACTTCACCAGCGACGCGCTGCCGGCGGCCGAGGTCTTCTCGTACACCGCGTGCTCCATCCGAAGGTAGAGACCGGACCGGAAGCTGTCGTCATCCTGCTCAGCCCAGTGCGCGCCCTTCCAGACCAGCCACGACCCCCGCCAGTAGTACCGCACCGGCAGGCCCGTGGCGATGTCCAGCCACTCCTGTTCGAGCCGGCGTGCCACCGGCATCGGCGTGTCGCTGGCAGGCATGAGCTCCGTGTCCTCCAGATCGGCGCCCCCCGCCCCGTCCAGTGTGACGGACACCGCCTGAGCCAGGCTGTAGCCGCCGGCCAGGTGGTCCCACGCGTCTTTGCCGCCGGCCGCCTCAACGACCCGGTACGGGATGGCACGGCGTGCCAGGGAGTCCACCACGGCGCGGGCCCACGTGTCGCCCGGGGTTCGCGCGTCCGGCCCGTCACCGGTCTTGATCCAATCCCTGTCCCGCCACACGACCACCTCGGAGCAGCCGGCCAGCGCATCGGCCAGCGCATCCCGCCACTTCTTGGCGCCCCCGGGATTGCAGGTGCCCACCTCGCCGGACAGGTACAGGGCGGTGGCGTCCTTTTCCCCCTCCACCACGTGCACCGCGCCGCCCAGGGCCGCGGTGTCCAGCACCCGGGGCAGACCCAACAGCACGGGGTCAATGCCCCTGATGGACCACGTACCGTCCGCGGCCTGCTGGAGGAAGGTCTTCTTGCCGTCCTTCACCCTGCGGTGCACGGTGAAAAGCGGCTTGCCCGCCGCGTCGGTGTACCCGTACTGCATCGTGTCGTGCGGCTTGGCCGCCCACGACGGGGGCGGGCCGGCGGGCACCACCGCGGCGGGCTCGACTGCGGGGGCCGCGTCGCTCAGGTCGGCGTCCTCCAGTCCGAGCACGGCGAGCACGGCGTACCCGGGGCAGCCGGCGTGGCAGTTGAACAGCACCCGGTCATCGCGGTAGCTCACGGACAGGGACGGCCCCACGTCGGCGTGCGCCGGGCAGGTCCAGTCACGCCCGTTGGACGACTTCGAGCCGACGGCGACCAGGGCCGCGGCGAACCGCTCCATGGCCGGGGGTGAAAAAGGGGTGACGGACACAGGCCCCGCCTTTCTGGATCATGGTGCGGGGCCGGTCAGCGGGAGAGGTTCTGGTCCTTGCGGCGCGCGTCTTCCAAGATCACGCGGAGGGCGACGGACCGGTTCCACCGGTGGCGCGCGGCGTAGTCCTCAAGCCATTCGCGCAGGTGGTCCGGGACACGGACGGGCAGCGTCTTGAGGCTGTCGTCAAATTCTTCGGTCATGACCCGACCGTATCACGCCGTGACACAGGTGTCAGCCCGCGCGCCGGTACCGCAGGTAGCTGACCAGCCGGACCAGCAGCAGCAGGTCCACCGCGGCCAGGGAGCCCAGCGAGATCAGCGCGTCCAGCGGGCCGCGCGTCGGCTGCGGGCCGCCGCGCAACAACATCAGTGCCAGGGCGCGGGCGAAGGTGATCACCACGATGATGATCCACCCCGCGCCGTTCAAGGACGCTGCGCTGTACCACCGGCGGGGCAGGTACCGGGCCAGGAACGCGACAGCGAAAACGAGCCCCGCGGCGTACAGGGTGAACAGGACGGCGGCCATCACGACCGGCCGCCGTGCAGGACTGTGTCCTCAAGCCAGCGCGCGTACCCGTTGGCCTGGTTGTGGCGCCGTAGCTGGTCCGCCACGGCCCGCCCCTCCGCGGCCCGGGTGCGGGACGCGAGCAGGTCGGCATCGGCCTGTCGCATGGATGCCTCGGTCCGGCGCCGGGCCTCGATCAGCGCGGGGTCCGGGTCCAGCGAGGCGCCCAGGATGCGGCGCACCACACCGCGGATCACGGGGCGTTCCCGGGTAGCTGGTGATGGCTCAGTGCGGAGAGCAGCGCAGTCCCCATCCGAGCCGCCTCGATGCTGCTGTCCCCACGCTCCCGCTCCTGACCTAGCGCCTGTCTGGTCACGTTGTGAGCCGCCGCCTCCTGCTCGAACCGCTGCTTCCACTGCTCCCCTTCCCCGATAGCCCGGTCGTGCTCGGACTTACTGACGATCCTGCCGGTCAGCCACAGGACCAGCAGCAGGCCGAGCACCCCGAAATTGAGCAGGTACGACAGGGGGTCTGCCTGCTGCTGGTCCATGGATCACGCCCCGGTAACGGGGGGCGTGGCCGCCGGGGGATCGTACGGGACGTGCGGCGGTAGCAGGTCCGGCCGCGGGGTGTGCCGGGTCAGGTACGGGACCAGGAAGCCGAGCACGGTGGGGGAGGCCAGGGTCAGGATGCCCTGCGCCCAGCCGGGAAGCGAGCCCATCAGCGACGCGTCGCCGGGCATCTCGTTGAGCACGGTGACGACCAGGCCGATGCCGAGCCCGGACGCGGTAGCCGCCCACACCTTGGCCTCGATCAGCCAAGGGTTGATTCTGCTGACCATGTCGTTACGCTCCGTCACTTGGGGTAGCCGGGGCCTGAGTGACCTCGATCTTGAGAGCCGGCGTATCGATCAGCGCCTGCTTCAGCGCGCTCACCACCCGGTCAGTGTCGGCGTCCGTGCCGATCAGCGGTGTCAGCGCCTTGACCACCGCGCTCACCACTCCGGCGGTGGTGGCGTTGGCCGCGTCCTGCACCGCCTTGACCGTGGCCGCGAAGTGCGCATCGCCGTACGCCAGGTAGGTGCCCATCATGGTGGGCTTACCGGTGGTCGGGCTGGTCCACAGCCTGGTCCATACCGCGTTCTCGATCCGCTCCACATCAGCGGCTGATATGGGCATGTCTTCCTCCTTGGATGGTGTCGCAGGGGTGCCGGCCACCGTGGCCAGCAGATCGGCCGGCGTCAGGTAGACCACGGTCCGGTCCAGCGGGATGCTGGTGAATTGCCAGCCCCACACGGGGCTCCCGCCGGGGCCCGATTCTGGACGGGACAGCTTCGCGGCCTGCGCGAAGCTTCGCCCCTGGACGGGGTACGCGGGGTACCAGTAGCCGTCACTGTTGGACGGGTAGTGCCTGCCCACGTTGTCGCGCGGGGTGTAGACCAGCACGGGGTGACCCGGGAAAGAACGCTTGACCGAGGCCACCCAGGTAGCCGCATACGCCTTGATCTGGGCCGCCGTCGCGCCCTGGTAGTTGCGCCCGTCCGGGTACGGCTCAAGATCCAGGATGTGGTACATCATCCCGGCCCGTGCGTACGGGCCGACGGCCGCGCAGTAGTTCATCGCCTCGGCCGCCGCGGATTGGTTCGGCCAGGCGAAGTGATACGCCCCGCGGACCTTGATGCCGGCACGCGCGATGTCGTCCATGTGCCGGGTGAACCACGCATCCCGGCCGTGCTGCCCCTCGCTCGCCTTGACGATGCCCATGTGGACGCCGAAAGACTTCCAGGGCTGGTGGCTCGCCTGGTTGTTCGACACGTCTACGGCATAGCTGACTGCCATCCTTCCTCCCTTACTCTCAGTGGTCAGCGTACGCGCCAGTCCCGGGAACGGCGACGACCCCCGCGCCTGAACACGGGGGTCGCTGGTGGGACGGGTACTACGCGGGTACCAGACGGGCCGCAGGGGCCGGCCGCCGCCCCATGTGAATGTCGTGCCGCTCCTCAGGGGTCTTGCCCCCTCGGATGCACGCCCGAAAATTCCGGGGCGTGGCGCCTTCCTCGCTCAGCGCAGCCTCAAGGCAGGTGCCGATGACCGGGCACACCGCACAGAACCGCTTCGCCAGCTGGTACGAACCCTTCTGCCCGTCCTTGCAGAAGATCTTGGGGTCGTGCCCCCTGCACGCGGCCAGATCCTGCCACTCCCCGGTCATGACCGGCCCCGTGGCGACGGCTCGAACACCGCGTCAGTGTTGTCCAGGTGCACGGTCACGGACCGCACCTCTGCCGGGACCAGCGGCCAGACCTCCCACTGGTCCGGGGTTGCCTGCCGGCGCGGCCGGCGCGGAGCGGTGATGCGCTGCAACGTGTAGACGAGCGGCCTGGTGGGGTGCTCGACAGCGAGCACGGGCACCGCACCCGCCGCGCCCGCGATCCTCAGCAGGTGGTTCCACGCGGCCACGGACATGGTTCCCTTGGCCCGCTTGACCTGGATCATGACCGGCGGCCCGGGGGCGTACATGTCCAGTGCCACCAGGTCGGCCACCCCTGCGGAACCGGCGGACCGGACCACGTAGTAGCCTTCCTGCTCGAAGTCGTCCCGGACCCTGTACTCCAGTGACGCGCCGTAGCTGTACCGTGATGACATGCGGAGGTTCCTTCCTCTCGCTGGGTGGGCAGAACGCCCCGGGTCCCGTCGCCCGGGGCGTTCGTCGTGCAGGTCTAGCCCTGCGGGGTGCCGCACTTGCGGCAGCGCATCTTTCCGCCCCACATGACCCACTCGTGATTGCCGTCGCAGAACGTCAGGCGCCCTTACGGGGCGTGCTGGAGCAGCCCATCTTGCGGCAGTCGGGGTTGGAGCAGAACATGGTCCTTGTCCTTTCTCTCGGTGTAACAGAGCTATATCGTATCACAGGTCTGTCGTACGCCAGTAGGCCCGGTACCGGAACACGGTCCGCGGGGTGACCCCCAACAGGGCCGCGATCTGCTTCGAGCTGTAACCGCACCGGGTGGCCCGGCGTGCTACCTCCCTCCGATCCGCCGCCCGCAGCCAGTCAGCTTCCAACGGCAGGGACCGGCCCCTGTCACCCGGCCCTGCCGGGGTGACCCGGAGCAGGCAGCACAGCACTATTTCCATGTCCAGGCCACCGGCCATCATGCCGCCTTCGCGTAGCAGTCAGCCCAGTTGATCCCGGGCCGGCTCGCACCGGTCGTGATCGGGACACCGCGCCATGTCCAGGTCAGGGCCTGGGTCACGTGCTCGCGCACCGCATTTACCTGGTTAATCGGGACCGACATCACGATCTCGTCATGGACCACGGCGCGCAGCATGGGGTGGATCGCAGGGTCCAGCCGCAGCAGTCCCTCGCACATGATGTCCCGGGCCCCGCCCTGCCCCATCAGCGCCGGCCCCTGGGTGTGGGACCGCTCCGGGTCGGGCCGCATCTTCCGGCCAAATCCGTTGTCCATCAACGCTCCGCTCGCCGCGATGGCACGCCACTTCTCACGCTCCGAGCACAGCACGGGGAACGAGGCGAGCATCATCTGATTGAACTGACGCGCTACTTCCGGATCTACGCCCGAGCGGATCAGGCCGTTGACCCCCATCCCGTAGTTCCAGCCGTGCCCGCACCGCTTGGAGCGCTCACGCCACGGGCCGTCGTGCCGGCCGAAGACCGCGTCCGCGATCATCGCGTGCGCGTCCTGGCCCGGCTCGAAAAGCGCCATGTAGGCAGGGTCCTGGGACAGGGCCGCGATGGCGCGCATGTCCACCTGATCGAGGTCGAAGGTCATGAGGACGTGGCCGTGCTCGGGGAGGAAGGGACCGCGCTGCGCGACCTTCTCAGCCCCGCGCTTGCCCAAGTTGGTGAGCGATGGCCTGGTCATGGCCCACCGGCCGGATGCCTGGTCCGCCCCGATCCCGCCGTGCACCCGGTCACCGATCAGATGCCGCTGGATCTCCGCGTACTTGGAGGTGATGCCCGCCACGATCAGCATGCGATCGAGCACCTGTGACAGCACCGGGTGGCTACCGGTCCGCTTGGCCAGATCCTTGAGCGTGTCTCCGGCCACCGACGGCTGCCCGTCCGGGAACCGCTTGGTCGGAGGGGTCCGCGGCACCGGCACACCGAGCCGTTCCAGCCCCGCGGCGAACCACTCCTTGCCCGTGGCCGAGGCGAGCGGCTTGGTGCCCGTGGTGCGGGGCAGGCCGAGGCCGTGCAGCTCTTCCAGTGCTTCGGCCTGGCGACGCTCCTCCTCTTTGACCCGGACCGCCAGCTCGGGCACGTCAATGCGCCACCCGTTGAAAGTCATCCGTTGCTGTACGGCAACGATTCGCATCTCACGCTGCGCATAGGGAGTCTCGATCACGGGGAGCAGCGCCCGGTACACGGCCTCTGTCTCGGACAGGTCATCGCGCAGGTACGACCGGTACCGCGCATCATCCTGGGGGATCTTGTCGTACCCGCCGAATTCTGCGGCCAGGTCGGCGAGCACCCCTTTGGCAGCATCCCGGGAGCCGGCCACCCCGTAGCGCTGCGCCACCTGATCGAGGCCGTAGTACCCCGGTACGCCCCACGGCTTCTGACCCTTTGCCCCGGGCGGATCGGCCAGCCTCGCGGCCACCAGCGTATCCACCGCGCCCCGGGCCAGCGCGGTGAAGTCGCCCCCGTGGTGCCGCGCGAGCGCGGGGATGTCGTGCTTGAGAATGTTGTGCCCGATCCTGCGCCCGTCCACCGCGGCGAGCCTGGCCGCGAACGCTTCAGGATCGGTGCCCACCTCGGCCGGCCCGCCCGCGGGGTTGACCGCCCCGGTCAGCCGGATGTAGGGGCCGTCGTGCCCGCCGCGGTACAGCCGGTCGGCGTCCGCTCCCTCAAGGTCGAACACGACACCGGTCACGCCTGGTCCCCCGCGTCCGGCTGCACGGCCGAGGTGTGCCGAATCCATCCGTGCTTGGCCCGGTCCGGGGGCAGCCTGGTCCTGACCAGGTCGGTGTCAGCGCGGGACACGCGCACGGGAGCGCGCGGGTGGTCGCCGTACTTCTTGCAGGCGATGACCCCTTCCGCCACCAGCCTGTCCACGGTGCGCAGCGAGGCGCCCAGCAGGGCAGCCGCCTCGGTCTTGGTGATCCAGTTCTCTTCCATGCTGCCAAGATAGCACAAGGTGTCGGTCCTTGACGTACGACAGATTGGGGGATAGGCTGAGCGCAGAGCAGCACCGACGGAGGGAACACACCATGAACGCGCGCAGCCGTACCGAGCGAAGCACCCTGCGGAACCGGCGCCGGGGTACCGAGGTCCTGCCGGTCCGCCGGCCCGCCCCGGACCTGAGCATCTACAAGCCCGAACAGGTGGCCAAAGCAGCCGAGCTGATCGCGGAGGGCGCCATCGTCCCGCTCCGCTCGGTCATCTTCCTGGCGGTCAGCTCGGACGGCCGTCGCCAGTACCGCACCGCGCCGGGCGCCTGCACCTGCCCCGCCGGCATCCGTGGCGTGCGCTGCTACCACACCGCCGCCGCCCGTATCCTGCTGGCGGACGCGGCCTGATAGTCGGGGCTTGACGTACGACAGATTCACGGGTAAGCTCAAGAGCAGAGCAACACACCGACGGAGGGAACACCATGAACCGCAAGCTGAGCGACACGATGGAAGAAGCACTTCGGTACCTGGCCGCCGGCCACTACCTCGCGCACCTTGAGCCGGCCGTCCGCACGCTGACCGCGCTGGAGTCGCGCGGAGTGATCGAGTGGTCGGCAGTGGCGGAGCTGGGTGACGCTGGGGGGTGGAGGGTCCACGACACCACGATGTTGTGGAACGTGACCCCCGCCGGATGGGCCTTCCTCAAGGAGGCGTACGGGATCGAGCGCCCGGCGGATGAGGGTCGGACCGACTGGTCAGACGCGATCGACCTGGCCTACTCAGTGGGCAGCGCTCCCGCCCCCGTGACGGCTGATTGGGAGCACGGACTCCTTGAGCACCCGGAGGACCTGCGCCGCCTGTCCCTGTTCGACGCGATGGACGCTGCGTACGTGACCACGGAAGAGCCGCGCGGATCGTGGGGTATCGCCGTGATCCACCGGCCCGTGGCCGCGCCGGTCCAGCCGGCCACCGTGACGGACGCGACCGAGGACCCGTACGCTCCGGAGCCCACTGCCGAAGACCTGGCCGCCCAGCGGATGGACCTGGTACTCCGCCGGGCGGATGCGGCCCGGCGAAACCCCCTGCACGCCCCCGACCTGACCGGCGCCCTGCCGGACGGGAACCGGTTCTACGCGGACTTCAAGACCGACGCGGACGCCCCGGTACCGTACGTCTGCACCCTGCCGGACGATGACCGGACCCCCGCCGACGACGACGACGACGCGACCGTGGTGTTCGACCGAGACGCGTGGACGGCAAAAAACCGGAGCGCGGGCCGGGCGTTCACCCAGCTCGGCCGCATGATGGGCGACCCCCGGGAAACGGACCTGGTCCGCAGCGACGCCGACACGCCCATGGTGTACTCCGGCGTCCGGGTGCCGTCCGATCTGGTGCAGGAGTGGGACAGCCTGAGCGCCATCTCATGGGCCCGGGGCGTCCTGGCCGCAAGGCGCGAGGCACTGCGGAACGCGGTGCAGGCGGCGGTCCGGGAGGACACGGCCCCGCCCCTCACGTCCGAGCGGCCCGCGCTGGACACGTACAACCTGATCATGCGGCTCCAGGAAGTACTGAGCCTCAACCTCCCGTCCGACCGGAGCCCGCAGCCCACCGCGAGAAACCCGCACCCGTTCCGGTGCGGGGTGTGCGGCTGGGGTTTCGACACCCCCTCGGCCTGGTCCCGCCACACGGCCGGCCACGGGGCCGAGACGGTCCAGGACAAGGCGGGGGACAGCGGATCGTGAGCTACACCAAGAGCGGTGGAGTCTCCCGGCTGGTGTGCGACGTGTGCCCGCCGGAAGACTCCAGCGTCCGCAGCAGTCTGCACTCCACCGCCGCATACCTCCGCCGGGACGCACACGACAAGTCCGGGTGGCGCAGGGACAAGCTCGGACGGGACGTCTGCCCCGCCCATCTGAAACTGAAAGGTGCCCGGAAGTGACACGCGACTTGCTCAGCCTCCGTCCGTACCAGCGCGAGGCCATCGACAAGGTGACCGGCGCATGGGCGGCCGGAGTGCGGCGGCCGGCGGTGGTGCTCCCCACCGGCATGGGCAAGACCGTGGTCTTCTCGCACATGATCGCGGAGCAGCACGCGTCCACCGGCCGCCGGTCCGTGGTGCTGGTCCACCGTGACGAACTGGCGGACCAGGCGCTGCACAAGCTGGAGTCGGTAGCCCCGCACCTGGCCATCGGCAAGGTGAAGGCCCGGGAAGACGACGTGGACGCCGACGTGGTGGTGGCCAGCGTGCAGACCCTGGCACGCTCCGGCCGGCTGGACCGGATTCTGTCCAGCCGGCGCGGGGCCCCGGGCCTGTGGGTCACAGACGAGTGCCATCACGCACTAGCCCCCGCATACCAGCGGATCTACGCAGCCACTCCGGACGCGCTGCACGTCGGCTTCACCGCGACCATGGAGCGCTCGGACAAGATCGGTCTTGGCTCGGTATGGGATGACGTGGTGTCCTCCAAGTCCATCGCCTACGCGGTGGCACACGGCTTCCTGGTCAAGCCCCGCGGCCGGAACATCCCGGTGGAGGGGCTGGACCTGGACGGCCTCAAGAACTCCCGTGGCGACTTCCAGGAAGGCGCGCTCGGGGATGCGCTGGAGTCCAGCACCGCGCTGGAGGCGGCGGTAACCGCGTACGAGAAGTACGCAGCCGGCCGGACCGGCATCGCCTTCACCCCGACCGTGGCCACCGCTGAGCACCTGGCCGCGATGCTCAACGCCAGGGGCATCCCTGCCGCCGCGGTATCGGGCGGCACGCCCCGGGAGCAGCGCCGTGCGGTCTACGCCGCGAGCCAGGCAGGGAAGATCCGGGTGATCTGCAATTGCATGGTGCTCACGGAGGGGTTCGACGCACCGTGGCTGTCGGCTGCGATCATGCTCCGGCCAACCAAATCCAACCCCCTCTACGTGCAGATGGTGGGCCGGGTGCTGCGCCCCTTCCCGGGCAAGACCGACGCACTGATCATCGACGTGGTGGGTGCCAGCGACGACAGCAAACTGGTGTCGCTGATCGACCTGGAAGACGGGCTCTGGCCGCAGGCCAAGCCGTGCAAGGACTGTCTTTGCCTGCCGTGCGAGTGCCTGTGCCCGGAGTGCAAACTGCTTGTGAAGACCGAGTGCACCTGCCCCAAGGACGGTCAGGCCGCGGTGATCCGGGTACGCCGGTCCGCGCAGGAGTCGTTCGATTTGTTCCAGTCCTCCCGGTCCGCGTGGAACCGGACGGCCGGCGGGGTGTGGTTCATCGGGTGCGGGGAGGCGGGGTACGTTTTCCTGGCACCGGCCGCCGGGGAACCGGGCCTGCACGATGTGTGGGTCCTTCCTTTCGGGCCGCACGGGGAGCTGCTGCACTGGCGTCCCACCCAGTACACGGGGATGGAGCTGGACACCGCCATGACGTGGGCCGAGGCCGAGGCCGAGGACGTCGGCGCCTCCCTGGCGGACCGGTCCGCGCGATGGCGCAAGAAGCCTGCGAGCGACCGGGCCCGCGGTCTCGCAGGCCGCATGGGGATCGAGACCTCGGGTGAGATGAACGCGGGCGCGGTCTCCGACCTGATCGACACGTACAAGGCCAGCAGGGTTTTCGACCCTTACCTAGGAACTGGATCATGATCAATCTCAGCAAGGTCAAAGACGAGACACCGGAAGCGCCCGCGCTGTCCGAGGTGGAGCGGTACGGGCAGAAGTGCCTGATCGAGGGAATCCGGGTGGCGAGCGAGTACCTGGAACACGGCCTGAAAGACGGGGGCCTGACCCTGTACGGGCCGGCGGACCCGGAGGACATCCGGACTGCGGTGGAGTTCCTTGACGACACCTACAACATCCTGCGCCGCCAGCACGAAGACGCGGTGCGGTGATGAGGGTCCTCAACTGGCTGGTGTCCCACCCGATGGACGCGGCGAGGATCTTCTCGCTCGCCGGGCTGGCGGTGCTGGTCCTGTGCGCGATCGCGTACGTGGTGGAGACGGTTACCGAGCGGCGCGAGGCGCGGCACTACGACGAATGGCGGAACCAGTGATCAGGATTCTGGTCGGCGGCCCGGAAGCCGAACGCACCCCGGTCCCGGTCCGGGAGCAGGCCGCGTTCTACGGCCTGGTCCGGGATCAGACCACGTCCGGGGGCCGCCGGATGATCGAGCGGTGGGCCAGCCCGGACCGGATGCAGGACGTGGCCGCGGACGCGCGCCTTGACGAGACGTTCGTGCTAATGTGGCGTACGACAATCGACGGGAAGACAGGGCAGAACCATGGCTGAGAAGCGGCGGAACTTCGGGACAGGGACCTGCCCCGAGTGCAACAAGGAAGACGTCCGGCTCACGGCAGAGGGGAAGATCCGGTCCCACGGGAAGCGCTCCGACCCCTGCAAGGGGACCGGCGCCGTGCCGGTGGAGGACCAGGACGGGGCGGCCGGGGACTCGACTCCCGAGCAGCGTGACGAGTGGGATGCTTTCCGGGAGTACGAGAGCACGGACGCACTCAAGGAACTGGGGGAGATCCCTGGCCACGGCACGGTCATGTGGGCACAGGACATGGTCTTGGACACCCGGCAACCCACCCCCGATCAGGCGCCTGAGTACGCACGCGCGCTGCTGGTCCTCAAGGCGGGCAACCTGGACAAGCTGACCCCCGCGACCCGGGCCGCTCTCCAGCGCTCGCGGCCGGAGCAGTACCCGCACGACCCCACGATCGCGGACAACCCCGCACCGGGGCCGGAGACCGACCTGCGCCCGACCGCGACCGAGTACCGCGAGGCGAGCCAGGTCGTGGACGGCGGACACGGGGAGTACCCGGAAGACCTCTACGATGAATCGATGGCCACGGTGGAGCGCGCGACCAGGCACGGCGTGCGTCCCGACGCCGGCAACCCGGGCCCGAACCCGTGGCGCGAGCCGCTGCCGACCATGCCCGTCTACCCGGACCCGGGTCCGCCCATGGAATACGGGCCGTCCGTCTCCGAGTTCAGCGACCCGGGTCCCGCGTACAAGCAATGGGGCACCCCGGACCAGATGGCGCACGCTAATGCGCTGGCCGGGTACACCACACCGGAGTACCCGACCAGTCAGGGGTCGATCGAATTCACGCACTCCGAACCGCCGACCGTGGCCGTAGGGGTTCCGTCCGGCTACACACCGGACGGAACCCCTACGGCCACGTTCAAGCCGCAGCTTCGCCCTGACCCCCGACCGGAGACCGGGAACATGGCGCTGGTTTTCCGCGGAGGCCGTGAGCCCGCCGCCCCGGTCCCGAGCGCTAGCCCGGATACCCGGTTCACCGCTGCGCCGCCGGCACCCAGCGAGCACGCTGCCCACCCGGACGCGCCGGTTCACTCGCTGCGCCCCGGGCCGCAGGACGGCATCGACTTCGACCAGTGGGGACGGTACAAGATCCCGGACCCGGTCACGGGGGAGATGCGCGGTCGCCAGCGGGTCACCACCTTCATCAAGGGCCTGGGTGACCAGTACGGCCTGACCAAGTGGCAGCAGCGCGTCCTCCTCTCGGCCGCCGCCACTG
>Ga0193726_1000551_pt1 | contig 38634 bp, 47 predicted proteins | sample H2c1metaG_FD_144928 | JGI IMG/M metagenome (GOLD analysis project Ga0193726, IMG submission 144928) | Soil microbial communities from a riparian zone of the East river system, Colorado, United States - H2c1 | ecosystem: Environmental > Terrestrial > Soil > Riparian zone | place: USA: East River... | reverse complement strand
TATCCTTCGACCTCCAAACCGACCGGCGCGACGACATGCGGGCAGCCATCGTGGGATTGTCGTTCGCGGTGGCGCCGGGGGAAGCGGCCTACCTGCCGGTCGGCCATGACTACGCGGGAGCGCCCGAGCAGTTGAACCGGGACAAGGTGCTTGCGGCTTTCAAACCGCTGCTCGAAGACTTAGGCAGGCTCAAGGTCGGACATCACCTGAAGCACGACACTCACATCCTCGCGAACTACGGCATTGAGCTCAAGGGACAGCGCTTCGATTCCATGCTCGAATCCTATGTGCTCAACAGTGTCGCCACCCGCCACGATGTGGAGTCGACCGCCGAGAAATATCTGGGCCTCAAGACCATTCACTTTGAAGAGGTCGTCGGCAAGGGTGCGAAGCAAATCACCTTCAATCAAGTGGAAGTGGATCGCGCCGCCGGCTATGCCGCGCAGGAGGCCGACATCACGCTGCGCCTGCATCAGAAGTTATGGCCGCAAATCGAAGCGCTGCCTACGTTGAAGTCGGTGTACGAAACCATCGAGCAGCCGCTGATGCCGGTGTTGTACCGCATGGAGCGCACCGGAGTGCTGGTCGATCGTGAGCTGCTCAAGACTCAAAGCTCGGAGCTGGCGGCGCGGATGCTGGAACTGCAGTCGCAGGCGCACGCCGAGGCCGGCGGCGTATTCAACGTCGACTCCCCGAAACAATTGCAGGAAATCCTGTTCGGCAAACTGGGAATTCCGGTGTCGCGCAAGACCCCGACCGGACAGCCGTCGACCGCGGAAGATGTGCTCGAAGAACTCGCCGCGACCTATCCCCTGCCCAAGCTGATATTGGAGTATCGCGGGGTCGCCAAACTCAAATCGACCTACACCGACACACTCCCGCTGCAGATCGATGCATCAACCGGCCGCATTCATACCTCGTATCACCAAGCGGTGGCCGCCACCGGGCGGCTGTCCTCCACCGATCCGAATCTGCAGAACATTCCCATTCGCACCCGAGAAGGGCGGCGCATACGGCAGGCGTTTATCGCCCCGCCGGGGCATTCGCTGGTCGCCGCCGACTATTCGCAAATCGAGCTGCGGATCATGGCGCATCTGTCGGGCGATGCGAGCCTGCTGCAGGCCTTTGCGGAAGATCGCGACGTGCATCAAGCGACCGCCGCCGAGGTGTTCTCCACCCCCTTGGGAGAGGTCAGCGCCGATCAACGGCGTTCCGCCAAGGCCATCAATTTTGGCCTGATGTATGGGATGTCTGCATTCGGTCTGGCTCGTCAACTCGGGATTGGCCGGGGCGAGGCGCAGAAGTACATGGATTTATACTTCGAGCGCTATCCGGGCGTGAAACGCTACATGGAGGAGACCCGCCGCCAGGCGCGGGAGGCGGGTTTCGTGGAAACGGTATTCGGGCGGCGGCTGTATCTGCCGGAGATTCAATCGCGCAATGCGGCTCTGCGCCAATACGCCGAGCGCAGCGCCATCAACGCTCCCATGCAAGGCACGGCGGCCGACATCATCAAGCGCGCCATGATCGAGGTGGACGCCTGGCTGCAGAGCTCGCAGCTGCCCGCGCAACTCATCATGCAGGTCCACGATGAATTGATTCTCGAGGTGGCCGACGCGGCGATTGAATCCATCGTGACTCCATTGCGGGACCACATGGCACGGGCGGCGAGCCTAGCCGTACCCCTTAAAGTCGATGTAGGGATTGGCCGCAATTGGGACGAGGCACACTAGCGTTGTCGATCCGATTGAACCCAACGGCCGCCGTGTAGGACAAACGCCGACGCCTCTCAACCGCCCACGCTGACAGGCGATGACCGCCCAGAGGTTGTACGCTGCAAAGCACACGCATTAGCACTGTACTTTGCCGCGGATTAGGGCAATATTTAGGCTTATTCCGCTGGTTTTTCGACGTTTCTTTGAGCGCTGGAGACAAATTAAAAAAATTGCTGTTGAGGGGGCTGGAACTTTCGGCAAGTGTCTCCATCTAACCTAATGAGCGTGAAAGACGCTCCCCGCTCTTCTCCCTGAGCGGGAATGACCCGGTTTGTCATCCCCATGCCGGGTTGGTCTGCCTCGGTGGCTGCTATTTAGTAACCACCGGGGCCTTTTTTTGTGGGATGTTCAACCATCCATCCATCACCCGGCGCGCCTCGTCGATTCCCGTCTTCTCGTGCGCTGAAAACAATTGCACGCTCACCGCGGTGTCGGAACATGCCGCGGCGGTTTCGCGCAGTACCCGATCCCCATCGCGGCGATTCAGCTTGTCCGCCTTGGTGAGCAAGACATGCGCGAAGCGATCCCTGGCCAAAACCCACTCGAGCATTCCAGCGTCCTGGGCGCCGAGGCCGCGGCGGCTGTCGACGATCAGCATCAGCCCGACCAGTGATTCGCGCACGTTGAAATAATGCTCCATCAATTGCAGCCACTTGACCCGCACCCGTTCGGGGACCTTGGCGAACCCGTACCCCGGCAGATCGACCAAGCGGCAGTCGGGCGCCAACTCGAAGAAATTGATGAGCTGCGTGCGCCCGGGGGTGCGGCTCACGCGGGCCAGCCCGGCGCGTTGGGTGATGGCATTGATGGCCGTGGATTTTCCGGAATTCGAGCGTCCCGCGAAGGCGACTTCCCGGCCCAAGTCCGGGGCGAGCTGCTGCGCTTCGGCGGCACTGGTCAGGAATTTCACATGGGGGTAGGTGGACATGGCCGCCGCTTGGACGCAAATTATTGACTCTAGTGTACAATTTAGAGTCGGCAGCGGTTCACAATAGCATGGGGTGACAGGCGATCATGAAGCGGCTTTGGATTTTAGCAATAACAATTTCCGGCACGATCGTCAGCCACTCTGCCCTGCCGGCCGGCAGCATCGAAGCCGGCGCCACCAAGGCGGTGGTCTGCCAGGCCTGTCATGGGGCGAACGGCAATAGCACCAACCCCGAATGGCCGAGCCTCGCCGGTGTCGGCGCCGACTACATCGCGGACCAGCTCAAGAATTTCAAGGACGGCAAACGCACCAATCCGGTCATGATGCCGAATGTCGCCAATTTGAGTCCGGCTGACATGGCCGATTTGGGCGCCTATTTCGACAGTCTGACCAATACGGGATTGGAGGCCGATCCCTCGTACTGGCAGGCAGGCGAGAAGCTGTACCGCGGCGGCGACTCGGCCCGGGGCATCCCGGCGTGCATGGCCTGCCATGGCCCCACGGGCCGCGGCAACGAACCGGCGAAATTTCCAGCCCTGCGCGGCCAACAATCGGTGTACGTGGCCAAACAATTGAATGATTACGCCTCGGGCGCGCGCTCCACCGGCCCCAACGGGATCATGCAGACCATCGCCAAGCGCTTGTCGACGGATGACATCCGCAATCTGGCGTCCTACCTGCAAGGAATTCGCTGACAATGCGGCGGCGATATCCGGCCTTGTACCTTGTCTTGGCGCTCGTCATGGCGGCGTGCGGCAAACAAGAATCCGCGGATCAGTCGCCCGCGAGCGCGCCGGCCTCCGCGGCCTCGCATGCGCCGGCGGCGGCCCTCACCGCGCAACAGAAAGCCGCCGAACAGGCGTCCGACCTGCCGTCGAAGATCACTCGCATGAATGAAGACGGGTCCGAGACCGTCGAGGACGTGCCGAGCGACAGCGGCGCACATAACCCGCTGCTGGCGGCCGTCGCCTCGACCGTGGCGGCAGCGACCCCCAGCGCCTCCGCCGCCACCACTCTCGCCGGTCCTACGCCGTGGCAGGAAGGCGTCAATTACACGCGGCTCGTGCCTGCCCAGCCCACCTCGGTGCCTGCCGGCCAAGTAGAAGTGCTGGAATTTTTCTGGTACGCCTGCCCGCACTGCTACGCGCTCGACCCCATGGTCGAAGCATGGAAAAAGACCAAGCCCGCCTACATCACGTTCAGCCGCGTGCATGTGTTGTGGAACGAAGGACATCGCTCACTGGCACGGCTGTACTACACGCTGGAGAGCCTCGGCAAGATCGATCAGCTGCACGGCGAAATCTTCAAGGAGATTCACGTCGCCGGCGATCCTCTGATTTTCGCCGATCCGACCAATGCCGCCGAGTCGGAGCGCATTCAAATGGTGTTCGCCAGGAAGTTCGGGATTTCCGAGAATGATTTCCGGAAGGCCTATCACTCCATGCCGGTGGACCTTGCCATGCAGAGAGCCGACGAACTGGTGCAGCGCTATCGCATCGATGGGGTGCCGCGATTCGTCATCAACGGCAAGTTCATCGCCGATGTTGCATCGGCCGGCTCTGCGGAGCGTTTGATGCCCTTGGTGGCTGATCTGGCGGCGGCGGAACACAAGCACTGATCGCTGCGCGCGAATGCCAACACACACCGGCGGTTGTCATTGCGGTCGCGTACGCTTCGAGGTGATCGCGCCGGCGAAGCTCGAAGTCGCGGATTGCAACTGCTCCATCTGCAGCAAATTCGGATACCTGCACTTGATCGTGCCCGCCGAGCGTTTCAAGCTGCTCAGTCCCCGCGATGCTCTGTCGACGTATTCATTCAACACCCACATCGCCAAGCACTACTTCTGCACCACCTGCGGCGTGAAATCGTTCTACATCCCACGCTCGCATCCGGATGGGATCAGCGTCAACGTGCGCTGCATCGACAGCGACACCATCGAGTCCATGTCGGTGACGCCGTTCGATGGCCGCGAATGGGAGAAAGGGCGAGCGGAGTACCGCGACGCAGCGGATTCTTGAGCGCAGTGCGGGACGAACATAATGAACCCTTTCTGGACATTATGGTGACATGAGCTAAGGCAGAGCGCCGCATCGGCGAAAATCTGTGACGTAGATCGCTCGAAGCTTCCACCCGGTTGGAGGATGCTGAGTAAGACCCTAGGTCGCGATGAAAGCCATGCAGGAATTTCGTCCCATCAATGATTCGCCGCGGCCCGCGGCGCGATGCAGCGGGGTCCACGATAGGACTCTGCTGGGCTTGTTGCTTTTTACCCTGGTCCGAACCAGCGAGGCGCTGGCGGGCGATCAGACTTCGATCGTCAACGCCGCCGCCAACCCTGCTGCTGCCGACATTCATCAATCATCGCTGTCGCCGTCGGCCATGCTCACCGATCCGCAATACTTCTCCGTGCCGAAAACCACGGACTCGCGAGTATTCTCGGCCACGGATTTTCGCCCGCGCAAGCCCACCGTATTCGACCGTGATCCCGCCGTAGGCGCCCTCGGCGACGCGCCGATGCTACACGGCACCACCGTTTGGCAGCGCATGGCCGAGTATCGATCGCACGATGGAGTGCGCTTGCTGACCCTGTGGGAATCGAGCGGCAGCACCTTGTCCTTGCAGGCCGGCAAGCGCGGCGACCCCTCGCTGCAATGGAGCAGCCGGCTCATGAATCGCGATGGGTCCACCCGGGGTTTGCTCGATCATCTGTTTTCGTTTTCCTTTGCCGGCGCCGGCAACAGCTCGCGCAGCACTCCTCATGGGACGATCACGCCGGCGGCGCCCAAGCCGGTCGCCAATTCGGTGGTAGCGGGTTTGAAGTGATCACAAATCGGTTTTGAGGAATTTCGAACGAGTCTAATGCAGGGATACGCAGCGGTGGCCGACAAGAACGACGCCGGGCAACGGCTCACGAATTGCGTGCGGCTTCAAACACACCTCCGTAGCCGGCGTCCGCCGCGAAATCCCCTCAAACGTGCCCGGATACCGGCGGATTGGCCGCCACGGCCCCACGCAACGCTGGACGCCGCTTGCCGGCGGCGGGTAGTATCGCCACCCCGATGCGCCCGTAGCTCAGCTGGATAGAGTATCGGCCTCCGAAGCCGAGGGTCGTGGGTTCGAATCCCGCCGGGCGCACTTTTTTAAAGGGGTCCGACGCGGCGGCCCCCCCTCTACTTGGCGTACAGAATCATCTGCGTGCAGCGAAACAATGCGATGGTCTTGCCCGACTCCTTGTGGGTCACGACCGCATCCCATACCTGCGTGGTCTTGCCGAGGTGCACGGGTTTCGCGCTGGCGGCTAGGGTACCTTCGAGGGCAGTGCTCAAGTGATTGGACTTGAGTTCAAGCGTGGTGAAGCCGGCGGCGCCCGGCGGCAGATTCGCGATGCACCCATAGCCCGCGCAGGTATCCGCCAGAGTGACGACGGTGCCCGCATGCAAGTAGCCATTGGGCGCCATGAGCGCCTGCGTGATCGGAAGCTCCGCCCGCGTTTCTGATTTGTCTACGTGGGTGATGATGATGCCCAGGTGGCCCGGTAATTTGCCCACACCGATATTGTTCAAACTGTCGACAGTGACCATTGGAACCCCACGGCGCTAGGCGCGCGCGCCTTGACGCGCCCGCCCCAGCGCGACGAACGACAACCCCAGAACGATGAACACCAGCAGCAGCCCGAGCGCGTTGAGCAGGAGTCGCCCGTACCCCAGGCTGCCGGCATCAATGAATGGATACGGGTAGGTGCCGATGATGCGTCCGCGAATCAATGAATACACCAGGTACAGCGTCGGATAGGCGCTCCACAGCAAGGGATGGGTCCAGCGCAGTCCGTTCTTGGCGCAGGTCAGCCACCAATGCAGCACATACAGCGCGGGTACCACGTAGTGGAGCAGCACATCGGCCAGCCACTGGGCGCCTTGCGGATTCCAGGTGTTGCGCAATAGGAGGTGATAGCTGAGTGCGACAAAAGTAATGCTGGCGGCAATGCCGGCGACTACGCGGGGCCGCGCGCTCCACTTCCCGAGACTCGAAGAGGGCGCCGCCAAGGAGAAGGTGAGCGTCAGGCAGATCAGGAGATTGGTCAGCACGGTGAAATAGCTGAGAAAGGTGGCGAGCCCCGCGACGGCCGTCTTGCCGTTGGCCATGGCCGACGTCACTGTCAGCACACCCTGTAGAACCACGCCGAACCAGGCGAGCGCTGCCAGCATCAGTGTCAATGCCCGGTTCTGTCGAGTGGGTATCATAGGGGCCAAACGCCGCTGCCTGCTACGGGTCGGTCTCCGTGAATCCATCAAAAAAATCGACCACTCCGGTCTCCAGCGAATATTCGGCGCCGACCACCAACAGGCCGGCCTTCTGGATGAGTTGTTCGATGATCTCCGACCCGTGCCGCAGATGCTTCACCGACGCGCGGATATTGGCGCGCACGGCCGCCCGAGCCAGGGCAGGCAGATCATGCTTGAGTTCAGTCTCCAGCAATCCCGCCACGGAGGGCCGTATCAAATCGACGATGGAATGCAAGTTGTGGGACTGATTCTCGATCGGACGCTGCAGTTGCTGCAGCGTCGTTTCGATGGCGCCGCACTTCGTGTGGCCCAATACCACGACCAAGCGCGTGCCGAACTGCTCCGCGGCGAATTCGACGCTGCCGATGAGCGAAGGTGCCACGATGTTGCCGGCGACGCGGATGACGAACAGATCTCCCAAGCCCTGATCGAAGACGATTTCGACCGGCACCCGGGAATCTGAGCAACCGAGTATGGCGGCGAATGGTTCCTGACTCGCGGCCAGTTCGAGCCTGCGCGCCCGGCTCGCAATGGCATCGCGATTGCTGATGTCCGAGACGAAGCGGCGATTTCCCTCTTGCAATAGCGCAAGGGCTTCCCGGGCGTCGATCATCGAGGGCTCACTGTGGGTTTTACGACGTCCGTCCCGCCGAACCACTGCGGTATCCGAGCACGCGGGCCGGCAGGAACAAAATGGCCCGCAGCAGCGCGAATAGTGCGTCGAACGTAATGCCGACGAGGCGAAACGGCAGCGATAGAATCCACAACAGCGGCCAGAGGACGATGGCGAGGATGGCCAACGGCCAGCACAGTACCAACAACAGGCACCAGCCGACGATCACGAGCAACGCTTTCACGGGGGTCTCTCCTTATCCTGGACACAACATTAGCATACCCCATGGGTTCGCCGTTCATTGCGTTGCGGCGCGGCGGGGCCTTTGCGCTCAAGGGGTTACTTGCGTGCTGCGGCCTTGACGTACTGCGTGCGCCGAAACCGCAGCGCCGACCAATCCTCGTCGATCGCTACTTGACGAACGGATTCGAACCCCGCCTTGCGAATGACCTGCCAGCCTTTGTCGCGATTGAACTCGCAGGCATAGCGTTTCGATGTGCCCTTCGGATAGGCAAACCACAACACGGCGTCTCCGTCGGAGCCCGCGGCGAGCGTCGTCGACAAGCGATCGAGTTCGACCTGCTGCACGACGAACGCCAAAGCGAATTGAACTGCGGTGATACTTTTGGGATTTCGCACGATCCTGACGCCGCTGAGGCGCGCCAATTCGGGTTCAAACGACGCCGGCGCATTGAATACGGCAATGGCGCGCTGCACCTTCAAATTGAGTTTTTGGAATATCGACGTCACGGCCGCTTCACCACTTTCTCGTCCAATTGCACTTTCTCGTCCAATTGCGCCAGCACCAATGGCCATGCCTGCCGATGGCGATCGCGGGCGGCTTCGCCGGCGAAACCTGCGTGCGTGAGGACGAGATGGGTGGAGGAGCCCATCGGCTGCAGCTCGACGGTGACGACGGTTTCGGCGCCCTCGGTACCTCCGGCGCCGGTGAGCCACGTGAGCTCGACCAGCTGATCGACGATGAGTCTGAGAAACCGGCCGTAGTGGGGATGACGTTGCGCCGCCGGTTGATCTTCCGCCTTGAATTCGGTCTCGAAAAAAAACACCGAGTTCACCTTGGGAATCATCAGCACCGATCCGGGCGCGGCGAACCATCGCTCGAACCCCGTCGTCCAGGCTTGATACAAGGTGGCGGGCGGTGCCGCAAAGTCTCTGTCGACGGCGAGCCTGAAGGGCCGCCCCGAGAGATCAGGAGAGCGAATGGCGCCGGCCGTGTCAACGGTCATGGGCGAGCACCAGGCGGATCCCGATGAAGATCAAGAGTCCGCCGACGCAGCGGTTGAACAATCTCTTGAATTGTTCTGCCGCGGCGATTCGGCCGCTGATTCGCGCCGTCGACCAGGCGATGAACAGATTCCACAGCGTCCCATTGAAGTCGAAAATGGCGCCGAGCAGCAAAAACGCCGCCGGCTTCGACGGCGCATCCGCCGCCACGAATTGCGGCAGAAATGCCAGGAAAAACAGCGCGACCTTGGGATTCAAGACATTGGTGAGAAACCCTTGGAAGAAAATGCCCCGCAAGCGGTATTGCCCGGCGGTGAGGGCCTGCGATCGAGTCGAACTCTTCGATCGAATCAATGTGATGCCGACGTAGATGAGATAGGCGGCGCCGGCGTACTTGACGGCGGCAAAAGCGGTGGCGGAAGCCGCCAAGATCGCCGATAACCCCACCGCGGCGGCGCAAATATGCACCAGCGCACCCGTGCCGATTCCAAGTGCCGCCACAGCACCCGCACGCCAGCCCAACGTGGAACTGCGACCGACGATGTAGAGAGTGTCCGGCCCGGGCGTAATATTCAACAGCAAACCGGACAACACGAACAACCACAGATCATGAATTCCGAACACGTCCGCCTCCGTGGGCTGAATTGGCGCTAGCGTTGCCGCGGGAATTTCGCCTGCAGAGCGGCACGGCGCTGCAGACTGTCTGCGGGCCAGCGCTCGGAGGCTCGGTAATACTCGACTTCGGAGGGAATGCCGGGCGGCAATACCACCCACGGCTGCTTCGACGCGGTAAAGATGTGGATGTCGGGCGGCAGCCGCCACGGTTCATCGAGCGTGCCCACGCGGACGAAGTGAATGGTCTCGCCGGCGCCGGCGTAGTTGCTCCAAAGGGCGACGTTGCACGTCGGGCAGCGGGAAATCTTTTGGCCCTTGCCGCTTTGGGTCGGTGTGTCGACGGCTCTCGCCTCGCCCGCCAGCGTTTGCACTCGATCCGCTTCGATCATGGCGTTCAGGACAAAGGCAGATCCGGTCTCTCGCTGGCACCAATAGCAGTGGCAGCAGTGAACGAACAGCGGCTTGGTGATGAGTCGGTAGCGCACCTGGCGGCAGGTGCAGCCGCCGTCGTAGAAGCTGTTGGATTCTGCAGTACTGTTCATGGGGCGCGCCTGCGTGCGGTGACTTGGATTTCGATTTGCATGCGGGGGTCTGCCAGTCCGGCGGAAATCATCATGGCCGCCGGCCTAACCTCGCCCAGATAGCGGCGCAGAATGGGCCAGCATTCCGGGAAGCGAGCCCCGTCGGGCACCACATAAATGACGCGCACCACATCGGCCATGTCGGCGTCCGCTTGCCGCAGGGCGGACTGGATGTTCTTCAAACATTGCTCGGTCTGGTCCAGCAGGCTGTCGGAAATGGTCATGCTCGCGTAGTCGAATCCCGTGGTGCCGGACACGAATATCCACTCGCCGTCCACCACCGCCCGCGAGTAGCCGATCTCGTGCTCGAATGCGGAGCCGGAACTGATCAATCGCCGTGTCACGGAGTACTCCTGACATAGTGCGCTCGAGCGGCATCGGCGCCTTGCCACGACAGGCGGTTTTCCAGCCACACCTCCATGGTGGGCGGGAACAGATTGGGGTTGTCCATCGACGCCGTGGTGATGTCGATTGTGGTGGGTCGATCCGCCTGTTCGTAGGAAAGCTGGCTGCCGCAGGTGCCGCAGAATTGGCGCACCACACCCTGCGAGGATCGGTAGACGCGCGGCTGACCCGAGAGAATGTCGACCTGGCCGCGGTCGAAGGTCAACCACGCGACCGTCGGCGCGGCGCTCGCTCGGCGGCAGGTGGCGCAGTGACAGACGCATGAAAAGATGGGCTCGCCGGACACGCGGAAGCGAATGGCCGAACACAGGCAGCCGCCCTGATTGATTTGCATGGATTCCCGCCCCGTACCGATGGGACTGCTTATTACAGCGGCCGTGATCTTACCAAGACGGCGCTGTGACGAACACCGCGGGGCGGACTATGGCTTGCCGGCCCGGCCGGGTATATTGGCGGGCCTATGGCCGACACCCTGCAAGTTCAGTGCTGTATCGCGGGCGGCGGGCCTGCCGGCATGATGCTGGGTTATTTGCTGGGACGAGCGGGAGTGAATACCGTCGTTCTGGAGAAGCATGCGGACTTTCTGCGCGACTTTCGCGGCGACACCGTGCATCCCTCGACCCTCATGATCATGCAGGAGCTGGGGCTACTGGAAGATTTCTTGAAATTGCCGCACTCCGAAATCCCGGCGCTCGCCGTCGAGATCGGCGGCAGGACGCTCAAGATTGCGGAGTTCGCACGCGTGCCGACGCCGTGTAAGTTCGTCGCCTTGATGCCGCAGTGGGATTTCCTCAATTTTCTGGCGGACAGGAGCCGCCGCTTTGGTAGCCTGAGGGTCATGATGTCGTCGCAAGTGACGAGTCTGATCGAAGCCGCGGGCCGAATCGAGGGCGTCCACGCAACGACGGCGCAGGGTCCCATCGAGATCCGTGCCGACTTGGTCGTGGGCTGCGACGGGCGTACCTCGACCGTGCGTACGGCGTCGGGTCTGGTGGTGCACACTTTGGGTTCACCCATTGATGTGCTGTGGTTTCGCCTGTCGAAGAAGGCCGGTGATCCGACCCAAGTGTTGGGACGCCTCGGCCTCAATACCATGATCGTGACCATCGACCGCACCGACTATTGGCAGTGCGCCTTTGTGATCGGTAAGGGCGGCATCGGGCGCGTGCATGCCGATGGGCTCGACGCGTTCAAGGCCGCGGTGGCGGATGGAGCGCGCTTTTTGGCCGACCGAGTGGACGAACTCAAGTCCTTCGACGACATCAAGCTCCTGAGCGTGTCCGTCGATCGGCTGACGAATTGGTCCAAACCCGGGTTGCTCTGCATCGGCGACGCGGCGCACGCCATGTCTCCCGTCGGTGGCGTGGGCATCAATCTCGCCATTCAGGATGCGGTGGCCACCGCCAATCTGCTCGCGGCGAAACTGAAAGCCGGAACCTTGCAGGATGATGATCTGGATCTCGTGCGCCGGCGCCGGCTGTTTCCCGTAAAGGTGGTTCAGGGTCTGCAGGTGGCGGTCCACAATCGGGTGTTGAAACCCACGGTGTCGAGCGGCGGCGACCGAACCTTAACGGTGCCCTGGCCGCTGAAGATCTTGAACGCCAATGCGTGGCTGCGGCGTTGGCCCGCTCAATTCTTGGGGCTCGGTGTGCGTCCGGAGCATGTACGTTCGCCCGAGAGTCCCTGAAAGGGACCCTGGTCGCAGCACCACAGGCCGCCTGAAAACGCATACCACCAGGCCAGGGCCAGCAACCAGCGACCCAAAGAATGAACATTTGCCAAGGTGAAGAAGGGGGCGTAGGTCGCGAACACACAGCCGACCGCAATCAGGGACAGCGCTCCTATGGTCAATCGATAAAGGCCGAACAGACGCATGGATATTCCGTAGGTCACGGCGCCGGCCGCTGCCGACAATCCGAGCGCCGCATACAGGCCGCCATTTCCGGAGAGACTTCCCAGCCCATGCATAGCCAGCATGCCGATGTGCAGGGTCAGTACACATAGGCCTGCGGCAGCCGCGATGAATCCGCAGCGCCGCGCCATCGACCCGGCGGTGCGCAGACTTAGGACCAGCGCGGAGGCATGAAACGCGCCGTACAGGGCGAAGGACGCATCGAGATTGCTGAGCAGATGCAGCCGTGTGCTGACAGCCAGGCAGAGGCCGAGGCCGGTCAACAACAGGTAATGTCGCGGGTAGACCAGCAGCGGTGCCGGACGGGGCGAATTCTCCCGCGCCAGGATCATGGCGGATCGCGCCTAGATTCGCTGCTTGCCGTTCAGGATGTCCCACCATAGGCGCCAATCGCCCATGAAGCTGAAAAGAGGGTACTTGAACGTCGCTGGTTTGTTGTGCTCGAAAAAGAAATGGCCAATCCAGGCGAATGCGTAGCCCTGCACGAACGCCGCCGCCACGAGCCACCCCACCTGCGTCACGGCTGCTGTCACGAGCAATGCCGCCGCAATGGTCGTACCCACGAAGTGCAGCCGGCGGCAAGTGCGGTTGGCGTGCTCTCCGAGATAGAAGGGATAGAAATCACTGAAACTGCGAAATCCGCTGTCGTCGTTCATAGGGAACCCTCCCGGCCTGCCGCAAATGATACCGCCAAATCCTGACCCGGCCCGGCGCCGTAACCATCGATGGAGATCGAGAAGCTTTGGACTCTTAGTTTCGACGCAGATTTCTTGCGGTTTTGAGGCTGAGATAACGATGCCGTCAGGTTCGAACACCTCGCTGAGTTTTCTTTAAGGCAAGAACAAAGAACACAAAGACGGCGCACAGAGTAAGCGAGAGGTACAACTCCAAAGGCCGGGACGGCAGAATCAGAATATAGCCTTGACCCTTGATGAGAGCAGAAAAGCTTGAAACGCAAAATGGCATCAGAAATAGCCGAAATGTTTGCCAGCCACGTGGCAAAGGCTGGGCTTCGCCTCGAATGCTTAACAGCAAGGCAACGCCGACAATGGCGCTGATTCCCAATGAACTGAGCCAGATTCGCGGCGACGGGTCGAAGTGCGCCGCGACGGTAACCAGGTACCAGATCAGATAACACCACAGTGTCACCTTGCCCGGCGTGAGTTCAGAGAAATACTTCAATGGAAAAGGAAGCCGAATCATGAATTCGGATACCGTCGCCGAAGTAGCCACGCGGCGCCTCCGATCATGAGACCCCAGCACAGCACAGCACCGATCAAGATGCCTCCTGACAATCAAGCCTCCGCAATGACGGCAATGGATATCTTCATCCCTTTTGGACGGACGGGTAGTTTCGCGCCTTGGCGAGCGGGCGGATCATCGGCGAACCACTTCACCCATTCTTCGTTCATGCCCATGAAATCCGCTTCCTCGGCGAGAATGAATGTCGCGCTGACGACCTTTCCGATGGAGCTACCGGACGCTTCGAGTATCGCCGCGACGTTCCGTAGGCATTGCGCTGTTTGCTCCTGAATCGTGCTTCCGACAACGTCACCCGTGCTCGAATCGAATGGGCCCTGACCAGAAACAAAGACTAAACCCGCTGCCACAACACCCTGACTGTAGCTTGGTGGAGGTGTCGGCGCCCCGTTGGTCTTGACGATTTTTCTCGGCATACACTCTCCCGGATGAGTCAAGTGAGTCTAAATGTGCGGCGCTGGCTGGCGCGACCCGCGATCGCACCCACCGATTGAAGGAGGCACCCCAGCCCTACTACGATCGCGGCATGGCCCTAACAAGGCGCCATGCCCACACTACCAGTGCCGCCGCCGCGGCCGTGGTCAGCATGAAGATCGGATTCTCGGCCAGCGCAGGCCCCTCTGCCGTGGCGCGCCAGATGTGTGCAGCAAAGATCAGAGCAAACACCGTGCCCGTCGTTATTACGTAGGCCTTCATGAGGTTCCCTCCAAGATACATCCGTTGCCGTCTAACGATGAGGTTGAAGACGTTGCCTGCGATCGCTCGGACCGATGGTCAGATCCGTCGGTGACCAGATGCTACCCAATTTTTCGGGAGCCGCCCGATAGTGGCTCTCCCTTGATGGAGCACACCACAACGAAAATCAACGTCATGGCCCCTAACATAAGCGCGAATAGGAATGGTCGCCTGGGCATTAGGCTGATGGTCGCTATTATCAACACAGCGAGCCACGCGAGGAAAAACGCCCAGCCTTGCCATGAGCATGGCAGTCCCCAGCCCAACCCGTGCCGCTTCGCTCGAAACCAGTAGCGTTTTTCGTTGCTCATATAGGACTACTACGGCAGGTGGGGGTCTAACGATGAGGTTGAGCGACGCGGGGCTTCGCTGCGCCAAAACGAAGCTGAGTTTATCCAGATCATCGATCCCCTCCTTGGCTCGCCAATCGTGCGGACCTGCGATCGCTCCAACCGATTGTTGGAGCCTCATTTAGAAGCATGCTCTGGCCCAAGAACAACCGATAAAGATTGCCGTAAAAGCCACCAGAGCAAGCATGGCCACCAAGTATGCCAAGGAGACCATGGTGCGCACCAGCGTCGTGGCGTGTAGGTACCTCACGATGCCTATCACGCCAACGATGGGCAGCAATAGGATACCCAAGTAAAATGCCGTCTCAATGTGAGTGCGGTAAAGCGCAGTAAATCGCGGCAGGAAGACGACAGACGCCGCCAGTGCCGTTGGGCAGGCGAGCAACCAGAGAACCAACCGTGGCCAACGAGTGCGAATAGCTCCCTGATGCATAGGGGTCCTAACGATGAGATTCAGCGACACAGGGCTATGTTGCCGACAATCGAATATGATTTATCTCTTGCAGAGGCCATTGCAACTAACCTTCGGGAATCACCCGTACAATCCCGGCGATGCCATCGAATGCATCGAGTATCCGGGTACGTGTCCCGGGACCCATAGGCTCCGGCAGCTCGTCTCGTCCAAAGTACCCCATCTCGGAGATCTCGTCGTTCGGCTGCCATTGATTGCGGCCAAGCACCCGAGCACGCAAGAAGAGCACCAGGTCATTCTTCCACGGTTTGGAATACACCCCGACGAGCCCGTCTTCAACCACGTCCAAGCCGGATTCCTCAAGAACCTCCCGCCTAAGTGCAGCAAAAGGCGATTCACCCACCTCGACGCGACCGCCGGGTGTCGTCCAAGCGCGCGTAGCGTAATTCATGCGCACGCAAAGAATTCTCCCGTCGTCATCAAAGATTGCCGCGAACACGCCGAGCGTTGGCATTGGTAGTCCAATGGCGTCTAACGATGACGTCGAGCAGCGCGGGCTTGCAATGCCGCACAGCAACGCTGATTTATCGGGACCATCGTCTCGCTCCTTGCCTCAAAGGTGCACCCGCAATTGCTCCAACCGATTCTTAGGCGCCCGCCATAGCGTACATCAGCCACGCTACCAACAGGCATATCGAAGCAACGCCGATTCCCGCCGTCGGGATGCGAAACCAATACAGAACGCTTAGGGCGAGATAAATACCGGAGATTACGACCAGGAGAAACAGGACCCAGGCCGGTATGACCACAGTGCCAAGCCAGACACCCGCGCAAATACACAGCACACCCAATAGGACGACCCCCAAGCTGTGACTAAAATTGAACCCAACCCAGGCGCGCCACATCGTGGTTCCTCCGCGCGTAAGGCGAAGGGGAGACTGCGCCATGACAAGCGCGACGGCTGGATCTTGAGGAACTAGACGGCGCGGTCGGCGCATATCGAGAAATGTGTAAAGGGCATGCAAGGACCCCAGCAGCACGAAGATGCCGCCGCCCAAATCCAGAAGAACCCTGACAATGCGCATGGACGCGGCGTCTAATGATGAGGCCGAGCGACGTGGGACTTCACTTCCCCAAGAAGAAAATTATTTGTCCCGATCATGGACTCCCTCCTTGGCTCACCGAGGACGCGCTTCGCGATCGCTCAAGCCGATTGTCAGACGCGGTCACTGAAGGGCTCTCAGCTCGAATATGCACGCGCAAATTACCATGCCAACGCAGGCCGTGAGGTTCGCTGCGTGCAGGAGCCGAGAGATCGAGATGGGTAGGTGCAAATGTTGAACGCGAAGAATCGACCGAACCGCAAGACAGATATAAGCGATGCCCAGAAAGACCCACGCAACAACGGGGCGCCAAACGATCAACCCAACGAACACGGCCGCCACCAGTATGGTGAGTAGACGAGTGGGCGCGGAAGCGTCCATCAGGGCAATCTTTGCGTCGGGTTGCATCAGCGATAACGCCCGCTGGGAGAGCAAAGCAGCAACGACAAATCCTGCCAGGGCAATGAACAGAGGGTAGTAGTTGAGCATGGTGGCGTGCTCGGCGACTAACGATGAGGCCGAGCGACGCGGGGCTTCACTAGCATCAAGCGAAGGGGCTTTATTCCAATCATCGACTCCATCCTTTGGCGAAACAAAGATGCGACCCGCGATCGTTCCAACCGATTGTTAAGCGGCGCCGCCCTGCTTGAATTCCGTGCTCACGCGTGGCGCACTGGGCGCTTGTTCATCAAGCGATTGGCGATACCGCATGCAGCCGCCCATGAACTGAGGCCACGCGGGAACTGCCACAGTGGGATTTATCCCTTCAGGAAGCAACGACCATAAGTCAAGGTGGTGCCAGCACAAATCGTGCCCTGTAGAGTCTCTGTGCTCTCGAATCGCTCCGCGACGTCGCTTGACTTCGACAATCAATTGCTCTCGAGATATCGCATCCAAATCAGCATCCGTGTGCTTCCTCGATAGTGTTTTGCGTCAGACGTGAGTCAGTTTAAACCTTGCGCCATCAACGCGCGACCATTCGGCATGGCGGAGGTGGACCAGATTCCGTCCGCACTCAGCGCCCAACGATCGCTCCAATCGATTGCCGGGCGGATGACTTATTTGCGCCATGATACAGCCCCAAAAAGGAACGCGGTCGCAACACCAAGCGTGATTAGAACCGTCGTCCAGAATGACCATGGGTTTTCGTTGCGACTGTATGAGCGAAACTTGCCCATCACTTGACCCGTGTATAAAGCGTAGGCGCCATAGCCGAGCAAGGCGAAACCGACAAGGAGTTCAACCGCACGGTGAGTAGTAGCGCTCATCCGTCTACCTATGAGGTTGGGCGACGCGGGGCTTTGCCAGCGTCAAACGAAGGCAGTTTATCTTTGTCATCGACTCTCCTTGGCTCACTGACGCGACTTTCCGCTCCAACCGATTGTTAGGCATCGCTGATCTAGAGGCAAAGCTCGCCGCTATTTCTGCCCTGGATCGCGGTGACTTGCCCCCGATCTGTTGCCCACCGGATCGTCCACGTTTCCTTGCAGGGGAAGACCCGGGATTCATAGTGAGCACTGCGCTGATACTGATCAGACGGGTCATTGATCTGCGTGATCTTAAATTTTTCTGCGCGAAGCTCGGCAATCAAAGTGCCCTCACTCGACCCAATTGGGAGGCGCTACCTTATCCGCGCGTCAAAGTCTGAAGTTGGGACAAAAAGTTTGGGTAGACCCTGAGCAATCGGTGGGGTTGGACTGGCGCATGAGGAGAGCAGCAACACGCCGCAAACCACGATGGCAGGGCCGGGGCGCATGCCTAACGATGAGGTTGAGCGAATCGGGTCTTCGCCAACGACAATCGAAGCTGTTTTATCCAGACCATTGACCCCCTCCTTGTGAACCGAAGATTTATTGCCCTTCGGGAGGCTGCCAGAGTTCAATTTTATTGCCCTCTGGGTCCATGACCCAACCAAACTTGCCGTACTCGGAGTCATCCGTTTTCTCGAGCACCTTGCAGCCCTCTTCGCGTAGCGCCTGAAGTAGGGCGGCCAAGTTTTCAACCCGATAATTGACCATGAAAGTCGAGGTGCTTGGTGCAAAGTGATCGCCGCCTGCGGCGTCGATAGACCAGATGGTTGATCCCTTCGTGGGATTGCCCGCGTCATTCGTCCAGGCAAACGCGGCGCCGCCCCATTCCTGCACGTCAATACCGAGATGCTTCTTGTACCAAGCTTGCAACCCGAGGGGATCTCGTGCATGGAAGAAGATTCCCCCGATGCCTGTGACCTTCTTCATCTGAGTCTCCGTGACGTAAATAGAAACCGGAACGTAGCGTACACGACGCCCAACGATGAGGTCGAGCGACGCGGGGCTTCGCCGGCGTTAAACGAGGGCACTCTATCCCAATCGTCAACTCCCTCCTTGGCTCAACCAACACGCGACCCGCGATCGCTCGAGCCGATTGTTGGACGATCACTCAGGACGGAACCATCCGGATAACCGCATTTCGGGCAGGTCTTGGAGTCGAGTAACGACGACATCCAGCGGCCTGCCGGTTCCTTCGACATTGAGTCCCAGATCCAGCGAGTCCCACAGCTGGGACAGCGAATTGACCTGCAGGCAAAGAACATCGCACCCAGCCCAAATAAGGCGCCGCCCAACTGTGCGAAAACCACAACGCTCGAGTCCGGGAAGGACTTGTACACCACACCACCCAAATACGCAGCGGCGGCCAAGCGATTGTCAGGCGTGATCAGGCACCCCTCGCGCGAACCGCAGGCGCACCCAGCCGCCGACCAAGCATAAAGGCACTGGAACGAGCAGCTTACTTAGTTGCATCCAGAGCGCGTGTGACGGGTGAAACCAAATCCCAAGAACTCCGTAGAAGATGAGCGCGAAGCGCTCGCGGGTCGCATCTTTGGTGGGCCAAGGAGAGGGTCGATGATTGAAATAGAGCGCCTTCGTTTGACACTGGCGAAGCCCCGCGTCTCTCAGCCTCATCGTTAGACGGTCACAGCATGCTACTTCGCGAGTCCGTCATCTATCGCACTGGTCAAGGCAGAAAAGCCCTATTGGCGCTTGTCGGGCTATTGGTCGGGGCTGAATTTCTGAGCCCTCTAGCCCCGCTGAAGTGGGTGGCTATAAAACCAGCAAGAATAGCGACAGGTCCACCTAGCCAAATTTGCCAAGATAGAAGTGTGGGGTCGTTTTCAGCCAAGCGCCGAAGCTCATCAACGTCAGTAATATTCGACGGAATCCAATAGTGAACGGTTAACGTTAATGCGAGATTTGTAATCAATAGATATGCGACGATACCAATGAGGAGTGCTTTGATACTAAAGTTGTCGCTGAACATTGAACCTCCTTGTAACGCCTAGCGATGAGGTTGAGTGACGCGGGGCATCGCTAGCGTCAAACGAAGGCACTTTATCCCAGTCATCGACTCCCTCCCTCGTTGGCTCACCGAAGACGCGACCCGCGAGCGCTCCAAGCGATTGTTATGCGTTGCCATTCAATGTTTACGTGTGTCCGCAACACAAATTAACTCCAGAGGCCCGTTGGCGGTCCAAGTGCCTGCAGTCGAATTGAAATCAACCGTGGTCACGCCTCCCAGACAGGGGACGATACGTGGCATGTATCGACAATAGCGAAATTCTCCATTGTCTGACTGCAACCACGCTTCACTGAGTGCTGCGGGTTTGATTCCAAGTAGGGACCTCACTGATTTTCCGTCCTTTAGAACATCCATCAAGTCATTCGCCATTGCCGGAGGTTGAGGCAGAACCTTCCACCGAGTAGAGCCGATACTGCTGCATTGATCCAACACTGTGGGAAGGCGCTCACTAATAGCGCATGCACACAGCGGCAGTAGCAGTAGTAGCAGATAGAGACTACCAGCGATGCGCATAACGCCGCAGTTCAGCGGCGGCACGCCGCCCTATGCTGCGCTCCGCGAGCGCATAATGAAATGACGTGTTTGCGCCGCGGCCGCGTTGCCGTATCACCGTCCGCTGCAACTGCTTGTTATGCGGCTCCATCACCAGCAAAGACCCCGTAGAGTAGAAGTGCGCCGAATGCGAGTGACCCGACCGCGTACAGTCTAAGGTGACGAACGACTATCGGGAGCATCCGCTCCCCGAACCGATGGTGCCACTGCCATGGAACGCACATCAATGCTGCGGAGCTTACAACGATAGCCCACCCGACGAGCCTGAACATGGTGGGCTGCCACATGGCCGGCGAGAGCACGAGAAGCGCCGCCCCGATTACCAAGCGAAAAATTTGCTCTATGTAGTGCGTTCTCGCGGAGCTCGCGAAACGAATCAAGAAGCGCTCAGCAAGCGCCGGTTTCGCTAACGCCACGCCCGTGAGGATGATTAGGAGGAGGCCAAATGCGACCACGACGACAGCCGCCACTTTGCTCATGGGCTTGCGGGAGTGCTAAGGAGCCGCATAACGATGAAGTTGAGCGACGCGGGGCTTAACCAGCGTCAAACGAAGGCACTTTATCTCAATCATCGACTCCCTCGTTGGCTCACCGAAGATGCGACCCGCGATCGCTCCAACCGATTGTTAGGCGCCAAGGACTGTGCGCTCCCATGGCTCAGTCAACCCCGGTACTGGCGTAAACAGCGGATGGCACAGTGGCACACGAACTGTGCGCCATTGCTCGCGCAATACCCGATTCCGGACGGATAGCTTTGCGAGTAAATGCTGCCACTCATACGAAACTTGTCCCGTGGTGGCCGAAATCGAGGCGACTGAACGCAATGGGCCAATTTTGCGTTTGTCAAAGGCGTAGCCGCGCGCCGTTGCTTCGGAATGGACTACCGCAAGATATGCGTTTATTGCGTAGCAAGGCAATGCGTGCGCCCGAAAGCGCTCCAACTGCGGATGGTGCCGATAGCCTCTTGTTCGCCCGCGCAGTACCGCGCGAGCCAGTAGGGCTTCCCGCCACAGGGCAACGAGACCCTGCGGATCAAGATACTTCGGGTGAATTGTCCAGAGGCGCATGTTACCCCGCGGTGCCTAACGATGAGGTTGAGCGACGCGGGGCTTCGCCAGCGTCAAACGAAGGCACTTTATCCCGATCATCGACTTCCCTCCGTGGCTCACCGAAGACGCGACCCGCGATCGCTCCAACCGATTGTTAGAAGTCACCAGCACCTTCATTCCCACGCACTTGAGCTGACCCGCCGCTTCCGAGTCGACACTCCAAGTGTTATGACACTTACACCCAGCGATGGGCATTCAATCCAACCCTCAACCGGGGTCGCTCTCGAGCACATAGCAGATGCTCAGTCCAGGGATGATCGCAAGTTTCGCAGTTCCGGACAGTCGCATCTAGGTCGCCGAGACATGCTTTTACGGAAGCGCCCATTCCTGATGTCTAACGACTAGGCTGAGCGACGCGGGAGTGCGTTGTCGACCAACAAAGCTGATTTATCCCAATCATCGACCCCCCCTCCTTGGCTCACCGAAGATGCAACCCGCGATCGCTCCAACCGTTGGTTAGACACGCTGAGACCAGTATTCATGCGCGACCGGCAGTTTCGCAAGAACCTGGTTCACAACGTCGCCGTATCTGCCACTCTCGTATCGAAACCAACTGTCAGTGCCCGATCCTTCGCCAGGCTTTAGGCGAAACCGATCGTTGGGGTGAATGTCCCAAGCTGTGACCTTAGACGCCGGAATGTGCTTCCCCCAGTGCGTTGTTGTCCCTCCGATACCGCACCGAGATATCTCAATTTGGAAGCCGCCGCCGTTTACGTCGAATTGGAACGTCAGTAAATCGACGTGCGTGACGTGCACCCGCCTAAGGTGCGGATACGAGCCCGTAAAGCCACTTTCGCGGAGCACTGGCACTACGGAGGTCTTTAAGGCTACGTCCATGAGTTCACGCGGGGACAGCACTGCGTGTCTAACGATGAGGTTGAGCGACGCGGGGCTTCGCTAGCGTCAAACGAAGGCACTTTATTCCAATCATCGACCCCCTCCTTGGCGAAGACACGGCCCCGCGATCGCTCGAACCGATTGTTAGGTCACAGAGAAAACCCCCGTGCCTCATGGCGGAACCCGATTCGCAACCTTGCGTCGCGCCCTTCGTATCGCAACAGTTACGGCTGCGTATTCCGATGATGGTGACCGGCAGTTCCGATTTATCGTGACCGGTCTGAAGCATGGTGAAGTGCTCAGCGTAAATGATAACTCAGTTGGTCACGATGGTCTCGGGGTCGGTACGGGTTTTGGGTGTTTTTCCGGAACGTCGTAGCGACTCGCCTTTGAGTGTCAGACGATGGGCGTGATGCAGAAGCCGGTCGAGGATGGCGTCCGCGATCGTGGCGTCACCGATCCATCCATGCCAGTGCTCGATCGGTAGCTGAGCGGTGATGACGGTGGCGTGCTTTTCGGCGCGATCGTCCATGATTTCGAGCAGATCTTCCCGACCATAAGGTTCCAAGGGCTGCAGCGCCCAGTCGTCGAGAACCAGGACCTCGATTTTGGCGAGCGCCATGAGGCGGCGTTTGTGGATACCTTCGCCGCGGGCGACACGCATCTCCTCGAGCAGGCGCGGCAGTCGGGCGTACAGCGCACTCTTGCCGAGGCGGCAGGCTTTTTGCGCGAGCGCGCAGGCGAGCCAGGTCTTGCCCACGCCGGTGGGACCTGAGATTAGCAACGGCTGACCGCGCTCGATCCATTCACCATGGCCGAGGCTGGTAAGCAACCTGGCGTCGAGGCCGCGGCTGACGCGGGTGTCGAGGTTTTCCAAGCAGGCCTGGCCATACTTGAGCCGTGCCTTGGCCAAGAGACGCGTCAAGCGCCGATCATTGCGGTACGCGGCTTCGCGTTCCACGAGCATCGCGAAGCGATCTTCAAAGGGCAGTCCGTTGCTACTCGGCAGGGTGATCTGTTCTTCGAAGGCATGAGCCATTCCATCGAGGCCGAGGTTTTTCAGCTGCGTCAGCGTCTGTTGTACGATCATCGATCGATCTCCTTCTTTGGGTTATTGGTAATACTTCGGTCCGCGCACATGCGCATGGTCGGGTGCCGCCCAGTCGATCTTTTCGCTGACGGCCAGATTTTCGGTGCGGCGCTTCAAGATCGAGCCGACGGTTTGATAGGTAGCGCTGCCCAAGAGCAGCGCTCGGGCGCAGGCCGCTTCCAAGCGAACCGCACCGTGTTGCCGCTCGAGGCGCAGCAACCCCAGACAGGCGCGGTATCCTTGTTCCGGATGCGGGCGGCTGCTTAAGATGCGGCGGATTACCTCGGCGCAGGCGCCGCCGTGCTTCTCACCCCAGCGGATCAGACGGCCTGGAGACCACTCCAGATGCGCGCGGTGCGCTGCCGGTAAGTGCTCCGGCAAGGTGGTGTATCCGAACCGAACGTAGGAACGGGCATGGGCGGCGACCCGTTCTCCGCGGTGCAGGACTTCCACGCTCCGCGCGGTCGCCCGCGCTTCGACCTTCTGATGCACCAGGGCTTGCGGAACGCTGTAGAAGTGCTCGTCGATGGCGATGTGATAGTCGATATTGACGCGCGCCTCGTGGTACCGGGCGAACTCGTAGCGGCTGACCGGCAGGGCCTTGAGCGCCGGCCGGTCGAGTTGGGTGTACGCGATTTGCCGCGAACCCGGCAGACGTTTGAACGGGCGCGTGTTCAGGTCTGCGAGCAGGTCGCCGACGGCCGCATCAACGGCGGCGAGAGTCGTGAAGTTACCGTCCCGCAGTCGCGCGAGGATCCAGCGCTGCACGATTTGCACGCCCACTTCGACCTTGGATTTATCTTGTGGCCGGTACGGTCGCGCCGGCAGGATGGCGGTGCCGTAGTGGCGGGACAGATCCTCGATCGTCGCCGAGGCACGCGGCTCATAGCGATCGGGATCAGCGATTAGGGCCTTGGCATTGTCCGGCACGATCAGTGCCGGCACGCCGTCGATGTACTCCAGGGCGCGTACCAGCGCACCGGTCCAGTCAACGAGTCGCTGGTGGGCGGTGGCGCAGGCAAAGGTGTAGTTCGAGGCGCCGAGGGTGGCGACAAAGATCTGCGCTCGGTCGCCTTCGCGCCCGTAGCCGATCGACTGGCCGGCATAATCGACAAACAGCTTCTCGCCGGCGCGGTGCACCTGACGCATGGAGCGACGCAGCGTCGCCACATACTGGCGATACAGATCGGCGAACTGCGAGTAGCGGTAGGTCAGGCCGCCGGCATTCGCCGCGCTGTATTCCTGCCACAGCAGCATCAGCGTCACGTTCGGGCGCTTGAGCTCGGCGTGCAGATGGGCAAAATCCGGCTTGATCCGTCCGCCGTAGCTCGCCGGCCGGGGCGCCGGCGCAATGCGGGCCATCACCTCGGCATCCGACATCGACAGCAGGACTGCCGGATCCAGCCCCGTGCCCTCGATCCGGGCGACGTACTTGGCCACCACCCCCTTGGAGATCGCCAGCGCCCCGGCGATCTGCTCGTGGGAAAGCCGCGCCTCGTACTTCAGTCGGATCAGTTCTCGAACTTTTCGCATGTGCAGTGCTCTTGTCGGCATCGACCCTCTCCGGCCTAAAACCGTCGAGGGTATCCCTTGAGCACTTCACCGGCGGATCCCGTCCGCCATCCCTTCCGACCGACTCCAAAACCCGGTCACGCCAAATCGGAATCGGCGGTCACGCGAATTCGGAATCCTCGGTCACGTTAAATCGGAATGCCCGGTCACGATCGACCGGAATACGCACATTCCGAGCAGCCGCGCTTAGGCTAAGGTCAGCGGAACAGCGGGCCGCAACGGCGCGGACGGTCTTCGATGCTTACGCAAGGGTGACGACCGATGCGCTCGACGGCATCTACAAGGCTGTCGAGGGTACGTTCAGTAAGCTTTATCGGTTGGTGAATCGCGATGACGAGGACCAATTTCAGGCTCACCTGAATCCCTCGATTGGCAAGCTGGGGTTCGACGTGGATTTTTACGGTCGCGGTTTTTTTCCTCCGGGAGCCTATCACAGTGAGGGCCACCAAGACGGGATGGGGCTATGCCTTTATCTGGCGCTCATGAACCATCTGGCGGGCGATGCGTTTACATTTGCAGTCCTGGATGACGTGCTCATGTCCGTCGATGCCGGTCACCGACGCGAAGTGAGCAAGATGCTTCGCGAGCAGTTTCCGGATACCCAATTCGTATTGACGACGCACGATGACATTTGGCTCAAGCACATGAAGTCGGTGGGACTCATCCAGCCGAAGCGATTCGTACAATTTCGAACGTGGAACATTGATACCGGCCCCACTCAATGGGACAGCCGCGATGTGTGGGAAGAGCTGGCCGATCACATCAAGAACAATCGGGTTCGAGATGGCGCGGCACTCTTGCGCAACTATTTGGAGCACTTCGGCAAGGAGGCGTGCCAGGCGCTCCGAGCGCTCGTAGAGTACCGCGGTGATGCGCAATTCACGTTAGGCGATGTGCTCCCGGCAGCGATTTCAAAGACGAAATCGCATCTGAGGACCGGTAAGGCGGCTGCTCAAGCTTGGAAGCAAGCGGACGTTTTGGCGGCTGTGACGGAACGCGAGACAAGCTTTAGCGAAGTCGTCAATAAATCGCACGTGGAGCAGTGGCAGCTAAACGCAGCGGTACACTTCAACGAATGGGCAAATCTGCACGCCAATGATTTTTCCCCGGTCGTGGATGCCTACAAGGCACTGGTGAAGGAGTTTCACTGCGGCGATTGCCATTCCATCGTCGCGGTAACTCCAGACCACGGAGACGTGCAAAATCGGCGATGCGCGTGCGGGAAGATAAATATTAACCTAGTGAAGAAGTGATGGTTCTGGCTCCTGGACACCGCGTCAGCCGACTCATTTTAGTGGATTGCTCCACTTGAGCTTGGGAAATCTCGCGAAGTCACCATCGGTCGACATGAGCGTGCAGCCGTGCTGCACGGCGAGCGCCGCGAGGTGTGCGTCCGTGACGAGGTTCCCGAGCGCCTGGCCTTCCTTAAGCAGTGCTTGCAACACCGTCCAGTGGCGCTCGGTGGGATGGACCAACCGTACGCACGGTTGATCGAGCCAACTCTGCACGCGGCTCATCGCTTGATCAAGATCGAGTGGTCGCTCGTAGACGCGGGAATTGGTGCTGATGCGAATGAACGCACACAACACGCCCCAGGACAGGCACACCGGAGAGGCACCTGACAGCTGCGCATCCCACCAGGTGCGCGCGGCCTCGTGCTGCGGACTCAACGCATCTTCCGCGTACAAGACGAGATTCGCATCGACGAGTATCACCGCGCATCCTCACCTTCGACCTGGGCCAAGAGGTCCTGAATATTGTCGAGATTTCGCCCCGCCTTGAGTCCCAGCTTATGCGCGTGGGTCCGATAGGGCGCTGCTTGTGGCGGGGTGCCGAGGGTCTTCAATCCCGCGCGCAGGGCCTCGTTGATTACCGTGCGGAAGGGGAGGCGCCGTTTGGCGGCCGCCGCCTTGGCTTTTTCCAGCACATCGTCATCGATCGACAGGGTCGTTCGCATGAGGGAATCTCCAGGACCAAACAAGATAGGTAGGCATCATAGCATCATATGTAATGATGTCAAGGCATCACGTAATTAGTGTGAGAATCACGAGGCGCTCGCAAATGACCGTCAGGCTAAGACAATTGCAGTCCGATACCTCTTTCCATTTAACTCCGTGTTCCCATTGCCTTGCAGTCGCGCAACCGCCTCCGGATCCCGGAGGTCGGCAGAGTTGTAGACCATATAGATGAATGTCTGGAGCGGTGCCCATGCGGTGTAGAGCAGCAGATCCTGCGCGAACTCCTCGACAATCCGTTGCTGGTCCTTGGGTCCTCGGACGAATTTCACTTCGATGAGGGTGTTGACGTCGGGCAGAGCAAGGTCCGCTCGCGCCGAGCGGCCGCCGCCGACCTTGCCGAGCGGTTCCTCGTCGACGGAATACTTGAAGTAGGCCCGGATGACGGCATGCAGGAGATCCTGCACGTCATATTCATCGACGATCTTGTAAGGCTGCTTGCCTTCTCGCCGGGAGGCGAGGAAGCGGGCGGCCTGGGGCAATCGCTCACACAGCTGCAATAGGAGCGCCACGCTAGGCGCAGGCGCGGCGACGGTGTCCGTCGCATAGAGAAGTTCGTTCGTGAAGTCCGTGCCTTTACCAAACGGGACTAGGCGCCCATCAGCAGTCGTAAAGACCCCGGCCGCTGCCAGATCCGCAAAATATCTGTCCGTGTAGACCGTCATCGGATGCTCTGTCTGGACGATGCGGATATTCGAGACAAGCGCCTTGTCGGTCACCAGGACGCCGGAGACGGTGAACTGCCGCCCCGTCTTCCACGGGTCGATCACCTCGCGCTTGAGTTCGGCGAATGCAAGGTCGTTGCGGATACCCTGGCGGGTCCCCTTTTTTTGGCCGGGAAGTTCGACATAGAAATGCCAGTACTTGTCGGGGTAATCGGGATCACTCATGCTACTTGTGCCTCCAGCCCTCCATTATATCGGGATGGGCCAGGTCGGTTGTTGACCTCGGTGGTTGCCGCTAGGCGCCTCCATCGCGCCCCTCAGGGAATTTTCAAGGATCAATGAACTGCGTGATCAGCAGGAGAGACTCGGTGTATTCGTCTCCCAGTTCATGCATCATCCGGACGAGCCACTGATCCCGTTCTATCCAACCATCCCGCAGGATCTTGCTCAAGTCATTCGAATTTCCTCCGTGGTTCGGCAGTCGATAGGTGGAACGCCTACCGCAACGGCACCGCCGGTCGATCAGAAGTCATGACGCTCGGCGCGGGATCCAGTTCGCTGCCGATTGTCGCGTCGCTTGAAAACTAATCTCCCGCCGCCAGGTCATTAGTTTTTGTTGTAATCCAATCGATTAGCGACTAAGAACTCTTCTACCGCATCTGGGAAGCGATAGGAAAAGTACTTAACCTGCCGCGGCGTCGTCTGCTCGTTGAATGGGATCAATTGTCCAATCCGGTCATAGATGAGGTCCCGACGATGCGGGAATTTGAGGGCAAATCGCCAAAGCTCAACGCCATGCGCCAAGACGTCATCCGAGCGCTTGCAGCGTTCAACGTCTTTCGTCGTCACTACACACTGGACAATCAAAGTCGATATGTTGAGATTAACTTGCTTCCCCGCGAAATCGACCATGGAAGATAGGTTGAGGTCGGCGAGGTATTTTGGATCCAAGGGGGAGTCTCGCACGACGATCTCAAGGTTTTTCCCGTCGAATTTGTATTTCGCCTTCGATGCGAAATCACTCAGTACGAAGCCAGTATCCCGCTCCGACGACGGCAACTCGCTTTCAAAGTTACCGATTTTTAGAAATACGGCGATGCTGTCGAGGAAGGCGTCTGCCAACGGTTCGCCCGATTTACTAGGAAGGAGCGTAGAGCCCGGTTTAAAGTAGATGTTGGGACTAGAGTCGAAACCCGCAGCCTGGAGCCCCTCGTACCCATCACATCCATAGCTGATATCTTTATCGACGGCCCCGGAATCTGTCACGGTCTTCTTGCATTGTATTTCTAGATTCGTGAGCGCATCCGATAGGCGCTGCGCGTACTTCTTGTCCACGATCTTCAACAAGTCGATAGGTACATCCACCCACATATCAAGCAATGCATCGCGAGTGGAAAGTGACCCATACAAGGAGGTGCGCAGTAGTTGCTCGTAACGCTTTGCTTCGGCCTCCGCGTTTCGCCGAGTCTTCACAAGGTCGACCATCTGAGAAGCCACAGCAATAAGCAGTGCTACTACGAGACCCGCAAGTGCCCTCTTGCCATGCTTCGTGAGAGAGCCATCTGCGGCGCGAGCTTTTGGGCTGCCAATACCAAATATCCCGAATGCGGCAGTCGACACTGCACTAACGAACTTCAAGACTTCGAGTAGTACGTCCATTGCTAGATTTTTGACGGTGGGGAAGTGGGAATTGACGACAAGGAATAGCCGAGCCGAAATTATCTCTGGGTCGCTAAGAAGTAGGTCTTGCCAGGGAGGAAAAGTCCCACAGTGAGGGCTGATTGCTGGGAAGAGAGCGCATATACCGTACTTTGAATACTGCCAAAGGTGTCCCGACCTACTGGGTGTGCACCAGAAAACACCAGGAGATCGAAATCTGCGACTTTTCAGATTTTTACAAAAATGACTAGAAATCGATTTTTCAAAAACGGCCCCGGTAGGTCGAAATCGAGCACCCGGAGATTGTGGGAGTTTTGCGGGAGTTAGTGGTGCTTTGTTGTGCTTTTGGGGTCGATTTGCAACGGACATCCCGCGAGCAAGTTGTTTAAAATCAAGTACTTGAAATCACCAAAATGTACAAAAAGTCCCAAACTGCGGGTGACCGCTATCTCATAACCCGAAGGTCGTAGGTTCAAATCCTACCCCCGCTACCAATCAAATCGGGTCCTAACCGGGTGGATGGTATCCATTTTCTTCCGGAGACATGGGTAACAGTCTGGCACCGAACGGGTTCGGGGCGCATTCGACGCGACCTGTCTCGTGATCAAAAAACCCCAAATCCGTTAAGCCCACATAGGGGCGTCGCGAGGTTCGATACAGCTGAGCAGGGCACTGACTGTCGCGCGACAATCAACCTGACAATCGCGACAATCATGATGGCAAATTTTTGATTGGGTCGTTTTCGATGCTTTTGGCTCTGAAATGACCTGTTAAGAGGCGATTTGGACCCTTTTCGGGGTCCAGCTCGTCGGTGATCGAGGCCGATGGGGTATTGAGGAGGTGTTCCAAGCGATGGAGTACCTGCCTTATGCCCGGTCGACACATCAACGATCACCAGATGAGGCTGTACATGAAATCCAGATTGACTGTGAAGAAGCCGGGGGCGGCCGCGCAAGCGGCAATTAGCTTGAGAACCGCATACCGCATTGAGAACGATCCTCGATTGCCCTCACAAACCGCGACGCCGCGCGGGCGTCGTCGCCCCGATCCGCTGATTGCCATCTTTGACGCCGAGATCGTGCCGATGCTCGAAACGGCTCCGGGCTTGAGGCCGATCGCGATCTTCGAGGAGATGCAACGGCGCCATCCGGAGTTGCCCGAGGGCGTGCGCCGAACGATGGAGCGACGGATCAGGCAGTGGCGTGCCCTGCACGGCAAAGACCGCGACGTGATCTTCCGCCAGGTTCAGGAACCGGGGCGCATGGGATTATCGGATTTTACCGAGATGCGGGACCTCGCCGTGCGCGTCGCCGGCGTTGACCTGGATCACCGGCTGTACCACTTCCGGTTGGCTTGCTCAGGCTTTGAGCACGTTCACGTCATCCTGGGCGGTGAGAGTTACGTAGCACTCGCCGAGGGGCTGCAGAATGCGCTGTGGGCGCTCGGCGGCTCACCGCGCGAACATCGCAGCGACAGCCTATCGGCAGCCTTCCGCAACCTCGATCGAGACGCTCGCGAGGATCTGACCCGACGATACGATGCGCTTTGTGCCCATTACGGTATGGAACCGACGCGCAACAACCGCGGCATCGCGCACGAGAACGGCGCCATCGAAAGTCCGCACGGTCATCTGAAGAACTCCATCCGCGATGCCTTGCTGATGCGCGGCACGATGGACTTCGAGGATCTTGTCGCTTATCGGTCGTTCCTCGATGAAATCATCGGCCGCAAGAACGCTCGCAACCGCCAACGCATTGATGCCGAACGCCCGGTTTTACAGCCACTGCCCGACAACCGCACCGCCGACTACGAGCAAGAGCTGGTGTACGTGAGCACCTCGGGTGGCTTCGTCCTTCGCAAGGTATTTTACACGGTCCCCTCGCGGCTGATCCGCCATCGTCCGCGCGCTCACCTGTTTGATGATCGGGTGGAGTTGTTCGTCGGCGGCACGCGAGTACTTACGCTCATACGTGGCAGGCCCGGCCGCGATGGCAAGCACGGTCATGTGGTCGATTACCGGCACGTGATCCATGCGCTGCGGCGAAAACCCATGGCATTGCTGAACCTCGTGTATCGGGATCAACTGTGGCCGCGCGAGGCCTACCGCCATATGTTCGATCATTTGTGCGAGCGGTTGTCCGAACGCGCCGCCTGCAAACTAATGGTCGAACTTCTAAGTATCGCGCATGAGCGAGCTTGCGAAGCACAGCTCGCCGCCCTGTTGACCGAGGATCTCGCCGCGGACCGGCTGCCGGACCTGAAAATACTGCGAGAACACTTTGCGCCTGATCTGGCGAGCTTGCCGAAGGTATCAGTGCATCTGACGCCGCTGAGTGTCTACGAGGCGCTGAACGACTCGTACATCGGAGCAGCAGCATGAGCGCTACCATTGACGCATCGCGCTTGACGCTGCTCTTGAACGAACTGCGGCTGCCAGCCACCAAACACCTATGGCAGCAGTTTGCTGAGCGCTCTGACAAAGAAGGCTGGCCCGCAGCACGTTTGCTGATGGCTCTAGTCGAACATGAGGTTGCCGAGCGCGACCGGCGGCGTATCGAACGCCATCTTGGTGAAGCGAAGCTGCCGGCGGATAAAATACTCGACAATTTTGATTTTACCGCCGTGCCGATGATCTCCAAGGCTCAAGTCTCAGCACTGTGTGCCGGCGACGGCTGGCTCGACAAGGGAGCTAACCTGTTGCTGTTCGGACCGCCCGGTGGCGGTAAATCGCATCTTGCCGCAGCGATCGGGCTCTCGCTCGTCGAGAAAGGGTGGCGAGTGTTCTACACTCGGACTTCCGATCTCGTCCAGCGCCTCCAGATCGCACGCCGCGAGTTCGGCCTGGAGGCAGCGATCCAACGTCTAGATCGCTATCACTTACTGATCTTGGACGATCTCGTCTACGTCACCAAGGACCAAGCCGAGACCTCAGTGCTGTTTGAGCTAATCAGTACCCGCTACGAGCGCCGCTCCGTTCTCATCACGGCAAACCAACCCTTCGGCGAGTGGGGAAAAGTCTTCCAAGATCCCGCTATGACTCTCGCTGCAGTGGACCGTCTCGTGCATCATGCAACAATCTTCGAAATGAACGTGGAAAGCTACAGAAGACGAACCGCACTCGCTCGGAAAAAGCCCGGACCAGGAAGAACGCCCCAACACGCGACAATCAAGAATGTTGAATCACTGACGCTCAGCGACAATCAAACTGAAACGTAGCGCTTGCCAGCGACAATCATCAGCGGCATGATCCCGATGCCGCGTGATCCTCTGCCATCATGATTGACGCGCAACTGCCAAGTTGAATGACGCGCGATACGCGGACATAGGTCTGGACGTCAGGAATAAACCCGTACTCCTATACGCGATCCCGAAGCGGCTTTCGAACCATCGGTCAGCAATATCGTGGAAGAACGCCGATGAATTCTTGGGGCGCCGGTCACGTCGCGGTTTAAGAAGAGTGGGCTTGTCGGTTGGATATTTCGCCGAAACGCCTCGATAAAACGAAAGTGCCTCAAAGGTGCTCATCTCTTTGCGTCGCCACGCGAACTATCGGTCCCTTCGCGGCCTCCGACTTACCGATGTAGTTGTAGAATCCCTGTTCACCGACCTAGTATTCCTCAGGGCGCTCAAGGCCTCTTCAAGCAACCTCGCCACGCGTCTATGTAGCTCTTCAGCTTCTGTGTCGCGTTGAACTCTCCCGCCAACTGTGTCATCTTCAGTGCGGAACCGCGTGTAGGTATCCACACCAGGCAAGAGCGCAACGCGGAGCACGCGCGGTTGACTCGGGTTGATCGTCTTTGCTCGCAACGGCGCGCGCGATAGAACTTCCAGTTCTTCTATGGAGATATCGCAGCGCGGGCGCTGTTCAAAGGAAAATGCGTCAAGCAAATCTCGCTCCAATTTTGCAATTAGGCTCGGACTCAATTGCCCAGAGGCAGACGGTTTTGAAAAAGCGGCAAGGAATCCATACCAAACTAGTGCGTTCGGGAAGAAGTTGACTAGTTTTGCTAGAACCCCGGCGTGTGCAAACGATCCTGGTAGAATCCGATCGCAGATGAACGCAACAGCTATCTCGTCGGTACGCACACCGCGCGTATTTGCCTGGATTGTTTCGACCAGCCGTGTAAACGCAGCCATTCGCCCGTCAAACGCCCCATGCAAGTCACTTAGATATTGCTTCGTTGCTGGGTAGAGATCAACAAGAACTGGTACGAGCAATTCACAGTCACCATCATCACTTCTAGCCAGTGCTCGAAGTGCCTCACTTAATGTGGGCGCGATGTGAGGCAAGTTGGAAGTACCGGAGCCTTCAGAGACGAGGGTATGAGCAAGGACAACCGCCTCGGCGGCGGTTGCCGATACGCTCAAGCCTGTTAACCGCCGCAGCCTAGCCCATCTTTCTGCGAGGGCATCAGCTCGAAACGCCGACTCGTAGAGAAATGCCGTGCGACAAAGCGCGAAGGCCAGCGTCCTCCTGCACGCCGCGTAAGTGAGAGAGCCGCTAGCATCGTGTGCCTCAAGCCCCGCCAACGTAGCCTCGCCAATTGCCGCACCAAGGCCTGGCATCCGGAACGACCTTTTGTGACCCACATTGTGGATACTCGGCGCTTGGGACAGCCTAACCATTAGACTGGCGGTGTCGCTGCTTAGAACGTGAACCACCGCCGAGATCGGAGACTGCTCTTGATAGTAAGTCGCTACGCTGGCGAAGAAATCTTCGGCGTCGCCCGAAGCGGGAACTATCACGCTGGGCAGAGACAACCCATCAGCGGATTCGAGCCGAAACGTATCATGAGCCTTCGCCACAGCCGGCAGGTTCGAAGAGAACAGGTCCGCGCTATGGGACGTTGTCCCCACCCCGTCAGAGCCGAGAATCTCGGATAAGACTTCAACGCCACGTTTCAACATTATGGGCCTCAAAATAGTTCGTCAAAGGTGGGGTTCGCGCGAGGCGGCTCCAGCACCGCCAGAGCCGCTTCAAGGTATCCCGGAAGATGTCCACTGTAATACACGTGAACGCTCGTCTTTCCCCGCAGTATTCCGGTATAAATCAAACGTTTTTGAACTGCGCCCATTCTGTAGAGGACCTCACACCCCCCTATGTGAACCGCGCGAAATTCCCATCCCTTAGCGCCGTGCAGAGTGTCGACCCAGATACGGTTATCGGAGTCGGCGACTGGTGACGACGCTAAGTAGTCCGTAAACTGCGACGCTTGCTCGCGCTTCGGAAAAAGCACACCAATTCGCTCATTGGGATACAGGGGCAACTGCGATTGCAGGTTAGCGACGATCGTCTCCAGCTGTTCTTCGAAAGTGCCACAAGGGACTGGCGTCACTGACGAAGGAAGAAGCGCTTCCGAGTATCGACATTCACCCTGCACACGAGGAAATGCCGCCGCATCCACAAGTATTGCATCGGCCACCTTGCAAAGCTTTAGGCCGCTCCGGTAGTGATAACGCAGATTCACCACATTATTGCCAACCAACTTTTCGGGCAACCCCGGCGTATGCGTCGCCTTGTAGATGCTCTGCCTCGAATCTGACGCGAGCACTAAACGCTTCGTCAACCCTCGGAACACTAGCAATTCCGTGTCCGTATAGTCCTGTGCTTCATCGATCAGTAAGGTCCCACAGTAGCTGTTTGATATCCCCTTTGAATCGATGAGGGACATCACCTTACCTGCAAGCATGCTCCTGTCCGTCTCAAAGTCTTTAGAGAGCTCAAATGGGACGGAATACTCTTGCAGAATCATCCTGAAGAAGGTCATTTGAGTTATCGCTGACGACGGGTCAATACCATAATGTACGCATCCCTGCTCAACAAATTGTCGAAGGCTACCGGTAAAGACAATAATCTTGAAGTTGCTCTGCTTTTTCAAAGTAAGCCACTTGGCCCTAAGCAAAAGGATGTTTGTTTTGCCTGAGCCCGCTGGTCCCTTAAGTAGGAAGCTAGTCGTCTCGGGAATGGTCTCGACGGCCTGTCGCTGCTCGTCGTCCAGTTGGTCAGATCGTATCCAGAACATAGAAGACATCTGGAACCCCAGTTATAAGGTCAACATCGATTCAACCGCGCCCAAGATGGACTGGCGGCACGCTGAAAATGCAGTCTCGACAGTAAACATTTCAGTCCAAGCGGCGGCGGCAATAGTCTGCCCATCCACAGCGGCCTTGAAAGAGAGCTTTGATGCTTCCTCCAGCGTTGCATCGACGCCCAAGCTTATTGTGAAAACAACGTCCGAATTAAAATCTCGCGATGGGTCTCGCTCGAAATGTAAGTGTGTCGCATACTCCCGGTGGGAGATAGTTTCCTCAACGACGCGGCATTTCGGAAAGATTGACGCGCCAAGTAAATACGTTCTGATTTCGAGAATTAGCGCGTTATTCAAATTCCAAAGGTACTGCTCTCTTGTCGGACCAGGTGCCTTCGATGATTGCTTTGCTGTAGCCTGACGTATCTCTTCATTCCTAATTTGGCGCAGCCGAATTCTTCTCTCCAGCTGCAGAGCATCTGCTACCGAAACCTGTTCAGAGAAGCTGTCCCAAGAAACTAACTGCAGCCGCTGCCTCCAATCCTTCAGCAGACAGGCCTGTACCGTCTGGACTAACCAGCCATCAACTTCTTTCGAATCAATCACGGGCGTCCGGTCGCGTACAGAATCGTACAGACACGCTCTAGGCGTGTCATTTCCGGCGAACAGCGCCTTCCCCATAATCATGTCGTGCAACGTGGCGCCAATCTGATAGAAGGTTACCGCGCGCCAAGCGCCATCCCCTTGCTCTGTGCGCCATACAAACTCTGGAGGGCTATAGCGCAGCGTTGCAACAAATTCCATGCCTGATAGCCGCCCCTGGTCATCGTCAGGAGGCAGTTGGTACACGATGCCCAAGTCGAGCAGCGTTAGCTTCTTGAAGTCGCCGCTTATCACTATATTCGCAGGCTTGATGTCGCGATGCACGAGCTCGATGGTCTCGAGGTATCTTGCAGCGGACGCGAGTTGGGCCACGAGCGGAACTATTGCAGCTGGAGGGATGTGGCCAATTATCTTGTCCAGTGAGGTCCCAGGCACTAGCTCCATCACAAGAAAGAGCGTGCCTAGCGTCGTGTCCTCACCTCCTGCGTAAACCTCTACTAAGCTCGGGTGGTGCTTCTTCCCGATCAGGGCAAGTTGCAGCTCAAGCCTCTCGCGAGCGCCGGCGAGGTCGTGGGTCGCCAGAGACTCCGGATAGAATAGCTTGACCGCAGCCTCGATACCTTCCTTTTGCCCTGCATAGACAATCCCATCCGCGCCGCGACCGATGATCCTAGTGAGCTGCCAGCCTTGCACTTCTGTACCAACCAGATGCTCGACGTTCGCCACAGTGCCCTCGATTTCGACTGCCTTCTTCGCCGTCACCACTTTAAGGGTTCGGAGCCCTCAAACTAACTCATTTCTCCACCTGCCACGCGAATGATATCAGTCTACCCACAGGGCTGATGGATGAGCGTCGTTCGGCGCCCCGAGGAACCTATTGGTCCGCAGAATCAACACCGAAGGGACAAATGGACTCCTCTCCGTCTGACGGGGTGTTCACCGACTTGTGTTTGTTAGGCGCCGCCGAGTGTGTTGTCCGATGTCGCCTCGGCCCACTGCTCCGGGCGAAATGCACCGGCGGGGCCTGCCACATAAAGGAACCTCCCGTGAAGGGGAGTTTCTCGGCAATTTAGGGTGGGGAGAGTATCGAAGTATTTTCAGCGAAACTCAAACAAGGAGCGAATAAACCGTGCATGCAGGATAGCCTTCGGCTTACGTTGAGGGCCAAAATGGCCCTGTGATTTGTACAGAAACATTGAAGGCGCGCGTCTCGCCCGAGATCAAACGTCAGGCGAAAGCCGTCGCGGATCTCGAGTTCCTATCGGAAGCGGCGTGGCTGAAACGCTTAGTTCTGAAGGAGATCCAGGCGTACGATGCCGTTCGTGGCAGCGAAGGCGAATCCCCCCGGGCGGAAGGCATTCGGTGGCCGGGCAGGGAGGCACGCGGACCCAATTGCTGCGGCAAGCCCATGCTCGTTCGACTGAAACACGAGGACAAGCTTTTGTTGGACGCCCGCGCGGGAGCGCGGGGAATGCGTCCGGCGACCTACGCGTCTGTTCTCCTGCGATCGCATTTGCGTAAGCTCACGCCCCTACCTAAAGATGAGTACCTGGCGAGCAAGCGCAGCATCGCTGTGCTCGAGTCGAGCGGCCGAAACATTAACCAGATCGCCAAGGCAGCCAACCAGGGCGGCCAGGTGCCGGACTCTGCGGGTGCGGAGTTTCGGGCAATGCTCAAGATATGCATAGCCTTGCGGGACAACACCAAGTCGCTTCTCAAGGCCAATGAGGCCAGTTGGGGGGCAAACTGATGTTCCGATTGAGTTCTACGTCTGACCGACGGATTCGTCCTGACTTTCGTATTCATACAGTGTTGGGTAGGTCGAAAGGCTGTATGAGCTATCGCGCGTTATCGACTTGCGCGGGCCGCACGACGAAGGCGGAGCAGCGCCCGGCGAAATCGCCTCCGCATGAAGACGAGGTGCGTGATTCGTGCGCCGGAAGTGTAGAATTCACTCATACGTCCAATCCTTAACTTGGCCTACACATAGGAGGTTTGCCGTGGCGACTCACTCATTCTCAAACCTCATGCGACGCCTGTCTTCGGCTGGATTCAAGCGCGATGTCGTTGATCCGGCGCTTTTGCCTGATTGGTGGGATGACTCACTATCAAGCGATGCATCTATACTTCCGGAAATCGAAATCCGCGTTGCACGATTTCTCAATCGACTGGTCACCGAGGTGCGAGATCCCAGGGTAAGTCTGGTTGTGCCCGTGAGGGCAGGCGCGGTTCTTCGCCGCGTTCGGCCGATGGAAGTTGAGCGTCTAGGGCCGGCGATTCATACCGCCTTGGCTGTCGCGGGCGCTGTCGCGCGTTCCCTTAGAAATTCGAGCATTGATGTTCGTCCTCCGCCACGCGATCCATTCATGTGGAGATCGTCGATCGAACGCCCGAATCCTTCGATATCGCTCGATGTGTTGCTTCGGGACTTGTGGGCGCGCGGTGTGCCGGTGGTCCCGGTCGACATTTTGCCGACACCGAAATTCCAAGGTCTCGCATGCATCATTGATGACCGCCCGATCATTGTGGTAGGGCATCAACATGATGCGCCTGGGCGACTGGCGTTTGTTGTCGGTCATGAGGCTGGGCATATTGCGGCGGGGGATTGTGCGTTAGGCCATTTGATAGTGGATCAGGACGAGGAAGTGGACGACCAATCGGACATTGAGCGCCGGGCGGATCAATTTGCGACACGGCTGCTCGTCGGATCTGACAGAGTGCCAGCGCTCACTGCGACGGATTTTCGAGAGCTTGCCAAGCAAGCAATTAGCCTTGAGCGCATGGAGGGCGTAGACGCGACGACCGCAATTTTTGCTTGGGCTCGAGGGACTGGCAATTACACCGCGGCGTCAATGGCAGTGCAGGCATTGTATCGCCATACCGGTGGCCGCGCCTTGTTGCGGAGCCATGTGCTCGAGAACGTGGATTTCGATTCGGCTTCCGAGAGTGA
>Ga0193726_1000550_pt1 | contig 38638 bp, 22 predicted proteins | sample H2c1metaG_FD_144928 | JGI IMG/M metagenome (GOLD analysis project Ga0193726, IMG submission 144928) | Soil microbial communities from a riparian zone of the East river system, Colorado, United States - H2c1 | ecosystem: Environmental > Terrestrial > Soil > Riparian zone | place: USA: East River... | reverse complement strand
GGCCAAGGCCTCTATTCGGATGTCATCAGCGGCGTTCAGTGGGTCATCGCTCAGCGGCAGCGGTACGGCATTCGCGTGCTCAATCTGTCCCTGGGCGCGGCGCCCTCCGGGCCCTACTGGCAGGATCCGCTCAATCAGGCGGTGATGGCCGCATGGGCATCCGGAATCGTCGTGGTCACCGCCGCCGGCAACCGCGGTCCGGATCCCTTGTCGATCAACGCTCCCGGCAACGTTCCTTACGTGATCACCGTGGGCGCCGTCACCGACAATTATTTTCCGCTGCAGACCAAGCAATATAAATTAGCTTCGTTCTCCTCCGCCGGCCCGACTTTCGAGGGATTCGTGAAGCCCGACGTCGTCGGAATGGGCGGCCACATCATGGCTTATGCGCCCGACAACGGCACACTCGCGAAAGAATACCCGTCTTGGATCACCGAACCCTACAGCGATATGACGATGTCCGGCACGTCGCAGGCAGCCGCGACGGTCAGCGGTGTGGTGGCGTTGATGCTGCAGGTGAATCCCTCGTTGACGCCGGATCAGGTGAAGTGCCACCTAATGTCCGGCGCACATCCGGCGGTCAATTCAGCGGGAAACTTGGCTTACACCGTATTCCAGCAGGGCGCGGGGCTGGTGGACGCTCACGACGCCGCCTACAGCAACGCGTCGGGATGCGCCAATCAGGGCATCAATGTGCTGCTCGATCTTGCCGGTTTGCAACACTACGGCGGCCGCGCCAACGAAGATGCCAAGGGCAATTTCTACATCATGCAAGCGTCGCCTGCGAAAGCCAATCCGCTGCAATCATTGCTCGGCGGCTTGCTGGGCGGCGTCAGCAAATTGGTATCAAAAGTCCCGTTGGTCGGCGGACTCTTGAAGGGCGTGCCGCTGCTGCTTGACGGCTTGTTGTGGAATGGCGCGTACACCGCGAGCAGCGGCTATACCTGGGCCGAGGGTTATACCTGGGCCGAGGGCTATACCTGGGCCGAAGGTTATACCTGGGCCGAGAATTACACCTGGAGCGAGGGTTATACCTGGGCCGAAGGCTACGCCGGCATCGACGCACCGCCTCAAGAATAGCGGCGACGATGCCACAGCGCAGGCGCACTCTTGGCATCCTGGCCGCCTGTATTGCGGCGGCAGTCTTCGGTACGGCTGCGCATGCATCGCCCCCGGTTGCGGCGGTTCGGCCGCTCTATTTCGAGCATCTCACGGTTCGCGACGGGCTCTCAATGGGAACCGTCAACAGCATCCTGCAGGATTCGGTAGGCTATGTGTGGCTTGCCACCGAAAGCGGCCTCGACCGCTACGACGGCTATTCCATTCGAGAATATCGGCGCCAGCGCGGCGCTTTGCATGGATTGGCCAGCGACTATATCTGGTCGATTGCAGAGGACGCAGACGGCGATCTGTGGCTCGCAACCGATGGCGGCGGCGTGGCACGCTGGGTACGCAATACAGACCAATTTCAGCAATTCCGACATGATTCGCAACAGCCGCAGAGTCTGTCGAGCGACGCGGTGCGCTCGCTCGTGGTTGATGCGCGAGGACAGGTGTGGGTCGGCACCAAGGACAAGGGCCTCGATGTCCTGAATCCCAAGACCGGCGAGTCGCGCCACTATCGGCACCGTGAAGCAGATCCCCGATCCCTGGCCGACGACTCGGTGGACACGGTGTATGCCGATCGTGCGGGACGCATTTGGATCGGCACAGATCGAGGACTCAGTGTTTACGATCCGGCGACCGACGGATTCCACAGCGTCAAAGCAAGCATCGGCGGGGTGGGGCTCGACGATCTGCGCATCCGCTCGATTCGCGAGGATCATGCGGGCATGTTCTGGCTGGGAACGGTCAAACAAGGACTGTTTCGCCTGGATCCTGATACCAATCGCCTGACGGTATTTCGCCACGATCCTCTGAACCCGAAGTCACTCAGCCAGGATTCTGTTTGGTCGGTTCTTGAGGATAGCGCGCAGCGGCTCTGGGTCGCGACCGGCGACGGTTTGAATTTATTCGACCGCGCCAAGGAATCCTTCACCCGCTATGGACACGACTCGGACAATCCTCAGAGCCTGCACTCGAGCGTCGTTTCGAGCTTGTATCAGGACCGAGGCGGCATACTGTGGGTGGGCACCCGCGAGGGCGGTGCCAGTCATTGGAACCCGCGCAGCTGGCTGTTCGGACACTATTTCAGCGACGCGTTTCGCGCAACCTCCGTGAACGCGATCGCCGATGACGGCGCCGGCAAGGTTTGGGTGGGAACGTTCGGCGCGGGCCTGGTCGAGATCGATAGCCGTACCGGCCGCGAACGCCGCTACGATGGATTGACGGAAAACCGCATCATGGCGCTGCTCTACGATCATCACGGGGCACTGTGGATTGGCACGATGTCGGGCGGTCTGAATAAGCTGGATATCGCCACCGGGAAAATCCAAGCATTTCGCTCCGTTCCTGACGATCCCAGCACCCTGCCCGCCGATGGCATCATGACGTTGTACCAGGATCGAGCGGGATCTTTGTGGGCCGGTACGTTCCACGGCGGCCTGGCCAATATCGAACGGACCACCGGCAAGGTCACGCGTTTTCCATTTGCGCCCGGCAATGCCAATGCGCTGAGCAGTTCGAAGGCGAGCGCAATCGTCGAGGACAGCCTCGGCAATTTGTGGATAGGGACCGACGGTGGAGGTCTCAATCTGCTGGAGGTCAAGTCAGGCCGATTTCATGCTTACCGCCGCGACGATCGGGATCCGAACAGTATCGGTGACGATACCGTGTACGCGCTGCACATTGATCATCACGGCGATCTGTGGGTAGGCACGGCCGGCGCCGGTCTCGAGCGCGTCGTGGGCAGTTCGGCCGAGCCGGGCGCAGTTCGCTTCGAAAGTCAGGCGCACCTCGAAGGGATGTCAAGCGAAGTAGTGTATGGCATCGAGTCGGATCGCGACGGTCGCTTGTGGCTGAGCACCAACAACGGTCTCGCTCGATTCGATCCGCAGGCGAACGTCATCAGAGTGTTTCACCAGGTGCACGGCTTGCAGGATGAAGAGTTCAACTTCAATGCGCACAACGCCGCGTCCGACGGCACGCTGTTCTTCGGCGGCAACAACGGCTTCAACGCATTTTCGCCGGATCTAATGGAGGCCGATACGCCCGCGCCGCGCGTTGTTTTGACCACCGCTGCCAAGCTCAATCGACCGATAGCAGCTCAAGAACTGCCGGGTGCGGCACGGCCGCTCCAATTGGCCTACGATGACAAACTCCTGACCTTGGATTTCGCGGCACTCGATTTCACCTCGCCGGCGAATAATCGCTATTCCTATCAACTGGAAGGCTTCGACAGCACCTGGGTCGACGCGGGAGCCATCCACCGTGCGACCTACACCAACCTCGCTGCCGGGGATTACACGTTCAAAGTGCGCGCCGCGAATGCGGACGGCATCTGGAGCACCGATGGATTGAGCGTTCCAGTGCATGTGGCGCCGGCGCCGTGGAATACCCTGGCGGCGCGCATACTCTATGCACTGGCTGCGGCGGCAATACTCTCCTATCTCTGGCGCTTTCAGCGTCTGCGCCGCGAGCGCGAGTTGCGCTACAGCCGCGAGCTCGAACAGACGGTGCGTGTCAGGACGCACGAACTCGAGGAGCGTAATCAACAGCTGCAGGTCTTGAGCCGCGCCAAAACCGACTTCGTCGCCCGCATGAGTCACGAATTGCGCACCCCAATGAACGGCGTGCTGGGAATGACCAGTTTGCTGCTCGATACCCCCATCGATCCTTCGCAGCGGCGTTTTGCCGAGGCCATTCATCGCTCGGCTGATTCGTTGCTGGCCATCGTCGATGACGTGCTGGATTTCTCCAAGATCGAGGCCGGACGGCTGCAGTTGGATCCCGTCGACTGCGACCTGATCGAATTATTCGAACAAACGGTCGAAATGCTGGCCGCGCGCGCCGCTACCAAGGGTATTGAGCTGCTCTGCGACTCACCGGCGGTTGCGCTGCCGCGCGTCAAGTTGGACCCCGTGCGTCTGCGTCAGGTGCTGGTGAACCTTGGCGGCAACGCGGTGAAATTCACCGAGCGCGGCGAAGTCATTCTGCGCCTGGAGCTTCTGGGACCGGCAGACGGTTCTCTCAACGTGCGTGTTGCCGTGGCCGACACGGGAGTCGGAATCGCCCCGGAGAATCAGGCAAGGATTTTCGAGGAATTCGCGCAAGAGGATGCATCGACGACGCGCCGATTCGGCGGCACCGGTCTTGGCCTGGCCATTGCCCGCCAGCTCATCGAACTGATGGGGGGCCGCCTCACGTTATCCAGCGAGCCCGGCAAAGGTTCCACCTTCTCGTTTGAATTATCCCTGCCGCTCGCGGATTCGCCGGCTCAACTGCCGGAGCTGCAACGCAGCCTCGGCGGCCTGCGGGTGCTGGTCGTGCATGACAATGCGGCCGCCCGCATGCTGATCGGCAGGACGGTGAGAACGTGGTTCGGCCGGCCGACGGAAGTGGCATCGTTGGCCGAAGCCTTGAGCGCATCGGCCGGCGCAACCTATGACGCCATCGTGGTCGATGATGAAGTGATCGCTCATGCTGCGAGCCTGTGGAAAGAAGTACGCGGCCGCCAGGGCCAGGGCCTGCGCGCGGTTCGGCTGCTCAGTTTCGTCAGCTTGAGCGCGCCGGCGGCAGCCGGTTCGTCGCCTTTTGACGCGGAACTCACCAAGCCCCTGAGAATCGCGGAACTGTACCGTGTACTCAGCGGCTGCAGCAGCGGCAGCACACCTCTGAACGAGCGCACGGTCGCCCTGAGGAAGCCCGCGGGGATGCTGTCGCCGCTGACGGGCCGCGTCCTGGTCGTTGAGGATCAACCTCTGAATCGTGAAGTGGCCATCGGCATGCTCACCTCGTTGGGGCTTGAAGTCGAGACCGCGCACCACGGCCAGCAAGCTCTGGATATTCTGCAAACGCGGTCCTTCGGCGCCATATTGATGGATTGCGAAATGCCGGTGATGGATGGATTTTCGGCGACTGCCATGGTGCGCAGTCGCGAGCCCCTCGGAACTCACGTTCCGATCATCGCCCTGACCGCCGACGTGACGAGTACCGGCCGCGCCGCCTGCCTCGCGGCCGGAATGGACGATCATCTGGCCAAACCCTTCAGGCGTGAGGCGCTGCACGCCATGCTCGCACGATGGCTTGGCGGCCATCCGAAGCGCTTGCCGATGCCGTCGGTGCCGCCCGCGACGCCGAATGAGCCCATTCTCGACGGCGCGACCCTGGACGCGCTGCGCGCCCTACCCAAACGCGGTCCCAAGGACATGCTCATGCACATTGGCGAGCTGTACCTGGTGGATTCGCGCGGGCTCATCGCCTCGATCGAACAATCCCTGGGTGCCGGCAATGCCGCCGATCTTGCACGGGCCGCGCATGCCTGGCGTTCCTACAACGGCAACGTCGGCGCGAATGGATTGGCCCTGCTGTGCCGGGAACTCGAGGATGCCGCTCGCGCGGGAAATTTTGACGCGGCACACCTGATCTACACCCAGATCCAAGCATTGCACGCACGAGTCCGCGACGAGCTGCAGATGGAAATGCGCAGGTCAGCGTGAACAAGCCTAACAGACAGGTACGCGTGCTGATCGCCGATGACGACGCGATATTGCGCGAGATTGCGTCCGCCATGCTCAACGAGGCCGGGTTCGTCGTGCAAACTGTACCCGGCGGCGACGCCGCGGTTGCTGCGTGCGCCTTGCGCATGCCCGATATCGCGCTGCTCGACGTGGAAATGGCGGAGGGCGACGGGTATCAAGCCTGCACCAACATTCGATCCCTGCCGGGTGGCGCGGATTTGCCCATTGTGATGGTGACCGGATGCGACGACACTTTATCGATCGATAGCGCCTACGAGGCCGGCGCCACCGATTTCGTGGTGAAGCCGATCAATTGGACGCTGCTGGCACACCGCATCCGCTACGTCATGCGCGGCGCGCGCACGATCGAAGCGCTGCGCTTCAGCGAACAGAAAAATGCGGCGCTGCTCAAGGCCATCCCCGACGGCATCTTTCTCGTCGATAGCGCCGGTGTTGTCGGACATTGCTTCAGTCCCATCGCCGGCCTGCGCCCGACGCAGGCGACGGATCCAAAGTCCTTTTTCGATCTGATCCCCGGAACCATGCGGGGCCACGCCATGGATTGTCTGAGTTCGGCGCTGCGGGGCGAACCGGCGGTGTTCGAGTTCTCACTGGAGGCCGAAGCGCGATCGATGCGCCACTTTGAATGCCGGTACCTGCCCAATTCCGCCGGCCAGGTACTGGCCATTATTCGAGACGTGACCGCGCGCAAGGAGACTGAGGCGCGCATCCACCGCTTGGCTTATTTCGACACGCTGAGCGGGCTTCCCAATCGTGAATGGATCCGCGAATACTTGGCGCAATCGCTGACCGAGGCGCGTCGCCGCCATCGGCATCTGGCACTGCTTTACGTGGATCTGGATCAATTCAAGCGGATCAACGATACGCTGGGTCACGGGACGGGCGATGCGCTGCTTCGCCAGGTTGCCGAGAGACTGCAGTCAACGTTTGATCAGGGCGGCATGGAGGACGTGCAGGGGCAGATCGCCCGCGTGGGGGGCGATGAGTTCATCGTGGTGCTCACGGGACTTTCCGATCCAGTCCAACCGCAGCGGGTCGCACAAAGAATATTGTCGATGCACGCGGCGCCGTTCCTGCAGGCGAGCTATGAACTCGTCGTCACGGCCAGCATTGGTATCGCGGCGTTTCCCGAGCACGGGGATGATGTGCAGAGCCTGCTCAAGAACGCCGAGGGAGCCATGTACGAGGCCAAATCGAGCGGCCGAAACCAGCTGCGCGTTTACGACAGCGCCGTGAATGCGCGTGCTCTGAAGCGATTGTCGCTGGAAATGGAACTCAGAAAGGCGGTCGAGAATTCGAGCCTCGATGTCTATTACCAGCCAAAGTACGACGCCCGCACCTTGAGATTGACGGGAGGGGAGGCGTTATTGCGTTGGTTCCACCCCGAGCGCGGTCAAATTCCGACTGCCGACTTCATCGCAGTGGCCGAGGAGACCGGGCTGATCGGCGATATCGGCAGGTGGGCGCTGCAGCGCGTGTGCCGCGATCTCACGCAATGGCGCGGCGAAGGACTGGCATTGCCGCACGTTGCGGTGAACGTGTCCGGCCGCGACTTCATGCATCCGGAAGCGTTGCTGCGGTTGAGCGATACGGTCACCCAAGCGAATCTGTCGCCCTCGCTGTTCGAACTGGAACTCACCGAAGGCGTCCTGATGCGCGATGCGGAAGCCGGGCGCCGCTCGCTGCTGGCGCTCAAGGAGTTCGGATTTGCGCTTGCCGTAGACGATTTCGGCACGGGCTATTGCTCGTTGAACTATTTGAAGCGCTTTCCGCTCGATACCCTGAAGATCGACCGCTCGTTTGTCGCCGACATCAGTGAAGATGCGGACGATGCCGCGATCGTACGGGCGATCATCGCCCTGGGCCACAGTCTGGATTTAAAAATCGTTGCCGAAGGCGTCGAAACGCTCGCGCAGCTGCAGTTTCTGCAGGCAGAGGCATGCGATGCCATCCAGGGATTTCTAATGAGCGCTGCGGTTCCCGCCGCCGCATTCGCGGACCTTCTACGGCTGCCGCAGCCCTCTGTCGCCTCGCTCGATAAGCGGCCTATCCGCTACGCTGGATGACTTGCCGCCGCGCCGCGGCGCAAGAGATGAAGGCGGCGTAGCTCCATGCCAGCTGTTGCGCGGATCGCTGAACGCCGGTCCGCTGATCGAATTGTTCCGATAGATCCCCGCTGGCTGGCGTGTAGGCGCGCACCGTCTCGAGAAACGCATCGCCGCGCTCAACCAACGATTCTGTTGCAGGTGAAGTGAGCGCGGCGCGAAAGCAGAACTCCGCCGCCGCCAGCGTCGAAAAATAATAGGCGCCGCCCGAAAAATAGACATCGCCCGCGTAGCGCCCCATGGCCGGCGCCCGCGCGCCGCGATTGCGATTGATGGCATATTCGTCGTCAAACAGCCTTTCCAGCCTCGCCAGCGTGGCATGCATGCGGGGGTCGCGCGCAGAATGTGTATCGCCGTCCCCTGCCGCATGCAGCGCGGCGAAGATCACGGCGATATCGAGTTCCTTCGCCGAGGATGCGTTCGATTCCAGTATGCGCGAGCGGTAGAACTGCAAATCTTCCCGCCAATAGCTGTCGAGAAGACGCAGAATCTCGGCGGCGTCGGCGCGGCACGCGAGCGCAGTGGCGCGTTCGCCTTGCAGTTCGAACCAGCCGGCGCCGCCTTCGAGTGCCGCGGCGGCGACGCGCAGGGTGTAGTAGTGCAGTCCTTTTTCTTCCTCCCAAATATCGAAACAGGCCTCGCGCCAGTGCCGCCGGGTAAATTCAAGGTCGGCTCTCAGCAGCGCATCGACCGGACCGTTGAGGCCGGCGTCGAACTGCCTGCTGCACCGCCAGCGCAACAGGGTGATCGCGCGCATCGACGGACCATCATTTTGCGGCCGTGGCCACTTGGACAGATCGAGCGTGCCATCGGGGTTGACGCGTGTCTCGCCGGCTACCGCCTCGCCATGCGCCGCCGCGAGATCCTCGTCGGTGCGCACATACTGCCGATAGTCCGGCGCAATGCGCTCGCGCCAGGACGGCGAGCCCGGGCCGGCTAGGCTGCGTCCATCGAGCCCCTGCAGCGATAAGCTGAAGCGGACGAAATCGGCAAAATGCGAGAGAGCAGCGCACTCGACGCCGGCATCCTCGAACAGCAGCCGCAGGGCATCGATGACCACGGCGGAATCGCGGTACCAATGGAAAAAATAATCCGGCTCAGGATCATAGGCGCCGAGCACCGGCGATGCGACGACTGAGCCTTTGCGCGGTTTCACGGTTTGCGCGAAACCGGGCCGGTGCTTGACGATGCCGATGGGCGAGATGCTGCGCATCATGGCGCCCGCGCTATGGCGGTACTGGCGCTCTACCCACAGAGCGAGCCCTTCGCTCACGCGGAATGCTCAGGCGGGCTCCTGGTGAAGCTCAACGCGCGCAATCCTGCTTGTATTTCCGGCGCCTGCATGAACAATTTCCATAAAAGACCGGTGCGGTGGTTCTCGATCATGATGACAATCGGCCCTTGATCGATGGCGAGATACGTATCAGCGTACCAATCCTTGGCCTCGCAAAATGCATCGACGAATCCGAATCGGCCCCAAACCTTTTCGCCATGGACGTTGAGGAAATGACGCATGGCGCGGATTGCCTGCCTGGGCGCATACGGCATGCTCGATAGCGCGGCGGTGGGCGATATGGTGCCATCATCGTCATCCGGTGCGTGCGTCGCGTAGCCCCCGGGACCGTCGCTCGCTGTGAGACCCCAGCAAGACGCGCTGTAGCCCTTGTGACGCAGCGGATTTTTCTTGCAATGCGCGTGATTGATGCGCACGTGGTTGACGTTCTGTTCCCAGTAATCCGCATAGCGGTCCTTCAAGCCGCGCGGATCGATGCCGCAAAATGAATAATGCGCAAAAAACAGCGGTCCGCCGTAGGGCATGCCCAAGGCCAAGGGAATGCCGTAGTAGGAACCGCCATTGAGAAAATGGCGACCGATGGTGAACCCCGTCTCGTAGGCGTTCGCGTCGATGGCGTAGCGCGGCGCGGAGGCGGCCAGGAGATACGTGATCAGGCACTCATTCCACCCTCGGATATCCAAGCCCTGTGCCCAGCCGTTGTTCGGGCTCCAGTGCCATCGGAGCACGCGGTGTCCGCCTTGCGAGTACCAATCCCATTCCACGTCTCTCCACATATAGTTCACGAGCCCTCGGATCTTGGACTCTGCGGGCGTGTCGCGGTTGAAATATTCGCGCGCACACAGAAGCCCCATCATCAAGAACGAAGTCTCGACCAGATCGCCGCCGTCGTCCTTGCGGGTAAAGGGAATGGTGGCGCCCGTACGACCGTTCATGAAATGCGGAAAAACGCCGTGATAGCAGGTCGCTTTGACCAGCAGGTCCAGCATATGCCCGATCCGTTCCGCGGCCGCCGCCCGCGTGACCCAGCCGCGCTCGGCGGCGACGATGACCGCCATGACGCCGAATCCCGAACCGCCGGTGGTGATCAGATCGTCCGCAGGTGCCGCGGCTCTCTTGCATCGATCGGGCGCCAAACCACTGACTGGATGTGACGCTTCCCAGAAAAAGCCAAAGGTTTGCCGTTGCACCGCTTCCAGCAATTGCTCGTCGGGCAGGGCGGCGATTTCGGCCGGGCGTAAGGACTTCGGTTTGCGCATGTTGAGTACCTATCTTAAGCGTTCGCCGTCGCCCGCCGCAAAGCGGCAGGCGACGCCGGGGGCATTAATTTCTTTGCCGTCGAATCATTGACCAAGTGCAGCACCCGTGAAAAGAACTTGTGCGCGTCGGTGCGTCCAATATGAATCACGCCGCAATGGGGCAGCTGCGTGGTGAAGATCTCAACGACCCGATCGAGCGTTTTGTCATCCAGCGAATCCAGCACTTCGTCGATCATCACCCAGGGCGGCTTATGGATGAGCACGCGCGCCAGTGCCAGCGCCTGCTGCTCATCCTCATTCAATTCCCGTTCCCAGCGCTGCATCAAGTCCAACTGCGGGGTGAGGCGCTGCAGGCCAACGCACTTCAGCGCGTCGGAACACGCAGCTGTCTCAAACAGCTCCGTGGACTTAGGATAGGCGAGTACCTCGCGCAGCGTGCCGGGAGGAAGGTAGGGGGTACGGGGTATGTATAAAATTTCTTCCCCCGCCGGATAGGCGATCGATCCTCTACCCCACGGCCACAATCCTGCCAGGGTACGAAACAGCAGAGTCTTGCCGGCTCCGGATTCTCCGACGATCAGAACTCGTTCCCCGCTCTTGATCCGCACTTTTCCTTCCTGCAGCGTGGAACAGCCGCTCGGCGAGGAAATCCGCAGATCGTCAATTTCAAACTCGCCGGCTTTTCCGGCAGCATAGGTGATGCGGCTTTCGATATCATGCATGACGTCCATGCCGGTCACCGCGCGGCGGAATCCCGCTACACGCAACAGGGTCGCGCGCCAATCGGCAATGGTGCTGAAATTATCCACAAACCAGCGCAACGATGACTGTACTTGTAAGAAGGCTCCCGATGCCAACATGAGACCGCCGAAGGTCAAGTTGCCCGCGAAATACAGCGGCGCCGCGACCAGAATCGGAGCGACCAACGTAAACCATCCATAGCCGGCAGTGATCCAGGTAAGATTGGTCAGACCTGTGACCAGCCGCCTCGTGGCCTTGAGTACGCCTTTAAGATCCAGCTCGATGCGCCGCGCTTCGTCCGGCTCGCCGCCGTTCAAGGTGATGGCGTCAATATGCTCGTTCACGCGAACCAGCGAGAAACGCAAATCAGCCTCCCGCGCATAGCGCTCCGCATTGCGATCGACGAGGGTCTTTCCCACCCAATAGCTGACCAGCGAGGCGGACCCCGAATACAGCACCGCCGCCCACACCATATATCCCGGTATTACGATTTGCCGTCCATCGAAGTGGAAGGCAAAATTGTTGGACAGGCTCCACAGTACTTTCACGAAGGTGGCGAGCAAGATTGATGACTGAAGCAAACCAATGCCAAGATCGGCGGACAGTTCAGTGAGATGACGGGCATCTTCGTGCATGCGTTGATCCGGATTCACGCCAATGGCGCCCGCGTTGGTCAAACGAAAGGCCCTGCCGGGTATCAGCCAATCCTGGATAAGCTCGTGAACCAGCCCTTGCCGCAACTTGAGCTTTAGAGTTTCGGTCAGCCAGCGCTGACCCACATTGAGGACCAAGAGAGTGCCGGCGATCAGGCCAAAGATGCCGAGCTGATCGAGGAATTGCGCAAAATTGCGATGCGACAGCGCATCATAGAAGGGCTGATTCCAACTATTGAGGCGAATTTGGCCGTAGGCCGTAGCAGCGATGACGAAAAATATGGATCCCGACAGCAAAACCAGCGTATTGCGTACCGGTGCACCCCAGAGGGCCCGCGCCATCATTTCGAGTTGCGGCACGAGACGCGCATTTGCGACTTCCTCTGCGTCGGCCTTGGGGACCGCCTTTCCATCTGTCCTGTCGTTCGTCATGCGATTCTCTCAAACATTGTGACCCTGCCATTATCATTCACCATGCCATTCCTGGGGGAGCTTAGTTAAGTGAGCCGCGTAGAGAGTTTGATCGCTCGCATGACCGTGTCCGAAAAACTGGGTCAGCTGACCATGACTGCCTGTGGCCAGGCGGTGACCGGCCCGACGATTGCGGGGGATTCCACCGAAGCGATCAAGAGCGGTGCGATCGGCAATTTGCTCAATATTGTCGGCGCGGAAAATGTGCACGAGATGCAGCGACTGGCGGTGAAAGAGTCGCGTCTGGGGATTCCGCTGCTCATCGGCTATGACGTCATCCACGGGCATCGTATTCTATTTCCCATTCCCTTGGGCGAAACAGCTGCGTTCGATCCTGAAGTATGGGCCTTGAGTGCTCGTGAGTCGGCGAAGGAAGCTGCCGCCGATGGATTGGCCATGACTTTTGCACCCATGCTCGATGTTGCGCGGGACCCGCGATGGGGCAGGAGTGCCGAGGGTCCGGGTGAGGATCCGCTGGTGGCGGCGCGCGTCGCCGAGGCCAAAGTGCGAGGGTTTCAGGGTGCCTTGCTGTCGCATGCGGACTCACTCGCAGCGGTCGCGAAGCACTACGGCGCCTATGGGTCGGTCACCGCCGGGCGCGACTATGCGCCGGTGGACATCTCCGAACGCACATTGCACGAGGTTCATTTGCCGCCGTTTGCCGCGGCGGTATCCGCCGGCGCGGCGGCCATCATGCCGGCGTTCACCGACCTCAACGGCATCCCCATGACGGCCAACAAGGCATTGCTCCGGGACTGGCTGCGGGGGCGCTTGGGCTTCGATGGCGTCATCATCAGCGACTATAACGCGATTGCTGAACTGATCCGCCACGGTGTGGCTGCGGATTTGCCTGAAGCGGCTGTTCTGGCGCTCAAAGCGGGAGTGGACATCGATATGATGGCCGACGCCTATCGCAATGGCTTGCCGGTTGCTCTGAAACGCGGATCGATCAGCGTCGCTGAGATTGACGAGTCGGTACGCCGCGTGTTGATCCTCAAGGAGCGGCTGGGATTGTTCGATGACCCCTATCGTCGCGGCAAGACACGCGAATCCGCGGCCGCACTCACGAACCGCCGGCATGTTGCGCGCAGCATCGCGACCCGCTCGATCGTGATGTTGAAAAACGCCGGCGACACGCTGCCGATGGCAGGCTCGATGCGGCGTGTGGCGGTGCTCGGTCCCTTGGCGGATGCCTCGGCCGAAATGCGTGGCGTATGGTGGGGCGCAGCCGCGCCGGAGGGTCACGTGACGGTGCTGGCGGCATTGCGCGCGGCACTGCCCCATGTCGAGATGTTGCACGCCGAAGGCGTTGCGATCGAAAGTCCTGATTTGAGCGGGATTGCGACCGGAGTCAAGCATTGCACGACGGCGGACGCCATCATTCTGTGCCTCGGCGAAGCAGCGGCCATGAGCGGTGAGGCGTCGAGCCGCGCGCATCTGGGCCTGCCGGGAATTCAACGGCGGCTTGCGGAAGCGGTGTTCGAGCAGGCCAAGCGCTCCTCCACGCCGGTGATTGTGATTCTGTTCTCAGGCCGGCCGCTGATCGTGCCCTGGCTGATCGAGAAAGCGGATGCCGTAATCGCGGCCTGGTTCCTGGGCAGCGAGGCCGGTCATGCACTGGTGGATGTCCTCTTGGGAGTGCAGAGTCCGAGCGGCCGCACGCCGGTGACTTGGCCGCGCGCTACAGGTCAAGTGCCTATTTTTTTCAGTGAGCGCCCGAGCGGCAGACCCTTCGACAGCAACGATCGATTTACCAGCAAGTACCTCGACGTTGCCAACGAGCCCCTGTTTCCCTTTGGCTTTGGGCTCACCTATGGCCGATTTGAGCTGTCGAATCTTCGGCTATCGAAGGGCGCGATCGGCATCGACGATGTGCTCGGCGTTCAGGTGGATGTCGTCAATCGCGGGGCGAGGGAGGCGCAGGAAACCGTCTTCCTGTTTGTCCACGACAAGCTCGCCAGCATCGCGCGGCCCAAGCTTGAACTGAAAGGCTTCGGCAAGATCAGCCTGCCGCCCGGTGGGAGCGGCACTGTAACCCTCGCGCTGCGCGGCGCGGAGCTGCGCTTTCTCGGGATGGATCTAGAGCCGGTGTTCGAACCCGGCGAAGTCGAGATTCTGGTCGGACCCTGTGCCGATAGAACGCAGCTCCTGGCTGCGACCATTCAATTGGTCGCTTCCTGCCCCTGCGAATCAAAGCAATGACGGTACGAATGCAGAGCGTTCGGGACGCAGCCTGAAGGTTAGGAGTGCGCCTTGCCGTTGACGACTTGGCATGCCCATTGATAAACGTTTTCGCTATGGGTTCCAGGCACGATGGGCACCCAGGCGGCCTGCTTGACGTCGGTTGCCTCACTCGTCTCGCTGCCGCTGATGTTGTTTTCCGAGTAGTAGATGATCAGCAGCGCGCGAGCCCGCTCATTCGCACAGTCGTATTGGATTTTTTCGACGTAGCTGAAGTAAATGTCGCCCCCCGTGTTTCGCTGAGGCTCCGGATATTCCTCTCGCAGCCATACAGTGATGAGGCGGCCCGAGCGTTTCATTTGATGTTCGGTGCTGAAGGATGCCCACGATCCGTCCGGCGCCACGGCCCTGAATTGCCAGCCGCCGTCCGTCATTGGATTGAGCGTGCGAACCCAGGCCATGGGGTCCGCCTTTCTGGCGGCGCGCTGCGCGGCCAGCCGCTCGGCCTTTGCCTTCTCATCGGCCTGGGACTGGGCGCGCTGTGCCTCCCACATCTTTGATTGCTCAGGAGTCTGCGCGGCGCCCGCGCCCGCGTGCAAAAGACACGCACCGGTTGCCAACGTGCTCGCGATCAGCCGCGAATATGAGTGAGTCATGATGGCATTTTAAGTCATTATTCGCCGTTGCGATAACGATAGTCGAAAGCCAGCCGATGATAGTAGTGCCGGACGATGATGCCGTCCCGCATGAGTATGTCGTCCTCGATCGGACCCAGTCGGCCCACATGCGCTTTGATCGCCTGATCCTCGAGCTCGCCCGGACTCCATCCGATCAACAACAAATTTCGGTGCTCTTGCGCCTCGCGCGGCATCCATAGAGCGTACATGAGGCCCATGCCGCCAAATAGATGACTGTTAGCGGTCTCGAGGCCGGATGGTGTCCGAGCGCCGCCGTAGAACGCCAATTCGCTGGCAATGGCGTATCGATCCATGCCCACCATGAGCACGTCACTGCCGCTGGTCTTGCGATACGCGTTCGCGGCGTCGGTGATGTGGGCGCTCAACTCACGCCAACCGACCGGAATGACTTCGATGTGCCTGCCGTACCCTAAACCCGGCAGCCCGAGAACCAGATAGTGCAGGCCCGCGCCGTAGATCAGCAGCATGGTCACAATCGTGGGCATCCACGCGGCGCGGATCCATCGGCCAAAGCGGCCGATGGTGGGGTCCTCGGTGGTCATGGCGCACCCCAGCGCGGGTAGGGCGGCCGTCCACATCGCCCCGGTCCAGTCGAGCTTCACTTCATGGCGCAAACTGAACGCCGCGAATACGGAAAGCGGCAGGAGAATCGCGAGATTGAAAAGACGCCGTCGGCGCGGGGCATCGGCTTGCTGCGCGCCGGCCGGGCGGGCCAGCAGCACGGCGGCGACGGCCAACAGCCCCGTCGGCGTAATCAACACGATGATGGAGGCGATTAATTTATGCAGCGCGAACTGTGGCGCCTCGGCAAGCCGGCGCGAGGTCTGAAAGGCGAAAGACGCCCACTCGTGCTGCGCATTCCAGGCAAGAACGGGTGAAAAGACCGCAAGGGCAATCAAGGCCGCGACGTACGGATCGGCGCGGCGCCACCAGTGGCGCGATGCTCGATCCCACACCATAAAGGCCATCGTCACCGGCACCAGTATCGCGATGGAGTATTTTGAGATCATCCCTAACCCCAGGGAAATCCCGGCAAACCACCAAGCGCGCGATCGGTTCGCGATCAGCGCGCGCTCGAGAAAGTACAGCGAGGCCGCCCACGCCGCGACCAGGGGCGCGTCGGGCGTCGTGAGCAAGCCGGAAAGGAAGAAGTAGGGCAGAGCCTGCGCCAGCAGCAATGCCGCCACGGCACTTGCCTCGCCGAAGAGGTTGCGGGCCAGCTTGTAAACAAAAATCGAGGTGACGGCCCCGCAGCACAGTGCCCCTGCGCGCACGCCGAATTCCGTTTGTCCGAATAGATCCGTGCCGATCCGGATAAGCCATGCCACCATCGGCGGATGATCCAAATAGCCGATGTCCAAGTGCCGCGAATAGTTCCAGTAGTACGCTTCCTCGGGCATCAGCTCGACCGAGCCCGCATAGACCAATCGCAGCACGAAGGCGTAGGCAATGAGTCCGTAGCCCAGAATGCGCCAGGACTCTTTGCCGACTCCGGATGCGGCATAGGAGAATCCCGGTAAAATCACTGCGAGCCCCAACGCGACCGCCGGCACGATGGAGAATTGCGGCGGCCAGCCCCAGCGTTGGAACAGCGCCAATGCGCCGCCGCGCAAAAATAACGCCATGAATCCGATGATCAGAATGCGCAGGTACAGGCGCCAATCTTGCGCTCGGCGCTCGGCCGAACCTATCGCCCGCCATCGCTGCGCGCAGGCGACAACGATCCCCGCTGCCAAGGCCAAACCATTGCCGGCGCGGAGCGACATGCCCGCACCGAGCAGGGCGCAGAACGCGATAACATCGATCAGCGGTGCGAGCAGGATTGCGAGGCGCCGGAACAACTACAACCACTTGGCTTTTTTGAATCGCAAAAAAAGATATACATCGATCGCTGCCATGAACAGCAGGGAGATGCCATAGCCGTAGCGCCATTTCAGCTCCGGCATGTGTTCAAAATTCATGCCGTAGATGCCGGCGATCATGGTGGGGACGGCCAGCAAGGCGGCATAAGCCGCCAGACGCTTCATGGTTTCGTTTTCTTGCAGGGTGATCATCGATAAATTCACCGAAATGGCGGTCGCGATGGTGTCGCGGACGGAATCGGCGGTTTGGTTCAGACGCTGCAAGTGGTCATAGATATCCCGAAAGTATTCGGTGATTTTCGCACAGAGGACCGGCACGCGGGCACCGGATAGATTCGAAATGCCCTCCAACAGCGGGGCCACGGCATGTTTCATGACCATGAGGCGCTGCTTGAGGGCGTATAGGGATTCGATATTGGCGCGCGGCGCACCCTCGGGTGCGAATATGCGTTGTTCGATGACGTCGAGTTCGTCTTCCAGGCTGTCGAGAATCGGGAAGTAGCGGTCCACCGCCGCATCGGTGAGCGCATACAGTACGAAGCCGGGACCCTGGCGCAGCAGCTTTGGTTCGCGTTCGCAGCGGGCGCGCACCTCGGAAAAACCCTTCTGCGATCGGCTGCGTGCCGACAAGACGTAGTGGGCGCCGGCGAAAATGGCGAGCTCGCCAACACGATATTCGCCCTCCGCAGGCTCAACCAGATGCAGCACGGCGAATAGACTGTCGCCATATTCCTCGACCTTCGGCCGCTGGTGCCCGACCAGCGCATCCTCCACCGCCAGGGGGTGCAGGTCGAAGGCTTTTTGCATTTGCGCAAGCTCGTCGGCCGTGGGGTCTTGCAGGGCCACCCAGACGAAGCAATGCGGCCGATTCACGTATTCGGGGATCTGTGCGACCGGGACGTCGCCCAGCTTGGTGCCGTCTTGATAGGCGACGCAGCTGATGAGCATTCGTTGATCTTACGGCAAAGAGGCCAGCGTCGAGGGTGCGACGCCGCCGGCCGCCGTGGGCTCCGGCTGCGCCGTCTCCTGCAACCTGGTGTCTGATTCCTCGGCCGCGAGGATCAACACGGCTCGCAGCCCCGGCGCGTTGTCGCGCAGTTCGAGCGAGCTGCCGTGCAGCTTCGCCACAGCTTGTACCAGGCTCAGGCCGAGGCCGACGCCCGGGGTGCCCCGGCTGGCGTCGCCGCGATAAAACCGCTGCACCACTTTGGTTTTTTCCAGCTCATCGATTCCCGGGCCGTTGTCGGAGACCGAAATCTCCGCGGTGGCGCCATTTTTTTGCACCGCCACTTCGATCGAGCCGTGTTGCGGCGCGTATTTGAGTGCATTGTCGATCAAATTGCTCAACGCCTGGGCTAGCAGCACCGGATCGCCGGATACCGGCAGAGGTCCATTCGATCGAAACTTCAGACCGATGCTCTTGAGCTCCGCGGCCGGTTCGTAGAACTCCACCGCATTTGCCGCCAGATCGGAGATGTCCAGCGACACGAAACCCGAACGGCGCATGCCGGCATCGATCTCCGCCAATCGCAACAGCGCGTCGAAAATACGAATGACGCGGTCGACATCGGCCACCGCGCCGTCGATCTCCGCGTACGTCTCGTCGGTGGAAGGCCGTATGAGCGACAGCTCCTCCAGCCGCGACCGCAGCTCCGCCAACGGCGTACGCAAATCATGTGCGATGGAATTCGATACGTTGCGCACGCCGTGCACCAACAGCTCGATTTGATCGAGCATGCCGTTGATGGTGCGCGACAGCGTGTTGAGCTCATCGTCGTTCACGTGGGTCGGCAGCCGGTGCTTCAAGTCGCCGTGAATGATCGCCGATACGGTCTGCCGGATGCTGTTGACGCGTGTCATCAGCGCGCGGCGCGTGATGAGGCCGACGAAAAGGCCGGCAATGCACAGCACCGCAACCGCCGCGGCCAGCCCGTACCAGAAACGGGTCTGCAGCGGTTTGAACAGCAGATTGTCCCTGCCCACCAGCAGGTTGTAGTTGCCCAGGTTGGTAACGTGCACGAGGGCTTCTTGGATGCCGCGGTCGCCGAGCCCTAGATTGACCTTGTAATTCCCCGGCGTTGCCGGCACGCCGGCGGGCCACGCCTGAAGATTGCCGGCGAGCGGATGCAGGGATGCGTCGGTGAGCAGCAGGATTCTCTCGCTGGGGATTTGCATGCCAACGCGGGTATCGATGAAGCTCTTCAGGGCATCCGAACCCTCGCGGCGGTACACCTCGGTCAGGCGCTGCGCATCGATCTGCAGGTACTCGGCGCGCCCTTCTTGTATGGTGACCTGCCAGGCATACCACAGCGGCGCGGCGAACAGCACCAGCGCGGCCAGCCCCAGTGCGACGTAGCCCATCGCCAGGGACAGGGCCGAAGAGCGCATCATGCTAGTCACTCGCGGTCACCGTGTATCCGGCATTGCGGACCGTGCGCAGCAGCGGCCGTTCGAACTCCGCGTCGATCTTTTGCCGCAGCTTGCTGATGTGTACATCGACCACGTTGGTTTGGGGGTCAAAATGATAGTCCCAGACGTTTTCCAAGAGCATCGTGCGAGTCACCACTTGATCGGCATGGCGCATCAGGTACTCGAGCAGCTTGAACTCGCGCGGCTGAAGCGCAATCGGCCGATCTCCCCGGGTTACCTTGCGCGTTAACGGATCCATGTGCAAGTCGCCGACGATGAGCGGGGTTTCGTGATTGACACCCTCGGCGCGGCGGTGCAAGGCATCGAGGCGCGCCAGCAATTCGCCGAAGGCAAAGGGCTTGGTCAAGTAATCATCGCCGCCGCTGCGCAGCCCGCGGATGCGATCGTCCACTTCCGATAGCGCACTCAAGATCAGAATCGGCGTGCGCTTGCCGGCTTTGCGCAGCACTTCAATGATGGCAAGGCCGTCAATACCGCCCGGCAGCATCCGGTCCATGATGATGACGTCATAGGGCTCGCTCGCTGCGAGGAACATGCCGTCGCGTCCGTTGCCCGCATGATCGGTCGTGTGTCCGGCTTCTTGCAGGCCCTTGACCACGAACTGCGTGACGCGTTCATTGTCTTCGACCAGCAAAATCTTCACGAGTGTTCCCCGAGCGGGGATCGCCCCTCACCCGGTTGGGCGGCGGCCAAGGCCGCCTCCGCGCGTTTCTTGCTGCGGCGGCCCCGCATGCGCATGCTGAACTCGTCCAGGTACAGGTATATGACGGGCGTGGTAAACAGTGTCAGCGCCTGACTCAAGATCAGGCCGCCGACCATCGTGTAGCCGAGCGGCCGACGCAGCTCCGAGCCGGTACCGTGTCCCAAGGCCAGGGGCAGCGCTCCCAGCAATGCCGCCATCGTGGTCATCATGATGGGGCGAAATCGCATCAGGCAGGCTTGCCGGATGGAGTCATGCGGCGATAGGTGCTGTTCGCGTTCCGCCTGTAGGGCGAAATCCACCATCATGATGCCGTTCTTTTTGACGATGCCGATCAGCAGGATGATGCCGATCAGGGCGATGACGGACAGCTCGATGTGAAACAGCAGCAGCACCAGCAGCGCGCCTACGCCGGCCGAAGGCAGCGTGGAGAGAATCGTCAAGGGGTGAATGTAGCTTTCGTAGAGCATGCCGAGGATGATATAGACAGCGACCAGCGCCGCAAGAATCAAGTAGGGCTGGCTCTTCAATGAACTTTGAAATGCCTGCGCCGTGCCCTGAAAGTTTCCCCGTGATGGTTGCGGCAGATGCATCTGCGACGATTCGCGGTTGATTGCATCGACCGCATCGCCCAGCGCGGCGCCTGGCGCGAGATTGAAGGACAGTGTCACGGCCGGAAATTGGCCCTGATGGTTGATCGACAAATAGGTGACGTGCTGCGTGTCGAACTTCGTCATCGCCGATAGCGGCACCATTTGGCCGGTCAACGGCGATTTGAGATACAGCTTTTTCAGCGAATCAGGATCGCCCTGCAGCGCCGGCGTGATCTCCAGGATCACGTGGTAGCTGTTGGCCTGGGTGAAGAACTGGGCCGCCTGACGTTGGCCGAAGGCGTCGTAGAGAGCTTGGTCAATCGCCTGCGGCTGAATGCCGAAGCGTGAGGCCTGGTCGCGATCGATGTCCAGCGTCAACATGCCGCTGCTGGTCTGCTGGTCGGAGGCGACATCGCGCAGCGTCGGCAGTTTCTTCAGGACTTCGAGCAGCTTCGGCGCCCACTCGTTGAGTTCGTTGATGTCCGAATCTTGGACCGTGTACTGGTATTGAGTTCGAGAGGTTCGGCCGCCGACATTGAGGTCCTGCGACGCCTGCAGGAACAATTGGATGCCGGGCACCTTTGCGAGCTGCGGACGCAATCGGGTGATGACCTCATCGGCACTGGACTTGCGTTCGCTTAAGGGTTTGAGCCCCAAGATGACGAAACCGGTGTTGATCGGCCGATTGCCGCCGATACCGGTGCCATAGCTCGCGATGTCCGGATCTTGCCCCACCACATCGAACACCGCATGCTGCCGGCGCACCATCTCATCGAATGAGATGTCCTGAGGCGCATCGGTCAACCCCGAAATGATGCCGGTATCCTGTTGCGGAAAGAAGCCCTTGGGTATTTCGATGTACAGCGCCACGGTCGCTGCGAGCGTGATGAGGAAGGTCAGAAGCGTCGCGCGCTTGTGATCCAGCACGAAATCCAGGCCCCGGGTATAGCCGGCCAGCAGCTTGTCGAAGCCGCGTTCGATCACCATGTAGGCTTTGCCGTGCTTCGCATGCTTTTCATCGCGCAGGAACAAGGCGCACATGGTGGGCGAGAGCGTCAGCGCAACAAAGGCGGAAACCACGATGGTCATCGTCATGGTGATGGCGAATTCGCGGAACAGCCGGCCGATGATGCCGCCCATGAGCAGCAGCGGAATGAACACCGCGACCAGCGAAATGCTGATCGACAGAATCGTGAAGCCGATTTCCCCCGCGCCCTTCAAGGTCGCCTCCAGCGGCGTCTGGCCTGCCTCGATGTGGCGGTAGATGTTCTCCAGCATGACGATGGCATCGTCGACCACGAAACCCACGGCGATGGTCAGCGCCATCAATGACAAGTTGTCCAGGCTGAAGCCGAGCACGTACATCATCGCCGCGGTGCCCAGCAGCGCGAGCGGTACGGTGACGCCGGGGATGATGGTTGCCCAGGCAGTGCGCAAGAACAGGAAAATCACCAGCACGACCAGCACAATGGTGAGACACAGCGTGCGCTCCACGTCTTCCACCGACGCTTTGATGGTGGTGGTGCGATTGGCAACCGTGTCGACCTTGATCGAGGGCGGCACGGAGGCGAGTGCATGCGGCAGCAGTGCTTGTACGCGGTCCACGGCCTCGATGACATTGGCGCCGGGCTGCTTGTAAATCAGCAGCAAAATGCCGTTGCGCCCATTCTGCCACGCGGTGATCAGTCTATTTTCCGGACCGTCGACCGCCACGCCGATGTCGCGAATGCGTACCGCCGCGCCATTCTTGTAGGCCACGACGACATCATTCCAGGGCGCGGCCTTCAGCAACTGATCGTTGTCGTAGATCGTCATGCTGCGCGTCGGACCGTTGATGGAGCCCTTCGGTGCGTCAACCGTGGCCGCAATGATCACATTGGCGACATCTTCCATCTGCAAGCCCAATGCCGCCAATTTCGTGGGGTCGACTTGCACGCGCACGGCCGGCTTCTGTTGGCCGCCGATGCTCACCTGCGCGACACCGGGAATCTGCGATATCTGCTGCGCCAGGATGTTCTCGGCATAGTCGTCGACCGTGGTCACCGGCAGCACATCCGAATGCACGGAGAGCAGCAAGATGGGCGAATCGGCCGGATTGACCTTTTTATACGTGGGAGGGGTGGGCAGGTTCTTGGGCAGTTGACCGCCGGCAGCGTCAATTCCCGTTTGCACGTCCTGCGCGGCCGCATCGATGTTGCGATTCAGGTCGAATTGCAGGGTGATTTGCGTCGAGCCCAGCGGCATTGTGGAGGTCATCTGCGACAGGCCGGAGATTTGCGCGAATTGAGTCTCCAGGGGTGTGGCTACCGACGAGGCCATCGTTTCCGGACTCGCGCCCGGAAGTGTGGCGGACACGGAGATGGTCGGAAAGTCCACCTGCGGCAGAGGCGCCACCGGCAACAATGGAAATACCACGAGTCCCACCAGAAAAATGCCGCCCATCAACAGCGAGGTTGCAATCGGCCTGCGGACGAACGGTTCTGAGATGCTCATGATGCTTTCGCGGGCGCTTTGTTAGGACCTGCCGCAGCGGCGTTGTCGCGTACATGAATTCCGGACTGCAGCCGGTATTGGTTGCTGGTGACGACACGCTCGTTCAGCGCGAGGCCGCCTTTGATCACGGTCATGCCGTCGCTTTCGACACCCAGCGTCAGGGGACGGACTTCGACTGTGGAGTCGTCCTTGACGACATAGGTAAAGGGACCATTCGGCCCAAGCTGCACCGCCGCGCTGGGCAGCGTCAATGCGTTGCGTTCGGTGCGCACGAGCACGCGCGCGTTCACGTACTGTCCGGGCCACAGCGTGTTGTGCGTGTTGGCGAAGGTGGCCTTGAGCCTCGCGGTGCCGGTGGGTTGATCGATCAAATTGTCGATCAGCGTCAGCGTGCCTTGGTCGAGTACCGTTTTTCCGTCGCGGGACAGCGTCGTGACCTGGACCGGCCCCGCGGTCAGCGCGGCGCCGACGGCACTCAAGGCCTCCTCGGGCAGGGTGAAGACGACCGATATTGGCTGCACCTGCGTGACCACGACAATTCCGGTGGTGCCTGCCGCGTGCACGATATTGCCCGGATCAACCAAGCGAATGCCGGTGCGGCCGTTGATCGGCGATGTGATGCGAGTGTAGTCGAGTTGCGTGCGGGCGTTGTCGATGAGTGCCTGATCGACTTGGACCTGGGCTTTGAGCTGATCGAGCAGCGCGCGCGCAGTATCGACGGTCTGCTTGCTCGCCAGCTCTTGAGGCTGCAGCAGGGCGTAACGATCGACATCGCGCTTGGCATTTTCCATCATCGCGGCATCCTTCGCCTTGGTGGCCACCGCCTGCTCGTAGGCGGCCTGGTTTGGGCGAGGATCGATTTGCGCGAGCAAGTCTCCCTTGTGGACCTCTTGTCCTTCGGTGAAGCCGATCTTCTGCAGCTCGCCGTCGACGCGCGCGGTCACCGTCACGGTGTAAAAGGCCTGCACCGTGCCCAGGCCTTGAAGATAGATCGGCACGTCGGCGTGATTTGCGGCGGCGGTGTCGACAGCGATCGCAGGCGGCGCGGTGCGCGTCGCGGCATCGGCCGGCTTGTAGATCAGCGTACGCCACGCAATGATCAGCACGACCAGGGCGAGGCCACCCACCAGCGCGCGTTTTTGAAACGTCGAAAATTGCGTCATCTACATCACCCCTGTTGCCATCCACCGCCGAGCGCGGTGAATAAATCCACCAGCGATTGCAAATGTAAGTATTGGACCTGGACCAATTCATCCTGCGCGCTGAACAGAGCATTTTCTGTGTTGAGGACGGTCAGTATGTTGACCGTCCCCGCGGACATTTGAGTCTGGGCGTATTGAAATGCGCGCCGTGCGGTATCCACCGCCTTTTGCTGCCTGACCTGTTGCTCCTTGGTTTGCCGGGCCGCAACCAATGCGTTTTCAACATTGCCAAACGCGGAAATCACGGTCTTGTGGTAGGAGCTCAACAACTCGGCGTAGCGAGCGTTGCTGAACACCACCTGGCCGCGCAGCGCGCCGCCGTGAAATATGGGTTGGGTGAGGCCTGCGGACAACGACCACACGCGGCTTGCCGGATTGATCAGCGAACTCAATGCCGAACTCTCATAGCCGCCGCCCGCGGTCAATTGAATGCTCGGGAACAAGGCCGCGCGAGCAACCGTGATGTCGGCATTGGCGGAGATCAGCTGCTGTTCCGACTCAGCCACGTCAGGGCGGCGCGACAGCAGCTGCGAGGGCAAGCCCTCGACGACCAAGGGGCTCGTCAGGGCATTCAGCGTTCCGGTATCGACATCAATCGATTCCGGCGTCTTGCCGATCAGCACAGCCAGCGCATTGACCGTCTGGCGAAACTGCTGCTGCAGCGGCGGGATCGCCGCATCCAGAAGCGCCACGGTCGTTTCCTGCTGCGCCACATCCAATGCCGTTGCGATGCCGGCCGTCTGCTCGAGTTGCAGACCGCGCAGAATTTTCTCGCCATTGGTGACATTTTGGTGCGCAACCTCGAGCCGATCGCGAAATTCGAGGGCCTGAAAATAAGCCGTGGCGACGCTGCTCACGACCGTGAGGGCCACCGTCTCCTTGTCATAGTGGCTGGCAATCGCCGTTGCGCGCGCGGCGGCGCGCAAGGCTCGATTCTTGCCCCAAAAATCCAGTTCATAGCTCGCGCTGAGCTCGGGATTGAACGTGTTGAATGTCCCGTGGCCGCCGCCGGTGAGCTGCGCCTCCTGGCGGCTCGCGTCGGCGGTAAAATCAAGGGACGGAAGCAGGGGAGCACCGGCAATGCGCGCCTGCGCGTCGGCCTCTTGAACTCGGGCGATCGCAGCGGCCAAATCATCATTGCTGCGCTGGGCTTCGGCAATCAGTTCATCGAGCTTGTCGGAGCCGAAGCCGTGCCACCAGTCCGCACTGGGCCAGACTGCCGCGCTCTCATTGGTGGATGTCTCCTGCCACCGGGGCGGCGATGGGATGTCGGGTCGCTTATAGGCGGGACCGACGCTGCAGGCGGCGAGCGCGGCGAGCGCGGCGAGCGCACAGCCGCACACCACCCCTGCGCATAGTTGGCTCTTCATGGCTGGCCACGCTGTGCTTTTGGCGATTAAACGCGAATGGCTGGATCGTTAAGATAAGTTAATACCCCGCCAATTGGGTAAACTGAAGCTTATGTCACTTCCCAAAACGGCGTTTCGATTGGCGCTGCTCAGCGCTTTGATGGTGAGTTCCACGAGCGGCGCCGAGGAGGCGATACCGGACGGCGAGATGGCGGTGACGCTCGATCGCATACGCGATGCCGGACTGCAAGATGATTGGGCTTATCGCCGCCTTGCTGATCTATGCGACAAAATCGGCCCGAGAATCAGCGGTTCGCGTCAGGCTGATGCGGCCGTGGAGCAAATCGCGGCCGCATTGCGCGCCGGCGGTTTGGCCGTCACATTGCAACCGGTGAAAGTACCGCATTGGGTGCGCGGCGAAGAGCAAGCCGAGATCATCGACTATGCGGGTCGTCCCGCAGGTGTCACTCAACATTTGGTTCTGACGACCCTGGGCGGTTCGACGGCCACGCCACCCGAAGGCGTCTCCGGTCAAGTCCTGGTGGTGCACAGTTTTGATGAGTTGAGCGGGCGCGAAGCGGAAGCTTCCGGCAAGATCGTCCTGTTCGACGTGCCTTTCAATGAAGACTTCGCTCTCAATGGGCGGGCGGGAAGTGCTTACGGGCAGGCCGTGGCGTATCGCGTGAAAGGCGCCGTCGCAGCCGCTCGCGCGGGCGCCGTCGCCGCTTTGATTCGAAGCGTGGGCGGGGCGAATTATCGGCTGCCGCATACCGGCGTCATGAGCTACGATCCCAAGGTGCCCAAGATTCCGACGGCCGCCTTGAGCGCTGAAGACGCGATGTGGGTGTCGCGGCTGGCCGCCGAGGGGCCGGTCACCCTGCGCTTGAAACTACTGCCGCAGACTTTGCCGGATGCTGACAGCCACAACGTGATTGCCGATTGGGCGGGGCGGCAACGGCCCGAGGAGATCGTGATTGTGTCAGGGCATCTCGACTCTTGGGACCTCGCGCAAGGTGCCATCGACGACGGCGCCGGCGTCGCGTCGGCCATGGGAGCCTTGCATCTGCTGCAGTCGCTGGGATTGCATGCGCGGCGCACGATTCGATTTATCGGATGGATGAGCGAGGAGAATGGAAGCTCAGGGGGGCAGGCCTACACAAAATTGAACAGCGCGACACTTGCCCGGCACATCGCCGCCATCGAGAGCGACAACGGCGCGGGACGTCCGCTCGGCGTGTCGGCGCACATCACCCCGGAGGGCATGGCGCGGCTGAAGCCGCTGATGAACTCGTTAACGCCGATGGGTGCCGGCATTTTGGACCATCGCGGGGAAGCTGGAGGTTCTGACGTGGAATTCATGGATGCGCTCGGTGTGCCCACCTTATCGCCGATCGTCGACACGCGGACCTACTTCGACTATCACCACAGCCCGGCTGATACGCTGGACAAAATCGAACCGGACAATATTCGCCGGCAGGTGGCAGTGCTCGCCATGATGGCTTATTTTCTGGCGGAGGCGCCGGATGCGTTGCCGAGAGTCTCCGTGACAAAGCCGTAAGGCCTCCTTGGGCGCCGCGGCTAAGTGGAAAATACCGCCTCCATTCTTATTCTGATATCCGGCTTCGCTCACGCGGTCGTCAACGCCATCCTCAAAGCCGGCAACGACAAAATGTCGCGCCGCGCCCTGATCGATGGTTTCAGCGCCTTGATATTGGCGCCGGCCGTGTTTTTCGTGCCCTTGCCCGCGAACGCCTGGAATTGGCTGATCGCATCCGCCATGGTTCATGGGTTGTATTTGTTTGCCCTGATCAAGTCCTTCGAGCAGTCAGACATGACCGTGGCCTACCCGATTGCACGCGGCGTTGCGCCCATGCTGGCCGCGGCCGGCGCCGTGGCTATTTTCCACGAGCCCATTTCCGTTGCCGTCGTGCTCGGGATCCTCGCCATCGCCTGCGGAGTGATGTTGATCGGCGTCAGCCACAAAATGGAGCGCAGCGCACTTCTTTGGGCCATGCTCACCGGCTTGTGCATCGCTTCCTACACGGTGATCGACGCACAAGGCGTTCGCGCCGCGCCCACGGCACTTAGCTACATCGTCTGGACATTCCTGCTGCTCGGCGGCGCGCTGGGCACATTCTTTGCGACTTGGAGAGGCAGGGCCTTTTTTGCGGCCGCGGCCGGGCAATGGAAGCCGGGCCTGATCGCGGGTGCCCTGTCGATCATCACCTACGGTTTTGCGCTCTTGGCCTTTCGCTTGGGCGCAACCCCGCGCCTCGCCGCGCTCCGCGAAACTTCAATTCTGTTTGGCACGGCCATTGCGGTGATCTTTCTCAAGGAACATCTGACCACGCTGCGCCTAAGCGGCGTCCTCGCCATTGCGCTGGGCGCCATCGTGCTCATCGCGGTCGGTTAGTGGCTTGCGCGCTGCCGGGACGAAACCGGCTACTGCGTATCGTCCCTGCCGTCTTTGCCGGTCAACGGGCCTGAATCGTCCTCGAGGTCCAGACCGTCCTCGTACAAGGTGTCTTCCTCCTCATCCAGACGCAGGGTTGAGTCGGTATTGCGCGTTTTTTCGAATGCCGTGTTATCCACTGCTTTCTTCTGCTCGGAGCCGTCCAGCGCGCGCCCCCGAAGCGTTGATTCACCGCTCTGATCGATCGGGCTCGTGCCCTCATCTTCAGTCTTGTCGCCCATGCCATGCGCTCCTTGAGTTGAGAGTCTCGACGCGAACGCAAAGGTTATGCCTGTCATCGGCCGTCCAGAATTCCGCAGTCGAAGCAAACTTTGTAGGCGCCGGCCGACAGCCAGTCTTGGAAATCGCTTGGACCTGCTAGCCTAGCAACGATGAAATCAGGCGTAACTCCATTTTTGCTGCTGTGCGCATTGTTTGCGTGCTGCGCGGCGCGCGCTGCGGACCCGCAGGCGTACAAGGTGGAACTCGCACCGGTCGGCAACGACGACATCGATGAAACCCTGAAGGCCACATCCGATCTGATCGCGCTGCGCGCTTCGGCGCCGGTCAGCCCATTTGGCCTGATCGCGCGTGCTCGAAGCGATACGGATCGGCTCAAGACCGCCCTTGAAAGCTTCGGTTACTACGAATCTCAGGTGACCGTCCGTATCAACGGCAAATTGCTGACGGATCCCAGTCTCGGCGATACGCTCGCAGCCTTGCCGAAGGACAGCACCGCGCAGGTAGCGGTCAGCTTCGCCATGGGGACGCTGTATCACCTGCGTCGAATCGACATTGACGTCGACGGAGAAGTGCCGCTGGACGCGCGCGAAACGCTGGACTTGAAGAGCGGTCAACCCGCGGTTGCATCGGCCGTGCTGGCCGGCGGCGCACGCTTGCTCTCGGCGCTGCAGGAACAGGGCTACGCATTCGCGCAGGTAGACGCGCCAATTGCCTACGAGGCAGCCGATGCGCCGGTGCTCGATTTGAGTTTTCACGTGATCGCCGGCCGCAAGGTGAATGTCGGAGAGATTCACATCCAGGGTTTGAAGCGGGTTCACGAGTCGCTGGTGCGCAGGAGGCTGCTGTTGCACTCCGGCGAACTCTACAAGCCGTCGGCGATCGAGGCCGCGCGCCGCGACCTGTTGGCGCTAAACGTGTTTGCGCAAGTCAGCGTGCAGATCGGCACAAAGGCGGAAGAATCGGGCGGCGTACCGATCACTTTCAAGATCGTCGAACGCCTGCGGCACGCAATCAGCTTGAGTGCCGCTTTTTCCAGCGACTTGGGCGGCAGCGGCGGCGCGACCTGGACTGACCGAAATGTGTTCGGCAACGCCGAGCAATTGACCTTCGCCGCGTCGGTCATCAATCTGGGCGGCAGCGACACGACGGGAACCGGCTACGACACCAGTGTCAAATACCTCATCCCCGAGTTCCTGCATCGAGATCAGTCGCTGCAATTTGCGGTGGCCGCCATCAAGCAGCAGCTGCAGGCCTATGATCAGACTGCCAAGACCACGAGCGTCACCTTGAACCGCAAGCTGTCGACTATCTGGAGTGTGAGCGCGGGCCTGTCGACGACTGACGAACGGATCATCCAAGACACCAGCGTCACAGCGAATACGGCGGGTCAAATAGTGCCCGTGCCGCAGACCTTTAATTATACGCTGGTGGCATTGCCCTTGAGCCTTAACTACGACTCGACCAACCTGCCCTCGCCGCTGGAAGATCCGCGTCATGGCTTTCGCGGATCCTTGAGCGTGACGCCGACGCTCGCCATCGGGCATCCCAACGCCACCTTCCTCATCACTCAAATCAAGGTATCCACGTACTTCGATCTGAACAATCTCTTGCCGATTGCGCCGGGCCGCAGCGTGCTGGCAGCCCGTGCCCTGGCCGGCATTGCCGCAGGCGCCGGGGAACTGAGTTTGCCTCCCGACCAACGGTTCTACGCCGGCGGTACGAGTACCATCCGCGGGTACGGTTACCAATTGGTCGGGCCGGTGTTTCCCCAAACCGACATTCCTGTCGGCGGTACGGCAATCACGGCCGGCGGGTTGGAATTTCGCCAGCGCTTCTACAGCAGTTGGGGCGCCGTGGCATTTGTGGACGCGGGGCAGGTCAGCGCCAGCTTGAAACCGCTGCATTCGGATGTCCGGGTCGGCGCGGGTGCGGGTGCGCGCTATTACACGCCCATAGGACCGATCCGGTTTGACATCGCCGTACCGGTGGGCCGTCGCCCGGGCGAAGACTCTTTCGAGGTCTATATTGGATTGGGGCAGGCATTTTGATGCGACGATCGCTGAAAATCACGGTCTGGTCGCTCGCTGTATTGGCGCTGCTGCTCTTGCTGCTGATTGGGGCCGTGTGGATCTTGGGAAACACGGCGGCAGGCCGCGTTCAAATCGAACAGCTCACCGCGCGGCTGACCAAGGGTCAGGTGCAATTGTCGGGACTGGCCGGCTCCTTTCCCAGCCATTTGACGCTTGAGCAGTTGCAACTGCGCGACGACGCGGGTGTTTGGTTAACGGCAAAACGTATTGAATTGGACTGGACGCCGCTCGCTTACCTCGAGGACCGGCTGCTGCGGATCCGTCGATTGCACGTTGCCAGCGTCGAGATGGAGCGGTTGCCGCAAAGCTCTTCCCACCAGGGCAGCGGTGAAGCTTCGATACCGCGCATCGATGTGGCCGACGCGTCCTTCGACTTGCTGCACTTGGGTCCTCAATTGGCCGGCGCGCCGGCATCGCTCGTGGTCGGCGGCAGCGCTCATTTGCGCTCGGTTAGCGACATGCTATTTGACGCCTCCGCCCGGCGCGTTGATGGGGACGGTGAGTATGAGCTGCATATGCACTTCGATGAGAAGCGCATGGATGCCTCGCTCAAGCTGCATGAGCCGGCGAGCGGACCCTTGGAGAACATCCTCTCCTTACCCGGCCTGGGCGCGCTGCAGGCCGACGTGAAGTTGAATGGCCCGCGGTCAGCGGAGCAAATCGAGATTTCGCTTCTGGCGGGAGAGCTCAAGGGGCATGCTGAGGGCAGCCTGGATTTAAGCGAGTTGTCCGCCGATCTGGCCTTTTCATTCGAGGCGGCGGCCATGAGCCCGCGGCCGGACTTGAGCTGGGAGCGGGCGGTGCTGCGCGGGCGCTGGCGTGGCAACATCAAGTCGCCGAACGCCGAAGGCCATCTTGAGGCCACGCGACTGCGACTACCCGGCGGGACGCAGATGGCGGCGCTGAACGCCGATATTGCAGCCAGTCTTGGCAACGCGGAACTGCATGCGCTGGTCCGCGGCCTCAAAATTCCCGGAGCGCAACCGCGGCTTCTGGAAGATGATCCCGTGAAAATCGAGGCCTCGGTGCGCCTCGACGATCCTGCCCGCCGCGTGGAACTGAGCGCTTCGCATCGGCTGTTTTCCTTGCGTGGGCAAGCGGTGACCGGCGGTGAACAGAGCGCGACCATGGAACTCAAGCTGCCGAACGTGACCCCGTTTTCCGCCTATGCAGCACAGGAGTTGCGCGGCAGCGCCGTCATCAACGCGCAGTTGGATGGGTATCCTCGTGCGACCCATATCAAGCTCGATGCCAGCGCGACGCTCATTCCCGGTGCGCAAGTGTGGGCAACCGCGCTCGGGGATCGGGCGAAATTGGAATTCTCAGGTGTGTTCAAGGATGAGGCGCTGACGATCGACAGTTTCAAGCTTACCGGCCGCACGCTCGCGATCGGCGCGAACGGCAGCGTCAGCGCTCGCTCCATCAAGGGACGATGGGATCTCGCCTTATCGGATCTCAGTGTTTTCTCACCGGTGCTCGCCGGTACGTTGAACGGCTCGGGCTCGGCGGCCGGTGCGATGACGGACCTGGCCGTGGAAGCGAGTTTGAATTCGACGCTCTCGGTCAGAGGCTCACCCAGCGGAACGCTGCTCGCCGAGGCCAGGGTGCGCGGACTGCCTTCCACACCCAATGGAACGCTCACCGCGAACGGATCTGTCGACGGCGCGCCGTTGCATCTGGATGTTGCCATGGAGCGCAGTGCCGAGCGGGCCGTGCACGCGGTCATTCACGAGGCCGGCTGGAAGAGCGCACACCTGGATGGCGATATCACCCTGGCCGCCGATATGGCGCAGATGCACGGTCAGTTGGCCTTGACGGTGGCGCAGCTTCAGGACTTACAGCATCTTCTCGGCATCGACGTCGCCGGTAGCCTCGCAGGAAATGTTGCCCTGCGCGCCGATGGCCAACGCACGCGCGCACACATGCAGATCGATGCGAAAGACGTGACACTGGCCGGGTTTGCCGGAAGTGCGCAAGTTTCGGGCGACGGGTTCACGGATTCCTTCGCCTTCAAGGCCGGCATGCAGATTCCGAAGTTAAATGGTGTCGCCGCAAGCCTGGAGGCGAGTGGGGATTTGAATCTCGAATCCAATGAGGTCTCGATGGCCAGCGCGCTGGGCAACTACCGGGGACAGGAAATACGTTTGCTCGAGCCCGCTCGCATCCACTTTGCGAATGGCCTGTCCGTTGATTCGCTGAAGCTCGGGGCGCAAAAAGCGGAACTCGATGTGCAGGGCCGAATTGCGCCGACGCTCGAGCTGCGCGCGGGCCTGCGCAATGTGCAACCCGCCCTCGTCAACGTATTTCTGCCGAACCTGCTGGCGGCCGGCGTGATCGAAGCGCACGCCGCTTTGCATGGCACCGCGACAGCGCCCACGGGTGAAATCACGGTCAACGCGGCAGGTCTGGAATCGGCGGACGACGCCGCGTTGGGATTGCCGCCCGCCAATATTCACGTCACCGCCGGCCTGCGCGGACACACGGCCGACATCGACGCACGGCTGGACGCCGGCTCCGCATCGCAGTTGAGCGCCGTTGGTGAAGCCCCGCTCGCCGCTGATGGGCAGGTCGATATGAAAATCAACGGTAAGCTCGATGTCGGTGTGATGAATGCCTTCCTCGAAGCGCGTGGCCAGCATGCCTCGGGCCAGCTCGACATCAATGCGACGGTGACCGGCAGCGTGGCCTCGCCGCAGATCGCCGGCACGCTGGATCTCAAAGAGGGCAAGGTCAACGACTACGGGCGCGGCATTAGTTTCTCCGACATCGCCGCGCAAATTGTCGGCAACGAGGGGGCGCTGCAAATCAAGACTTTTACCGCCTCGGCCCCGCCGGGCACCGTTTCGTTGAGCGGTTCGGTCGGGATCCTGCAAAAAGGAATCCCGGTGGATTTAAAAATTGCTGCGCGCAACGCGCCAAGATCTGCGTTCAAATTGGTGACCTCCAACTTGAACGCAGATCTTGCCATCAAGGGAACGGCCCGCGAACGCCTCGATATCTCTGGAACGGTGCATTTGAACCGTACCTTGATAGGGATTCCCAATGGATTGCCGCTCAACGTCGCGGTGCTCGACGTTCGGCGGCGCGGAAAACAAACGGCGGTGGTGCCCGACAAACCGCTCATCATCGGCATGGATGTCGCCGTGCAGGCGCCTCAAGAAATCCTGGTGCAGGGCCGGGGGCTGGATGCGGAAATGGGTGGAGATTTGCAAATCAGCGGGACCACCGATTCGCCGCTCGTGACCGGCGGCTTCGATCTTCAACGCGGCAACTTTTCGCTGGCCAGCGGCCGGTTGAATTTCTCCGCTGGGCGCGTGAGTTTCAATGGCGCGGGGCTCAAGAGCAAGATTGATCCTACTCTGGATTTCACCGCGCAAACGACCATCGGCGATACGACCGCGATCATGCATATCACGGGGCTCGCCGACGCACCTCAGTTCGAATTCACCAGCAGCCCGGCAAAGCCTCAGGACGAAATCATGGCGCTGTTGCTGTTCGGCGCACCCACCCAGCAGCTCACGCCATTGCAGCTGGCGCAAGTCGGGGCCGCGCTGGCGTCAGTTAGCGGAGTGGGCGGCAACGGCAGTCTCAATCCGCTGGTCAAGATTCAAAGGAGCCTGGGATTGGACCGGCTCACCGTCGGCGCCGGCCCACCGACGACAGCCACGGGAACCGACTCTGGTGCCAGCATCGCAGCGGGGCGCTATGTCTCCAAGCGGGTCTACATCGAGGCCAAGCAAAACACCACCGGCTCCAGTCAGCTCGAAGCGGATGTGGACCTGACCAAGCACCTGAAACTACAAACCAAATTGGGAAACGGGACTGCGTCGGTTCAGGGAACCACCCCGGATAACGATCCGGGCACGAGTGTCGGCCTGCGCTATCAATTTGAATATTAAAGAGCGCCGCCGCCGTCTACAATGACGGCTTCATTGCTAATGGGGATGAGGAACAGAATGGATTTGAATATCCGCGGAGTTGTATGCGCCTCGATCATGGCTGCCGCGCTCGGCGCATCCGTCTCTTTGGGCGCGGAGCGTGCGCCCGCCGACGCGCCGGCCACCAAAGTAGCCCTGGTACCCGAACCTACCGAGTCGCCTCGTTACTTGAAGGATGAGCGTCAAGCGAGTTCCGGCTCGGTGCTGGTTGGGGGACGATCGATCGCCTATCAAGCGGAAGCGGGTATTTTGGTGGTGCATGTCAAGGATCCCCTGGACGATGACCCGCCGCCGCCGCGCGATGAAAAGAGCGGACCGCCGCCTCCGCAGCCCCCGGAAGTAGGGATGTCCTATGTCGCTTATTTCCGCGGCGACAAAGAGGACGGCCATCGGCCCATCACCTTTATTTATAACGGCGGGCCTGGTTCATCGACGGTGTGGCTGCATATGGGTGCCTTCGGTCCGAAACGCGTGGTAACGGCAGATGACACGCACAGTCCGGCGGCGCCGTATCGGGTCATCGACAATGAGTACACCTTGCTCGACGCCAGCGATCTGGTCTTCATCGATGCGCCCGGCACGGGATTCGGCCATTTGCGCGGCGCCGACAAGGAGAAGGCTTTCTATGGCATCGATCAAGATGCACACGCCTTCGCGAACTTCATCGTGGAGTTCCTCTCGCGTCACAATCGCTGGAATTCTGCGAAGTATCTGTTCGGCGAAAGCTACGGAACGACGCGTTCAGCGGCACTGGCCAACATCCTGGAGAACGAAAAGTCATTGGACTTGAACGGCGTCATTCTGCTGTCGCAGGTCTTGAATTTCGACAACAGCGTTGACGGCCCGCAGTTCAATCCGGGTATGGATTTGCCGTACGCGCTGGCTCTGCCCACTTACACCGCAACCGCGTGGTATCACCATAAACTGCAAAATCAGCCCGCGGAACTCGAACCGCTGTTGCACGAAGTAGAAACTTTTGCGATGACCGAATACTTGCAGGCGCTCGCGGCGGGCTCGACCTTGAGTGCGCAGCGCAAGTCGGAGATCGCGGCGAAACTGCACACCTACACCGGCCTGCCGGCCGAGTACGTGGAGCGTGCCAATCTGCGGGTGAATGGCGGGGAGTTCGAGAAAACCCTGTTGGGCGCCGAAGTCACCACCGGCCGGCTGGATACGCGATTCGCGGGTCCTACCATCGATCCGATGAGCAAGGAAGCCGATTACGATCCGCAATCAGCGGCCATTTCCTCGGCCTATGTTTCCGCATTCAATGACTACGTCAGGACCGCGCTCAAATTCGGCGACAAAAAAACCTACAAGGCGGTGGCGGAGAACGATCTTGGCAAAGTGTGGGATTTTCTGCACCAGCCCCCGGGCTCTCCGACCAAGGTGCCGGGCCCCGTGAATGTCATGCCGGATCTTGCGGTAGCGATGAAGCAAAATCCCAATCTTAAGGTGCAATTGAACGGCGGATACTATGATTTAGCCACCCCGTATTTCGCGGCTGAGTATGAGTTGCATCAGTTGCCCATTCAGAGCACTCTTCAAAGCAACATCGAGATGCATTTTTATACCTCGGGTCATATGGTATATGCCCATGAACCCGATCTTAAGGCGTTGCATGCCAATGTCGCCGCGTTTATTGACAGGACCAAGAACGGGAGCGGGAACGGTAAATAGCCGTCGCGCAGCCGGTCTTTTCTGAAAGTTTGGGGTAAGCATGTAAGAAATTCACCGCATTTTTCGCCAAAAGCCTTTGATTTTCGGCGCAATTTCGCGGTGGTACGTAAATTGCTTTGTCTCGTATAAACACAGGAAGGGAGTGTCTATATGAATAACCAAATGCACACTGAATCTGCACTGGGCTCCGGATCACCCACGGCCGGACAGGTGTCGCGGGCAGCTGGTCCTGATGGCGCCTTGGCGCGCTACCGGGGCAGCGAACAGGCTTCCGATCTGTTGGCGCGCTTGTTCCGCCGTTACCCAGGCAGTCTCAATTTACGCCTGTGGAACGGTACGGCGCTTCGCGTGGGCGCGAATGCGGCGGCCGGCGCAGATTCACCCTTTACCCTGGTGTTCAAGAGTCCGGAGGCCGTCTGGTCTGCCGTGCTCGGGCGTGATCCGCTCGCGCTCGCCGACGCCTATTTCAGGGGTGACCTGGATATCGAGGGGGATTTTTTCGCGGCCTTGAGCCTGAAAGATCATCTGGAGACACTGCAGTTGCCGGCCGCGGAGAAGCTCCGCGCCGCTTTCACCGCGCTGCAGTTGCGAATGATGAACGCGGCTTCACGCCGCTCGGAGGCGGTGTTTGGCCCGTCGCACGCGCCCAAGATCAAGGCGCATTCGAAAGCGGAGAATCGCGACGCCATTCATTTTCACTACGACGTCTCGAATGAGTTTTATTCGCTATGGCTGGATCGCGCCATGGTGTATTCCTGCGCGTATTTCGAGACGCCGGATGTCGACTTGGACGCGGCTCAACAGTCAAAACTCGAGCACATATGCCGCAAGTTGACGCTCAAGCCGGACGATAGATTTCTCGATATCGGTTGCGGCTGGGGCGCGCTCGTGATTTATGCTGCGCAGCACTATGGCGTTCGCGCCCATGGCGTCACCTTAAGCCCCCAGCAATTGAAAATGGCGCAGCAGCGGATCGAGCAGGCAGGCCTGACCGATCGGGTGCACGTCGAATTGCTGGACTATCGGGATTTGCGCGGAGAGTCGGTCTACGACAAGGTCGCCAGCGTGGGCATGTTTGAACATGTCGGATTGAAAAATCTTCCGACGTATTTTTCCACCGTGCACCGTTTGCTCAAACCCCGCGGGCTGTTCCTCAATCATGGGATTACGCACGACTCAGAAGGATGGGAGCGGTCGGTATCCACCGAATTCATCAATCGCTATGTGTTTCCGGACGGACAGCTCGACACCATCGGCAATATCGAGCGTGTCATGGAGCGCTCGAAGTTCGAGATCGCCGATGTTGAGGCGCTGCGGCCGCACTATGCGATGACCTTGAGGCACTGGGTTGCTCGCCTGGAGCGTAATCGAGCACTCGCGCTTGATCACGTCAATGAGGCGACCTATCGCGTATGGCGGCTTTACATGGCGGCCTGTGCGCTGCAGTTCGAGTCCGGAGAGATCGGCATTTACCAGGTATTGGCGAACAAGCGGGCAGCCGGCGTCCCCGATCTGCCGTTGACTCGACGCCACCTGTACGACTAGACGCTTGGATTCCCCGCGATTGTTCAATTTCAGTATGCCAAGACCCCAACTGCGGTTAACCTTGTGCGCACGACGTTCGTACGAAGTCCCGGGGACGGAATCTATGGCGATCAAATTGCGGAGCACAAATGAGTAGCAAAACCATAGAAAGGACATTGGAGGGAGCCGGCTTAAAGGTTAATCCTCGCGACTTTGGCGACAGCGCGTTTGATGATCACAAAATTGCCTTCGTCGCCAGATATTGCGAAGGCAAGGACGTCCTTGATATTGGGTGCGTTCAACATGATCCGCAGTCATACAAAAGTCGCTTTTGGTTGCACAAGGCGATCGCGAAGGTAGCCAAGAGCGTCATCGGTTTGGACTTGCATGAAGAGGGCGTGAAGGTTCTACAGGCCCAGGGTTTCAATGTGATCGCTGCAGATGCAGAGAGTTTTGAATTGGAACGCACATTTGACGTGATCGTAGCCGGCGACATCATCGAACATCTGGGCAATCTCAACGGTTTCCTGATGAGTTGCAGGAGCCACCTGAGGCCTCAGGGGCGTCTGCTTGTTGCAACTCCCAATCCCTGGTACTGGCGAAATATAGTCAAAGCGGCTCTATCGGCGGAGGTAAGCAACAATCCGGAGCACGTGTGTTGGGTTTGTCCGCGCACTCTTCGTCAATTGGTTCGCCGTCACGGAATGGACGTGGGTGCGATCGAGTTTTGCTCACGTTTTTGGCGGGATCGCCTCATGCCCTTACCCCGCGGATGGAAACATACCAGCTATAACGCCGAAGTTTTCCTCAAGGATTGATTGAAGGCATTGCGGCACTTGCGTAGAGGTGCGTCCACGGACCTGTAGTGGTGTGTTCACGGACCTCGTCAGCGATCGCCCTGTTTTTGTTTGATGGCATGCATCAGCGCATGCGTGTCCGCCGGCTTGCTCATCTCCGTCACTTCGGCATCGGGGCGGCCGCGCAGTGCGGTGAGGTCGCGACGTAGCTCATCAACGACCTGCAGGGTCTTGGTGACCTTCT